>Ga0126336_10000293_pt1 | contig 18187 bp, 9 predicted proteins | sample SidCmetagenome_FD_92530 | JGI IMG/M metagenome (GOLD analysis project Ga0126336, IMG submission 92530) | Coral microbial communities from El Islote,Puerto Morelos, Mexico - Siderastrea C C metagenome | ecosystem: Host-associated > Invertebrates > Cnidaria > Coral | place: El Islote,Puerto... | reverse complement strand
TAGAAATATTTCCAGGGGGTGTAGGAAAAAATTGGAATTTCCGGAGGGGGGGAGGGGTATAGTTTGTGGGCCGTTTTTGGAAAATCCAGAGGGGTGGGGGGGTCATACGAAAAATCCCTTCCGTGGGGGGGGGTATGGATATTTTCTGGAACCACACATTTTAATAATATGCAAAATTATAAAACGACGATCCCTATACACATGTTTAGAATTTAATAATCGATCCTAATAGCTTAAGAATCATCGCGACTAAATTCTATTTAAATCCTTGATCAAAGAAGCATGCGTACGTCGATTCACTATTATCATTCCTGATTTCGCTATATATAGTGATAGCTCAAGTTGTGCCTTGATAAGCAATGAAGATTTGCATGAAATCGAGAAAACCTCCACAATTTTGTCCAGTCCTTGATATACCTGCCAACTCTCCGCATTATGCGTGAGTCTCACGCCTGTGAATCAAAGACATCGATCTCACGCATCGATCTCATGCCTGACTCACAAATCCGGACAACTTGTTCTTTAACACATTAACAACGAAAACGTAATTCAATTCCCCCGAAAATATTTCAATAAATGGCGCTTAATGTCAAGTTTGAGTCCTAACTGTATCAGAACGCGCTAAAATGTCGCGTTTCAATACGTTCGAAAGCCATCGGCAAAATTTCAAATAGATTCGGAAGTGTTCAGAAATCGTCGGAACATCTTTGGACATTCTCGGTAGTGTTTGGAAGTCTTAGGAAATCGCCGGAACGTTTTTGGAAATCCCGGTCATGTGGAGATGAAAATCTCATGCATTTGTCTCAGAAAAAGTTGGCAGGTATACCTTCACGGTCGATCCACTCTGTGACGAACTGCTGGTCCTTTGCGATAAAATCCTCCATGTTTGAATTTCGAGTCGGAAACCACATGTGTCAAAACCCCGGGGAGGCAAATGCCCGACCCCCGGGCCATGCCAAATTTGCTATTGCCCCTCCCCAGGGACTGACAGAGCGTGCAAATGCCCCACAGTTGCCCCGGGGGGGGGGGGGGGATGGGCGCAGCTGAAATTGACTGATGCATAAATAGACAGCCATATACAATTAGACAAAACTGCTCTATGGAAGTGGGTAGGTGGGAACGCTATAAATATCTTTCACAGCAGGGCAATAACAGTAGTGGCAAATAATTCTCCAATGATCAAATTTTTTTCACTCTTTGTTGCTTCTACAATGTATTTAGTATTATTATGTTGAATGCTTGTTTAACAAATTTTGTTAAACAAGCATTCAACATATAGTTATGTAAATTATGGTTGTTTGAGGGGTCTACTATTTCAAGCATTTCTGCTTTTCTGTAGACTCCTCATCACTTTTGATTTTAAAAGCTTGTCACTGAGATTATTTGTAATATACTATTGTATTAAAAGTGATGGAAGGAATAAAGTTGAAAAGCTGATAACTTAATCTACTAACTAATGTAGTATTGCTACTGGAATGAAACCATTTGAAACTAAGTTTTCCAGAAATAAAATACCTGTTATTAATCAATACTTAGGATTTTTACGTGGTTGAATTTTATTGGACATGCTATAGTTTTATGACTTTCATGCTACTCTTAATCAGTTAGCTGTTTCTAGATTCAGTTACCTTTTTCTGATTGCAACTGTGAAACCACTGAGCTTTTCTCGACTGAAGATTCATTTTAATAGTATTGATTCAGTGACAATGTTTTTAACTCAGAATTGGGACCTCAAATGTTTTCCCAGAGGGAGAGTTACTACTCAGAATTTTTTGGTGAGAGTGTGCTGCCCAGTTCTCCAAACCCTGACCCTATTTCAGACCAAAAGAGATAATCTTCCAATACCTATTTTCAGACCTTGCCACTATAACCTGGCCTTATCCATTTTATGTCCTTGTTTGCAAAATTCATACATGTAATTGTATCCACTTTCAGACCAAAATAACAGAGAAACAGAAAGACAGACAGACAGACAGATAGACAGCATGGATGGCATGGGTAGTCACGTATAATAATTTAATGTGAAAGAGTACTTAAGGTGGGGAATTCAGCATGTACAGGGTAACTGCCTATTGATAACAATTTTTATACTTTCTAGATTTTAGATCCGTTTCATGTGGCCATAGCTGGACATAAAGCTCTTCACCTGTTTCAACAAGGAAAAATGAAAACAAGAACACTTCACTCTGAGATTATTTTTAACTTGTCACCCTCTACCAATGTATGTAATAACTGTGTTATTATGTATTTTATTAACTGAGTGGGAGTGCTAGATGGGAAAAATATTTGGTATGTGGACCATGTTCATCATATTGGCCTGTGCACCATTTCCAAGAGCCAAATATTTGCCTGTGCAGCCTAACCCACATTGCCTAGCTTTGGATTTGCAAAGAAAAAAATCACTTTTGTGTTGTTCCCTAATGTTATCTGTTGGGGTGCGGTGCTCTGGTGGTTAGCACGTTGGACTTCAGATCTGAAGGTTGGTGGTTTGAGGCCCAGTCCCTGCCACCATATTGTTTCCTTAGACAAGAAACTTTACCCCACATTGTCTCTCTCTGTTCAACCAAATGGGTCCCAGTGACATACTGCTGGGGGTAGCCCTGTGATGAACTAGTATCCCATCCAGGGGTAGTAGCAGTACTCTCAGTTGCTTCATGCTACAGAAACCGTGCTAAGCTTGTGTGCGACTTTTTTACCTTACCTTATGTTATCCATTTTGAAGTGAAATTTTGATGTTAGGAGTTAAAAAGTCATTTGAAATCAAAGTACTTGTTCCTTGATACATGTTTAACAGTATTAACAGTAGCATAAAAATATAATCTGTTAGACTTAAGGAAAAATATTAGCAAGAGAACTCTATTGCCTAAGCTTGCAAAAACAACTTTAAAAACATGCTTCATTTCAATGGCTTTCCACCTGTTTTCCTGCCAATGGCATGACATGACATTAGTTCCACTCTTTGCTTTTTGATAAAGACTTAGCTTTCCAGTACAGTAAGAAAGATACTCATGAGAAATTTTAGTAATTTTTATAAAAGTTCACAAGTTAAGGTCTTCATAGTCAGTCAGAGAAGTCCTGCTTGTGAGGTGAAATTCCTCATACATCTGTTTATTATTTCTAGTGCCCCACTGAAAAACTCCTTGGAGACATGAGCCCCCTGGTTAATAAAAATTATTATAATCTTGTAAATTATTTTATTTTGACAGATAAATGATTCCTTTAAGAAGTTTGGAATACTAGACAACACAAAAGATATTTTAGTTGTGATGATAACACAAGAAAATGCTGTTGAAAAGGTATAGAGATCCTTGTTAAATACATTATAATGATATTCTTAGATTTTTTAAAAAAACCATGAAATCAAATCAACACTTTTGGAACAGAAATTAAAAAAGAAAATGATTAGGGAGAGGGATGGGTGATACCAAGCAAAAATCCTTTGTGGTTCAGCATATTAAACCACAGCCTCCTTATTTGCTACTTATTTTTTTGTGGGACTTATTTTTCACAATTTTTGTGATTGCAAAAAAAGTTGCAAAATGAAAGACCCACAAAATAGATATGCGATTTGGTAACCTTCTAGACAAGTGTAGCATCCCTGGACTCATGGTTCAAAATTGGCTTTGGTGCATTTATGAGATTGTGATGTGAACAGTGCAACAGAAAAATGCTGGCCTGCATTGATGGTATAACATTGTACTTTGTCTTGAAAGAGCATTAATTTTGTTCTCGTTCTGTTCAATATCAATTCAAAATATGGCTATCTAAAGTTAATCTCTAATGCCAAGGTGACCTGTTTGTCAAGTTTTGTGAAATTTCGTCTCCAATGTTTACAAAATTAATATCTTATGAAAATTGGTAACACAAACTATGTTATTTAGCTGCAGTGCAGCCCTTTTATCTCACCCTTAAATTTACAGATGCCTACAATGTAGTCTGTTCTGACTGAGGTTTTTGACACATTTTTCAACAATTTACTAGTGCAATGTGTGGCACATCCTCCATATCTGTCAGCAAAAATTAAGTTGAAAGTCTATGAAGATGCACTCTTCTGATCTATTTGTAGATGCAGAGTCTTTCATCACTGCATCTGTATTGACTATCCATATACTGTGTTATTATTTTCCAGTTTTAATGTTTAACAGTTTCAATATTAAACAAATTGGTCGCCATGGGGAGCACTTGTAGATGTGGGTGAACATCATTACTTAAAGATAAGAAAAACCAAAGACAAATTTCATTGTACAATTTTTTGCGCAACATTGTTTCCTGTGTCATTCGGTCAGTATATTACACACTGTCTGTAGAATGATGAAGTCACACTTTGTTTGAGAAAGTTGGGGATTCATAAAAAATACTCAGTGAAAGCCAAGGGAAATGGGTTTTGGTTCCTGTTTGAGATAACATGGGACTTGATAGCAGAGCTCTATTGGAGCTTATATTTAGCTTATAAAAATTGCTTTTTATTTGATACAAATCTGTTCTCCTCAGATTTCAGAATTGAGCAGACTAATGAAAGGAACACTGGTTTCTTTAACTTCCTTAGCTACTATTTCTGACAAAGAGAAAATAAAAAAGGTAACTATTCTGTTATTTAGTGGATTAAATAGCAATACTTCATGTAAGGTGAAAATGGTGTTCCAGTTAAAATTGCTGGGAAATGGAAATAGTGACAAAAGCAAATTTTGTTTGCCTATAAATAGTATTGGGGCCTCAAAATTGTAACAGCGGGTCAACATGTCTGCCATCAACCCTTGTTGACAGCCAACATCATTCTTGAGACATAGGTTTGCCCATGGTAGCTTCATGCACTCTCCCAACATTATAAGAACGAGTGAAAAGCAAAATTATCATAGAATTAGAAGGTACTTTACCTGAATTTAATTGCCACCTTATTTCTTCTAAACTGAGAGAATTCTAACATGAAATTAACTGCATCTGCAGCTGTCTGCTTTAAAACTTTGAATGTTTTGAAAAATCTTTCAAAAATCCTGTGTATTCATTATTGTTAGTTACAGTACTATAACATAAGCAAGATATTTAGCATTACTTGTACAGAAAAATTAGCCTATTAATTTGTAAAAAAAGTAAGGAAGGCACCTACATGTCTTTTTTTTTTGCTTGTTTTAGGTTTATGGAGTTTCAGACAAGGAACTGCAATGTGATTCACTAGAAAATGGAATAATCACTCGAATAGCAACTAAGGACGCTTCATAAATTTATTTAAAAATTGTCTAGTACCTCGATAGCTTTGGCTCAGCATTGTTTTGGATAAGAATGAGGTTTGCAACAGGCTCAAATCCAGTAGCTGGAGATAAAAAAGAGAAGGTGTAAATACACCAACTGCTGAATTACAGCCTGGCGTGCAAGTGTGACCATTCCACCATTGACCATTACAACACAAACTGGTCATGCGAATTAAGGAATTGATCAATTGTCACGTTTAAACAAGTTCTCCCAACTAGTACATCAACAAAAAGTATACATACCATTTGGGACAGTTTGTATAATGATGCCTTTGTGAGATCCAATGAGAATCCCAGAATAGCTTTCGGGAAACCAACTCAAGGACACAAGCATATTCAAGTCAGTTTTCAGATTCTATCCCTGAATTTGATTGGCCAGTCGGTCTTATGAAATTGTGCGCATTAATAACAAGTAGACGTCCTTTTGCGGCTTTTGCTGTAAAACTAAGTTTACATCCAACAAACAGTACCACAGGAAAGTACTGCTCAAAGCTTTGTTTTGAATGGTCACACTTTAGGATCGCATCCACAAGCTCAAAAGTTAGAACCACCTTGTACGGAATAATAAACAGCGTCACAGGAAAGGAATGCTTAGTAGCTTTTATTTGAATGGAAACACTTTAATATTTTATCCACAGAGTGGAAAAAACAACGAAACCACCTTGCACAGCATAATAAACAGCATTAAAGGTCTCAAAAGTTAAAATCACCTTGAACTGCACGATAAACAGTACTACAGGAAGGTGCTGTTCAGTACCTTTCATTTGTTCATAAATGGTCACACTTTGGGATTTCTCCCACATACTCAAAATTAGGACCCCCACAGGAAATTGCCGCACAAAAACTTTCGTTTGAACAGTCACAGTAAAAGATTTCTTCTACAAAGTCCGAAGCTCAAACTATCTTGAATAACACAACAAACAACACCACGGACTTAGATTAGTGGCCTCGGTCACGAAAGAACTGTTCACACTCTGGTGATTGCAGTAAACTCTTTGACGCGTTTACATAATAATGCTTATTTTTGAACTGTTAGTATCTTGTTATCTAGGCGTGAGTGACCAAATAAATACTTTAGTTTGTAAACATCAATAATACTTATTGTGCCAACAAATGTATCCTTTTTTGGTTATCCCTCTTCTTCTAATAAATGAAATATTTTACTAGATTACGTTAAGCGCGTTGAAACAAACAATAGCTGAATCAAATTGATTGACGTGAAATCTTAGTCAAGTGTAAAAACACACAGCTAATAGTTTGTCCTCGCACAAAGGACGGGATTATCATGCTGTTACTGTTTGTAAGCTGTGAAGAGAGATTTGGTACTTGAAAAGATCAAGGTTAGTTTGTTTTCCCTTGATATTCTCACTTTCAAGTTAACGCAAGTTTCTCGTAGAAGTTCACAAAGCGTTTCGGTGGCAGTTGTTATGAACACGTTGACTTGTGTTCTCTTGGTATATAAAGTGCAACTTCAAGAGGTCTCAGGGAATGCTTAATTTCTTAAGTGTTCAACTTCTATTTAAATGCGATAACTGCCCAGGTTTTAAAAGCGTCCATCACGATCTTGAGTAGTCAAATTTGATAATTAGAGCAATCAAATGATATTTTGAGTTGAAGAACAAAAGAATATTTTATGCTTGGCGTTATGATGAATTGGTCTTATATTCCTTACTATTTCACCACTAGTTGTCGGTTTTTTAAACCCCCAACTACAGTGTAAGTCTGACGAAAGTTTTTTCGAATTAACGATATTTCAACAACGAGTCAACCCGAACCATTTATACTCTTTGGTGAGAGATTTGATAGAATGATTACACTCTTGAACTGTTAAAACGTTAATACGAAGGAGAACTCGTTACGAAACTCATCGAAACTGCAACGAACTTGTATGTTCTTAACTTGACGAGTTCAGTCATCTTTTCATCATCGCACAGAGAGATAAACGTATTATCCAGGTTCGATATTTGGGAACCTGATTTAAGCTGTTTTATATTTTAGAGCCCCAGGCAAGAAAAACCGACGGTTGCTACTTTATCTTCGTTTTAATACAAACATTTTCAAATCACCGTACATAGTGTGAAATTTGTACATACTTGTTAGAACGCTGATTGTCTTAAAAAAGTAGATTTCAGTTCATTAGTTAGTTGCAGATACTGGTCCTTCGTGTTTTAATTTAAAAGTAACTTTTCACGGTCGGTTGTTTGTTAATTAATGTAAAAAATTTGTCGTTTTGTTTATAATCTGTTGAGAATCACTTTTTTTAATACACATCTCATTTTGTACAGTCTATCCAGTAAAACTATTAAGCACCTCAAGTAAGGATCACTTCAGTCGAGAGAGATTTTACGCTTTTGACTTTTGAAATTTGTTTTCTGAAAGAGAAATGTCTAACTTCGCTTACGTTCTGACCGCTTTTAATTTACATAATCGGACATCTGTGTCTAAAAACTATGGATTGCATAACACAAAATAAACTTTAGCAATCTTAGTTAACGAGATATATCTGATTATTTATCAAACAAACGTTTCTTTTTGCTTCCTCGTCCGATGTAAGAGCCAAATTGGTGATGTGAATGCTGCAGAAATGTGTGGCAAACACTTGCCCTCTTTACGGGGGTCAATCTTATTTGAAAGGAACTGTTTTCTTGTTTTGTACATATTAGACATGGGCATGTATTGTTGTGAAGGAGTTGTCACACATAAACACTGACAGCTGATACACAGTTTAAATAATGCAATTTACTTTTTTTCCGCTGTGTGCACGGTACAAATAAATTGAATCTTCTAGTGTGATTGGTCGACCAAGCGTTCCAGGTGTTTTCATCTAGAGCGTTACGTTTCCTTAGTGGGGTTTTGTTTGATAGCAAAACAATGAAATTCTTCGTAACTAAATTTGGATTGCTTGTTTCTTAACGTTTGGGTGGATTGATTGCCTGTAAACTGGTTTGGGGTAGTTATTATAAAGTGCGCTTTCGATATCAACGTATTTACATTTCCACTTGGTTACACGTTCGTTTCGGTTCACTTGTGAACAAAAACAGAGAACTCAACCACTATTTCCTCACGTGTACATCAAACAACTACTATGTTTGCTGTGTCATTGTTTACATCTTAAAATTAAATTAATTCTTTAACTCCTTAGAGCTATGAAGTGTAACTGAGGGTAACTAAAGCAAAACAGAAAAGATATCCATATTGCGCGACTTTCTCCTTTACTCAAGACCAAGAGGAATGATTTTTGTGGAATGATTTGAATGATTTTTTCGTTGAAGTTGATTACCGCCTGTGCATTGCATGATAGGAAGGTTAAATTTTTTTTGTCCATTCCATGATTTGACGCGCTCTTCATCTTTCGACCCGCAAACTCGCGGATTGACAGAATTGAGAAAGCGTACAATTCTTACTACTATATATATTTTCATATCTGTTTACAGAATCAAAGAATATGAGTCTTATCAGCTATCTTTCAAATAAACTTTGGGAGGAGGCAGAGGCCCCTGTCAGTGAAGGTAAGAGCGATCAACTTCCAATCTCTCTTGATAAAATCAATGCATTTTCAATTACACGAGTAATGAGAACTAAGAATACCATCAACTAAGCCTTTAACCATATGTACGAATGGACCCTCAGGTGGTAAACGCTCTCTACAGCTCCGTGATTTGGCCCCTGGACTGTTTCAGCGCATTTTGCATGAAGAAGTTTTGTGTCTTTGCTTTTGAGTTGTCGTCGGAGCGTGGGATTTCAAAAGGTGATCGTTAGTTGTGTTAACGAGGTGGTCGGTCTAACAAGGTTTTCAGTTGTTAAAGAGCCAGTGTCACCCAAACTACTTTGCCCGCTTGTGTTTTTGTTGTGTAGCAGTTCATCGCGTTGTGATTGGCTGGCGCGTTTAACAAGCTTTCGTTTGAGCGCCCGAAAAGTGGGCGTTATAGCAAGGTAGTCGTAGGGAGGGGTTCCGCTGTAATTAAATAAATGTGGTCGCTTGCTCACACTTAACGCTTCACACTTTTGTAAAAAGGTCGAAATGTTCTTGTTTTCTAGGATTCAAAGAGTATTTGATTGCGCGCTGTCAAAAAGACGGCTGTAACTTCAAGTATGTGGTCGAAGATGACGAAGATAACAACGCACCTCCCAGGACAGTTCTGCTAGAAGGCCCTGCAGATGAGAAACGGGACCCCCTAAGGGGATATCGCCGAATAGAGCTGATGGTGACGCCGGTGAATAACAAGTTATACATCACCGGTATCAAAAATGGCGGCGAATGTGTCATGAAGGTCGCCAATGAACAAACCTAGTTACTTCTGTTCCTGTCTACAACGAACGCCATTTTGTAATATACGTACTTTCATAAATTTGGGAAATTAAATAGGCTAGTTCCGCGATAAAGCCAAGATTCTAGAACAGGGGGCCCTGTTCTAGAACCTCAGGGAATGGGCAAACGTTATCAGTGAGATGTAGTTTACCTTTGTTTTAAATTCTTGTGTACTTTTATTAAATTAACACTCACTCGAAATATTGCATTCAAAATATAACATATCTTGAGTCAACCTTGCCTTAGTCTTTGGACTTCTAATAACGCATTTACCTTTTGACTGATTATATCTTTACGTGAGAATCAACGAACAACTTTTCCTGCTTTTCCAGATTTGTTGATTCATTTTAGTGCGAAACGGATACGCTTGAAATATGTGAACTACATTTGGTCGCAAAACGTATTACAGATTGAATTGACGCTCAAAATGTCGTTTGATTTTGGACTTGAGCTGACTGATCTCCTGAGTTGGTTTGATTCTTGTCGAGTGTCACAGTGCGAACGATCAAACCGTGAAAGGAAGTGGCTTTTATGGGACGAGCACGCTTGTGATTGGCTGCTTTTTAGACTATATACTACAAAATGTTGTGACAACATAAGCTTTTCTTTCGTCCTGTGATATGTAGATTTATAAATATACCGCAAAGGTAAGATTTGACGTATGCGAGAGCTCAGCCTCGGAGTGGATAAGCAAGCCTGTACAATATATAATTACGTGACCGACTAATTGCCGTGATGTATCTTGCTTTACGACTGACATTACCACCAGCAAACTCGTTACGCAACTTCAAGAAAAGTAAGAGGAGTAACTTCGTCTGTTCTCGTTGAGTATCTATGACCATATTGCTGGATAACTTATTTTTGTCATCGTAGCAGCCAAACTGATCTTTTGGCGGTTGCCAAAAGAGGGAGCGTTTACATTGTCTTGGTTGAGGTAAATCTTTGATTTTCAACGAAGATATCGTCAAATATTTAGTCACTGTCGACCACACTATTTTGCTAACCTTTCGTCAGAGTTCGTTTGAAGACGAGAAAGTGCTGAAAACTATTCACTAGTAATGAATTTCATACTTTTTACTTAATTTACTTGATTTAAAAATGAATGGCTCTAAGACGTAACCAAGAAAGGGCTCCGCCCCCCCCTTGCCAGGCCCTCTCCCTTCCCGATGCCTGCAGACTAGCATTCCATCCGGGGGGGGGTAATAACACTCCAAGTAGCTGATGACTGACATTATTGCTTAATTAGACAAACGTGACTCGCACAGAGGTGCATCGCTAAATTGAGCGGAGGGGGTGGAGGAGAGATGGAATTTCTGGTTTAAGATTTTTGTGGGAGAAGGTGTGGTTTGGAGCTTAGACATTCTCGTTCCCAGTCGCTTCCATGTAACTCGTATCCAATCCCCTGTCAACCTTCAGCAATTTTTGTCTTATAATTTGCAACTTTATTGTTTTCTTTAGAAACCCTGGCATTAAGATGCGTTACATCTTTATACATGCATAAATTTAATGCTGCAAATAAGAAACAAAATACATGTTCCTACCACAGAAACAAGTATGTAATTTTTCTGGCGTATACACCATTTATGCATTGGATGTTAATAGCAAAGACGCCATTTTCCAGTTCGGAAGACTCTGATTCAATAAGAAAACGTGGCTGCCTACCGCGTCCCCAGGCGTCACGGTGCGCGGAGTTGTGGGATTGATATCCCATCAAGCCTGGCGCAACTGTCCCGCTCTTTTCGGCGACACCTAGGAAAGACCTCACCCTAAGGCTTCTCGGGACAGGAGCCCATTATGTAATGGGCTCCTGTCGGGATACAAAATGGCGGCGAAAGAAGACCGCAGCAGCCTTCCGCCAAGTTGAATTAATATAAATCTTCAGCTTATTTGGAGACATGAAGCCAGTTACTTGCCAGAGTCAACATTCTCATCGCAATTTTGAATGTTGAGAAGACCCTGGGGACGAGGTTGACGCCTACAAACATGGCAAGTCACACGCAAATCATGAACATTCGATTAGCAAAACAGTTTTAACTCAGCAATTTCACGAAATTAAACAAGTTATAGTTACTAATAACATTAAATTATTTCCTGACGACACAGTCCCCATCGTCATCCATTCCTGTGATCATGTTGTCATCGACCCGCAGTTTAATTATTTGAATTTCTTTAAGCGGGTCCCGAGTGTGTGAGGCGCCAGAAATGCGTACTTCTACGGGAATTTCATCTTCGGTTTGTATGGCTGAATATTTGTACTTTCCACCTCCTTCGGGACAACGGTGAATGATGCGGTATTCGTCAAAACCTGGAACATGTTCAAAAACGTACATCAGATGTCAGTAAGTCCTGACTGGCGAAAACGAACACGCAAGTCAACGCAGCTCAACTCTGGAGTCTGTTCATTAGCGATAGGAGTCAGCACTGCATATCAAACTTGGATCCCTATATAGACCCTGTATTCTCTGTTGCTTGCCACAGTAAAATGGCGCTCTAGCGGGAGTTTTCTCTCCTCCACTAGATCAGCTTTTGAAACAACTTCAACGAAGCCATGCTTCTTGGCTATCCTCCGCAGATTTAGGGCTCAACGCGCCCAAAGGGGGAATCAAATCAACGAATGCCACTGGCTTCTTTAAGTTCCTTTTCGTTGCACACAGTTTACTCAGCAGATGCCTTCCTCCCCTTTAAAAACCCTTAGGGGTAGAGCAGACTATTTTTTATCACTAGCAACTTACAGGAACTAATGGGTGTTTGGTCATTGCTGTCCAAAATGGATAGTGTATTAAAAAAGAATTTTCGTCCGCCCGTAAGAGGATGTGGTCGCCAGATTTCACTGAATTTCGTGCAAGTTGAGGAACTTCTTTCAACGTAATCAACGTCATAGTTAACCTTTTAAAGTTGGAATTGCATTGCTCGTAAATTGTTCCGAATTTTGACCCAACACACGAAAAATGTAGTTCAAAAAGTGTAGTCCGAACTAAAATTTTTGGTTCTTGGTTACTGTACTATCCGAGAAGGGTTTTATTAGATGGTTGGCAGGGAGAGTGGTTGTACGTACCTTTCTTATTTGTTTGCTCCGTAGCTGCTTGCCATTCGTCATCTGACAAAAAACTCATCAAGTCCATGATGCGGACACTCTTTAGTTACTGTTGAGTACCTCTGTCGTCCTGCTTAGAAAAAAGGGCATGACAATGCTATAATTAAAGAGGTTATGTCACCGGGATTTTGATGGTACGCTCTACAGGATTAAACAGATATAATATTTATTTTATTTCTTAGCCAGGCAATTTGCTGTTATAGATCCTTACTTTACCGGACACCTGAATTCGTCGGATATCCGCCATCTTGGATTCGTTACCAAGACACAATCATCAACATTGATGCACATGACGTATGTTAAATACGTCATTAAAGGTTTGCAACGCAGTTTGGGGCGATTCAAGCCTTTTGCAGCAAGAGAAAGTGCGGAACATTAGGACTTCTTCTTTTAAATGAATGTAGTTACAAATGTGCCTGATCAGGTTTGAAGACAAAATCGGAGTCATTTCGGGCACTACCGACGCCATATTTGAACACAATTACAAATTAGCCGGACATATATATGTTTGAGAGTTTGTCTCAGTAGTAGTTTGTGGACCCTCTGACCGGGTGAGTGAAGTCCTGCAAACAACTGACCGCAACTGCTGGTGACAGTGATTGGGGGTTCGACGCTTGGTGCGGAAGTTATCATTAGAGTCATTAGTGATCTGTGTATCGTCAGTGATCTGTGTATCGTCAGCGTATCGTCAGTGATCTGTGTACCGTCTGGTTGTTAACCTGATTGACCACTCAGGGTGCACCCAAATCAGATCGGAATTATTGCATACTTGGCAAGGTCACCATTCAGACTTTTTTTGTACCCGCGATCAGGCTTGAGTAGGGTCTGGAACCGATGACGCCATTTGAATGGGAGGTCTGGAACCGAGCGTTCGTAACTTTCGGCACGGGTCGGCGCGCTGGCGAACTCCATAGAATCTCACCTCGTTGTTTCTCTGTTGACTGTCTGACGGCGTATAAATTATTAAAAAAAATGGCCATCAGTTGATGACTGAAGGCACGAAACAACAATTTGATACGATGATCAACATTTATGTCCAGTAGATTTTTTGGTAATACCAGGACAAACAAAATCAAAGATATCAAGTAAATCTTTGAGGGAGAAAAAAACAGTTAAATCACTTTTCTATATAGTAAAATCTCGAAACTCGATTACGGCAGTAGAGAGAAGAAACAGAACAGACTGCCTGTTAAGGCAAGTGGACACCTTTAAATGTTAAGAAGTGTGTCTGTTTGGCGGGCCTGCAGTAGCCAGAGACAATCAGCAATGATTTTTGTTTTTTCTCTTGTGAGCTAGAGAGCCGTGCATATGAGCACGTTTTCTGACGTTTTTTTGTTTTGTTTTGAATAACAGGGATGACAAGGCAGACAAAACTATTATGTAAACTTTTTCCCGATAAAATGTGACTGGTAAACAATACTTAAAGTGCGGTTTTGTTTATAAATGCCGATGGCTAAGATAGAAAAGATTTTGTTTACAAAGGGATTCGATTGATTACGGGGTAAAAATGAGTATGTAAACTTTGGCCCGAAAAACAGCACTTTATCATCAAACAAGTTTTTGCGACGACAGGAATGAGCTCAATTTAATCTTGTATCAATAGCGCAAAATATGTAAACAATTAAAGAAAAATGTCCTCCTTAAGTACAATGGTATCCTGCAGAGCTGAGAGTAGTTTTTTTGTGGTATGAAGAGGAAATGTTTCCGTTCTTTTAATGCCAGGGCCACTTATATTAATAGTTTTCCGGAAATGTGGGCGAAACCGCAGAAAAGCCACTAAGAAGCCATTGAAGTGCCTACCCTTCGAGTTCAAAACGTGACTGCTAGCACTCAAAAGGTTTTCTTTTTGTTCTTCAAATATTTCATTACAGAGGCTTGTTGAGTTTTTTTTCCCATTGAATACGAAAGAAAACTACGTACTTAGAATCTAAATATACTGTTTGCTCATGGTTGTTTCTACGGCTTACGTCTATGGAGTCTGGACAGAATTCGAGAGTGTTGCCATAAAAATAAAAGCTGGCAAGAAAGCTTTGCGTTTGTTTTTGCTCATTTAGTAACTCTCCAACTGAAAATTTTTGTAAAGATTTCAAGGTACTTTTTAAAATTTATAATGCCGATGGACTTTCGTTATGGCTTTGCTTGACCTGTAACCGATATACGCACTTAAACTAATGTTGACATCCAGTAAACAAAGCATGCAGCATGTCTTTATTTAGAAATTATTCCTCTTATTTCTCGACCCTGTCGATCATAACATCATTTGTATTCGTGCTATACGTTTACTGAGGCGATAGACAATAAAATATTCTGCAAGAGCACTGTACTGTAACTCTTCATGACCGAATTCTAAGTGTATTCTTTACATATCATTTCATCAATTGCAAGATGTTACTTTCATTATCGTGCCGCGATACCATAAAAAAACACAAGCTCTTAACATCCGCAATGAACATGCGAACGTACAACTTGTACCAAAAAAGAGAATTCTGTACGAAGTGTAACCGTATGTACGTATCATCCGAAATGTACATTGCAGGGCACGCAACCAGTCAATTGTAAAACACACAAGCTCGCCTATTGATCGCGTAATGAAAAGGAAAATGTTCTTTATATCAGGACAATACCAGCAAATTATAACCCAGGAGATCTTTGTGCCTAAATATACGAATCAATTGCTGTAACGAGCTGTTTTATTTTAATGGCTTTTTGCAATCTGGGTGTGCTAAAGGCGAATACAAAACTCCCAGGTATGGACGCGGATAATCGACTACGGAAACAGACATAGTCGATTTCAAAACTCTACCACCTAAATTATGATCCGTCAAAATATGCCTAGACAATGCTCCACATAGTGAAATGTGAAATAAACATTAATCAGCATAATACTTCACCTGTAGTCTTCCCTTGCAAGAAAGTGATTCAATTTTAGCTCTACAGCCAACCAAAACTTGACACCAATAAACACAAGGTTGAATCGTGCTGATTCAATGATCGTAGCTTCTGGGCGAAAACAATTAAACGCGTCAAGCGGCACGACTGGTTCAACACGCTCTAATTGGTGCAAACGGACAACCGTTCAATTAATTAATTAGTCGGCGGTCTGGAAAGAGAATGAGAAAAATCACGACATCACGCTATGCTGTCAAAACTATTAATGCTTTATTTGGTTAAGTAATTTTCTCTCAAAATTATTAACTCCTAGAGTCATTTTAATTAATTTACTAAGCGCAAGCTCGAATAAATACAACTAGCTAGAGTTCTCTAAAAAAAAAAAAACGCAATGAAAAATCTACTAGATGATCGTTGCGTAGCCATGCGTAACTGTGTATTTTACCAGGAGCCCATAAGAGAGTGCGATGGGCGTTGGAATGAATATTCCGATGGCAAAACAACTGTTTCATTACTGAGAGATGATGATGATGATGATGATGATGATGATGATGATGATGATGATGATGATGATGATGATGATGATGACTGATGTCGAGTCTCGCAAGAATCAAAGAATCAAATGAACAAAAGTTCTGCCTAAATCTAATCATTTATTAAAACTGCTCCATACTTTTAAATGTTGTCGTTCAAATGAAAGCTATTGAGCAGCACTTTTTTGTGGTGCAGTTTATTATGCTGTGCAAGGTGGTTCTAGCTTTCGGTCTGTGAGTGAAATCCTTAAGTGCAATCATTCAAACGAACTAAGGCTATTAGCAGTGCGTTCCTGTGGTATTTGTTTATTATGATGGCCAAGTTGGTTCTAACTTTAAAGTCTGTGGATGAAATCCTTTAGTGTGACAGTTCAAATGAAAGCTATTAAGCAGTACTTGGCAGCGTTACTGCTTATTTTACAACTGATTCTTCCAAACAGGGTTTCGGGAAATTTTATCCATCATGACGCGCGCGTCACTTGTCCACGCGGCAGGCGATTTGCCGCTTGCTCGCGTGTTCTTTTTGCTCGAGTTTTACTGAGCGTAATGAGAGACGCTCATAGTCTAGCTTACTCTTGAAAATGAAGGTTTTTATTCAAACCCTGTTAAACGGCATTTTGCTTAAAAACACGACACTTACGACACTTGTGATCAGTGTCAAGTTAGGGTAACAAGATAGGGTAACTTGCGTTGTGTTACGTTTGATTTAGGTAAAAGTTTAGGTCTTAGAACAGATGACAGGATCGAACAGCAGCGCAGTACCCCTGAAACTTATGTTACCCTACTTATGAAGAATGCACAAGTTTAATCGTGAGCCCTTCTGATGAAACAAAAGCAACACAAAAATTAAGCGTGAACATAAGCACGTTGGTTTTTAAAATCTAAATCTTATACTGTTTTTTGCTTGGAATCATCGCGACACTCAATATGGCTCTTGTCACAAGGAAAAGGAATTTGTTTATTCTTGTTTCATATACTCAAAATTTGGAGCCAGCTTTCATTTGAATGCTCTTATGTTGAAACAATTTTGGAACACAACGAAACAATCAAATCGCTTTGGCGGCCAATCACAGGCTGCAGCGTCCGGTCGCGGTTGGACCGCGGTTTTTTAACAGGGTGGCAAGATATCCCATGATGCTTATCATCATGCTTTAGTTTCTGAATTCAAGATGGCGGCCTTCCCGTTCTTTTCGTCTTGCTCGGCTTTGCTCGCCATTTCTATGGGTATTTTCATTCAGTTCAGCGTCAAACAACCGCAACCGTATATGGATGAGATTTTTCACATCCCTCAAGCTCAAAAGTATTGCCATTATGAGTTTGAAGATTGGGATCCCAAGATAACCACCTTGCCCGGAATCTATCTTCTCTCATTCGCGGATTTAAGCGTCCTGTCGTTTTTGCTTGGAAAAGACTTGCACCTGCTGTGCTCGACGTTTTTCCTGCGAATGACCAATGTGGTTTTCCTCATGGGAAATGTGTGGCTTCTGAGACAGCTTTTACTACGCTTACATTGTTCATCTGATGCTAAGACTCGACCTCCTAACAAGGTCAGTTTTACTCCTAAGAACGTCTTTCAATGAATGTCACCCAGAGAATTGTCCAGGTTGTTTCATTCGACCAGTAGTGGGTCTAATGTGGTCATCATGGAGTAACTGCAGAATACCCTGCCACATGGACAGCGCTACTGAAAAACTGTGGCTACTTGGTATGCAGTGTATGTCTAGGCTGCCTTAGAAGCTGGGTATGTGGTACGCGGTGAAAAATTAATTCAAGAGTCAAAGTTGTCTCTGGAGCTGGCTATGCAGTACACGTTGAAAATTAATTTATATTAAGAGTCAAAGTTATCTCAGAACGAGGCATTTACATATGCATACCGCGTAGCCAGCTGCGCAAAATGTGCTAAAATATTAACAGGGGAATCGCATTACCACAGTTCAAAGTGAACAGGTAAAGTCACCTGTCCAATCCTCTGGATTGAGCAAAGTTCATCAAGGCCAGGGCCATTCCATTTAATATCCACAGCCCCCCCCCCCCCCCCCCCCCCCCGCGGATTTTTTCGCCGGCCGCCCCACCCCCCCTTTTTCTGGGGGGGTGGGTCGGCTCCCTCCCTTTTCTA
>Ga0126336_10000292_pt1 | contig 18218 bp, 12 predicted proteins | sample SidCmetagenome_FD_92530 | JGI IMG/M metagenome (GOLD analysis project Ga0126336, IMG submission 92530) | Coral microbial communities from El Islote,Puerto Morelos, Mexico - Siderastrea C C metagenome | ecosystem: Host-associated > Invertebrates > Cnidaria > Coral | place: El Islote,Puerto... | reverse complement strand
TTCATTGTCAAACACCTTAAGATTTATGTCAATTCCACTCTTTTTTTGATGAGGGTGAAATATTACGTAATTAGATTTTTTAATATTTAGAGTCAGTTTGTTAGCTAACAACCAGTCACAAACACATTCTAATTCTTTGTTAACAACAGTTTCTAAAGATTTTAAACTTTTTTCAGCAAACAACAAGTTGGGTCGTCAGCAAACAAAAAGAAATCAAATTTTTCAGATGAAGTTTGAATATCACTGATATATAATAGGAATAATAATGATCCTAGAACAGACCCTTGGGGCACACCACAAATTACTCTCTCTTTCTTTGAGAATTTTGTACCGATTTGGGTTGTCTGACACCTTCCTGTGAGATATGAATTAAACCAATTATTGGCAATACCTCGTATTCCATAGTGATTTAACTTATGTAATAATATTTCATGGTCAACGGTATCTAAGGCCTTTTGTAAATCAATAAAGATGCCACATGAGAGAAGGTTCTTATGTTTGTATTTTGCTAACAATATCTAAAAGTGCATGTTCAGTGGACTGATTTTGACGAAATTCATACTGTGATGAGCATAATACATCGTGCTTCGTAATAAAGGCTTTGACTCTGTTAAACATCAATTTTCCAAATATTCTATTAATGTTATAGAGAGAAGTGAAATTGGTCTATAATTTCCACATTCGAGTTCGTCACCAGTTTTGTAGATAGGGGTTATTTTGGCCTGTTTTAGTTTACTAGAGAAAATACCTGTTTCAATCGATCGATTCATAATTTTTGCTAACGGTTTGGACATTACTGCACAGGCGCATTTAAGAATACGTACTGGGAATGAGTATAGTCCATAGGCATGCGTGTATTTAACAATTATTCCGGCTACGAGGGCGCGCTGGATAGAAACAAATAAAAACTCAACCACTAATTGTCTTGAAATCAAGGGGAAAAAGAAAAAAAAAATGAGAAAAGTGATAAAAATAACAAGAGTCACTCCTATGACTGAATGAAAAAGGCGCCAAAACCTTGCGAAGTGTTGCAACGTTTCTTCGCGAACCTGAATGAATCAATGAAACTGCTGCGTAGTTAGGTTTTTGTACATTATGCTTTTGTTTCCCCTCTATAGGCCCCCGCAAACGAAGAAACATTGTTGCGGAAACATTGTTTCCCAGAATGTTTCTTGGGCGCGCAAACGTGAGGGAAACAATGTTTCCTTGCCAGGTAAACCAAGAACCTTTTCACTGAAAACAACCGTTTGCGTGTGCTTAATTTAGGAACTACAGCCTACGCGACCACAGAATCCAGTCAACATTGTTTCCTCGGCGCGCAAACGGGGAAACATTTGTTGCGGAAACAAAATGTTAGGATCAGCAATGTCGAAGTGCCCTATAGGTGATAAATAAAGAAAGATGGTGAATTTGCTGATCCTAGCAGTATGCAGGACGCGTGTCACCACGAACTCAGTAAATATGACCTATGTTCGCCACGAGTCTCTCAGTAGCTCAGTGGTTAGAGCGTCTAACCGATGTACGGAACGTCATGGGTTCGATTCCCCTCGGGGACTCAGATTTTTCTTTGTCCCACGCTCGCGACATGCTGAATATTCCATCTTTTCAAAGTAGAAGATCCAGATTCAGAGTCATAATCAGAGCCAAAACCTTCCATGCAAGTCAGTTATACGCTTTCCTATGACCCAAGCATTAAAAATTTTATAAGTGTAGCACACAAGCTAGTCTTACTTTATTTCTACCATGTATTACTTGCTGTCTGTGTTTTGTCGAATTACATTAAAAGGCGGTTTTACCGCGCGAGTGAAAACATAACTCGTCTGTCTTTGATACAATTAAAACAGACGGAGACACTTGGCTATTGCTTCGAAAAATTAATAATTCGTCTTCTTTTGTCTCTAACGGTGTTCAGATTCGCATAGTAATGCATCCTCGGAGACCCAGGGGCAGATAGTAGGGCGAGGGAAAGTCGGAACGGGCGAAAAAAAAGTGGGTGAAGAAAGGTCAAGGGCAAAACGGCCTTGACTTTTCTTCGCCCACATTTTTTTTTTGCCTGTTCAATCAATCAATCAATCAATCAGCCAATCGTTTATTTACCCAGGTAACGTCTAGCGAGCTAGCGCTCGTTAACGTTCAAACTACGTACGTGCTAACATAAAGTTGTCTTAAAATATAAAAAAATGGAAAATATATTATGTATATAGACAAAAACTTGATTTGTATAAAAAACTGAAATGTACAACTGCAAATGTCACTATGTAAGAATTAAGATTACTAAGAATAAGGGCAAAATGCCCTTGACTTTTCTTCGCCCACTTTTTTTTTTGCCTGTTCAATCGATCAATCAATCGTTTATTTACCCACGTAACGTCTAGTGAGCTAGCGCTCGTTCAAAATACGTACGTGCTAACATAAAGTTGTCTTAAAATATAAAAAAACGAAAAATATATTAGGTATATGGACAAAAACTTGATTTGTATAAAAAACTGAAATGTACAACTGCAAATGTCACTATGTAAGAATTAAGATTACTAACAATTGCTATACATACGTATAAATAGTTCCGACTTTCCCTCGCCCTACTATCTGCCCCTGGGTCTCCGAGCATGACTAGCGAAATTTTATGATATCTAGAAATTCCCGTTATTCCTTTTTACTACAGCTATCGTCAATTTCTGTAATTCCCATACAAACGCTTATATTTTCGCCTTATTGTTAATTATTCCACTCAGTTTCAGCTAAGGAATTTTTAGCTTACTCACTGGTTAACCGCATAATGTTATCACCAAATAACCCTGCTTTTTGCCTTATAAGGAAGATGATGCCATGCTCAGTGCAGCGACGTTCAAAAGTTTTCTCCGCGACGCCAAAGATTTGTTCAAAAACATGGCAAAATAATCAGAAAATGAACATCGAAATTGAGCATTAAATAAAAAAAATTATTCCACTTGCGCTTTTTGGAGATTAGTAATCATTCTTTTTATTTTCTATTGATTGAAAACACATGATCATAAAGTTAATATTTGGTGAACAGTTCCAAGATTCTGGTTTCCTTTCTGTCAACCTTTACTCTGTCAACAACTGAAGAACTTGACGCACGCGGGATTCAACTACAGCCTCCTGTTCATCTGCAGAGAAATATCGAAACTGTCAGCTTAGTCTACACTCAGATATAACAAGGGGATGAAAGATCCCCAGGTGCTGACAATATGCCAGTATTTAGACCAAACCACACCCTTCGGCTCTGCACACACAGTAACCTGCATGACGTTGAAAGGAATGACTTACGTGTCTGCATTTCAAGTATTTCGAATTTTGATCTGGCCACAATCCTGAAAAACCACAGACATTTTCAAGACTGAATTGCCAATGATCCAGCCACTGCTGATGCAATATTTTAAAAATGTTTTTGAAATAGCTTTGATGTGTGTATATGTATAAAAGAGGTCCATTTACCTTTGTACCATGCGTCCCTGAAGAAAGAGGGACCAGCAGCATATGATTACTACACATGTGGTTGTTTACAGTTTACCAGAAAGTTCTGAAAATTTTATTTGAGAGTTAAATGGCAGATACTGTTCTACTCCACTCCATTCATCCACTGGAAGATAAAGTCGTTTCTCAAATGACACAGCCAATTAAATCTGGATGGAGACATTTTTACTGCTTCTATTAGTCTTCATCAGGTAATGGAATAAATAGTGTTCTGTATCACTAATTACAATGTCTTAATGTATCATTGTGATTGTTGTGCTGTACACTGTGCTATTGACTCTTACACAGGGTTTTTGATTAGTTTTTGGCAATTTTTGTGCATCTTTTTTACAACTGTTTTCCTGATGGGGGGAGGGGGTACTCCTGTCAGTTTAGAATGGGTGGGTGCTGCAAAGGTTCTTGAGCCTTGACCTTGTTTAAGGAAAAAAATTGAGGCCCAAATTTATGTAATGCAATTTTAGCTAATATACTAAAGGCGCCCTACCTAAGTATCACACTATGATCACAATACCAAAAGGAGGCAAAATAGATAACCTGTTCAAGGGCTAAGAACCTCAAAAACTGTACCCTATTCAATGGCACACACCAAAATAGCTTATATAATTTTATTATGGGAGTACCCCAGTACCCCACTGGCTGGGACTTTGTCACTGCTTCCCCATCTAGTATCCCTGGCATTTGCTCTCATGACTCCTCCTTTGATAGGTGGACTTAATTAGCCAGTTGAAATGACAGTCATGAAAATGTTGTCAAAGACTAATATGTGGCCTGGTGTGGCCACATATTAGGTGGTAGGTACTGGTAGTAAAGGTGTGGCTTGTAGCATTGTAAAGGTACCTGTTCCATTTTCAATCCTCTGTTCAGCCATTTCAATTGTTTTCTCCTTGGCTGCTCCCTTTAGTCCTTCCAAATATTTAAGCAGAATACTGAAGTCCTCATCAGTGATCTAAAAGATTAAAGTTCATTAATAAAAGTATTGCAAGATCTGACAAGCCTGTTGAGCCCACAAATCACTTTGGAAAACTGGTTTCTGAAAGAAGAAGTGACTTATTCATTATCAAAGGATTGCCAACAGTTTTTTTTTCTGGGATGCATGACTTGACTTATCCCATGGAAGCAATCAGGTATTGAAAAAAAGGAGCAAGGTTTGGGACTGTAACCATAACCGTGTTGATGGTAGTGAGGCTTACATGTCTTTTATCCCAAGAGCTTTGCCACCTAGGGCTCGGGTCCCTGGTGGGTTAAACCATATTGGATTAGTTCAGGGGTTCAAGGTTTGACAAAGGACTGCCCCTGGCACCTTCCTGTGGCACTCCAAGCTGGGGATTGCGTGCGGGGCTAATCACCCCAAGGTATAAGAAGTGCTCTTGACTACCAGGGGGCAGATGGGGCTCATAGTCTGGGGAGGAAGCTTGTCTATGATACAGAAAATTCTGATTTATCCCTGGTGGATAGCCACTCGTTAACCCAAAAGGCCACTATCAAGGGAAAAATCAGCGGAACATCCAGGCTGGGGTTGGGCTGGGGCTAACAAACCACTTTTGGAAAAAAGTCATATTACAGAAACTGGAAACATTCTGAGTAATGACCAGGAGACTGGAAGCAGAATGTGGACATTGGGTAAAAGCCAACCAGAACCTTAGTGGCCAGTGACATCACTAGTAATACCAAAATCCACCTTTGCCTGCCAGCAGAGTGAAATATGATGAACTGTGACAGGACACTGTGTCATGATGACAGGATTTATGAAAAAATCTCTTCTCATTATGATGACAAGGAAGGAGAGCCATATTGCAATCAAACAGCCATAATTCTTTTACATGTCCAGTCTCACTTGGGGTGTGGACAAAAGTTCTCCCCATGCAGATAAAAATAAAGAAGGCACATGCAATGTAAGTATATTAATAGCAGGTCTTTCAGTAGTACTCATTCGAAATAGTATTTTTTTAGGGGTAGTCCATTTGGGTAGTCCATCAGGGTAGTCCATGGACTGGGGGTCAGTGTTTTGTCCACTACCCCATTCTGGCCTGCTTAAAAGAGCCCTATTGAGGACCCTCTTTCTACACTCCAAAGATAAGTTCAAAAAGCTCTTAAAGGAAGTTCACCGCATGTTTCCACATGATACACTCTTGCTACTAACTTGCTACTACCCTGCTGTTGACACACTTCTATGTGATAGCTATGAACATTAAAACTCTTACTTCAACAACTCTCCTCAGTAGTATTGTTTTTCCCAAAGAATGCTGATGAATAGCCAGACCCTAAAGAGAACATTAACTGAAGGAATGGAGAGGAAAGTTGTCCATGTTTCCACTCAGGGAAATGCAGAAATAATGTAGGATTAATGTTGCAAAAAGGTGGTTAGTGATCATTGCGGTAGGTGCAATTATAAAGCAATATTGTGTCTCACAATGTGGTCACCTGCACTGTAAACCATGATGTGTAACCAGTTGAATCTATGGGATGTTCCATTTTTTATCCGCACCACCCCTACCTTAAGGAAGACCAGGGGGGTCAAATTTTTTCTGAAAAAGGACTGCCAAATTTTGAAAGCTTCGTATATGTTTTTAAAGGTACTGCCAAAATATATAAGGGGGGGGGGTCCGGATAAAAAAATGGAATGTCGCTATTGCCTGATGTTACTTGTGTCCCATTAGACCTCTTAATTAAACAAAACAAAAATATACAATTTAATTAAAAAGCCCTTTTAAAACTCCATAAATTCACTGACCTGTTCTTGATCAAACATATTTTGTAGAAGCCAAACTTGACGCACTTTCTTGAAGTTCCAGTGCTGTCTGTTAGTGTGCCATGTACGTAAATAATCCAGACCAGGATGGACAGAGGGTTTTGGCTCCTGTTCTGATTGGTGTTTTGATCTCTTTTTCTTTTTCTTCTTGACAATATCAGCTTCCTCTTCACAGAGTTTGCTATCATCAGTACCTAAGTTTTCAATGTCTTTGATCTTGTTGTTTTCACCATCAAGAATATTCTCTGGTTCGGCTTTCCGTTTCCTCTTTTTCTTTTTCTTAACAACACTGTCCACATCAGAAACAATTTCCAAGTCACCTTTCTTATTGATCTCTTGACGATCTTCCCTAAATCTCTTCTCCTTGTGTTTACTTTTCTCTCTTTCCTCATCAACTTCAACTTTTGGCTTCTTCACCTTTTTACCATGTTTGTGTATTGATTGGTCCTTTTCATCACTTGATTGAAGCATTTCAGAACCACTCTCTTTTAATTCTTTCTTCTTCTTCTTCTTCTTTTTCTCACCCTTACTAAGATTGGAGTTTTCTTTACCAACACCATCTTCACAGAAGCCTGCAAATTCCTTAGTAGTTCCATTCAACTTTCTGCTATCAGATTTATCGTTCTCTCTACTGAGTTTATCTCTCTGTTCTTTCTCATCTGTAGTAATGTCAGGGGCTTCTGATGTAGTTTGGTCTTTCTTTCTGCTTTTCTTCCATTTGTTGATTGAATCTTCCTTTTCCTGTGGATCCCCTTCTTCATGGGTGCGTTTAAGCTTCACTTTTGTCTCAGCTGAACTCTGTGTTTTGTTGTCTTCCTTGTCATGTTTGCTGTCAATTTTTGCTCTTTTCTTTTTATCTTCATCAGTTTTAGCTTGCTCTTTCTGTAATTTCTCTTCTTTGTGTTTTCCCTTCGCCATGATGCTAAGAAGTCATTTCAAAAAAATTGAGAAATTAGTGTTAACGAACGGGAGAGTCGAGAATACTGTGCTCTTTTAAACTAAACCACATTTGTGAGCTTATCTAAGTGACCCATGGAGTATTAAAATAATTTACTGGATAAGAGAACTGACGGCTGAGTGGCCGTAACCTCGGGACTTGACGTAAAAGTAGACGATCTAGTCATACCTAGGATAAAGTAACAAATAGACAACCTTTTGATGGCGGTCAAGCAAAACCTTTAGCACTTTCTCGGCGTATAAAACTCACCTTGTTTACTGTCTAGGGTTTCACGTGTTCCAAGAATCCGCCATATTGGAAGGGTTTGAGAAACCGGGAGACTGGGTCAGACGTTTGGTCCCATGCCCTTTCTAACCTTTCCAATTTCCACCCTAACCTATTACCCTACCCAACCAAGCAGGGTATTGTTAAATTGTGGAGTTTCCGGTTACTTAGTTTAAACACATTTAGGAAGGGGGAGGGGAAGGTGGAGGAGTATTTCTTATAAAATGTCATGGTGGAGGGGAAGTTCAAAAATCTTGTCCTCGTTCAGAATGTGAAACGGCAAACATATCTACATTGTACACCACCTGGCACCTAAAAGCTAAATCATGACACATGATTTTTTCCTTCTCATGTTTGGACCTGACAGAAAAATCTGTAGGCCATGCATTACAGAGCAAAAATGCAATTTTGGACCTGGCGTCTCCAGGGCAAAGAAGGTGTTCACCCCGGCAAACTTCTGTTTGTGCAGCAGTTTATAGACCTTCATAAGACCAAGAACTGTATCCAGTGGATCAATGACTTCTGGCTGTATGCAGAGTTGGGTGTGATTCACTTAAAGTTGGTATGCATAAAGACCTACTGCTGGTCAACTGTTGCCTGACTGCTGGCAGACTATCTGCCGCTCGTTGGTTGACTGTGAGAGATTGTCATGTTTATAAGCCTATTTTACAGTCAAATTGATCTGTCATTGGCCTGTAGGTAAGCTGTCGGTAACTTGTTGGCCAACTGTTAACTGACAGTCAATGGAGAGGAGCTGTTCTTCACAATTACTGAAAAATCACCATCAAGCTGACCACGGACCCATTTTGTCCCCAGTGACTGCCATAAACCAATCACCTCAACAAACACTGGCAAAACAAACAAACAAACAAAAAACAAAATAACAAGACCAAAAAACTGTTCGCATGTCCCAACCATCCTGTTACCCCTCCCTGGGCATCACTCACAAATATCAACAGGAAAGGATGCTGTGAACATATTGTTAATTTTATTTTTTATTGAAAATTATGATAGCTCTAAGAAAATATTCCAAGAGTCTCCAACATTTGGAGTTTCTAAAACTTAGCCTGATAGACTCATTTGTGCACCAAATGAAAGTAAAAGCTGTTTTATTTTAACCTTGCAAGCAATAACAGCAAGGAGGAGTGGAGTCTCTCCAGTCACTCTTCTTGCATTAACATTAGCTCCATGCTGTAACAAGATTTGTGCAACATTTGTATGTCCTCTGATTGCAGCCTCATGGAGAGCCGTGTCCCCAAAGTTACTAGAAGCATTAACATTACTCCCTTTATTGATGAGGAACTCAACAACTTTTTCATGCCCATCTAAAGCTGCGAAGAAAAGAGGGGTCTTGCCCTCAAAGTCTCCTGCATGCAAGTCTGCACCTTCTAAAACCAAAAGTTCAGCAACTTCCTTGTCCACAGAATAGTGCAAGGGTGTTCTTCCATAGCGATCACACAAGTTTAAGCTGCTTCCATACTGAAGCAATAATGCAACCATGTCCTTGCTGTTTTTTTTCATCACTGCCAGGCTCAAGGGGGTTTCTCCTTTTGCAGCAATAGCCTCAACTTTGCTTCCACTTTGTAGAAGATATTTCATAATTTCTAGATGTCCTTCTTTGGCTGCATTGTGAAGAGGTGTGAAGAGGGCCATGTTTGAAACATTCACACTACTACCACATTGCACAAGTATCTTGACACATTCTTCATGTCCCTCTTCCGCAGCCAGCAAGAGAGGAGTGTCTCCAAACCCTGTACAAGACTCAAGAACAGCCCCATGTTGAATAAGAATGCGTAGAATGTTGGCATGACCCTTTGCAGCTGCCATATGTAATGCAGTCTTGCCCCAAGTTGACTTAGAGTCCACAGGCATACCAAGATGTAGAAGATACAAGACAATTTCTTTGTTTCCCCCCGAGGCAGCATAATGAAGCACACCCCTTCTGCCCCTGTCTTTTGCAGCTATGTCTGCTTTGTTTTCTATCAAAAACCTTACAACTTGGGATGAATTGGAGGCTGCAGCAAGCAAGAGTGGTGTAGCGTGACCATCGTCACGCAATGGGGAAGGTTTGTTGATGTTTTCTCCAAGGTTTAGGACTCTTTTCATCTGTCTAATACTTCCTGTTTTTGCTGCCTCGTGTATAAGTGACAGTCTTTGTGTATTTTTCTCAGCTCTGTCGATGATTTGAAGCAAACGTGAATGGATGCCGTCACTTTTGACAAGATCTCTGGCTGTACAGCCAGAATATAAACTTGCTTTGGGTGAATCTTTCACCGTGCACCTCAAGGCAAACGCTGTATCCAGTTTGCTAGGACTACAAGAAAGAATCGTTTTGCAAATGTTAACGTCTCTTTCAAGGCACAAAGCGTGAAACACGCTAAACTGGTTGTTATTATACGGCATGCAGACAGCTTCAAACGCCAGATTTAACAGTCTATCCATCAGCTGTTTCAAACCTAATACTCAATGTGGGCACAACACAAAATTAAATCGCCAAGACAATCGCCAATGTCTTATTCCTGTGCTCCAGTCCTCTCAAGATGTATTGGCCGCGCAGCGACTTGCAGCCGTTGCGTCTCCGCGTCGGTAACACGTCAGTGTATCCGGACAATAGAAGAAATATTGTGTGTGCAAAGAAGAGTTTGCGAGCACAAAATAAAAAGAAAAAAATGGTTAGAGATTGTAGCGAGTGATCTCTGCAACGCAGGGAATAGAATGATAAATGACAAAATGAAGAAATGAAAATGAGCAGAAATGAATATTAAGCGTAAAAAGAGAATAGAGATAAGGAAAGGTAAAGAAAAGTTCCCAGCATTAGGTTAGTGCTATATATAGAAACCAGACATTTCTTTAATGTAGCAAAAAGTGGAAATATGAAAGGGACGGTGAAAGGAGCCAAAATAAATGTCGTCAGGGGAAGTTAGCTCAAGGAAGCGACGAGGGGCAGGTAGGTAGTGAATTCTCCCCCTCCCCCAAATTTGTTTACCGGTAAGTCCACACTCTTTTATGAGTTAATACCCTGAGTATTACAGATTTCCTAAAAAAACCAAAAAAAAAAACCAAATGACTAATGGTTCGTGGTTAGGAGATACTTTTCTAGACCTCCTTTATTCCAAGCCTTCTAGTTCAAGGAAAACTTTACTTCGCAATTTACTTATTTTCGGTACAGCCACCCCTTCTTAATTTAAGAAAGCTTTGGGAATATATAATTACACATTCCTTGTGTTGTTTCAGCATTGCAGTGAAAGTTCGGAGAAAGTGAATTGTTTTTTTTTTGTTGTTTTTTTTTTGGGGGGGGGGGATTGGAATGCAACCATGATGCTCGGAATCATGCTCCTAGGGAAAATTGCGTAAACCCTCCAGATGCTGATATCGCTATACGGTGTAACCCCTACATAACGAAAACGAAGCCCCCGGTATAATGAACCATATTCTTCAGCCCAATAATAGTAAAGTGTATGGAAAAGAACCCGATATAACGAACCCCCCCGGTTATGGTGAACACAATATGGCAGTAAAAAAATATACGGAACGACTGATCCTTAAAGTAAAAATATGTAACAAAAATTTGCCCGATATTTCGGTTTGCAAGACAAACCTTCTTCAGGGGCTAGAAGAGTACAATATGGCGCTTCGTTATTCGGTTCCACTGTGCTATAAACAACTTCTCACATATAAGTCACAGGCGTACTCGTCGGAAGGTTTGAAAGGCACTCCAGTTTTGCTTCCAAAAAGTACCAGTTCTGACAAATATATACGTTCACCGAACTCCCACTCCCTTTTTTATGGAGTACCCCACCCCAACCCTCTGCTCGGGCTTACAACAACGCTTCAACAAAGCTTCATTTTACCACATAACTACACTTGACCACCGCCATCTCAAACAGTGACTCGTTTCCGTTGGTTGTTAGCCTCACCTATTCACTATTCCAAACAGTCTAGTTCGGAAATGTTATGACGCCATCGAAATTCGGTGACGTCACGAAATTTCGCGCCAAGTGAAGACAGCCAGAAAATGACGCGGGCCCAGTTGTTCAAAGGGTGGATAACGCTATCCACTGGATAAATCACTATCCAGTGGATAAATAATGACAAAACAGTACACTATCCACTGGATAGTGATTTATCCAGTGGATAGAGTTATCCGCTCTCTGAACAACCAGGGCCTGGTTACTAGGCTGGAAAAACCCCAGGGTTCCTTTCGTGCAGCGGTGTGGGGGATGGAAGTCTTAACCTCAAAGCTGCACGCATATTTTGTAATGTTATAAAATGGAGACTGTTGAGAGAGGGGGCGGGGGGGGGGGGGGGGATAGTTGGTAGCAATAAAAAGTTGAGGACAAACCATTGAAAGGTTACAAGTACGACCTTTAATTGAAGCCACTCTTAAAACAATTATCCTACAGTTAAAAATCTAATTGTGTCGCTATTCAAAACAGATGAACGAATAATCAAAAAGCGAGTCGACAGTTCACTCTAATTGAGAACAAAAAAGAAAAGCGCCGTACCACAGCATTCAGTGACTAAATGAACAGAGTATGTTTGCTTTTAGGCGACACGCTCATTGTATGCAAAATTCTCACAAACGGACACGAGAAAAAATCAGTTAAATAAAGATGCCTAAAGCATCACAAAATTCCTCTCTAGCTTGCTGGGAATTTACCTCTGCAATTACAAAGAACTGCTGGCATCAAACTATTTAAACCCTAGCTTGCCATCATTACTTTTTTGTGTATTTCACAATCTATCTACTGACATAGGTCTTTCAAAAACACAAAAAGAAGCAAAAGAAAAAAACTACTACTATGCTTACAAAACCTAATATTCTAAACAGCTACTTATTAAACCTAATGTTCTAAACAGCTACTCTTGTTTGTTAGCTACAAAAATGTCCAAATGGCTGCTGTCATCCAGCGCGAGAAAAACAAAATAATAGACGTCTTAGTGAATCCAAGTCCCTAGTGTAGTGTAGTGAATACAAGGCTAAGACCAAAATCAAGAGTCCGTTCCCTCCGTGTGCCCAGTGCTTTTCTTTGAGAACAGTTTCCCAGGGCTCTTGAATACCTTCCCCTTGACCCTGGTGTGTTCTTTACCGTTATCAGAAGAGCCTACAGAATCCATCTGTTGGGAAAAAACAGTAACAAGGTTAGTGGTGAACAAGTTGAAACGCATATGAAATCCCACTGCCAAATACTAAGGAGACCGACCACGGGAAAGTCCTGCTCAATAGCTTTCAATTGAATGGTAAACTTTAGGATTTTTATCAATAGACTCAAAAGTTAGAACCACCTTGTACAGCATAATAAATAGCACCACAGGAGGTATTGCTCAACAGCTTTCAATTGAATGGTCACACTTTAGGATTTCATCCAGACTCAAAACTTAGAACCACCCTGTACAGCGTAATAAACAGCACCACAGGAAAGTACTGGTCAACAGGTCATTTCATCCACAGACTCAAAATTTAGAACCACCTTGTACAGCACCTTAAACAGTCCCAAATGAAATTTTCATCTGAAGACTGAAAACTCAGAACCACCCACGACAGCACAAGCAACACAACAAGTCATCATCATCGTCATCATCATCATCATCATCATCAAGTTTGCCTCTAGAAGAATGGTTTAACTTTTTAATCAATAAAATTTCCAGGAGGGAATTATTAGTTAATTTGAATTCAGTACATTCCTGTAAAACTATGTCCTGTGGCTTTCTCCCAGTCTTCCATGCAAAGCCAAGGGAGGATGTATGTAGGTAAAGACGCCTTTTCCTTTTCCCACCCTTCCAAGGACGGTTTAGATGGTACAAGTTTTATGTCGTATGCAACTTTTGTAGCTTGCACTGCTCATGTCATACTAAAGAAAATGTAACTATCCCTTAATATTGTTTATAGCCAGTTTAAACACATTTCAAAGTCCAAACAGTTCTTCTCCTTACTTTTCAAAATCCTAACAATTCTTGTTTACAATTTTTATGTTTGATTTGCACAAAATCAAATCTTAGTCCTCTTGTGAGAAAGTTGCATGCAAAAAAGTTGTACTGTCTAAATTCACCCTAGAACACCCTTCTGGGACAAGATGTTCTGAACAACAACATGATACAAGGGCAGACCATAGTGCTGGCACCATCGTCCTTTGGGTCTGAAGCCTAATACAATACTGCCAGCCTGCACGCAGATGTCTCCTTATTACTCTCCTGCATTGGAAAGGAGGGAAATAAGAAGCATTTGCGTGCAGGTTGCCATGTTACCCATGGGAGCAACAAACAAGTTTAAGAGAGCATATTAAACAGAAATCTCCTTATTATATTCAAGGCAAAGTTTAATAGGATTATATTTACATGCATTGCTTTTAATTGTGTAGAAATAGGCCTTTCCGAAAAATACCACAATACTCTTTAATGTGCAGGCTTAGCCTTGCCTGGGTGTAATTACTTTAATGTCCTTTGTTGGAATGGCAGGGTGGAATTTAAAGTTCACGTGGGCAGTTTTCACTTGAACACAGTTTCTTCAGTGACTAGTGGAACCTTTAAGCTTAACTGGGATTGGAAACAAAGTAAAGTAGGCTTCGGAACTAAAAGACATAGGAATTAAACTACATTCAAGACAATGTTTGAACTTTTGCGTTCTAAGCAAATGTGCGTATTATGCAAATTGTTAAAAAGTTGATGCTTAGCACGTGCAGCTCGTGCCAAGATCCTTCTGAATACGAGGCTAAACCTGCACATTAAGAGTATTATGTAGTGTTTCAGATAAGAGAGGGGTCTCGGGTCAAAAACCCGACAAAGCTGGCAACATGACCCGACAAAATAAATGGTCAACTTGAGCAGATTTGATGAGACCCACATCTATTGACCCCTCAAATTTCGTTATTGACCTTTGCCTTTATAAGTAATCTGGAACACTGATTATGGTATTTTTCGGAAAGGCCTATGGAGACAAAATGTTTTCCATTTTCTTTAAGAGTTACGGTGTTTCAATAGTTACAGAAACAACAGAAGGAATGTTTTCTAAAGGTTATTATCTAAACCACGTCAACATTATCAAATCAAGGCTTCTTCAAAGGAGTGGCAAGTTATTTAAGCTATAAGCAAACGAAAGTGGAAACAGTTAGCAGAGTTGATTTTTTCAGCTTTTTTAGGTTTTACAAAGGGTGTTTTAGTTGTCTGAGGTGATGTCATAAAAAGTTCAATGTTAAGAGACTAAGAGACAGTCCTGTCAAAATGATTTGCAGTAACAGGCAGCATAATTAAAGCAATAGGAAACAAGGACTGGGTTTCCCTGCCTACTAGGAGGTTCACAGGGAAGTCCAGAGTGAAGAAAGCGGAAAATAATTGGCTGTAGACGGCACAATTGCCACCTGACAGCACATTTTGACAGGGTTGAGAAAAATAAGAACTTCAGGAGATGTATTGAGGTCAACCTGGGAGTTTATCAGCAACATTTTAGAGCTTTATTAGCCTGCCAGCAGGTGCAGAAATGAAAGCAAGGGTGGTAAAAATTTAAGCATGAAGTGAGGAGTATCCACACAAGCAATTACACTTTGCAGTCACTTAGCATGCTAACAAATTATCCCACCCTGTCTTCTCCAATGTCTAAACTTTAATTAGCCTATCAAATGTTTTACCATAATCAACATTATTTTATTTATCCTCTCTTATAGTTTTTTTTGTGTATGGTGGTGAGAGGTGCAGTGAGAGAAAAAATGTGAAAACTGTTGGTTTTAAACAATGACAATATTGAAATAATGCATATGGTATACAGAGAAATTAAAAGAAGAAACACTAGCTTTAAGCACTATTTTTCTTGCAAAAAACTCAATAATAATTCTTTTGAATGGAAACACTTTTTATTATGAAGATATTTATTGCAATTTTTGGTTTTCCACTTGGTTTCACAAATCTTGAATAACTTTAAGATAGAAAAATGCAAGCTTTGGTGCAGTAAATTTTATTATTTAATCAGCCAGACTGTTTCTGTTTTAATAGCAGTTTTTATGTTAGTTTGATTGTTATTTTGTATCAACCTTGAAAAGTAATAATTTTTACAGGCAACTTACAACAATGGACAAGTGATTAATCTTAAAATAGTAACAACACAAAAAATGCCAAACAAAGAGTGAAAAAAAGAGAAAAACTGCACTTAAACCTGTTTCTAAAATGAATGCCTTTCTCAACTGGAAGCTTCAACCTAAAAACAATATTATGGCAAACATAAGCATTCTAAAATAATTTTAAAAAAAGAAAAAACAAAATAAAGCAGTGTACTTCAGACAAAGCAACGCAAGACCACAGCAAAAAAAAAAGTGAAATTATTAAATCCACCCTTAAAACAACTGAGGTGAATGGCCAAAGACAGGCAGGAGTGGAAGAGACCATGTGTGACACTTTAGCCATAATGTGTGGTAAGTGAGCAAGTAAAACCTGTTGTGACCTGATTCTGATTATCTGATATCATCTTATTAATGAAATTAGAATAATGAATGACCAATTATCAAATCTCTATTGTAGCTAAAAGATAATTATAAAAGCGAAGTAATACTACTAATTATTTGATATAGATGATAACAACTTAACTACTATTGTTGACACAAAATATGATGGATGAGTACTGCCAAATGACTGGTTGTCAGACGTGACATGAGTGCACGTCATGACATCACGTTGCATTCCATACTAAAATCTAAGTTCAGACTCCCAGATTCACTGACGAACACATCCAGCCAATACCAGAATAATCAAACTTAAAACAGAACAGAAAACAGAATCTTCAAAAATGTTCAAACCTCATCTTGTTTATCATTTAACATATCTTCAGCTGCCTTCTGAAGGTCAGAGTCATTCAACATAAGCTGTAAAAGACAAGCAAATAAAAATGGCTGATGGTTAGAAGCATTGGGCAGCATTAGTTCTCGTAGTCTTTAAAAGGGTAAGGATATATATAAAATATTTAAGAACATTACTCCATTAGCGTCCATAGGATGTAAGGTGCTTGGTTATGATCAGCTCATATCCAAGAAATGCAAATAATTTTGGCTTTTTTGCCACAGTTTTAGATAAAACCTTGGGCTTCTTGCTCTCCGTGTTTCTTGCATACTTTATACCAAGTCTTCATCTTACCTTCTCAGATTCTCCATTCTCAAGTGCTTCTATTGTGGTCCCATCTGATGAGATTATTCGCTCTGTTGTAGAAGAGGAACTGATGACTTGTTTAGAGGTGACAACACGAGTGGTTGTGGTGACTGAAGAGGAAAACGTGCTGGACTCCTCACCAAACATTTGTTCTGGGAGATCTTTATCCTCAGATGAGGATGACTGGTGTGTGTAGGATCTTTTCTCCGTGATGACAACCCTCTCAGTTACAGCTGCTCCCCCTTCACCGGCTAGCACAAGAGCAGCATCATCTGCCTTTTCTTCCAACTCTTCTTTCTTCTCCTCCACTTCTTCCTTCTTATCTTCAGCTTCTTCCTTCTTTTCCTCTACCACTTCTGGAACAACAGCCTCCACCTCTGTTGCGGTAACAGCCACAGCAGCAGCTTCAGCTTCTTTAGCTTTCTTCTTCTTTTCCTTTTTCTCTTTCTTCTTCTCCTTTTTTTTCTCTTCATCCTGCTCATCATCAGATGATGAAGACGATGATGATGAGCTCGATGTAGAGCTTTTTCTTTCCTTCTTTTCTTCTTCATGCTCTTCAGTGATGACCTCTGGTTCTGGTTCAGGAGGTCTCATTCCTTCAGCAAGATCCAAGACACAATCTGGTTTCAACCTGAACAAGAAAACAGAACTAGATGAAGGTCCAATATTTCTAAAACAGCCTGAAATACAATTCTGTTTAGCTATGTCACACTTAAGTAGCATGGTGGCTTGCCTTAGTAAGCAGGCCCACCCACAACTCCTGGCTGGCCAGCTGAACTTATGGGACCAAAACCAGTGAAGCAGGGGGAGCACATTTCTTTTGGAATCATCTGTTTATCTAACATACTGGGTTGTCAAAAAACGGTAAGAACATCAGCCACATTACTCGCCAGCCACACTTCTTACTTTGTTCTTACCACATTTTAGCATCATCTGTGTGTTATCAAAGTATGCTCAAATCTACTTGTTAAACGCATAAAAGCTGACTATCATGGATGAAAGAGCCTAGTACAAACTTTCAGGAATCATATGTTTACCCAGAACAAAAGAAACTTAAAAAACTTACAAGTCTGTTGCAGAAAGTGTAAACCTTTGCATCTCACTTCGGGAGCTCAGATAGAATCCTTGGCCACTGACAGAGAATACCAAGGATCTAATAGCATCCACATCAGACTTCCTCATGGCTGATGCCTTGACCTGAAGCTTCAAGTTAGGAATGGAATAAACGATCAGATCTCCTTGATTGCTTACGCAGGCCAGGCAGTGATAAACCATTTCGGAATCATCATTCTTGCTTCTGACATTAATCAAGCCGATCTTGCGGACTCTTGAACCATCAATAGCTGTGAGTTTCTCTTTGTTGCGGGCCTTCAAGTGTGGAAGACTAAAGACCTTAAACTGTTCTTCAGAGCATATCACTAAGGAATGCGTGCCACTCATGTCTGGTTCTGTGAGATTGGTCAAGCAGAAAAATAAAATCAACTTACAAGATCACAGGCTTCAAAAGCTTCCCACTACACTTAAAACGTCCTAAACACTCAGTTGGAAACAAAACAAAACAGAAATCAAAAGCTTGTGGGTTCATTTCCAGTTTGGAATTCTCCCAGCAACCTCAATCTATAGGTC
>Ga0126336_10000291_pt1 | contig 18218 bp, 15 predicted proteins | sample SidCmetagenome_FD_92530 | JGI IMG/M metagenome (GOLD analysis project Ga0126336, IMG submission 92530) | Coral microbial communities from El Islote,Puerto Morelos, Mexico - Siderastrea C C metagenome | ecosystem: Host-associated > Invertebrates > Cnidaria > Coral | place: El Islote,Puerto... | reverse complement strand
GCCCTTAACGGATTTTGGGGGATTTTTAGTATGTTGCTAAGCAGACCACCCTGGAATGTATGGCAGTGAGAAAAATTCTGTTGCAATTTGTTTGATCACAAACCATAGATTGACTGGACTAATGCTCCCAGAATGCTCGCAGTAAATATCAGTCTCAAAAAAACTAGAGTTGTCAATTTTTGAGGGAGAAAATGTTGCCACCTTTGCCGGGAGGTTGTGCTCTCGCCGCAATTACTACGGCCCCTGCTAGCATCATAAGTGTTAACTACTTCTTTGACGACAACCACACCTGTGTTTTATTAAATATTTCAGCATTACTTGTTCAATTAAGAATCCAGGCATTTGACGAATTTAAGCGTCCAGAATGCACTAGATTCCATCTCAAAGAGCTTCAATTTCAAACATTTTCCCGGGGGAACATGCCCCCAGACCCCCTAGAATGTCACGCCCTTGGCAGTCCAGATGGGGGCTATCGCGCCCACATTGACACTATACTATATCTCTCGGCCCCCTCTATTACAAAAACGCTTTGCAAGAAGAAGCAAAGTACAAAGAAGAGACAGCTAAGATCAAAGCACAACTCAGAGCTGAAGCAACAAGAATTGAGACAGAACTTGCCTGGAGAAAACTTGAGTTGGAACAGTTGGAAGTAAAGAAGCAAATAGAAATAGCAGGAGCAAAGCTGGCGGCATACCAAAAAGTCGAAGAATCTGAAGATCATGTCAATTCCGTTGAAGATGATCTATTGTGCCTGCCCCCAATTGAGACAAAATCAGCTTCATTCTCTTTCCCAGGGCATCCTCAACCTATTCAGCCAGTTTCGATCAAACATTCGACAACATTGTAAGCGCTTCAAAGCCAATACAGCAGACCACTCAGCAGTCTTCAAGGATAAATCAGTCTTTCCTTCAAGATGAAAATAATCAGCTTCATAATCAAGTCTATCAACAGTTCTCTGATTTCCAAGACTCAACTCCAAGAGTAGACGGTACCGCCACGGCAATCGCCACCACAATAACAGATGCATTTAGTATGAGTCGCCTTCCAGTACCCGAGCCAACCATCTTCAGTGGTTCGAACCAGAAAGTCAAAGAGCAACCGACAGCCTCAATCTACCGTCCGAACAACTCTCGATAGAGCGAGTTTTGGGTGTAAAATGGTCGGTGGAATTAGACTGTTTCGATTTTTCTATCGCTGTAAAAGAGGAGTGTTGTCGACCATAGCTTCCGTGTACGATCCTCTTGGATTTCTGGCCCCCTTGGTTCTAAGGGCGAAAAATATTCTTCAGGAAGTATGCAAGAAGGACGTTAGCTGGGATGAGTCTCTCCCCGAAGAACTCCGGCCAAGGTGGCAGCAGTGGAAGTTAGATCTTCTGCATCTCAAGGAGCTGAAAATACCAGGATGTTTTGAGCCAAAGAAGATGGGTCAAGGAAAAACCTATGAGCTACACAATTTTGCTGACGCAAGCACATTCAGATACGGATGATGCTCCAACCTGAGAGTGAAGGACGAAGACGGAAACGTGAATGTCTCATTGGTGATGGGAAATTCGCATGTTGCTCCATCTAAGATTACCCTTATACCAAGATTGGAGCTCACCGCTGCAGTTGTTTCAGGGAAAGTCAGCGTGATGCTTCAAGAAGAATTGAACTACGCCAATCTGAAACAGTACTTTTGGACCGACTCCAAAGTAGTACTTGGTTACATTAAACAATGATGCCAAAAGATTCCACACGTTTGTCGCCAACAGAGCACAGATAATGAGATCTAACACTGACATCAAGGAATGGCGATACCTGAACACCAAGAATAATCCAGCAGATCATGCCTCCACAGGCTTAAATTCTGAAGAACTGATGAAATCTAACTGGTTCAGTGGACCTGCGTTTCTCTGGGAGAAAGAAATCTCGTCTGGCGAAGAAAGGATTCCCGACATTCAAATTGGAGACCCAGAAGTTATGGCCACTGTACGCACGACTAAGGTCAAAGAATCCTTCAGCCTTATCGACTCCGTGTCATATCTGAAGAGACCCTTCAAGAAGAACAAGCCAAGAACAGTTACTACAACGGTAGCTGAACAACGAGATGCCGAAATGCTTATCCCTAAACGCCTTAAGATGCTTTATTGCCATTCGAGGACCTGTTCAGCAGCTAAGGTCTGATCAAGTTGGGAGCAAGAAGTCTTGAGAAGAAGGAAAACAATTCTTGATTGTCCACCATCGAAAGACCCGTACAGAAAGTGGTCCTCCTCTTGGAAGCTGTAGACTTAAGCAGTCCCAGTGCTGTATAAGTATTATGACATAACATTACTGAGGAAATTATCCATGATTTGTTAACTCCCTTGAGTGGGAGTGTAGCTCCTGCAAGAAAGTTTTAGAGTTTCGTTTTTTGTTTACAATTGAACTGCATTTAATTTTTACCGAATGGCGCTCTTTTTATGCTTGTTTTTATCTTAGAGAAATCGCTTTATTTAAGTAATATCTTAACCTTAAGGTTTTTCTGTTTTAGAGATGGCTAGAAGCTTCCAGAAACACGTATAAGTAGAAACAGTTCTAGATTTTTCCATTCCATATTTGTAAGTGCTAATTTCCAGAAAGTTCTTTCCGTACACGACATCTTGAAACAAACAAAACAGCAAATCCCATTACATTACATTACATTACAAGAATAACGCCCTATTCAAACATCAGCGGGGGATTGTGTTCCTTTTAATCGCTGGAGCAATACATTCCATAGTAACAATTGCCCACCCTTCAACTCTAGGGAATTTGCCGCCTTCGCCTCAAGTTACGAGTTTGAGCATGTAACCAGTTCACCAGATTACCCATCAAGCAATGGCAAATTCGAAAACGCTGTTAAAACATGCAAGACTCTCATTAAGAAACCCGTCAGTTCCAAATCAGATTTCCAACCTGCCTTACTCGACTGGCCTAACAAACTGACTGAAAGTTTGAAGAGTTCACCCGCACAGAGGATGTTTAGAAGGCATACTAGACCCCTGTTACCAACTTCAAGAGAACTCTTGGAACCCCAACTAGTTAAGGATGTGAGAGACAGGAAGCTCCAAAAGAAAGAAATGCAGCCACATTATTACAACAGGAATGCCAAAGAGCTACCAAGTCTCACAGAAGGTGACATAGTAATCATAAAACCACAAGCTGGAGATGCAAAGCAGAGATGGATCGAAGCCCAAGTGGAAGAACAAGTAGATGTCAGATCCTACGCTGTAAGAACAGAGGATGGAAGGTTATTCAGGCAAGAGAACCGTTCATGTTCAAGGATGTTCAAGTTGAAATTCAGAGTCCAATCCAGGACTGTCCACCTCCTGTCATCAGCACTGAATCAGCCCCTGTAAAGAACAGCACAGGCAAGCTAACAGAAACACCTAACACTTCACGGAATTATCACTTGATTTTATTTAGCCAATCATGTGCATGCTTCCACGTGCTCATTGCTGTATCATGTTTTTTCTTTTTGAACGATTAAAACTGTGGTCAGTTTGAAAGCCGTTTGAGTTATTTCTTTTGTGGTTCTTCGTGGTTAAACACAGAACCCTAACAATGTACTTGTCATGAACATGTAATTAGTAATAAGTGTTGTAATCAGTTATTTTATTGTTTGTTCCTGAAATGCGCCTTTGGGGAGGAGACAATAAAGTCCGTCTGTATGTATGAAATCTTTTCACCTGTACCAGTCTTATCTTGTTTTCACTGTATTTCCAGGTACGGTAGTTCTCATGTAGTCACTATAAAAACGGCATGTATTCAGTGTGTTATTGTAGCAAAATATGTCCCTGTAGCATGAAGTGTTAAATCATATTCGTTATCGATCTTTTTTCTATCTTGCTTGTAACTACCACAGAAAATGCGAGGGAATTATAAGAAAGGTTCTAACAGCTGCACGAAAAAAGTGCTTGCTCCTATCAGCGAAAGTATCGTAGAGTTGACAAGAGAGAGTGGAAGAAAGAAAGATGATTTGATCTGTCAATAGTAAGATGAATGCGATGAGGTGAAGAAACATATAAAAGGAATAGCATTTTTCCTCCTTCTGCTGCCGTCCTAAAACGAAGAAGGGAGTGAAACTGCCAAGGTCACTTTCCAGCACACCTGCTCTGTTAAAAGGTTTTTTACTATTCTTTCTGCATAGCTCCAAGGGCTTTGTAGCTATCAAAATAAATTCACTGTGAGGATTTGAGTTTTTTTGTTTTTATTGGCAAACAGTGACCATTTCAAAGAACCGATAGTCACTTGTTTTAGCAAGCTGCAATCTATTCTGGCCAGCCCTGAATGCGAGACAAGATCACTAGTAAATTGAAAATTAACTACTATTTAAGAGGGCTTGCAACAGCTTTTTTGGCCTTAGACTATCTTTTGAAATCAGAATTTTGCATAGAATAAAAACTTTTTTCCTTGAGATTACATCATCTTTTCAACATATGACCAAAGTTTATTTTCACATTGTTTTTCTAGCAATGGCTGTCACTATAGCAACAGTAATGGACAACCCCTCGTTTTAAATAATGTCAACTATCTCGAAATCTAGTCACACACAATGACGAGACTTTAAGTGTTTGAACTACTCGGCCTACACAACTTGTCTGCAAAATTAAAGAAAACCTTCAAGACCAAGTAAATCATGATTCATTTTTTTTCGGGCTAATTTTGGTCATTCCTGCAATTTTCCCAATATTTTAAGAAAAATTTAACACTCTTTCCAGTTCAAAAGTTTTTATGATAGCAAAATGTAATGTAAATTGAGCTTCCTAGGTGGCTGCCATACTTGTCCAATACTCCGACAAATTTATGCATAGCATTGTTAAATTTCTTATTGTTTTGCTTCATTCTTTATTGTTATGCTTTTGTACAGTATTGTTATGTGGAGTGAACACAATACAATGCCATGCATAAATTTGTCGGAGTATTGGACAACCCTCCAATTTTAAGATATTGATATTTAAAAACCGCTAAAATGAAGCCCCTACAGATTTTTCTTTTAAATTACAAACCTTTAGAGTAATTCTTGTTGATGTTTTAGCAAGTTTTAGGCTGAATAAACATTTCTGTTATCATTCTGTTTTTCAGAGAAGGTTAGTAAGGACTGAAACTTGAATGAGATTCAGCCTTCCTATCTAATACCAGAAATGATTCTTAGCCCTAAAACTTTCTCGAACGTCAAAAAGAATTGTTACTCTAACGGCTGGTAATTTAAAACAAAAATATGTATGGACTGACTGATTTTTGACTGATTTCTGCTTCATTTTAGATATCTGCGGTTTCTAAATATCAATATCTAAAAGTCGCAGACAGCTAGGAAGCTCCATGTACATTAAGAATGTTTTATCACAAAAGATCTTTGACCTGAAAAGAGGCGTTCAGTTTTATTCTCCTTAAAATACTGGAGAAAATGCAGCAATGACCAAAATCAGCCTGTAAAAAGTGAATAATAATTTACTTGATAATGGTCTTACAGATTTTTCTGTAATTTCACACAAACGTTGTAGGTTGTGTGGTTCAAACCCTCCAAATTACGCCCTAAAGTGTCTGACTAGATATCAAAATAATCGACGTACTTTAAAATGAGGGGCTGTCCATTACCATTGCTATGGTGATAGTTGTTGCTAGGAAACCAATGTAAAAATGAAAAAGATAAATAAACAGATGGCCTGGTATCAAAGAAATCAAAGTTTGTCTTCCATGCTAAATTTTTAAAAGATACAGTCCAAGGCCAAAGAAACCGTTGCAAGCCTCCTTAATTGGTGTGTCTGATAGTTGGTGTTTCTCTATTTCTTAAAACCCATCAAAGAAATTGGAAAGGAAAGTTCTGGGGCTTTTATGCAGTATCAGCATATGAAGACGCCAGATACCAATTATTCCAAAGAAACACTGGAGAACAGTTTGAGTTCAACTGATGTTAGGCACGTCTGTGAATATTTCTTGTGCCTCTTCAACTGTGGGATTAAGCAAGACAAGCAGAAAGTTATGGGTCTCATTGGTGATCCCAACAGCGGGAAAATAAGTCTCTTCATGCTAATAACTCGCATAATTCCTGCCAGGTATCTGTTGAATAACATGGTAACGCATTTATAACATTTTAGTGGCCTTTACGAACTGATACAGTAGCCGTTTTTGTTGTTGTTGATGCTGTCGCCTCATTACTAAATCTGGCTATAATTCAAAGTTTATGCCACTTTTGTTTCCATTATAAGAGGAGTTACTTAGCTCACCCCCATAGGCTACTTTTATGGTAATCATGTGACAAGTCGTTGTTCCACCGACTGCGAGGTGAGAATAAAAGGCATTGCACAAGAGCTTTGTGCTGTTTTACGGTTTGGAATTCACTTGTTTTCGACTTGAGGAACCTAGACTAACATTTGGCAACCCTGCCAGGACCGTCACTCAAGCAAATTTGATTTAGAGCTTCCTGGTTTCCAAGCAATTGCTGCATTTGGAAACCTATCTTGTCGACTAAACTTTTGTACGACGCAATTGTTTTATGCCATTGAGAGTGGATGCATTGTTATGGAAAACCAAGTAAATTTGCAGCCTTTTGTGTTGTTCTGTTGTGAGTTTCGTTGCATGTAGAGATGAGGCGTTAAGAAGTTTGACTTGGATTGTTAAGATTGTTTATCTTCGTAGACAGTTATGGCCGCTGAAAATGAAATAGAGGAGCTTGAACTTCAGCTTGAATCCAAAGTCTGTGGTCTTGGAGTGGATGGGCTGGTAGAATTAGCAGAACAATTAGAAGTGGAGAACATACAAGACAACAAAACAGGAAAACAGTTGGTCGCTACACTTGCATTTGTGGATGGAAAATCGCCGCCACTTGAGCAAGAAACAGCTAAAGGTAAACAGATGAAAGTCAAAGATGAGCTCCTAACCAATCAGAAAAGGCAAATGAGAAACCACCAGGAACAGAAAAAAGGTAAATGTTGATGTTAGTAAGGTGCTTAGGCGAGATTTCAAAATCCATGGAGTTGTGACGAGAAATAACTTTAAGGATGGACTGTCAATTGTAAGTTTCGCACAACAGATAGATGCCAGGATAAAGGCTGAGAGAGTGATGTTGCTGAAGCAGTCATTCGTGCTGTTAGTTTAAGCCTTAAATTGAGGTCTTATCATTGCGCCATTTAAGACAGATTATGAAAGCCCATTTTAAACAAAAGTCAGCAAAGGAGCTGTATCAGGGACTTTCTGTGTTGAGCCAAGAGACAAATGAATCCCCACAAGATTTTCTCGTGACGGTTGAACTTGAAACAGCAGGTTGTTTTTGTGTCAAATGCTAGTGATAGTTCTATCAAGTATGAACCTTTTCTGGTTCAGGCATTGCTCCTACATGTGTTAGAAACAAGGTTACAAGATGAAGCTGTTCGAGCAAAATTACGCCCCCTACTGGAAGTAGCTAGTGTAACTGATGAACAACTCATGGATAGGATTAATACGATCATATCTGTGGAGATAAAGGATGAAAATAAGATGGGTGCGGCTGGGAAGAAGGGGCCAAGGGTTCGCCAAGTTGGAACTGCTTCAGCAGATAGTAACCCCACCCAGTTTCACTCAAATCAAGCATCTCCGAGTGAGAATGGCAAAGCCCACAAAAAGGAAACAAAGCCAAACAGTCTAGTCAAAGCATTGGAAGCAGTACAGTCTAACCTTCCTTCCCTGAAGGAGAGGTTTGACAAGGCCCACACCCCGGTAGAGAGGGGTACTCACTGGCAATAGAAGCATGTCAACCAGTCACAGTGTTGCCGTCACCAGTGTAATGCATGCCATGCATCAGGTGTGGACAAGTGCAATCATTGCTTCAAATGTGGCTTAACAGACCACTTACAAGAAGACGAATGATCCATGATGATGATCCATGGCCAGTACCTTGTTCTTGCCGTCTAACACACCCACGTTGCAACAACCACTTCATGTACAGCCACGTCACAGACACCCAACGTGTTCCCTCAAACAGAAAGTATGTATCAGTCGCCTCCATTTCACCAACATACTCCAGTGCCATGGCACAACACCAACCCTTTCACTTTTACAAACATTAACTGCCGAAGGAAGAAGTGTGCTGGCTGTCAAAGAGAGTTTGCAGACTCTCTAGGTCTAGTCTTTGTCCGGCTTGTTGTTCAACACATGAAGGGTGACCTTTATCCCAACAAAAATGGCGTCCATCGTATCGGGAGTGAGCAGGCCAGCTACTACCATCCCAAGCAAGCTTGCAGTAAGGCAAAATCTGATCCTGTGCAAGTTTCTGTTGACATGAGATGTGCAAGAGATGAGCAAGGTAGACGTCTATTTACTGCCAGTGAGTGTTTACAGGCACAGCAAATTCGTTCATGTTTCTCAAGGCTCGCAGCAGCAAAGAGGGCCAACGTACAAAACCCAGCTGATCTAAAGGAGAAAGATATACAAGATCTGGAGAGTGATTTTGAAGCAGAGCAGTATGAAACCGAGATGCAACAGCTACGCTAGGATGTTGCTGCTGAAGTTGCAGAGAGGCATCTTATTTATTATGAAAGATTCAACTTGTGTGATCTAGGTCGAGAAAACAAGTCGACAAAATTCAACATAGACATGCTTGTAAGGATTTGTGAGCATTTTGAATTAAACATCGCAAATGTGTCCAGAAAAAGGAAGGAGGGTCTGATTACCCAGATCAAAGAGCTGGTTGGAAGTTGCAGTTGCAACATGTAAAGGAATAAGTTGAATTAACTAGACAGGTACGCGTGTCGTATTATATGCAGTAGAACACAGATTCTGTTCTTTAAACGTCCCATTTCTCAATGGCACTATATGGTGTCCATAAATGAGCATAAATGATGTGTGTTGTGGCATCACATATTCTTCAATTGCCGCAGGAAAATGGTTTTTTCTAGAACTGTTTAGATCGGCACCATTTCCCACCTTCTTTGATAAATAGAGCAATCAAGGCCTAGTACATTTAAGAAGCACACACAAAAGTGGATAAATCTTCTGATTTCATTACTTGGAAATCGATCACGTGACTTCATGTTGTACTTGATAGATGTTTGACACAAATGTATCTAACATTTAAGATAAAATAATCGTATAATGTAAAACGCAGAGACAGGCAAAGAATTGTTGTTTCTTTAACAACATAAGTCAGGGGATTTCACTAAAAGTGCATTCATTCTCTGCACGGATAACATACATTATCACGAAACCACATAATAGGCCACATGACTTAATGTTGTACTTAATCGTGTCACTTGGAAAAAATAAACTCAGAGGAGAAGTTGCTGTTTCTTAAACGTTGCTTTCTCTTGAACATTAACCCTCAGATGGTGCCACTCCCACTTAAGGTTTTTCTGATTTGTTTCAAGATGATTTATCATCAGCACCTGCCATTTTCAGCAGCTATATGCATTTCCCTTACACGCATTTCGACACAAGTATGGTGAGAATCGATTGCTATGGTTATGAGATGACGTCATAAGTCGTGGGTAGTCAAGCCATTTTTGAATGAAAATGGATGTTTTCCCCTTTCTTTGTGAAAGACCACAAAATGTTGACAAAACGCAGCAAAGTGTTTGTGTCATTTTCTACATGTCTAGCATCCAAATTTTCAATTTCCGCCGTTTTTTGGTCATTTCTCATTTTCAGTGAAATCCATCTTGGAGGACTTCACAGGCCCCCAGCAGCGTCACAATCCACAATATATATGTCGTCCTGTAGAGTACATCACCTGGCTATTTATCAAAGGAAAAATCTTTTCGAAATATTGTAACACAACAAAAACCTCCGACGGTGGGGTATGACTTTGCTTTTAAAAGAACTTTTGCAAGCAACTATTTTGTCAGGCTCTTTGTCACATATCCTCAAAGCATTTTACCCTGCCTTAAAATTTTACATTTGCAGGTCCAGTTTTACCTATGCGGGGCGATATAAAACCGTTCATTTCATTACAGGCAATGAGAAACAAAATTAAAGTAAGAAAGTATGCTTTTTTAGTGTCCTTGCGGGGGGTCTCCAGGGTAGTTTTCAAGTTATGCTTAAAATTCTTGAATTCTCAAAACCCAAACCTTTAACACACTTGTCATCTATGACATTGTCCTAACAACTGTTGTGCATCCTTTTTAGCCCTAAATGTGGGTTGGACCACCCACAAATGCTTAAACAACTTTCTGGCATTTTTCGTTGTCAGTAAAAGGAATGTGACTAGGAACTGTTCGAACTTCTGTTTCTGGACAAAGACAACTTCTTTCTTGACATTTTATCGATATTCATAAAGCTAGCGCGTGTATTTCATAGCTAAAAAATGACGTACCTCGAGAAGTTATTTTGACAGTTTTTTATTACTATCATCTTAACATCCTAAACCTGACTTCCCGAGACAACTCTACAACATTATTGGACCCTTTACAAACGGAATAAGTTTCAGGCAATTTGGAGAAATTCCAGTTTTCAATACCCGCCGCAAATAATGCAATTCTTACAGTCAACGCCTCTTATATTTTAATTGTGGCCACTGGGGGCATATTGCTAGATCATGCTGGAGTACTCAAAATCACCGTGTGGCCCGTGGGGGAAAAAGAATGTAATGCTTCTTGGTCTACTGTATTGTTACGTTTTTGAGTCTAATAAAGTGTTGTTTGATGTTGTGACTATTCTGTTACTGTTTCAAGAAACCTGCTATGAGGGGGCGTTAGGGGTTCCTAACACCCAAATTGCACGGAAACACAGGGAATTACGGTTATGGTTGTTGTGCAGTTTCTTGAATTTCCAATCAGTTAAATTTGCAAACCTCCCAGTTCGATGTCTAAAGCAGACAATGATAGCCGAAATTAATAAAATGATTTCATTAATTGTTAAGGTCTATTTTCCACCGTTAACTATTGTTTTCTATGTTATGTGTGAGAGATTGTTTGCTCCTACTTCGAAGTCAGCTGGAATTAAGTGAATTTGCGTCGCTCTGGATCTTGCAAAATAGCTTTCCTCCTGGACTTTCCACAACAATGTTTTCCATTTATTTAGGCCTTACTCCAAATTCTAGATATCTTTCTAAGCACAGTAAAGTGGGTTAATATTGAAATTCCTGGTAAAACGTACCTAAAGTTATGCAATACCACGCCACTGACCACCCCTTCGCCACCTCCACTTGCTTAGCCGTGATCAGAGGGGTAATCTCAATTACGCCCTATGATCCGTTTACGATGGATTCCTGGTCCGGCTCGGTTAGTGGGGCTTTCCCTTTTTTTCTTTTTTATGTCTCCCTTTCTGCTATAGCTCTGGCTTTTCTCTACTCGCCTTCCATAAGTAACCCACAGATCATCCATCTTGCACTCTTTAGGATTTGGACGCCACGCTTGACGTGCAGCCATGGAAGCAGATCGAATCAGCTTTTGGTCTCCCCACACGATCGATTTAATGGTCCTCCCATCTAATGTCAAGTTAGATTGCTCTGGACGTCCCTTAAGATTCTTCTCCCCTTTTCCTTGTATGCAGGCCCAAGGAACCAACGTCTTCTCTCAGGCACTGTCTCCTACGTGTTTCCTCCGTTCACGCTAATTGGCCCGCTCTTGCAGTACCTTGCATCACAGCCATGGCCCTTCACAACGGTCATCCCCGACATTTCACCTCCAAAGTACTGGTAATAATACAATCCATGCGCGCGCCACTAGACAAAGCAACCTTTTACATCCGCCTGCTGTGAGGACTGAGATCACAAAACGATCCTTCTATTACTATGGTTGCACTCTTTTTAACGAACTATCTTGATGGTATTTTTCGTATTCATTTGCTCCTAAATCTTTTATTTGTACATAGTTACATAGTCTAGTGTTAGTGTAATGCATATGTATGCATAGTTTTAGTACATTGTTGCGCTCAGGGCTCCCATTGATAACAGACAACTTTTTGTATCTGAAGGGGCTACCCTGAGCGGTATAAATCAATAAAGGTTCTTCTTCTTCTTCTTCTTCTTCTGGTGACCAGTTCTCCAGTGCCAAGCTATCGCTGCATTCAAACTGGGCTGCAAAGGAGATTGTTCTATTCTTTTGTTCCCTGCAAAGATAGGCCATGTGGCTTGAATACAAAGACCACTTCAATGGGACCTTTGCATATTTCGCATGGCTGAACGTTGTTCATTTCATACCTCCATTAAGTACGAATGCTAGGGTCGCCCAGAAACTATTCCTATATAATTTAAGCCAGCGTTCAGCCAATCTGTTGTGACGCCTAGTGTGGTCCTTTTCTAATAACCAAGTCTTTACATTGTATTTATAGTTTGCACGTTCCTTCATTTTCCTCAACACTTTAACTTAAACTATATTTTTTGCCCATTTAGGTCCTCCCCCTAGTCCCGAGAATCTGGGTTCCCGCAGTCAATTGTCCAGACTGCTCCTACCAAACAACGTTTCATTTATATTTTGTCAACAGTGTGGACATAAGCGCAAGAAAGAGTTAAAGGTTCTAGATTCTGAAAGAGTTCGTTTTGATCTCCCCATCATCGACAACCGTCTCGAAGCCCTGTGCAAGATGAAGAGCAAAAGACCCTACCAGACACAAAAATAAAGTCTTCAACTCGAACTAGAGCACTTTCTCTGCTACCTACCTTCTCCCAGATCTCTTATGTCAGGCACCCCCAGGATATAACGAGATTCCTAATTTGGAAGGGTAAAGGGGGGAAACAAAAGTTCACCTTCCCCAAACATCAACATTTTGGAGTAAACAGTAAAACTCGGTGTCAGTGCCCTACGAGACACGCGGCTGGTACAGTCGACAATTTGATTGGAAAGCTACGCTCTGTCTTCATAGAAGTGGGAGGGGGCAGTGATTGGAATGAAATTCTCGGCGTTGGAAACCCAGCAGCTCATCATTCCATTAAGCACTACCTCACCTTGCTGCCTGGGAAGCAAGCAAGGGTGAGAGTTCTTCCAAAGCAAGCTGTTCCAATTTTCTTTGAAAGGATAGCTAAGTTGTGTTTGTACCTTAGGTGTTTAGTTTTTTTCCGAAAGCACTTCCACTGTCCAACGCTATAACTGTGCTAGAGATTTAGCATTTGTCTGCCTTGATTTTCATGCTGGGGATCGAGTTCAGATTTGGGCAGGATTTTTACGAAGGAAATTGCTTCGATGGGGAGGGGTTTCTATTCCGCCACACTTTTGGGAAGACATTAAGGGGTGGCGGAAAATGCAACACATTCATGGTCAAAAAGTGCCCAGACCCCAAGACCTGTCCTGTAGCCAACCTCGAGCTACATGTTAAATTATGGACCTTTTGTCCGTCAGCCTCAGAGGCAGCTACCTGTTTAGGGTATTGAACAGCAAGAACGAAATTTCTGAAGACCCATTTGTGGGTTTTGCTGTAGCTAACAGGCTATTGTTACACCTACGTTCTGAAAGGATTTACAGTGGGGAGACCATGCATAGTTTTAGAAGTGGGTGTTCGATCACTCTCTCTTTGTTGGGCATTCCCTCTAAGGACATAGCCAGGCATGTTTGGTGGTAATCTACTGTAACAGCTGAATATTACTCGCAAACAGGTAAAATGTTGAATTCCAATGCAGTGGCATCTTCATTGGCCATGAGCGCAGCCCCCAAACCAAAAGGAGGAGCTCTGCTTGCTTCTGTGCTAGCCCAGGTTTTCTCTGAGAAAAACAAGTTGAAGGGCCTCTCCTTAGCTTTCCCTTAGGGTACTGTTAGTGGTATTTCTGGGTTTGAGGGGTCTCTGAGTTTTTGGGAAAGATGTTTTTTCGGGGTTCAACTTCCTTGGTTATTGGGGCCTTTTGGCATAAGGACTTAAGCAGCAAGATGCACGAGCAGCCAAAGGCCACAATCTTTTCCCATAACTTAACCACGCGAGAAAATGAGTGGCATAAGTAATGAATGAGAATGGTTTACTATTCTCATTCATATTTATGCTGCAGAATTCCAGAGTGCTTGGATGACATAACCCTGTTGTTGGAAGGTGGTTGCTTAATAATGTGCTGAATCCCAAAGGGCTATGTCTCCTTGCTTACATTATTCTTTTTGCCCAGATTTGGGGCCGGTAAGTCAGGAGGGATTTTCGGCCCTCCCACCTCCCCTTCAGCGTTGGGGAGGTGGGAGACAATGAGAAACCATGAAAGAGACAATGAAACCATGAGACAATGAGTGGCATAAGAGAATGGTATACTATTATTGCTCTTGACCTCTTGCTTAGAGAGGGTAAAGTTGCTCAAACGGCTCTACTGGTTCAGTTTACTTAAGGTTAGTCTTTGGGAACAGTTTTCTTAAACCTGAATTCAGCGATGATATATAGCGTCAAACTTTTGGTATCGCTATGGGTACTCCCTTTGCTGCTAAAGCTGCAAACCTATTTACGTATTATCACAAGAAAGACATTATTGAGTTGTATTCTCAATATCTTGCTCTTTACAAGCGTTTTATAGATGACATAATTGTCTGGGATGGCCCTCAGGAAATCCTCCTAGAATTTCTCAATGCTATTACTACTAAGAATAAACACATGAAGATAACTTTTGAAATTAGTCATTCTAAGATTTCATTTAAGATTGGCTGCTTTTAAGGATTCTACATACAGACCTCTGCAATACTCTACCTTTCAGAAACCGCTTAATAAGTACCATATTTACCCGCGTATAGGCTGCATCCAGGTATAGGCCACACCCAAACTTTGGACCTAATCTTGGGGAAAAAATAATTTCACTGAATGCGAAGTAAGAGCTTAGAGTAGTTTTCTCGCGATGAAGACATCAATATTCTTACTATTTGTTTTCTCTTGGTTTTATATCGAGTAGAAGTGGCTGCTCTGGTTTTACGTCCATCGAGATCAATCGATCGATCAATCGATCATTTGCTATAATAGCTCAATATGCGTTGACTACAAATCAGTTCTAAAGTTGTTTTCTCCAGTAAAATCTAGCGATGAAGATATTTTCATTTTCAGAGGCTACTACTGTAGATATCAGCTGGCTGAAAGGCCAGTGCGACACAGTATAATTTGCGAACAGTCTGGCAAACAAGCCAGCCAAACGCTAAAAGCTGTTTCAAAACAAAAATACAAGCACGCAAAGCACTTTGGGTGACACTGGCTCTTTAACTACACAAGAAGAAGAATCGTGTTTCAAGTCGAGAAACTAACGACCTTGTTGCTTGAGTGATCTCTCGATGAAATAAATTGGACAAAACGAACCGAACTCTATCCGAGCGTTATTGTTTACAGATCCAACAAGTGTGTCCAAAAATGAGGTGCAACTGTCGCCGTTTTGTGCGAACAAATGATACATTTGCGTTTAGAATTCACTGCTCCTTTCCTCATAGGGTAAATTATCCACTTTAAGTTTTAAATGTTACGGAAATTGTTGCGATAATTCTCAAAACGGCTACTTGAAAAGACGCTCAAACGTAAAGTCATTCGCAAAAAACTTGACAAGCTTTTCCCTTTTTTGCACAAAACAGGCATTTCACAGACTCAGTGTAGTGATAAGCTTTGTAGAAGCGATGCTACATTTCCAAATATTTAAGAATCTACACATTTACAGATGAAACAGGAAGGTAAAACATCTGTCAAGAGCAAGAGCTTGAGACTGAGTTGTATCAAAAGCATCGTTGCATTATGCATTGTGTATTTAAAGGTCTCAAAATAATTTCGCTTTCGACATTGATGTCCGTAGGGTAAAAATAAATCACTTCTTATTTATCGCTGAAGACATGACAATGTGTATTAAACTTCGAAACTGTGATATTTTATATCAGCTTGTTTTTGACGGGTTCTGTGTATTATTCACGTAGTTCAGCAAATAAGCAAAGGCCATTTCACGTGCACGGCATCAAAAGGGCTTCGCAGCTTGACATGTAAACTTCTTTGGACTTCATCCAATAACAAACACATTCGGAAACTAGATACACTCGTTGCAGTGGAGAGAAGCAAAATTCTTCGAAGACATGGATTAACTTGACCTCATACGATACATTCAATCAAACTGTCAAGCATTCAGTAACTTTGTTGACTATGTGTGGGTCAAGACATTTTGTATATTAATGAGCTCTAAAACCCTTATACCTGTGTATACCTGTGTATAAGCTACACCCCAAATTTTGAATGTTTTTTCCCGGAAAAAAGTGCGGCCTATACGCGGGTAAATACGGTATTTGTATATAACTAACAAAAAAGCTTTTATTAAAGGCGAACTTATGTGTTACACAAGAAATAGCTCCACTTTTTGTGCATTTAGTGAGATGCGTTTGCTTTTCTGGGAATGCTTATGCCTTAGGGGTTATCCTGCTAGGCTTTTACTACACATTTTTAGGGAGATCACCCATAGCAATAGGAGGAAATGGTTCTCTAAGCAAGGACGGTTATCTGTGCAAAGAAGAGTGGTGTTCAAGACATCCTTTAATTGCTGTCACGTTGGAATCAAAAAAGCTATTCTTAAGCATTTACCTAGTCTTGGTTCCACTGCCAGTTATAAATCCACTAATACGTTAGCACATCAAACTAAATAAATGTTTGGGGGCTCATGGATTTAACTTTAAATCCGTGAGCCCCAAAATTAAACATTAAACATTTTGTAATGCAGGATTTTAGTCATGCCCTGCCATAAGTTTCTGTGGGTGTTTTTGCTGTCCACAACCTTACGGGGGTGTGATTTGTTCTGTAAAGCATTGATATAAAACTAGTTCCCTTTCATTATCTTGTTAAATTCGCCGATGAAGTCTGTGTGATCAGACAAAACCGGTCAGAGAATAACACAAGTTGACAAGATACAATGCTGCGTGCTGCTCATTAGCTGTCATTTAAAAAAAACTGCTGTTCACACCCTTACTGGGACATGATTTGTACTGTAAGGCATGGGTATAAAATTAGTTCCCTTTCATTATCTTGTAAAACTCCCTGATGAAGTCTGTGTGATGAGACAAAACCAGTCGGAGAATAAAACAAGTTGACAAGATACGTTGCAGTGTGCTGCCCATAAGTTGTCATTTTAAAAATTAAAAAAGCTACAGTAGACGAATTGGACATCCCTACGTGCAATTACCACCTAAATCTAGTTGTAACTAATGAGCATGAGGAGGTTGAGGATGGCAGAGGTCTTGGTGATGTGCAGGAAGTAATCACAATGTTTGGCCACCATTTTTTTTGTCACTGTAAACTGGTGCAACAGAAAAACATCCTCCGGTAAGGCATGATTACCAAAACCAAGAATGAGAGGCCATAAGTAAAATATTGGTTTATGGGTATTGTGAGATTAAATAATTCCCAGTTACTCTTTCATAGGGGGTTGTTTGTTTGCAGTTACTCTTTCATGGGGGGTCGTTTATTTGAGTAGTCGAATAACCAGGACCGAAAAAAATAGGTCTTGTTCAACCCAAGAGTCAGAAAAGGTTTGACCACGGATTCTGATAGAGTAAGACCTGCTGATTAACGCTAGGTAGTTTGCAATATCGAATTGTGGTATAGGTTTTGAGTTAAGGGCTGTTTTCTTGAGTCATACGAGAGCTCAGCATGGAAACGAGGCTGATATCACGATCGCCGATTTTCTCATCTTTTTGTTCAAATATCGTCGGGAAACCAAACAAATTATCAATGATATGATAAGAGAATGCGATATCTGATATCTATAACATTATTCTTGAATGTGAGTTGTTTTAAAGTTGAAGTGAGCAAAAAAGTATGCTTTACGATAGGCTTAAGACTGTCATCATGAATTGGAGGCCAAAAATGTAGGTGAGAATACTTCTTGAGTTTTTTCTGTGAATTGTAACCACAAAAATCACTCTGATCAATATTGTTTAGTGTTTTATTCGATTTGGAGTATGTTTTTTTGTCGAAACGTCGTTATATTCAAAAAGAATTTTGCTGTTTAATGATCTTTTTTCTTTTCCTTATCAAACAGCGGTTTGCCTCCAAAAATTCATGAAATTATGTTATGTGTAAATAAAATGTCATTTTAGTGAATATTTACCCCACTTCTAACATTGATAGTTGCCTAAGATATCGTAGATGTAATAAAATCAGACAAAATGTCGTTTCTTCCGTTTATTGCACGAGATTGAGGCTGAAGCTCACTTCCATGTAGCACCAGACCGAGGCTATAACATCCAACATGGCGGCCCCCACGTTCAAAGCTCTGTTACACCTGTAAGTACTTTTCATTTGTTTTATTTCTTTTTCATTCACGAAAACAAAGGTCCTTAAACAAAAGTTCGCTTGCAAGTAATCAAACTACATATTGCTCGCTTGCAAGTAATCAAACTACAT
>Ga0126336_10000290_pt1 | contig 18231 bp, 5 predicted proteins | sample SidCmetagenome_FD_92530 | JGI IMG/M metagenome (GOLD analysis project Ga0126336, IMG submission 92530) | Coral microbial communities from El Islote,Puerto Morelos, Mexico - Siderastrea C C metagenome | ecosystem: Host-associated > Invertebrates > Cnidaria > Coral | place: El Islote,Puerto... | reverse complement strand
TCCAAAAATTCGTTAGAATTTCGTCACGTAAACACGATGAAATGACTTCGTTTCGTTTAAACAACGGTTTCCGATTGCAGAAAACAAACAGGGCGGCCATACGCTGGAAACAACCTCCGAAAACGCCATTTCATCATGTGTCACGTGACAGAATACTCCACGATTCTTGGTGTATTTCAGCAGCCTTGGCCAGGGGTTTCTCCGACCGCCATTTTGAACGAGGAGAAGGCCCTGGGGACGAGGTTGAGGTCAACATTTCATTGGTGAAAAGTGACACGTAACCAGACAAAACCGTTAAGTTTGAAAAGTAAACATACGCGAAAAAATCGTCACGCTTCAGGGTTGAACGAAAATGGTAGTATATACATTAACAATAAATTGAATTGTATTGTTCAAATGGGAAAAGAGAAGAGAAGAGAAAAAGAAAAAACTTGAAACGAAAAGAAAAGAAAAAAGGAAAAGAAAAGGTAAGAAAAGAGAACAGAAGATCCGGATCGGGATCAATTTTTCACTCTAGCCATGACATACAATACTGCAATTGCTACGATGAACTCCAGGTGTTTTGAAAACACCAGAAACAAAGAAACGTAAATTAAAAGGTTTCCTGTAAACACTGATATACCCGACGTTCTTTTTTCTGTGAAAGCGTGCCATAGAACGCGTTTTTACCTTTTGACCGTGGATGAAATGCTACTCCTTTTTTACGTAGTCTTACCCACGGTAGTAGGTAGGTTATACATGTATGAGCATAAAAAAGTCAGTAGTAAAGAGGAGAAATCGACAAGCTCTTCCTCAGGGAGTCACAAAAGGGAAAGAAGAGCCCGACCATAAGTTAGTGAGAAACAAGATAAATACGGAAAACTGTAGCCATGCACACGTCTTGACAAAAAAACAAAACAATTTGTGTTGCATACCGTAGCTACAGAAGAAAAAGCACATTAAGATGCAATGAAACGATCGCGAAATGCAAATGTTGCCACTACCGACAAAAGGAAATTGATTATGAAGGCCAGTAGTTTGCTACCTAAGTGAACTGAAGAACAAAATTACAGTGAATTTTATTAATACGAGCAAAAGTTGGTTGCATGAACTGGATGGTCGGATTGATGGAGTTTTCAGATAAGAAAATGACTGCATAATTTAACCTTAAGGCCATCAAAAAGGGGTTGTAACAATATGGTGGTCATGAGTTGGTGTAATGATATATTTTGAAGAGCAACTGCTTGGTTGCTTGTGTGTACAAGGAGGAGTGGGAGGGGGCCAGGGAGGCGGGTACCTGCGTGAAAAGAGGGGAAAACAGGGGCGAGATGCGGTAGTTACTAAGGTGGAGGGAAGCCAAGAACAAGGAAAAGAGGTGGAGAGAAAACAAACGGGCGAGGCGGAATTCACGTGTAAAGTGCCCCCCCCTCCTTCCCCAACCCCCTCCTTCCTTTCCAGTTGCTAGCACTGCTCACAACCTGGAAGTAAATGAACATAAAATGGCATAATTTGCAAAAGGATAAGTACTCTTGGAGAAGAGGGAAAGCTTTTTTGTTTCTAGCGAGAAAACGGATGATTAATCCCTTTGACTGTGACAAAAAAAGGAGTTATGCAAAAACTATAACGAAGGCGCTAACTAAAAGCCCTGGGAACGAGGTTCGCTAAAATGATGTTTCTCGAACAATTTTTACATGGAAATGAGGCTTACGATTACCTTGATTTAATTTTTTCCCAGGTTGGTAAGACAAACTTCTTCGGGGTTCCACTAAAACGTAAACTCTTTCTAAGCTGAATTCAGTTACGTACTGTTTGGTTCAATTTACGTACGTAGGCCGAGGCTGTCTCAGTAATCACATTAAAATGAAACATATTAGGGACGGTGGGTCCTAATACAGAGGCATTTTTGTTGTGGAGAAAAAAAGAGATCTTAGCAAGACCTGTTGGCATCTAGAAAGAAAAATGTGGGTAACCACGCTTTTTTCACAGATAATTAGATGAATGACGCCATCGTGCTAATGACCAATTTCGGCAAGTAGTTCAATAAAGATAATAATTTGCAGTACACTGAGACTCAGTCATCCAAAACTACTGAACGGTAAACCACCGTTTGGTTCAATTTGCGCGCATCATTGTTCTTAGTATAATCATTAGCAACGGATACCAAACCAAGGCAGCCCAATCACATCAAACTAAAAAACATATTCAAGAACCTGGTAAAATTTATACGGATTATGTATGTGAGGTATTTTTAATAGAGGCACTTTGATCCCAAAGAAACATTTGCACCAAAGGAAACGTTACAAAATGGTTAAGTTTTGTTTAAAGTTACTAGGTTGAAAAAACCTGATATTTTGTTTTTCTTCAAGAAATTAATGAAAGCTCCACTTTGGTGTTAATGATAGGAGAATTTCGTTCACAGGCGATAATGTCAAGTCATAATTTTAGAACAGTTTTGACAAAACACCAGCAAAATCCTAGCGGTAAAACATAGTCCCTATTTACGAAGTTACTGGAGTTACGGAAAGTGATAAAACACACTGTTTTATTCATTGAACCCACATTTATTTGCATTCCTTGTTTTACATTGCTGCCCCCTTTTTAGAAACAGAATCAAATCTGCCCTTTTTAACTTAAGCCTGTGGGGGAGGTATCTCTTCCACGTAGATCCGGGACACTGAGTTCCAGCCTGTGTACGCGTCAGCAGATCCATACCCAGCACAGTTACCGACCCAGAATCCCACGCGCACTGTGCCCTTGCGGAGTTTCTCGCAAACTCCTTCAATGTGACGTGGGCGATGTAAATCCTTTCTCCTGCTGCCATTCCCATATATCATGTAGACCACACCATCAATGGCCCCCGGATTCGAGCACTCTGCACCGTTAAAGGTGAAATACCATCGCCTGCAGCAGATGTGGCAGTTATAAAGACGAAGGTTGCCAGCCCAGTAGACTCGCAGCGCTGTTTTGTCTGTCATTTTCTTGAAAACACATTCCTGCGAAAATGAATAAGAAACGGATCGAAGCTGAAATTAGATTGGCTAAATTAGAAGCCGAAATCTCAATCTCAAGAATACTGAGTTCAGTGTGAAGCAAACGAGCAAGAGAGATAAGCTACAATGACGGACGCACAACTGCTATCCAAGGATAAAACTGAATTTTTATTCAACATTTTTTCCATTAATCTCCCCCAAGGTTTTTTTTATCTTGAACATATAGGCTAGGTAATCGATTCAACAACAACAAAAAATAATAAGTTAAGGCTTGCGAGTTAAGGCTTGCGAGCCGCGTATTCACCTTGATTAATCCACTGTCCTTTCCGTCATTAATATTCTTAAAAGCACATTGTTTCCAGTTACGAACCAAGGAGCCTGAAGGACCCTGGAGGCCTGGGGGACCTTGACTTCCACGAGGGCCTGCTTCACCCTTCTTCCCAGTTCGACCAGCTGGACCCAAGGGACCTTGAGGTCCCTTGGGGCCTGGAGGACCTTGGCTTCCACGAGCGCCTGCATCACCCTTGCTCCCAGGTGGACCAGCAGGACCTGAGGGTCCTTGAACTCCCTTGGAACCTTGGGTACCTTGGCTTCCACGAGCGCCTGCATCACCCTTGCTCCCAGGTGGACCAGCTGGACCCGAGGGACCTTGAGCTCCCTTAGGTCCTTGCAGACCTCGTCTTCCACGAGCGCCTTCGTCACCCTTGTTTCCTCGTGGGCCCATTGGTCCTTCAGGTCCATGATTGCCGGGTGATCCGACAACACCTGCTGCTCCCGCGGGTCCAGGGCTTCCTGGAATACCTGGAATTCCTGGGGCGCAGAAACAAGCACTGTGTCCACAAGACCCATATGGTGACGTCTGCTGAGGGGCCTAAGTGAAGAGAGTACAGCTCAGTTAGAAGTATGCTGTAGGTGTAATTTTGACACAAACGAAATGTAAAGCTCAATTTTATTGCACAAACAATAAACCCCTTGCACGGAATGCTTCCCTAGTAGTGTTAATCATTCCATTCTCATTAGGTGTATGTGTTAAGTTTTTTTCTTATTCCCTTTATTTCTCTAGAGAGAGTAAAATACTTTTAATTCTAATTTTCGATATACATCGTAAGACCGCACCGATGTAGATAAAAGGTAATTAGAACGCCATGGTAACAAATTTCGCACAAGCCTGTTTTATTAGTTTATAGACATGCATTGACACCTTCCTAACGAAAGTAGAAACTCGAACCCTAAAATATATCATGTCGTTCAACAGACTTTAGCGAAAAATGGAACAAAAGAGAAAAAAAACCCTCCGTAATTTGTAGGATAAATTTATTACTAGTAGTAATGGATCAGGTTAAATAAAGCAGTATTCACCGTTTGTGTGTTGCTGAAATAAACTCACCTTGTTGTCACCTGGTTTGCTGCTGCTATTGCCATTCGCAGAACACAAGGTGATCACCAGCGACAGCACTACAAATAACATGGTGGAGAGCGGTATATTCATATCGATACCTTGGTTTTATCTTGCAACCTGTGGATAACAACATACGAAGTGTAAAAAAGCGGTATTCCACACTTTCAGAACAGAATATTACATTGAAAGTCGTCAGTGCTCCGGTGTCTAAAAATTCGCTGTCAGGGTTGAATGATATTTAAAGTTAACATTTAAAGATGCGTTGGCGTCTTTGGATCATACACAGTTCCACTAACATTATTGGATGCATCAGGAAACAGCAAAAATGGAAAAAGAAAATGATGTGTATTCTCACTCGGGCAGTTTGCAAATAAATGCGAAGCCGTAGCGTACGCCAACTTCCTAAATCAACATTTTCACGATAATTCGAGATCGTATTAGATCTTCGACTAGAAACTCCGTTAAAACGAAACTGCATTTTATTCATCTTTCGGCATCAGTTACGCCGGAAAACAGTATTTTCTTTTTTTAACTGATTTTGACTGATTTTACAGTTAGTTTAAACGTAATAGATATTGCTTAAAGTAATATTAAACTATCATCCAGTTTTGTCCCTCCTGCTTTTTCAAATGTTTTTTTGCCTTTTCCTAACGTTTTAAAAAATTAATTTCATTTTTAAGCTTACTGTTGGAAAGTGAGGGTCATTAAAGTTAGTTTACGGTTGTGTATTAGGTACCAACCTTGATAGAGTGACTATAATCACCGGACGAAGAATGATAAACCACTTGCTGTTACCAAGAGATAATGATCCTTTGCTCTCGACACGGAAAATTTTATCTATTTCGAACGAGTTTCACGAGAAAACACGTTTTGGGGTTGATTACGTGTAAGTTTCTAAAATAAGACAAGCACTCCTATTGGTTAAATTATGTCTGAATGGACCAATGCCATAACATCTTTTACATTGGGTTGTTTTGACAAGTTACACGAAAAAGCACGACTAAGGTATAATATCACGTGTAAGATTTCAAAATTAGAAGAACCGTTCTTATTGGTTAGATCATTTTCTCAATGAGCCAATGGTACGCACTCTTTTGCCATTGTTTATTACATGTTAAAGCAAGTATGAAAGCTGATGACGTGAACAATTGAACAAAACGTAGCAGTGGCCATATTGGTTGAGATAAAACAAATTTACCAAATTGCACTTAAAAACTCTTTCACTTTTGCGTACGGTAACATTAAAAAATGCTCGATGAAACCTGCTTCTTAAACTAATTTAATTAATAAAAAAGTATTTGCCAAAATCGTGTGAAATTGGTGACGAAATTGTTCGCGGGCCAAATTTTCGTGATATTCGACAAGTAGTGTACAAATGAAAAGTAAAAGAGATTTCAGTCCTGTAAGAGAGAGCTTAAATCAGTTCAACTCAGCCAAAGAGAGCAACTGAACGTAAGCAAGTGAGTTGGTTTCATTTTGAAGGCTTAATTTTTCGCGCAGCAAAAATGAAGGCATTAGAGTAACACAAAACAATGCAAGTAGTGTTGTTCGTCGAAAAAAAACCCTCTAACACAAACTTAGAGGCACAGATACTTTGTATCAATCCTAGCATAAAAACTATCCCAGAGTACACGTAACACACAACAGCAAAAAAAAATTAAACCTAATTTTAGAACTGCTGATCCTCAAATGACTAGTAATATGTGCAACCAGGAAGGGAACATCGAAAACGACTCTCTTCACCTCTTTAGTTTGTTTTCGTCTTTCGTTTAATTTAATGATAGCTATTACTGCAAGCACAAATTTCTGTGGCTGGCTTTCAAACTAGGTGGCTATTAAATCGCGAAGGAAAAGAAAACTGCAAATGAAGCTAGCCCACGTTCGTCAGTGTTATGTTACGGAGGATCATAGCTCGTCAATGTTTTGCGTCTGTTCACCTAGAGAATACAGGGTACCTAACTGGAGCTTCGTTCATTGTTGCTTTTCCGCAGTCACGCGCAGTTAAATTCTACAATTAAAGTTTGCCTTAAAAATTTATTGCGAGGTGACTCCTTTTTTTAACAGAAAAATATCAAGTTTGCAACATGAAGTTACTGGCGAGCGAACCAGGCCACGTGATGATGTAACAGTTAACACTATTTTTGTCAATGAGCTTTTAAGGTAAAATTTTAGCAATAGGAACCTCGAGCTTGATTGTTCTAAGGCCATTGACGATAAATTTGTTTATGTTTAATGAAGCACATCAATTTCAAACGCATTCTAAAGAACTTACGCTCGCAAAAATATAGATTTAAAACCTGTTAGTAAGCATGAATCAATCGAACGTTCAATGTTTTCTTTTTCTCTGTTAATTAAATCTGTACAAATTTTTGTTGCGGTGAATAGATGGCATAAGATAACACCAAGTTTCTGATTTTAATCACTCACCTTAATTGAAGTGAGCAGCGCTTCGGTTTTTAAAGGACGACAACAAGAAGCTGAAATAGTAGAGAAGAAAGCAATCAGGTCTCCTAAAGCAAGTGAATAAAAAAAAGCACAAAAGATAATGATCAAGAAACTCAGAGCTTACACGTGAGCTTTCCGTCCTTCTTTTTCCTGTTTAGGGGTGATGTTTGATTTCTTTGTTACCCAAACCCTGTCGTTTTGCTTTGTTTACTAACTGAGTTCTCGCAAGAACAAGTTTGTGAAACAACATACAGTTTCTATCCAGCAATCCTATTGGTTCAGTAGAACGGCTTGCAACGTATCCGTTTTGTCCAATAGAATAGCGTCGTTTATTTCTGCTTTGATGGGCTCTGCATCCTTGATTGGAGAGAATTTTGCTCTGTTACTCTCAGATTTAAGGGAAAAAAAAAAGAAAAGCGTTTTTACAATATTCCGAAAGGCAGAATAATTTAAGGTCAGGGCAAAAAATGCCTTAGAGATTTTATCTATGAGATAAGTGTTTCTCTTTTTCTTCACACACATTATTAAATCCCATTATTTTAAGTCTAGGTAAACGTATGTCATCTCCATATTCTTTAATTTGTCTAAAATACCCTGTTATCACACTGAAAAAGAGCAGAATTATCACGATCAGTGTATTTCTATCCGCCTCTATAGTCTGTAGGTCCATAGATACTCTTTGTACCAAGACTTCAGCGAAGCTAAGGCGCCCATGTGATATCAGTTTTTTTTTCTCACACATGCAGTTTTCGTTCTGAGAAGTGAGTGACTAAGTTTTCGAGCAAAATCCTGCAATGAGGCTGCAAAAGACTGCGACGTGTTTGATTAGTTAATTTGTAAGAGTAACAGAAGAACATTATTGAAAAGGAATAACCATAACATTATCCGAGATTTTTAAGATGATGATAACGTGGAACATTACAAAATCTATGTCAGGTCTTAAATTACGTTTAAATTGACGTATTAACGAGAAACAAAATAGTGGGTTTAGTTAAAACGTGCACATTCAAGTTAAAATTTTGAATTTTGGCAAGCCGGGTATTTTCTTTCATTCCTGAATGGTTCATAGAAGCGAATTTCTAAAATAAATAAAACATATGACCCGCAGATTGTTAGGATAAAACAATAATAACTATAAAAAATTATGGTAAAGGAGTTTGGCAATATATTTCTTTAACCGAAGTTTGTTTCCTTCCATCTTAACAACAAAGTGAAATCAGAATTGCAGTTAGTTACATAATCCACTAAATTCTATGTTTATAGTAAATGTGTGGAAAACGGCATCCACAAATAAATTTACAATCGATCAGCTATTTTTGTCTTTCAGCCATTTCTCAGTGGCACCCTTCGAGCAAATCCGTTAACAAGTATTTGAAATGTCTTCCTGTGCGTTCTCGGGTTCTTTAGCTAACACAGGTTAATCTGTTCAGGTTCTTTAGGGAAGGGATTCTTGTCTCCCGAATTTCCTAGATGCTAGTAGCTTCCCGAATGCTTGAAACTTTTAACATGTTTAAAGACTCAGCGAGTTTTTGAAATATTTAGCCGCGGCTAAACGGCTTTCACAAGCAACGCACTTGTCGCTTTAATTTTCCAGCGCGCGTTGGTGGATACATTCAGCAACACATTGTTGTAGCACATCGGCTTTATCGTAAAAAATTCAGCTCACAAAATATCTTGCCACTTTTTTCAGCTCTCGGATCGGCGCCTGTGCAAGGGTGGCTACAAGTGGGATGTTCGCAGTGCTTTAGCGACGCGAAAATGTCTGGGAAACAATTTGCTCGCTCGTGCGAGCAAAAACTCGCTAGTGTAGCCACGTTTTAATTTTTTTCACTCAAAAATTAATTAACTGATTAAACAGCAATGATCTATGGACGTATAAAAGTCCACATAATCGAAATAAATATCAATCGCAGAAGAATTAAAATCCAAACCGAAAATAAGTAAACACCCCAATATACGCAAAACACACCAAAACTGGAAACAGAAGTAAAAGCATGCAAAATCCCGCTTTTTTGTTCGGCTCAAAAATGGGAAAACCAAGAAAAGGAACCTGAAAACAACACTTGCAAATTTTTGTTGCAAAACCCAACATCTTATTTGAAAATTAATCAAAACTGACAAACCGAACATCCCCTTCAATAAGCGAACTTGTGTTGATAAATTAACCAAACTCTCAGAACGCGTGCCAGATTAATTTGTAGGATGTAAAAGAATTCACTTCAAGAAGTACCGTATCTGAGACTCATCAGTGCAATTTAGAGCCATTATAAGCTTTTTTCTCAGTTTTGTATTTTAAACGAATTACAAACGACAGACAATGCAATGTGTTTGTATGAGCAATCACACAGTAAAATAAATCACTTACTTTTGAAGTAAACCGCTGCCTGACCCGAGAAACAAAAACCTAACCAAAAAAAAAATTATGGGGGTTTGTTAGATCGGCAACATCACAATGAGTTAAAAACTCACACATTAAAATCACATAATTCCTCAAATTAAACATGGTTAAAACAAACTTTGGAACTTTCTCCGTCAGTTTCACCAAATTTGAAACCGTGAAAAAATTCTATGCATAATGTAGTTCTCGTCAGATTAAGCTTTGAAAATAGAAATAGACACCTAAAACTTCTCTTTGGTCACTTTCATTCTCACAAGCAATACTATTGGTTAGGGTGGTTTGCTGTCACAGATTAGCCCAATGGAATGAACTCTTTTATTTCTCTTTTTGTTGTCAGGTAACTGCCAAAGCCAGTTGAAAAAATGAATTTCAGATTCGCATAAATTGGGTCGAGCTAACTCACTCGACTCTTGGACAAATTCTTTCAGCAGCCAGTTAACAAATGATTTAATCTCTCTGTACTTCCATAATGCAAAACATCATGCAATCTAAAAGCTTATATACTCGGCGTTAAAAATTCAATACACTAAGAAAAAGATAATTGAATGCATGAACAACACACGCAGTTCGAAACAACTGAGTATTAATAACCGTAATACAACTGGATTCCTGTAGCCTTTCCGTCGAATTTCTTTTTTAATTTTTAATTTAATTTTTGGTAAACCTCGATCCACTCTATATTATCCGAATTATATCGGCCTTAAAAGTTCTTCCTTCGTGAAATAGAAGCTATAAAACCTTACACGTCAGCCAGCAAAATTGTAAAAAGTGCGAGTCGTTTGTTTGCTTTGGTAATATTGTTACATAAAAATTCGTGTTTAGTTTGAATAATCTTTTAGTCGGTTGAAAAGAAAAAGAAAATGTTAGGAAACCGTTTATTAGCTAAAAATACAAATTGAAACGGATTGCCCTAATATGTAACCTACCTTACAGCCACGCCATTTATAAGACCATCTTGTCATCACTGCCTTCAGTTATATTTTGGCCTGTAATTAAAATAATTAACATCTTGTCGTCATTTTGTCGAGGAACCCTACAACACGGCCATTACGTGGACGGATTTACGCGCTCCACAGTGATTCATCAAATCTGATTCGTGTTGACACGAAATCAGTCCTACAGGCCCTACAGAGTCCCGCTGTAGATTTTCTTTCCAGTTCATCCTTGTTCCGGGGATGCGCAGTCCTGAATTACTTTGATCCTGTTCTGATTAATCGAGTCCTGGGCGGCTTGAATCAGTTAAGAGAGGAAGTGTAGTATTTAACGATGTGGGATTCCTACTCCTTCTCTTTTTTATTTTTCCCATACAATTAATACTGTTTAGTACACTCTAACAAAAAGCTGAGCCCGCATTCTGGGAAAGGATGTTACTCAGTGGCAACATACACGTTTGAACTCAACATCATTACCAGGGCTCTCTTCCCTGCTACCTCCTCTTTTTGTGAAGAGAGGAGTCTGGAGAATGTTGGTTTATCCATCCTTCCAACCCGCAAGCTTCGTGCTGTTCAGAGTTAACTAATTTGCGAACAATTAATTTCCACTTTAATTCTTTCCATAAAATCAGATTCTTAAGTCTGCCAAAACTAGGTACAGTGCCCTGTAAATCATTTCAGTTCCACTCTAACAGCTTCGCTAAGTTGGCTTGAATGACTTCCGATTTGTCCAGTAGTATTACTGATATAATTTCTGATTTCGTTGTCACGCTCTGTTTTTCTTGTTATAAATTACTGACAATTTCGAGAAGCAAACTCAGCTCGAAAAAGGTCGGTGAAAAATTGCGGCAATGCAACTTATCCAGCCCAGGCAAATCAGTCAAATGGTTGTGTCAGACCCTCATCTCTTACCCTGATCTCTCTTTACGTACTGACCGTGGGAGATCTGGGTACAAGATTAGTCAGACCCTTAACAAGTAACTTAATTAATCCTTCTTTCATTTGTTGTTCGAAAAATAATTTTTCGAAAGGGTTCGGGGTACGACTGGTCCTCTTTATTTAACGAAAATACAGGTCATACATATATCGTATCTCAACATCTTTATTTGTTGTTCTGTTTGGAGAAAGGATTTCGTTTTGATTCCTTTCTTGAGTGCTATCCAGGCGACACCAGAATTACTCAGGCAATTAATACACAATGCTATAGGGCTTGGAAAGTTTTCCAGCGTGACGACGGAAGCTAGAATGACTAAGACGACAATTAATAAATAGTAAACAGTGAGGGCTGCCTGTTTGCTTTGCTGCCTTTGTTAAAACAGGTTGGTCTTAAATTAGAGTAAGTCACGAAATGTACAAGTGTTGTTTGCACTACACGAGTTGGCTGAGCCCGTGTTTTCAATAGGCATGTTGCAAAGCAATTAACATGGAAAATGACATAACAACTTAGATATAGAGTCACCATCGTAACCAAGGCCCTCTTTTCTGCTCCCTGCACAATGAACAAAAAATGACACTCTTACAAAATGGATCAAAACTTTATTCCCAATGTAGAGGGGAATTCTGTTGGCCTCTGTTGTTTCGGTGTGAAAACTGATGACCGTCTTAATTCAGTGTACGCTAATTCCCAAAAACCTCTGTGACGCCAAAACTATGACTAAGGCGCTTACGTTGGAAAAGATTTTCGAGCTTTCTTATATTTAAGGCCACATTTCTTTAATTTAATTGTTACCACGTGGAAAACACAATCTTCTTTCTACTTTCGCTATTCGATCAAGCGATTCAATTAACAAATAGTTACTTGCAGTACAACATTTTGATTTCATTTGCGCGCGTTTCAAGGATCACTTGACAACTTCATCTTGGTGACGTAGGAGAGTACCCTCACGAGCGATGGTTTCAAATCATAATTTAGGACCATTTTTAACAAAACAGTACACCAGCAAAAATCCCCATTACACTACTCATAACGACAAAACGGACACAACACGTTTTTGTATTCATTTACCCACATTTATTTGCATATTTCTTCTTTTACATTTGCTGCCAGTTAGAAAAAAACTTGAAGTATCAGATTTGATTTCGTAAACTGTTTGGTTCGAGGAAGTTTGCTTATTATGAGTTACATATTGACATTAAACCTAAACTTTAACCTTCAGAAACATGATTAAAATCTGCTCTTTTTATGCCTGTGGGGGAGGTATTTCTTCCACGTAGATCCGGGACACTGAGTTCCAGCCTGTGTACGCGTCAGCAGCTCCATACCCAGCACAGTTACTGACCCAGAATCCCACGCGCACTGTGCCCTTGTGGAGTTTTTCGCAGACTCCTTCAATGTGACGTGGGCGGTGTAAATCCTGTCTGTAGTTTCCCGCCAGTTCCATACAACATGTAGACCACACCATCAATGGCTGCCGGAGTCGAGCGCTCTGCACTGCTGAACGTGAAATACCATCGCCTGCAGCAGGCATAGCAGTTGTTGATGCGAAGATTGCAGGCCCAGTAGACACGCAGCGCTGTTTTATCAGAAATTTTCTTAAAATCACATTCCTGCGAAAAAAAATGAAAAGGGTAAACTAAATAAGAAGAAGAAATCGAAATCTTAAGGTTATTGAGTGTAGTGTAAAGCAAACGAGAAAACCACAGGAGATACACTAACGGAAGCATAAAAATCACTCACAGGATAAAACAGCACGACTTTAGACCATTATGTTAAATTTATATCAAACATTTTTTATCTGTTAATCTCCCCAAGATTTATTCTAAACATATTCAAAGTTCCACCTTGGAGCTATATACCATTTGGCTGATGAATTCAACAGAAATGTCTGTGGACGCCGGCAATAAGCTAAGGCTTGTAAGGCTTCGTATTTACGTTGATTAATCCGCTGTCCTTTCCATCATGGAGATTCTTAAAAACGCATTGTTTCCAGTTACGAACCAAGGAGCCAGTGGGGCCTGGAGGTCTGGGGGATCTTGACTTCCACGAGCACCTGTATCACCCCTCTTCCCGGGTGGACCAGCAGAACCCGAGGGTCCTTGAGGTCCCTTGGAACCTTGGGGACCTTGGCTTCCACGAGCACCTTGTTGTCCCTTCTTTCCAGGTGGACCTGCAGGACCCGAGGGACCTTGAGCTCCCTTAGGTCCTTGTAGACCTCGTCTTCCACGAGCGCCTTCGTCACCCTTGTTTCCTTGTGGGCCCATTGGTCCTTCAGGTCCATGATTACCTGGTGATCCCGCAACACCTGCTGGTCCCGCGGGTCCAGGGCTTCCTGGGATGCCTGGAATTCTAGGTGCACAGAAACAAGCATTGTGTCCACAAGATCCATGAGGTGAAGTCTGCTGAGGGTCCTAAGTAAAAGGAATGAAACTGAATAAAACCTCAGAAACCTCAGAAATGTTTCACGATATTTTTTTATTAGTTTACTAAGACGCGCGTTGACTCCTTCTTCAGGAAAATGCAAAACTCAAATCCTAAAAATGTAATTTCATACGATAGACTTGAGCGAATGAAGTGTAGAATGAGGATATGGGTTTGTAGCAGTAATGGATTAGGTGAAATAAAGATGTATTTATCGTTTGTACGTCGCTAAAATAAACTCACCTTGTTGTCACGTGGTTTGCTGCTGCTGTTACCATTCGCAGAACACAAGGTGATAACTAGCGACAGCACTACACATAACATGGTGGTCAGCGGTATCTTTATATTGGATTTATCTTGCAACCTGTGGATATTAAAATGCGAAGTGTAAAAAACGGTGATCCATAGTAACTGAACAGTATATTACATTGTGGTGTGGTGGTCTAAATATTCGCTACCGGGATTGACTAATATTTGAATCTGCGTTGGACTCTTTCAGTCATGCATCATACATAGTTCAACTAACAGTATGGAATGAATCAAGAAACGGCAAACTTGGGAAAAGGCAAAAACGAAAATGGCGTATATTCTAGAGTAGTTCGTAAATAATTGCAAAGCCGTAGCTTACGCTAACCCCTAAATCAACATTTTTGAAGATAATTCTCGTATAAATTATCCGACTGGAATCTCCATCAAAACGAAACGGTATTATCCATCTTTTGCATTTTACACCGTAAATCAGTTCCTTTCCTTTACTGTAATAATAATCAAAATTCTGAAAATCTCATTTCCTTTTAAAATTAGTTTAAACATGATAGGTATCGCCTAAAGTGATAAACATTATCCGGTTTTTTCCCTCATACTTTTTCAAACGTCATTTTTGCCCTTTCCTAACGTTTTAAAGATTTCATTTCATTTAAGCTTAGTCTGAAAGTTAGAGTCCTTAAGCTAGGTTACGGTTGTGTTTAGGGTACCAACCTTGATAGAGTGTCTATAATCATCCCACAAACAATGATAAACCTCTTGCTGTTACCAAGAGTTAATGATCAATTGCTCTCGACACTGAAAGTTTTATCTCTGGTGAACGAGTTTCACGAGAAAACATGTTTTTGATCTGATTACGTGTAACAATCCAAAATTAGACAAGCACTCCTATTGGTTAAATTATGCCTGAATGGACCAACCTCATAACGTCTTTCAGTGTTGGGTTGTTTTGACAAGTTACACGAAAAAGTACGACTGAGGTATATCACGTGTAACATTTCAAAATTAGCAGAAGCGTTCTTACTGGTTAGAACATTTCCCGAATGAGCCAATGATGGGAACTCTTTTGTTACTCTTTACTTCATGATACAACAAGTACGAGAGCTGATGACGTGCACAATGTAACAAAACTTTGCGGCGGCCATATTGGTTGAGATACAACTAATTTACAAATTGCACTGAGAAAAAATGTTTCACTTTTGGATACGGTAACAAATCTGTTGTGTATTAAAAAATACTCGATGAAACCTGCCTCTTAAACTAATTTAATTAATGGTGAAGATCGCCTATATTAATAATAACGGGGTTTAGTATTTGCGAAATCGTGTGAAATTCGTGACGAATTTGTTCGCGGGCCAAATTTTCGTGATATTCGACGAGTCATGCACCAATGAAGAGTAAAAAGATTTCAGTACTGTAAAAGAGAATTTAAATTTTAATAACGAGAGCAACAACGTAAGCAAGTGAGTTGGATTGATTTTGAAGGGTTTATTTTTCGCGAAATTTTAACGATCCGTACGCAAAAATTAGAAAATGAAATCAAACTTAGGCAAAAATAAAGGCATTAGAGTAGCACAAAAAAGTCCGAGCAGTGTTGTATGTATTAAAACCGCTTGAACACAACCTTTGAAGCACAAGTACTTTGTATCAAAGTTAGTAAAGAAAACAGCCCAAAGTATATGTAATACACAACAGGAAAAAATTCGAATTAAAACGGAATTTCAGAATTACTGATCCTCAAATGACTAGTAGTATGTGCAACAAGGAAGCGAACATCGATAAAGATCGCTGCGCTTCGCTAAAGATCTGTTGATCACAAATTGAAACGAGTCTCTTCACCTCTTCAGTTTGTTTTGGTCTTTTCGTTCAATTTAATGATAGCAGTTATTGCACGCACAAATTTCTGTGGCTGACTTTCAAACTAGGTGGCTATTAAATCGAACAAAAAGAAAACGGCAGCTAAAGCCCACGATCATGTTTTGTCACGAACGATCACAGCTCGTCAATGGTTTGCGTCTGTTCACTTAGAGAATACAGGGTACCTAACTGGAGCTTCGTTCAATGTTGTTTTTCCGCAGTCGCGCGACGTAAAGTTAAATTCTACAATTAAAGTTTGCGTTTAAAATTTATTACGAGTTGACCTCATTTTTAACAGAAAAGTATTAGTTTGATTTGCAACATGAAGTTACCGGCGAGCGAACAAGGCCGCGTGGTAATTGTAGCAGTTAAAGTTATTAGGAACCTCGAGCTTGGTGTTCTAAATCCAGAAACGATAAATTTCGATGTTTAATGAAACGCACATCAAATTCAACGCATTCTAAAGGACTAACGTTCGCAAAAAACTTATAGATTTAAGACCTTTTAGTGAGCACGAATCGACCGAACGTTCAAAATTTTCTTCTTCTCCGTTAATTAATTCTACAAAATTTTTGTTTTCTTGCGAGTGCGAGAAACTCGTTCAGTGAATCGATGGCATAAGGTAACATCGGGCTTCTGAATTTAATCACTCACCTTAATTGAAGTTTACAGCAGGGTTTTTAAGGCGACAAGAAGAAGCTGAAATAGTAGAGAAGAAAGCAATAAGGTTTTCTCAACTAGGGGAATAAAGAAACCACAAAGGATAATGATCAAGAAACTCCGAGCTTACACGTGTGCTTTCGGTCCTTCTTTTTCCTGTTTAGGGGTGATGTTTGATTTCTTTGTTACCCAAAACCTGCCGTTTTGCTTTGTTTACTGAGTTCTCGCAAGAACAAGTTTGTGAAACACCATACAGTTTCTAACCATTGGTTCGGTAGAACGGCTTGCAACGTATCCGTTTGTCCAATAGAATAGCGTCGTTTATTTCTGCTTTGATGAGCTCTGCATCCTTAATTGGAGAGAATTTTGCTCTGTTACTCTCAGATTTAAGAAAAAAAAAAAGAAAAGCGTTTTTACAATATTCCGAAAGGCAGAATAATTTAAGGTCAGGGCAAAAAATGCCTTAGAGATTTTATCTATGAGACAAGAATTTCTCTTTTTCTCCACACACATTATTTAATCGCATTATTTTAAGTCTAGGTAAAACGTATGTCATCTCCATATTCTTTATTTTGTCTAAAATACCCTGTTATCACACTGAAAAAGGGCAGAACTATCACGATCAGTGTATTTCTATCCGCCTTTATAGTATGTGGGTCCATAGATACTCTTTGTACAAATACTTCAGCTAAGCTGAGGCGCCCATGTGATAATATCAGTTTTTTTTTTCGCACACAGTTCTCGTTCTGAGAAGTGAATGACTACGTTTTTGAGCGCAAGTTACTTCAATGATGCTGTGAACGACTGCGACGTGTTTGATCAGTTAATTTGTAACAGTAACAGTGGAACATTATTGAAAAGGAATAGTCTTCATAAGATTATCCAAGGTTGTTGAGATGATCATAACCGACGTAGAACATTACAAAATCTATGTTAGGTGTTAAATTGCCGTCAGGCATGTTAACGGGAAGCAAAATGGTAGGGTAGTTAAAACGTGCACACTCAAGTTAGACATTTGAGTTTTTAGCAAACCGGGTATTTCCTTTCTTCCTGAATGGTCCATAAAAGTGACAATAATAACTATAACAATTTTTGATAAAGGAGTTTTGGCAACATATTTCTTTAACGGAGGTTCATTTTCTTTCCATTTTAACAACAAAGTGAAATCAGAAATGCAGTTACATTACATGTATATAATCCACTAAATTCTACGTTTATAGTAAATGTGTGGAAAACGGCATCCACAAACAAATTTACAAGGGAGCAGCTTTTTTTGTCGTTCAGCCATTTCTTAGTGCCACCCTTCGAGAAAATGCGTTAAAATATTTGAAATGTCTTCCTGTGTTTTCTCGGGTACTTTAGCTAACACAGGTTAATCTGTTCAGGTTCTTTAGCCGAATATTTTCGGGAAGAGATTCGTGTCTCCCGAATTCCCTAGCTGGGTTGGTTTCCCAAATGCTTGAAACTTTCAAAGACACCACAAGTTTTTGAAATATTTAGCCGAGGCTAAACGATTTTCACAGGCAACGCATTTTTTCAAAGTTGTCGCTTTAATTTTCCAGCGCGCGTTGGTGGATACATTTGGCAACAAGTTGCTGTAACACATCGGCTTCATCGTAAAAAATTCAGCTCACAAAATATCTTGCCACTTTTTTCAGCTCTCGCATCGGCGCCTGTGCAAGGGTGGCTACAAGTGGGATGTTTGCAGTGCGCTGGCGACGCGAAAATGTAGTGTAACCACGTCTCTCTTTTTTTCACTCAAAATTAAATTAGTATATGTAATCGCATGAGGCCGAGTAGAATTACCACCATTTTCACTACTACGTGACTTTTCTTTTCAAAACACCTCTGAACACTTTGCAATACGCTTCCGTCAATCATACCTTATATGGGAAGTGTGTGATGTTACCGCAATTGAATTGAGCGAAGGAATAAGGATGGCGCCAAAT
>Ga0126336_10000289_pt1 | contig 18259 bp, 7 predicted proteins | sample SidCmetagenome_FD_92530 | JGI IMG/M metagenome (GOLD analysis project Ga0126336, IMG submission 92530) | Coral microbial communities from El Islote,Puerto Morelos, Mexico - Siderastrea C C metagenome | ecosystem: Host-associated > Invertebrates > Cnidaria > Coral | place: El Islote,Puerto... | reverse complement strand
TGAGCTAACAAGCCAACTGGGAGCTGGTCATTAAATTGGTTCGTAATATACCCGGGAAAGATGAAGATGAAATTATGAATATATGAAATTCACATATTTGAACTGCGGAATGAAGAAATAAATTAGACTGTTTGTTCCACGCTATGCATAATAATGACATCGGCAACATTTAAGAGTTTGTATGGAAATGGTATAAAACATCTTAAATTGCCACAAATAAGAAAGAATTCGAAATGAAAATAATTTTCTTTGTTGTATTGGTCATTATTTGAGGGCTTCCTGGGCTGGCTTGAAGCGTTTTGGGTGAGAATTTGACGTTTTTATTTTTCATGTTTGCTAAACGTTTAGAATTAATTAAAGGCAGAAAACAGTTTGGCACTGCTACTCACTTGAAGTTCGATAAATTCTATCACAACAAACGAATCGCCATAAGAATTCAAAGATGTATTCTTGGGTCTTTGGCCTACCTCTGTTCTTTCTCAAGGGTTCCAGATCCTATTTTAAGCCGTCGAAAAGCCCTCCTAAATACGAACCTCGCCTTTCCTGGTATGTGTTTTCATTTAAAGTGCACACACGAATCTTTGCGAGCTGCGTTTCGACGACAAAATTGCCTTCAATATAAGCTTACTTTCCGGCGGCAGTTTCCACCCACATCGGAATGTAAACACGCCTTTTAACATTTGAAGGCAAAAAGGAAAAACCAAGCAGTTCTCCTTCGATTTGTTCTTCGAATCTTTCTTCGATTCCTCCGAGTCGCCTCATTAAATATGTTGGATGCACTCTTTCCACGCTTGACAGCGCACACGCAAAACTTCCACAAATCTGTTTCTGTTTCGATTTCTTTAGCCTGAGAAAACAGCCAACGTTTCACGAGCTCGCCACTTGAACCCTCGCAAAGCGACGTCTGAGTAACGAGCGCAGAAATTCCATACTGATGACGTGTCTCTACCCAGATCTTGGTAGTGCTTCTGATTGGTTGGAATTTTCTTTCAACCAATCAGAAGCACTACCAAGATCTGGGTAGAGACACGTTATCAGTATGGAATTTCTGCGCTCGTTACTCAGACCTCTTTTTGCGAGGGCTCAAGTGGCGACCTCATGAAACGTCGGCTGTTTTCTCAGGCTACGATTTCTTCGTCTATTCCTCGATTCATAGAACTAAAAATCCGCTCCGCTCTAATAATAGTTTAAATGTCATGCTACACGCAGCAGTACTACGCATGGCAAAAGTCGTGCGCTAAGCCACTTGCGTTCGTGACATGACCTTTCAAATATCATGTTACTGAGAACGTATTGTCGCGTTTTCTCGTGTTATTTCTCGAATCGGTTTAGCTAGTTTTTTTCCTTTGCTATTCCTATCCTTTGTAACGCTGCAATTATCCGTCGGCCAAAAATAGTTATGTGTCTTGTTTGTGTTTTGTTAACCGCGAATAATCAGACTGCAATGTTTCTGAAACCACTAACAATTTTAAAATTGCTTCACCTTATTTTCAAACTGAGTCATACTGTAAATCGGATTTCTAACAAAACCAGTCGAAGAAATATCGATTCTCGTTCCTAGCAAAATTGCCCGTCAAGAAGAAACGTCGGAATCATCGATGAAGCATCGAGTGAAACTTCGGCGTTCCGTCGGCTTTCCGAATTTCACTCACTTTACGCACTCACTCACTTACTTACTTACGGCATGACAGCATAATGGTTACTGTTTCCATAGAAACTGTAACCACAAAAACCACAGAAAACCCCAGAACATCTAATGACAACGTGTCTTTCTACTAACATCCTACTTTTATGCCACGTGACACAATGTGGTATTGACGTCATAGGAAGAGCGAGGTGTGGCACTAGTCATGCAAATTTCCACCCCACAAAATCTAACTACAATAGCTTATTTTCAAACTTTTATAATTTTTACCTGCCGCCCTAGTTAGAAAGAATACATGTGTCATAAATTACCTTGTTATACCTATAATCCGAAACCATGATGGAAAAATTTGGGCCCTTAAGAAATGTTGGTTTACTGACATCATTATGACATCACACTTGCCCAAAATGGCTTCTTCTGCAAAACCCTGCAAAAACACCGTTAAATAATTTCAAGCTCTATTTCAAACGTTTTATTGTAGCCCAGTTAACTTCTTAGACTCTACAAATGTGTCATATATGAGATCCACTAATTGTTTTTAAAAGAAAAAGTGTGGTTTGAAGACTACTGACCCCTGAAACTGAAAGAAATTTAAATTATAAACCAAGTCATGACATTGACTCCATCAGTCTATTAAATAATATTCCCTTTACATGTGTTGTTTGGGTTTACAATTGCTTTTGAAGACAACTTTTACCTTTTTCTCTTCATTCATCAAAATTCATTCTTGTTTTTATTGGTACTTAACTTTATATAAGACATTATGGTGTGTATATTGTCTCCATTACTGCTTTGTCGATCGAGTCTTACGATCTTGCCAAATTATAGATCACCTCAGTATAGGCAACACTGACATCAGGGATAACACCTTTAAATTGAACAGATGCCACCAGCCAATACGTCGAGGAAGCAGGATCCAACCTATGTAGATTGATCTTTAATGTGTTATTAATTTGTGGTAGTAACAAATGTTGGCAATCATTTACATCTCAGAGATTTTCACAACTAACAGTAACACAGCTACATCTTACAGTTGGTAGTCGAAGGTAAAAATGTTGGTAGAATATTCTTTAGAAATGTGTTTCTTCCAAGACCGTACTGAACAAATGTAGCGATTCATCTGCCATCTTGTCCGAGTGTTTTTATTATTCACCAGTCTCTTCGCGTTTGCCTAGAATAGCGATTAGCAGAAATCTGAAACGTTTGTAGGATTCTGGATTGCTGGAATACCGCAAGATAGTTTTTAATTAAGAATAATTTCTAATTTTCAGTTATGTCCAATTATTCCTAGTAGTCTTGCTTTCATTTTCATGAGTCAAAACAGTTTGGCCTGAAACAATGGTTACAGTACCATCTATCAGGGCTGGGTGAATCTTGTAACTCTCTCGAGAAATGGCTGCAACAACTTTAATCCAGACAGAGCAGGTCATCTTGGTTTTGACTCATTCCTTGGAAGTAATGGCTTTCTTGGCTTAGTCGAAATTGGCGCTCTTTCGATTCTATCACGGAACCCTATCAAATGAACTGGGTCAGTTCTGCAGATTTCCCCCACACAAACTTAATCCTTCCTCCTTGAGGAAGGATTAAGTCGATGCTACCTGAATTCTTTCTAACTAGGAAAAAAAAAACGGGTCAGCTCAGGTTTTCGAAAAGGCAACTGTGTCTCGTAAACGTGCGATATAAAGTACCGTTCCCTAGCATTTTCAAAAAACATCAACCTTTCAAAAGTCACTTGAAAGGCTAACAAAAAAAAAAAAAATCGAGAAAACTGAAAAACGGTATTCAAAGTCCTCAACAAAGTAAAATGGCCTATTTGACGATTTTAATCCTGCATAATTTGTCATACAGCAACTGAAAAAAAAGGTAAAATTTACTATTTTGTTGTTCCATCCTTTGCCGCTTGCAGGCGTAAAATGGTGCCTTAATGTGTTTCAATTCTTGAATCTGAAAAAAGATCTCTGTATTTGCTGTCTTACTACTCAAAGAATCAAAAAGGTATAAAGGAATCGTAGTGTTTATTGCGTGTAACTGGATTTTACTCATTTGCTCATAGCGGAAATACAACTTTATATTGAAAAAGGAAAGGAAATGAAGGAGCAACGTAACCATAAAAAGATTCCAGCGACTAGCAAAACTGAAAGTGGCTGATCTACTTAGGCCAATGAATTAAGTATATGCAGTTACAATACACAGCATCTCATTGCTGCCTAATTTAAGGATGGTAATGCACCTTTTTTAAGACATTGCTCCTTTTTAATGGAGAAGAAGAGTGAAGAGTGCATTAAAACCCTCTAAGAGCCTTCTCACTTCCATTCAATCCAAATTACAAAATTCACCCAGTCCAGATAAATGGTACTGTGAGGCACTGTATCAGGCCAAAGTGAATTTTTTGCCACTAGCCCAACTTATGCCCAATTTTTTGCCACTAGCAAGAAATGGGTATGATCAAACGTTAGAAAATATTCTTAGTTAATAAAAATTGTCTTGCGGTATTCCAGCAATCCAGAATTCCTACAAACGTTCCAGATTTCTGCTAATCCCGAATTTGGGCAAACCCGAAGACACTGGTGCCGAGCAATGAAAACACCCGACAAGATGGTGGATGAATCGCTACAGTTGTACGCGTACGGTCTTGGACGAAAAACATACATTTCTAAAGAATATTTACGGACATTTGTACCTTGGACTACCACCTGTAAGATGTAGCTGCATTAATTCTTAGTTGTGAAAATCTCTGAGATGTAAATGACTGCTAACATTAGCACCACAAATTTAATAATAACACAATATAGATCAATGTGCATACATGTATCTTGGATCCTGCTTATACGGCGTATTGGCTGGTGGAATCTGTCCAATTTAAAGGTGTGATCCCTGATGTTAGTGTTGCCTATACTGAGGTGATCTATAATTTGGCAAGATCCTAAGGCTTGATCAACAAAGCAACGATGAAGACAATACAAAACCATGATGTCTTATATGAAGCACCAATACCCCCCAAAAAACAAGAATGAACCTTGATGTATGGAGAGAAAAAGGTAAAAGTTGTATTCAGAAGCAATTGTAAACCCAAACAGCCCAAGAAAAGTGAATATTATTTAGACTGGTAGAGTCAATGTCATAACTTTGTTTATAATTTCAATTTCTCTTAGTTTCAGCAATCAGTGGTCTTCAAACCGCACTTTTTCTCTTAAAATAATTAGTGGATCTAATATATGACACATTTGTAGATTCTAAGAAGTTAACTGGGTTACCATAATACGTTTCAAATATATGTTAAACTTATTTAACGGTGCTTTAAGGGTTTTGAAGAAGAAGCCATTTTGTGAAAGTATGATGTCATAATGTGCCGGTAAACCAATATTTCTTGAGGGCCCAAATTTTTCTACCCTGACTCGGATTATAGTTATAACAAGGTAACTTATGACATATGTATTCTTTCTAACTAGGATGGCAGGAAAAAATAATGAAAGTTTGAAATGGAGCTATTTAGGTAGATAATTTGCATTAAAATAGTGCCAGACCTGTCTCTTCCCGTGACGTCAACACCGCATTATGCCATGTGACATGACAGTAGGATGTAAGAAGAAACACACTATACCATTAGATATTCTTGGGGTTTTCTGTGGTTATTTTAATGTGACCTGAAAGTTGACTCTCAGACAGGTGGTTTCTTCATGATTTTGTGCCCCTTAATGGGACCCCCCCGGAAAATTGTAAACAACCAATTACAAAAACTACCAAGCTGTGATTTTGTAATATCTCATCAAGGTCAATGTCCTCACCAAGTTTCATTGAATTTGGCCAATCACCATTTCCAAGGTCTGACACGCTTTCTCAGTCAGGGCCTCTTAAGTTTTAGAACTGTGCGTTGAAGCTTTCTTCGGGAAGCATTTCGTCTGTAGTTTTAGCTAAAGCCACTAGAATAATGCCGGGAAAAATCACAATCGTGTCCCGCGGACAGAGATATTAATCACAAATGATGCCAATTTACACTTCCGCCCATGCCACTAAACGGGAGAGCAGACGAGGCTAGAATCTAGTCAGAGATGGCACTCTTTCGGTGCTGTATTCTTTTGCTGAAAGGCAGCACTGTGAAAACGCTTCCTGTACGGGAAAATGGAAAGCTCTCGCTTTTTGTTCCTTAACAAATTATTATGCGAAAATGCGTGATATTGCGAAACAAAAGGGAAGACAAATTGTTTTCATCCCACCTACTCCACAATAATGGGCACAGAATGTGCGTTCATAAAACCAATGAATGAAGCTCTTTCTGAGAGACTTGAACAACAATGAGCGATATTAAAGACCTAGAAGCTGAGATAGAATGTAAGCAACTGTCTCGAGAAAAAATGCCATCCTGTGCCATGACCAAAGGGGTATGTGGATGTCTTACAGTTTTGATAACAAACTTACGTCGCCTCTTGATCGCCTACCTCTATCGGTGAAGATCTGGTGACTGAAGGCGCACAACTGACCTGTCTAACAGCAATTTTTCAAGAGTGCAAAATATAAAACAGGCCAAGCCCGACCTTAAGCACTTATGTCCAGGACTGACCTACGTAGCAAAAATAACGAAACGTAATTTCATTAAACAGCAAAAGTAACAAACGTATGGAAGGTCGTAATTTTACAAATTAAAGTTCGGATTGTCAAAAATTCTCAACTTAGCTTTCCATCATGATCTTCAGCTAACACAATGGAAATTTAAACAAACGTTAAATGTCCAAAAATCGTCCGCCGCTTTAATTGCGCAACAAAATAAAGAAACGAAAATAGCAAATAAAATGATTTAATAAGTTAACTAAAGAGAAATACAAATATGGAAGGCAAGAAGGGGTCCCAACAAGTTAAAAAATTTAGCCAGCAAATGTAACAAGAGAAATCATCAGCAAGGGCCAAAATTGTGAGACGAATATGTATAGAAAATAACAAATGGAATGAAAATGCAAACGAGAAAGGCAAACAGGGGCTCCAAAATGCCACAGAAATAGCAAATTTAGCGAACATTTTACGAGAAACCATCAGCAAGCGCTTAAATTCTGCCCAAAATTATTGTACAAATTTGTATGATTTTAACGTTCGCAGACATTTTGAATCATTGACACTTGCAAGGAAGTGTTTGGACTCCATTTTGAGGTTATTTGAGAGCGATTTTAATCGGCGTGTAGCGATGAATTTTTCAAATTCTAGGAAGGGCGTAAGTTGTCACCCAGGGGGGTTAAAAATGGCGTCACAAGAGACTCAACTGGCGAAATTGATGAGGAAGGTCTACAGATTCAACTCAAATTTGAAAGATTTGGATTGAAGTGAAGAGGAGACATGTGGCACGCAACAGTACACGTAAGAGAGACATAGATTGGCTTTTTGGAGTATTGTAGCCCGATGGTAGTACTATGTTATGACTTAGGTGAAAGGTGGAGGTACATTTCTTGTGAAAATACATCGTTCTTTATGTAGACTAGACTTCTTTGTCTACTATGATACTCTAGCTTGCTTTATGTCAGATTATTATACTCAGATTATAAGCACTGCAGTGTGTGTTGACATGCAATTACCAGCCACTTCCATTTTCAGGTTTGGCTGCCTGCTAATATAAAATGAAAAGTATCTTTGTCCATGCTTGACATAACTGAACACTGATTTCATCGTTTTGAAGAAAATTACTTAGAAGAAAATTTTGGACAAGAGATACGTTTCTAAAGAATACTACTCGTTAATTGTAGTTCAAGTATCACATAGTCAACACACCAAAGATAAAGATAAAGATAAATAGAGGATATTACACGTCGGCGCGAAGATATCAGTTTTATTTTCGAGTGGTAAAAACAATATTTTACTCACTCGCTGCACTCGTTCGTAAAATATTGTTCAATCTTGAGCAGTTATTACCAGGTTTTTGGTTACGGATGAGGCCGCCAAAACCGACCTCCCAGAAACGTGGTGGTTAAAGATGGGAAGGGTAAGAAAGGGCCACAACATGGTAAATGCAAATTTAGCAAAAAAACGCAAGCAATCACCAGCAAGCGCGAAAATTGTGCAACAAAATAAAAATAACAGCGGGGGCAAAATAACAGACTGAAAGTAGTGTAAATGCGGAGGGCAAAAAGAGGCTCCAAGAAGCCACGAATTTAAAAACATTTAGCAAAAATAACAAGACAGAACATATTTTTGATATACGTGGGACAAAGGAAAAATAGCATGAATATTCCTCGTTATATTTTTCTGAAGCAACTTGGCGGTCTGGAATCCTAAATCCTTGAATCTGATTGGCTATTAACGCATGCTAATGACAGTCCTTTTAAATTTTGGAAACTATGCCATCGGAAAACTTGTAAACGCAGCGAAAACCGCCGGATTGCCTGGGAAGATTAGACCCACTCCGGAGGGAAAACCTGCTATCCCGTTTGGTGGAAGAAGAATTCGTTGCCTGAAAATTGCGTAGCCCAGCTCAGTGGACATAAAAACTTGAAAAGTTTGGATGTGTATAATTCGGGGTCACACAGCCATGGTCCTGATTCGATCTACCGAGAGTGCTGTTAGCCAGACTGATCTGAAGCTCCATTTGTATGGAGAAAAGTTGTCTCGGGTGCCCCAGACAACCCTATCCCCGAGACAACTTTACCTAGCGTTGAGCTGATAAGAAGTTGTCCCGTGTGACCTCGATAAAGTTTACCCTACATAACTATTCCGGAATGTTACTTTGACATTCATGCCCGCAATACGCCCTTTTCCTTCAGAATTTTTCGTTGATTTGATCACTGTAGCCTCCGTTTGTCAAAAATTTTCTTCTTCAGGACACGTTTTGTTGACTTAGTCGTTTTTAGACCAAACACAAGACGTTGCGTGACACGCGGCACGCAAAAAGTCGTCCGGGGTAGGCGAGACAATGTGTTTGCCGTAAACTGCCGTAAACTCTTGAAAGGGCATACTCCCCAAAAAGGCAAGGCCTCCACTAAAGTATGAAGGTTTCTTATTAAATTTGTTAGAAAATTCAAAACCAAGCAGACCTGTATATAAGAAACTAGTATCAAAAAAGAGTGAACTACCGATTTCAAGCCAACAAAAGTGGCTCGAGGATATTAACATTAGGATCAATTGGAAAACCGCGTACCAATTATCCTTTCAATGTACAAAGGGCACAAAACTTATAGCCTTCAATTTTAAATTTTTACGCAGGAGACTATCGACTAACAACTTTCTGAAAAAAATTGAACTCTTCAATAGCGAGAAATGTGCCTTCTGTCAAAGAGAGACAGACGTACTTTTACATCTGCTTTGGGAATGCCCGAAAATTCAGTCCTTCTGGATCATTCTTTCCTTATATGGTTAAAGTCCTGCAAAATAGTTAAGAAAGAAACGCTCTTAGAACTCGGCACAGCTTTGATCTTAAACCCAGATAGATTAAATACAAACTTGAAATTAATTTCTGCTGCCTACTTGCTAAATATTATATTTGGCTATGTAAGCATAAAAAATTTCCACCAAAATATAACGACTTTTTACGACATATGAAATAGAAAACAAGGCCAACACTTTTAACCAGAAAAAAAGGGACCCTATTAAGCCTTTCTTGTAACCTCTTGTGAACTTGGTCCTAGTCCCCTGAGAAATGAAACAAGGTGTAAGTTCCTTTTTTTCTCTCTCTTTCCGTTTTTTCCCTTTTTTGCTATTTATTTCTAAATTCAGTTTGAAATGTTTTGTTTGTTAGTCTAATATTGCATAAGATTAACAAAAAGAAAAACAATGTAAAAAATAGAAGTAAGCTAAGGAACGTAATATATGTAGTGTATTCTAATGTATTTGTAATGTAATTATCCTGTCTTCTTTGTTTTAATAAGAAATATATATTTTAAAAAAATGAAAAAAAAAATAAACTGCCGCTTTTAAGGCCTCGTTTATATGGTCTCGGGTACCCGAGACAACCCTCCCCCGAGTCTTAGGGCCGCCCCCCGAGTTGCCACGCCTCCCCGAGACGATTTGGGGATCCTCATGTAAACGGTCCGTTGAACTTTTCAACAGGTGAAAAATTAGCTCGCCCATGGGTCAATTTAATAAAGAAACTACACTTGTAATTTTTACACTTCTTATTGACACATGTAAAGTCCGACTTGTATATGCAAGAATTTAATAAAAGAATTTTCTACTCTGGAACTTACACGTGTAGCACGAGTCAGATACAAGAGTAAATTACAGTTGTAGCCCTACAATTGTAAACTACGCTGGAATGCACTTGTAGGTTACAAGTGTACAATCCAGTCTCTCTGCTTTAATCTATGCTAATTTCTACTCTAATCACAGGTTTATTAATTCCAAAAGATGAGCGAAAGTGGCCTCGAAGAGACGAAAATTCACCCCAAATTCCCTTCAGTAGATTTTCCGTGTCTAACAGCCACCTTTTCTCGAAATTCCTAGATTGCCAGATACTGAGATGCCTCAGCAGCTCGTCGAGTTCTTCTTTGCTAGAGGAAAACATATTTTGTTACAAAAATACGCATTTTACAAGACGTACCCAATGTTTACAAGTGGCATGCGACTTGTAATTTGCACTTGTGATTTACAAGTTGCACTCTTGTAAAAATACAAGTCGGACTCTTGTAATATACAAGTCGGACTCTTGTAAAAGTTTTATTAAATTTGTTACTTACCATATTTCACACGTGTAGCGCTACACCTGTAATTACAAGTCGGACACTTGTAACTTGGACTTGTAACGATGTTTGTTAAACTCGTTTTCGTCTGCGCTTGTAAATACAATGGTCCGACTTGTAAATTACAAGTGTAAAAGTGTTATTAATTTGACCCCAGGGTGACTCGGGAAGGGAGGGGGAGGGTTGTCTCGGGTACCCGATGTCCGAATTGTTAGTTAAATGAAGCATTTGAACGACATTTTTTACAGTTCATTGATTTTTATTCGGCTGGTGCCGATTTTAACAGGAAAAAACAATAACGAAAAATTATTCCTGATTTTTCGTGATTGTTTGTTGATTTTTTTTTCTACAGTATTAGTAAGACTTCAGTTTTATAGGTAAACTGAACCTTTTTCAGGTTCGTAACAGCTTGACCGAAAATTCTACACGAAAATTGTTTGCAAACCAATATTCCTCAGAAAAACAAAATAACACAGCGTACCGCGTTTGTGTACAAAGATAAACGTGCAAATCAACACGAGGGGTGGGTTAAGTGCAATATTAGAACGAACTGTTTGTACAGTAAGGGCGACTGAACTTTGAAAGTACTATGTTCAAAACTGAAATGAACCCGATCGTCACGCTCAGGAATCACAGTGTGACGTCATTACTCAATATACCAAGCTTAAGGTTACACAAGACCTATTGTACCATGTCCTGCGCTACCATTTAGCTACACGAGACATCCGTTAGTTGCGTAATGACAACATTACGTTTTCACCGTTTGAGCGTCAGGCGTTTCACAAAATTCCTGACAAACTATATATATTCTGAAAGCTTAATAACTGAGGATTACGAAAAAATATTTCGATAAAGAAAAATACAACTGCGTTGAAAATAGAGCCGACGTTTCTAAAAAGTACATCGTTCACAAAGTAGGTGCTGCTCCAGTCGAAACTGATCTGGAGAGAAATGGCGCCGAATTCTTCACACCTTGGTCTCAAAAACCGTGTCTTGGAATTTTTTTTATCTGGCCTGGTTTGTTTTCTGCACTCAGTCAACACCCCTCCTCTTTCTTCAACGGCTCATAACTTTTGAATGAAAGCGAAAACTGAAATTCGGAGGCACAGTTTTGGTGTTACATTACGTGGCAACATCTCCGCCAATTTTGAACTTAAATGGTTGAAACTTCGCTGAACGCGAACTTAAAATGTGCGCTCAATTTCTTGAAATCTTTAGTTTCGAAAAAAGGCAAAATATTATTGGGAAACTTTTTCCGGTCTGATGAGATTAAAACACCTAGGTGTCAGAATAATTACCTGCGGTTTGACAAGGGGGAGGCTCGACTTACCTTATAACAATAGCGAAAACATACTGACAAGTATGGTGTGAAATTCTGCCTGTTTTTATATTGGAAAGCGACTTTCGTTCAGTACGAGTGCCGTTCAGAGGGTTTTCAAACGCAATAAACGGAAATTTTACAGTCACGATTTCACGTCGGCTGTAAAATGCCGAAGGCATCATCAAGAAGACAGGGTAAGACTACTTAGCTGCCGGGACCTGAAAGACGAAAAGAAAAGGCGAAAGGAAAGCACATTGAAAAAGTTGGCTTTGAGTGTTTAGTCTCAGTTTAGTGAAGATGCTTTATAACTGGATAGGGAAAACGATACTATTTTGCTTCGGTGAGTACTGAAATATTTCTGTTCTTCACTCGATAGTCTTTGAGATATTCGTCTCTTTAAAATTGTACATTTCATCCATTAAATTGTTGTCATTTTACAAATCTACAAATAGCGACCTTGCTCACCGAACGACTTGAGGCTGAGGTGCTCAGCCTGTCAACCACAAATCCCAAAGGAAGGCGAACGGGCGCATTTGATTGGTTCACTGGCGAAGGTCTATTCCCGCAAAATTCGATTCGAACATGAGGCTAGTTTTTGAGGCTGGAGTCGATCGGCGAGAAAGGAAAGTTTTTTATTCGAATAATAAGGCAAATAACCTTACGTTCCATTGAAGAAGATAGCTGCAGAAGAGGAATAAAGAGAAAGGTAATTTTATCTGTCGATTTTAACATGAGAGTCTCCTTTCTTCGCTTGCAAATGCTTACCCAATTTTTCCAGTTATTTATAAACAAACTTTGTCTCGAAATATGTTATTCCTCGAATCCCTGCCAGCGAAATGGAGTCACTTCAATCATTTGTTTCCTTTAGCGGTGGGGAGATATTAAAAGATACAAAAGCAAGAAAAAGGAGACACGAGAAAACGACCGCGGAAGATTGGGAAGAAACTCAAGTGGCGGCGAGCGATTGCTCAATAAACACTGTAAGAAATTTGCTTTTAGCTCTGCGAAAAAGACAGTAAAGGCTGGTTTTCACTAGCGACGGAGTCGGAGTCGGAGTCATAATCAGAAGCATAAAGCGTTATGATCTAGTGAAAATCAAACAACGGAGTTGTAAGCAAAGTTTCTGGTTGTTTACCATTTACAACAACTTTCCGGAAATTCCGGTTGGAAAGTAAATGGTACGCGACTTTTCGGGTCGTCCCAGTGGAAAATTTCCGGGAACAACGGAACGTCTGAAAGGGTAGTCCTGTTTTTCCGGACGGAATGTTCCAAAAGGAAATTCGTGTGCCATTTGTTCAAACCTAATCTTTGATACCAGTTTCAGGCTCTCGCGGCCATTTTCTGTCCCAACAACAATTAATTAACGGGAAGGATAACGTCACTTTTAAAATGACTTCACAATCTTTGAAACTTCTTGGCGATTATTCCGGCTCGTTTAACCTGTAATGCGGTCGAACTATACAGGAGGTGAATTTGTAAGGACGGCGTATCAGTTCAGGAATTACTTATTTAGAAAATTAATTAGAAAATAGCTGTGTCCCCAATTAGCGCCCTGTCTTTACAGGGTGCTAGATCACTTGACACGTAAATAAAGTTATTACTATTATATTATTACTACTATAAAAACGAAAATTCACCGTCGTGTGTTTGCGTTCTACACAAAACGTTGAATTTGGTCATTTCACGTTGTAGTTGTGCACAGAACGGCAAAGAAATGTACGAAAAATAACGCACGTGCAGAGTCGTTGTTTTGTTAATCAAAGTTTTTGTTTTGCGACCTTCTCGTTACCTTCTCGTTACTGTAACGTGTATTGTTAGTAAGTTACTGTAAGTAATGTATTGTAAGTACTGTAACGCCTTTTGTAAGTTAAGTGACTGTACGTAATGTATCCTAAGTACTGTATTGTGTTGTTGCAAAAAAAATAAACAAATTACAAAAAAAAAAACCTCGTTAGCCGTCGCTGTCGTGCAAATTTTTTGGTAAATGGTAGGGATTTCTGCAACTGGTAAGCGCTAGTCCCGAACGGAATTTTCCCAATACGGAAATATAAATTTGCTTACCATTTGCCCAAACCGACCCAAACGGTAAACCGACCGGTTTGCCCGTGTAAATGGTAAACAACCTCTGATTACCTTTACGATTCCGTCGCTAACCAGTCATACCAGATTGTCGGAGTCGCAAGCAGAAGCGGAAGTCAGAATAAACCAGTCAAGGGGTTGGTCCTCAGGCCCGCCAACGTACAAATTTTTAGCGCCAGAAAAGAAAAGAAAAGGAAAAAAAAACAAAACAAAAAACAACGTGGCGGACGCAGCGGACCAACTTCTGCTATCTTTGTTACTGGTAATTCTTTTGCGAAGGCGAAGACGTAGAAGACAAATCGATTTTGGGTGCCGAAACGATGGTTAGTCACATTATCCAAGAGACACTCAATGCAATTTGGTTGGCATTAAAGGATAAATATGTAAGCCCACCTCAATCCCCCAGCGACTGGAAGAACATTTCAAGGGACTTTGAATCCATTTGGCACCTGCCACATTGTGTAGGAGCAATTGACGGTAAACACATTGCAATGCAATGTCCCAAAAACACTGGGTCTTTGTACCACAATTACAAGGGGTGGTTCAGCATTGTACTGATGGCTGTGTGCGATGCAAGTTACAACTTCACTTTAGTCGATATTGGCCAGTACGGTAGTACAAATGACAGCAGTGTACTGAATTGAATAGCTCTGATATGGGACAAGCATTTGAGGATGGTTCCATCTCATTACCCGAGCCAGAACATCTTCCAGGATGTAGCTTACCCCATCTTCCCTATTACCTGGTGGGTGATGAAATCTTTGCACTCAAACCCTGGCTGCAACGTCCCTATCCAGGGAAGAATGTTAAAGAAGACGAAAGTATATTTAATTATCGTTTGTCTAGAGCAAGAAGAGTAATTAAGAACTGTTTTGGAATTCTTGTGGCAAGATGGAGAATCTTCCGTAGAGCGATTCAAACAAAAGTTGAAACAGTGCAGAAAATTGTTGAAGCAACAGTTGGGTTACACAATTACCTACAGCAGACGGATAGTGCTACTTACTGCCCAGCTGGCTTTGTGGACTCTTTTGATAGTTCAGGAAATATTCTGCCAGAGGGGTGGTGCAGCATCACTCCAGCCCGGATGAGGGTGCCAGTGCTCTTTGCAACTTACCTGCTGCAAGAGGCACAAGATATCGCAATTATGATTTGGAAGTCAGATAGGCCTTGAAAGCCTACGTTAATTCAGAGCAAGGTACAGTTCCCTGGCAGTGGGATTACATACGTCGCAGAGGTCCTATCTCTGTACCCTAGAATTACTTTAAGCTACTGTTTAAGACATATGTAAATACCATAAACCCCCTCTCCCATGAGCCCCCTCCCCCTAACAAGGACCCCTCTTCTGAAGAACAAAAGTTATAAAGCCCCCCTCTCTAACAAGGTCCCCCTCTTTTGAAGAACAAAAATTAATAACCCCCCTCTCTTATAAGGTCCCCCCTTTTGAAGAACAAAAATTCACATGGCCCTCTCTCGCTAATAAGCTCACTCACCCTCTTCCTTCACGAGCAAAGACAGTACCAGGAAATTTCTACTAAAGAATCTGAGTACTGTTTCACATATAGTACACATAGTTTTTTTTTGGGGGGGGGGGAAGTTCTATTATTTGTGCTGAAGTAATAAGTTGAAATTATATCAAATATGTGAGTCATTCTGTAATTAAACATGCCCACCTCTATTAGCCCACCCTTCCCCCCCATCAAACATTCTTGTCATGCTAGAGAAACAAAGATAAAAGTTTGGAGTGTCAATCAGATTGAAAATTCAATGTACCCTTTGTATCAAGTTTTAAAATGTTTCTAGGAACAAAGTTGGGCCTTTATTAGAGAAAGCGTTTACCACATACAGCAAATATAAGGATCCAGACCACCAGTACCTAAACAAGATTTGGTGCGACAGGTTACCCTCCTGGTTTTCATAATGGCAATTATTGTTGTGTTTCTTGATTGGGTTTGAGAACAAACTGTAAACAATTATTTAGATTAAGTGCTTATAAAAAGTCATCACCTTGTTTTAAAGAGAGTATTTGTATCCTAAAAATTAACAATTTAGGCATTCATAACAACAACAAACAATGTTTAACCTTGTATTTAGTTAACATTATGCAAGTATGAATGTTTAGATGGAGGGGGGGGGAGGAGGGGGGGCAAAGGTGCAGCATTTGAATTTTTTGGTCAAATTCCCGACCCTTGGGACTGGAAAATAGTTCAAATTTGATAAAATATCCACAACTGGGGATAACAAAACCATGTAATGATATGTATTAAAAGTAATAATAAAAGTAATTTGAAATGAACGTTTCTAACTCTTGTTATTGAAGGTAGATTGACGAAGATTGAAAATGAATAAAGTCAAAGAAAAAAATCCCCGAGAGTTGTAGATCGTTTCCCAGTAGCGGAAAAAGTGTTGAGAGGATATTGCATTCATTATTAATTGAGCCTCAATTATCTGAGCGTGCTGGTACTGATCAGTGATCTGAGCTGTACTGAACGGTAAAAAAGAGCTGAAAATCCAGCTTTGGTTACACTAAAATTGAATTACAATATTCTTCAAACAACCTTTACATTATATAATGAATACGAGATGGAACGCTGTAGTAGTATTGCATAATAAAAATATAATAATTACATGCCATCGATCGTTACACGCTTTCTGAGTGGGGTGTGGGATTGTGGAAAATTAATTCAGAGTTTAAAAGAATGAGGCATATAACAAATGTGCTGTTTTGTTATTCTTTTGTTATTCAATGAGATGCAAATGAGTTTGCGGTGTTTTTCTGCTATCCCGCACCTTAGAGCACTTTCTGACCTTTGACTTCAATTTTCCAAGATGGCATCTCCTGGAACATGAGTTTAGGGCCAAGCACTCTGCACAGTCAAATTCTAATGTCCACGGCATGGGGCAAAATTTGAAGTCAAATTCCCCAGAGAGGGGACAGCAGAAGTGTTCATATGCCGCACCTTTGCCCGTACCCCCCTCTCCATCTAAACATTGATACCTGCATTAATGCAATGGTTTGTGCTTGTACAACTGTGAATTATGGTTGTACCATAAAAACACAACAGTCTCAAAATGAAAAGCTAAATCCACTGGATCCACTGCTGCAACTGATCAGCAGAACAGAGCATTTGATATTCAAACAGGTGGATTTGAAGTGATTTTTGCCTTTCTGGTTGCATCAAGGTAGTAATTTTCAATTCATGTAGGTCTTAGACTGGTTTGAGCATCTGTTCTATCTAGTTCATTTCATATGTGAACAGTCTTTTACCTTAAATGCAACTTCAAGAAAGGTACAATGATGTCATGATATTTGTGTTTTTGGAACTACACAATGTTCCTTTAGGAATCGAAGCCACATCAAAATATAAACATTTACATTGGACCCAGGTGTCAGTGCACATACACTGCCAAGAAACGTCTTGGCTCAACAGCAACCAACACTGTCAGTGATAAATGGAGAAAATGAATAACACAGCTCTGGAAAAAATGACAGTCAAAAACAAAGGGAAACAAACAACCTTTTCCTTGAATTTAGCAAAATGTTCCAAACACTTTCCCTGCCCGTTACATTTTGAAATTCATGCTAATCTTCAAGCTCCTCGAGAAGACTCATCTGTGACTGATTGGTTTGATTGCGATAGAAAAGTTGCCCAGGCTTAACGATGGATTCTTCTGCAGACTCCTGCAGATTGGGAATCTGAAATAGCTTTTGGGACTGGTCCCTGATCCTTCTATCCTGGAAACTGTGCTGCTGCTGCTGCTGTGGCTGCTGCCACTGTTGCTGTTGAGGATGTTGCACATACTTCCATGATTATTGTTCAGCAGTGTAAGGCACAGGTATTGTACTGAATGATGCTAACATTTCTTGATACAAAATATTTGATATCTGCATTTTGGCCAACACTTTTCTATCAGGTGCTATTTGACGCATTTGGGCATTTGGGAAGATATCAAGGCACCAAACAGCTCATCTTCATCTTTACTATTCAAGCTGGATGTTTGCTTCTGCCCAAGGGATGCACCTATTGATTGCAGAACTTCCACTTTTGCAGTTGTAACATCATCGTTGCTTTTTCTCATATTCTTTTTAACCTGTAATTTAGCCTTTCTTGTTGGTTGGAAATTATTAGATGACTGACTGTCTGCATCACTGAGTGATGTTTCAGTTATGTCAGATTTGTTATCAAAGTCTTGGTTATGAATTTATCTTCTGATGCCTCATTTCCTGAATCAACTGTAATCAAATTACTAGAGGTTTTTCTGGGTTTATAAAATGGATCAAGCCAAGGCAGGAACAAAAACATATCTTCAACCTCATCCTTCACTTTTGACACATCATCACACCCGCTACCACTAACTTTGGCCTGCTGTAATTTCTTCCTGTCAAGAGTGTATCTGGTTCTTAGATTGGTGAAGTATGTTTTGGCCTCATCCCCTAAAAATGGGACTGGGTCGAGGTATGGCGACGTGAAGAACGTGCTTATCTCCGCTCGCACAAAATTCGCTATTTCTTCAAAGTCAATGGCGGAATCTTTGCTAAAATACGTAACAAAAAGAAGGAACCGA
>Ga0126336_10000288_pt1 | contig 18266 bp, 27 predicted proteins | sample SidCmetagenome_FD_92530 | JGI IMG/M metagenome (GOLD analysis project Ga0126336, IMG submission 92530) | Coral microbial communities from El Islote,Puerto Morelos, Mexico - Siderastrea C C metagenome | ecosystem: Host-associated > Invertebrates > Cnidaria > Coral | place: El Islote,Puerto... | reverse complement strand
TTTTTGTCTACGTTCTTGTAGACCATAAAACTGATTTTCAGCCTCGATTTGGCTATGGACAAGATTTTTTAGTACGCGTTGAAAGTGGTCATCGATCCATATTTCGGATTCGGTTGATTCTTCGGCTGTTGTGGCTCGATGATCATCTAGGACCTCGTCACGCGCCTGATTCTGTCTCTCTGCAGATTCTTGCCGTTTTTTCAGTTTCAAGACACTTCTGGTCATCTCGAATCCAGAGCGAGCTGAAGTGTTGCTGGGCATATTGTGGTTTCTGCTAGTTGCGACTTAGACAATTTTTAAAAAAAATACTAGTAAGCAGCACACAGCAACAGATCTTGTCAACTTGCTTTATTTTCTCCGACCGGTTTCGTCTGATCATACAGTCTTCATTAGGGAGTTTGAACAAGATACATAAAGGAACTTATTTTATACCTATGCTATGGAGTACAAATCACGTCCCAAAGAGGGTACGAACAGCAAAAAAAACACCTACAGATTTGCGTGCAGGATATGACTAAAATCCTGCGGATGTGCAACGTTTAATTTTGGGGCTCACGGATTTAACGTTAAATCCGTGAGCCCCATAAAGTTCCTATGTATCTTGTTCAAACTCCCTGATGAAGTCTGTATGATCAGACGAAACCGGTCGGAGAAAATAAAGCAAGTTGACAAGATCTGTTGCTGTGTGCTGCTCACTAGTATTTTTTTAAATTGTTTAAAAAATTGTTTAAAAAAAATGTGAACGGTCACGAGGCAGCTGGCAGAAGAGTGGTGGCGGAGAGGACGAGACTGGAGAGATTTGCAGATGTGGGAGAGGAGTGGCACATGGACGTTCTCATGTTGCGGCGATTCCACAGGTTTCCTTTGGATCGTGAGGGCGCCCATGTGTTCACCCCTTTTTACTTGCCAATTATGATCAATGAAGAGAATTCATTTAGACACCGCCGCCAGAAGAAAGTGATGAGAAAGATGTTGGAAAAATACATCATCCCCTTCATCTACAAAAATAGAGTGTGGTGTTTAGATAAAAGCCTGTGGCCAGTTAGTATCCGAGATGCTTTGAAGCACTTGACCACCAGCTGCCAACCAAGTTCCCTGAGAATTGCGCCAGCCGCCAATGGAAGGCGATAGTTCAGTGCTATAAGGACATCAAGCAAGCTCAGGCTGAAAATTGAAAATGAATCCTTTTTTTATTTTTGATTTGTTAGTCAAGAAAAGAAAAACATGACAGATTGTAAATAAAGTTTTTGTGAAATTTAAATTAACAGTGGTTACTTTTTCAACAACAAACTCTGTGTCCGTGTCCATGTTTTGCCACGCTGCATTGGCGCATTGCAAACCTTCTTGTATTTGTTGTTTGTTAATGTCACTATAAGAAGCTTTTCGCAAAACTTGACTGAGACGTAAAGTAGAATACATTTCTCGACGAAGTTTCTGAAAACGGGAACGTCTCCTTAACGCTTCCTCTTCTGAAGAAAGCGGTTCCTTTTTGACACAACTTATCTGTCCTTGGATAATGGGATAATACACTTGAGTATGTTCACAAAAGCTGACAAGTTTCATGATTTCTTTTACAAATGAAGGTCTTCCAGTTCCACTCTTAATTGTTCAATGTTCTCTGGCAGACAGAAGGTACGGTTGAACAAAGCTTTGATTTCCTGTGGGGGTTTTTCATCAAGATCTCGGGAACCAACCACAGCGCTGCTCTGATGAAGGGTGGGTTTTTTGAGATTCCAGGGTAAAAATTTGCTACCAGCTACCAGACAGGCAGAATCATCGCTTACGTAGTAGTGATCTTCAGAGCGGTACCAAGTTTGCTGGGAATGTCAAACAGGTAGACTTCTTTGCGTTCATCCAAAGCCAGTTGCAAGGTCCACCCTGTTCCCTCTTTGACTCGTTTGGCATCCTTTTCCAATATGCCAAAGGCATAGATCGTATGAGCCTTTTTAGCAATTTGGTAATTGCGTTGCAGCAATTGAAGCGTGTAGAAATGGGTGGGAAGATTTTTTTGTTTAGTTTCTTAGCGGCCTGATAAAGGTAAGGACTGGCTAGCAACAGGACTTCCACCGTTGCAGGACTGATGTATCCGGCCCTTGGATTATTTGGGGGGTACAATGACATCCACTTGCATGCCAAAATGTTTGGCCATTTCTTCCGCCTCTTGATCTGTTCCCTCGGCACCACCCGTGTAGAGGACATGACCATGTCCAATGAAAAGTTTCATCTCTTCGTCTTGTGCTCCAATCATGTCGATGTCTGGGTCTGGGAACATTTGTCAGGAAAAATGTAGCCTGTATTGGGTCCCACGATTTGAAGAATGTCTGCTTTGCTTAACCCTAAAACGAAGCCAAAGTCAATGAGGTGATGAAATCGACACTGTTTGAAGGTGAACCCAGCAGCTAAGCCCGGATTGACACGTTGGAGAAGATAAGCTTTTTCCAAGGCAAAGTCTTCACCCTTCAAATCCTTGTAGTAGTCCATGCAACGGAATTAAAAAAGGGAATTATGGAGCAACTTAACTAGGAAAAAGCTGAATAAAAGTTGACCAATGGGAGAAGACGTGACCTTATTTGGACATCACGTGATTGGAAAGTGGACCAATCAGAGTGAATGTGACCTGACCAGTCATGGACCTTATAGGGTCATGATGTGATCCAAAATTGGACCAATAAAACAAGAAGAATAACCTGACCAATGGTGGAAACGAATACGTTATTTGGTTATTACGTGAGGCGAAAATGAACTAATGAGAAAAGGGTTTAAAGAGTTTTAAAATCGAAGCACTGGTTGTCATTTTTTCACATTGGGCAAGGATGTCCACCTGGTGGGAATATAGCAATGTCTCTCCAGCTGGTTATCCAAATTCTACTCGGAAGAGAAAATCTAGAACTGCCAAAGGCACCAACCCAGGTGTGAAGAAAAAGAAGGAGAAGGAGAACCATGAAGTGACCTGTTAGAGTGAAATACCTCATGACGAGACGGTGGAGGTCCTGCAAGAGGGAGTATCGTACCCTCAACCCAGTGAAGAGGAAACCAAGGAAGCTGTTCAAGAGGTGATGAATGAGTTGAGCGTGATGATGGACCAAGCCACACAAACTCCTCCATCGCCACCACCACCACCACCTGAGGATGATATTGAACCTTTTACAAGAATGGTGAGATTTGCTAACATGTTTCGAACCCCAGATGGGGGTTTGCCTTCATCATCGGGTTCGTTTGAAGGAGCGCGTGTCCCAAAAAAAGGGTGGGAGTATGTGAAATGTCCCATGTATCCCTGTTTGCTGTTTTGTGCTAAAGAGAAGGCCCTTGTCTATACGAGGGAGGTGTATCGTCAACCTCATGCAGACGTACGCAACATGTGGAGCTGTTTGTTGTGCTTTTGCCGTCAACCAGCGACGCTTCAACAAAGCCACTCCCAAGACAACCCCAGACGATTGTTTTTGACCTGTTCCAAGAAAGAGTGCAACTTCTTCCGGTGGACCGACAAACCTTTGGGTCAAAAGTTTGGAACTGGTTGCAAAACTAGGGAGAAAAGCCATGTCACCCTTTACCTATCCGTGATGCGAATGGATATCCGCTGCGTGGGTATGACATCCCAGGTCCACCACCAGAGTAAACCAGAGTGAGACGTAAAGAGGATGTGCAGCGAGATCGTCCCCTAACCGACTATGAAAAGCAGTTGCTGCGAGAAATCCAGGAACTCAAGAGCCGTGAAGTACAGTGACAGTGTACAGAACTGGCAAAAAGGTCTAGAGACTGTGGACTATGATTTCTGTACCGGTTTGCCCAAGGACGGTTTATCTTAAATCATTGTAAGAAAAAAGAAAAAGAAACTCTTTTTAGAAAAAAAGCAGGTCCCTAAAACGAGGGTTATTGGTAGACGCGGTGGCATTTTTTATAAATACGCATTCATCTTTTAATCTTGTTTAACTTGTAAATAAAGAATGTTGTCATGAAAAATAAAACAGGTTCCTTTTTGAGTTTTAAAAAAACCATGGAGTCTGTTGTTGTGCATTATGGGTGGGATTGTTTATGGTATGTTATTCAATGGAAGTGTCATCAAACCCTTTGTGGGTTTTTTGAACGAACACCAAGAAGGAGACAAGGTACCCATTCCTGCCGAATGTCCCGAAGACACACATCCTTTGAAGGTGTTTGAAGACACCCATGTGGAAAGAAATGTTTCTCAAAAGTAGCTCGGAACTCCGAAAATTATCGGCTTTCTTAAGCTTTTGGTGTCCGTGCGATATTCTGGTCTTTAGAAGCCTCTGCAATGGATGGCCAAATTTCTGCATTGTGGGTCATTAAAAAAGTGGATTATTTAAAAGTAGCTCGAGACAACTAAAGCAATAGGTCTTATAATGCTCTCGGTGTATGTAGCATATTCTGCAAGTTTGAGGTGTGTGCAATTCATGTTGACTTTTCTCTTTGTGAGTCGCTGATAAAGTCCATTTTCAACAGTTTTTCAAGACAGGTCAAACCGTAGACAAACCGTAGGGAAACTGTACCCTCGAGACAGCTTAAACGATAATACTTGTGGTGTCAGTAGCAAATTCTGCACGTTTTAGGCTTGTCCCATGCCGAGCATAATTGGTGCAGAGTGGGTCACAGGAAAATTCGCAAGTTTCAGGTATGGAAAATGCATGGTGAGTTTGCTCATTGTGGCTCTCTGGAAAAGTCGATATTCAACAGTTGCTCGAGACAGCTCAAATTATAGGTTTTATACTGCTTTCCATGTCGTAGCTTTTTCTGCACGTTTTGGGCTTGTTTGATGCGGAGTAAAATTTCGTCCATAGTGGTTCTCAGGAAAACTGGATTTTTCAAGATTTGCAGAGAATGCTCCAAATTGTCGACTTTAAAATACTTTTGATCTCTGAAGGATATTCCTTAAGTTTTAGGGCATAGCGTTGCACAGCGAATTTTTTCATTGTGAGTCGGTGGAAAACTTCAATTCTTAGTAGTAGCAGGGAACTCCTCAAATCATCGGCTTTCTAATGCTTTTGGTGTCGGTGGGATATTCTGCTCTTTAGAAGCCTGTGCCAAAGTTTTGCACTGTGGGTAATTAGAAACGTAGACTTTTGGAAAGTTGCTCGAGAACGCTCAATCCATAGTTTTTATAATGCTCTCGGTGTCTGCACCATATTCTGCAAGTACCAGGTCTGTACGATGATCTTTGTTCTTGGAAAGTCAAATTTTCAAGAGTTGCTGGTAGCAGTGCAAACCATAGGTTTTATAATGATTAACATGTCAGTAGCATATTCTGCACGATGCAGCCTTGTTTGATGCGTAGAACAATTGGTTCGCAGTGGGTCGCAGGAACACTAGCGTTTTTAAGAACTTCTCGGAACACCTTCTGCAAGTTTGAGGTGTGTACAATGTATAGTGAACTCTGCACCTTAGAAGCCTGTGCGATGCATGGCCAAATTTCTGCATTGTGGGTCATTAGAAAAGCAGATTTTTTAAAAGCTGCTCGAGACAGCTCAAGCCATGGCTTTTATAATGCTCTCGGTGTCTGTGGCCAATTTTTCACGTTTTAGGCTTCTTCGATACGTAGCATAATTGGTCGACAGTGGGTCACAGGAAAACACGTGTTTTTAAGAATTGCTCGAAACTCCTTTCATCGTCGGTTTTATAACGCTCTCTCCTTGTCTGTAGCATACTCTGCAAGTTTGAGGTGTGTAGAAAGCGTGGTGACTTTGCTCTTTGTGGCTCACTGGAAAAATCGACATTCAAGAGTTGCTGGAACAGCTAAAAACATAGGTTTTTTAATGCTTTCTGTGTCTCTAGCATACTCTCTACGTTTTGGGCTTGTTTGATGCGTAGGGAAATTTGTCCACACGCACTCAGAAAAACTGTTTTGTTCAAGAGTTTGATGTGCATACAATGCATAGTGAACTTTGCTCGATGTGGGTCGAACAAAAAGTCGACTTTGAACAGTTGCTCTAGACAGCTCAGACCATAGGTTTTGTAATGCTTGCGGTGTCAGGAGCATATTCTGCACGTTTTAGGCTGGTTCGATGCGTGGCATAATTCGTCCACAGTGTGTCACAGGAAAATTCACATTTTTAAGAAATGCTTGGAACACCTTTCATCGTCGGTTTTATAACGCTCTTAGTGATTGTAGCATAATCTGCAAGTTTGAGGTGTGTTTAATGCACGGTGACTTTGCTCTTTGGGGTCCCTGGAAAAGTCGATTTTCAACAGTTGCTCGAGACAGCTCAAACGATAGGTTTTAAAATTCTTTCAGTATCTGTAGCATGTTCTGCACGTTTTGGCCTTGTTCTGGCCCAGCTTAGGAAAACTGGATTTGTCAAGAGTTGCGGTGAACGTCGCAAATTGTCAACTTTCAAATGCTTTTGATGTGTGTAGCATATTCTTGAGGTTTTGGGGCAGTACGTTGCAGAGCGGATTTTTTTTATTGTGGGCGGGAGAAAAACTCCATTTCTCAAGATTAGCGCGGTTCTACTCAAATCATCGGCTTTATAATGCTTTTGGTGTGTAGTGGATATTCTGCACCTTAGCAGCTTGTGGCCAAATTTCTGCATTGTAGGTCATCAGAAAAGTGGTTTTTTTTTAAAGTTGCCCAAGTAAGCTCAAGATATTATTAATATAATGCTCTCTTTGTCCGTAGCATATTCTGCAAGTTTGAGGTGTGTACGATGCAAAGCGAACTTTGCTCTTGGTGGTGGACTGAAAAAGTCGATTTTTCAAGAGTTGCTCGAGAAATCTCAAACCATAGGTTTTATAATGCTTTCGGCGTGAAAAGCATAGTTTGCACGTCTTAGCCTTGTTTGCTGCGTAGCATAATTGGTGCACAGTGGGTCACAGGAAAAGTTGCGTTTTTAAGAATTTGTGTACAATGCATGGTGACTTTGCTCTTTGAAGGTCCCTGGACAAGTCGATTTTCAAGAGTTGCTCGAGACAGCTCAGACCATCGGTTTTATAAGGCTTTCGGTGTCTAGCATATTCTGCACGAGTATTTTTGTCGAGTAGTATTGTGGGACCATTTAGATCCCCTAGCGTCGTTTGGATGCGTGGTTGTCATTTTTTCAGAAAGGAGAGTGATGTCATACCGGAAGTGCAAAACAGGAAGTTACGTCAAAATGTTTTGTCCAAATAGGGTGAGCTTTCAATCGAAAATCACCATAGCAACAAGACAGACGTGTTAAGTTCAACAGATTTTTTAATGGAACAATAACAAGGCATGACTTAGTTACAGGGTGGGAGCGTGGTGCCTGGGCCCAAGTGGTCACCGGTGTCCCTTGACCAAAGTCCAAAGTTTAAAAAATTTAAAAATGTTACGTGACTGGGCTTTGCCTAGACCCGAGTTTTAGACGGCTTCCTGGTACCCATAGGGTTAGGTTTGGAAGGTACTGGGATCGATGACCCTCTTGTCGTAGACCATTTGGTAACGCTTGTAGTTGGGAAAGGTGTAGAGGTCGTAGGTTTTGGCGTCTCTGACGATTTGGTGGGTTTTGACGACTTGAGTTTCGCGTGGTTCGTTTTGAGGATTTTCACTTTCGTCAAGCACGTTTTGACGCATGACGTCATAACTTAATTGAGTTTTGCCTTCGGTGTTGACACGGAAGCCGCGGACCTTGCATTCGACTTTGCCGCTCTTGGTTTTGTACCCATAATTCTTGGGGCCTCCCGCCACGAATTCCACTATGTAATCTGTCAGCATCCAATTTGCTGGTGAACTCTCCGAGATAGTCTCCCAAGGGATTGTTGAGTTGTCCCGGTAGGAGGTAAATGTCCGAGTCGGTCGGTTCCCTGGCAAGGCTGTCGGGGATCATGCGGTTCATACGCAGATTGCAGTTGCAGGCCGAGGCGATGGTCATGTGCTCAAACGGGTTGAACCCCGTTTTGGCTTCAAACAAACGTTTGAAAGTCAAACACCCTTCTTTCAATAGGCGGACATCGGATTCACAGTAGGCCACTGATTCTTTTTGGAAATCAAAGACAACTTGGTTGTCGCGCTGCTCCTGGTGCCATTTTTAAAACTCTTGGCGTCCTTCAGAGGACATAACTTCGGGCATGTGGTAGTTCATGGCAGGGACGGGTCCCACGTACTCTTGGTTTTCGGGATGTTGAACTTGTGTGGGAAGTAGCCCTTTTTGAGTTTAATGAGCCGAAAGGTTTTGGGAAACGCCCAGAGGGGTATCTGGAAGAAACTGAGGGAGTCGGTGAAACGGATGATTTTGCTGCGTTCCACTGGCAAGAGTTTACACTCGTTGCGGATCTGTTCCACCTTTTGGTTGTTGGTATTATACTGGTGCTCCCTGAAATACTCATCGTGCCCTAGAAAAGTTTGAGCGATGACGTTGATTGGGTGCGTGTCATTCAGGGTCAGGGTATCCAGTCATTCGAGAAACTCTTGCACACACTGGTCTCCTCGGAAGCGAAAGGGTCGATCATCGTCTTCGGTTTCGGCAACGATCAGATTGGCCACGTGGTGTTCTTGGGGTTGCATGGCCTCGATGTCGAAGAACACGTGCAGGGGTAGGAGTTTTTCGTCATCGTCCTCGTCATCATCATTATCATTATGTTCTCCTTCCTCATTGACCCGCAGGGTTTGGAGGCCAGCGGGCACCTCGTTTGGCGGGAGGACATCGTTGACGTTGACGTTTTCGTTTGCGCTCCCCTTTTTGCTCTTGGATTCCTTGAGGGGTCAGCGATGGGTTTGAGCTTCGACTTACTGGTGACAGGACACTTCCAGTTTGAAACACTCCTCACATCGGCGTGGAGTGAAACAGACGCTTTGATGATGGACCTGAGCAATTTTCCGTCCAGAGTTTTGGTGCGATGGGCCTCGAAACAGGTGTCTCCGAAAACATTTCATCTACAGTGATGACAACGTGGGGAGGCTTTCAGTCTGCGCGGGTAGGCGTGGAGGAAATCAGGGCACTATTTGTGGGAACAGGCGCGGCACTGGACGTTGTTTGAACATCGGTGGCGTCGCTCATCGTTGTAGGATTTGAAGCAAGTGGCACAGACATAACCTTTGTTGAAGAACCTAGGGAGACTGGTAATGACATCGTAGTGACCTGCAGCAGGATCAATTGTTTGGAGAGGGGTCGTTCAAAACTTTTGCCGTGGTACGAGTGGACCGCATCGACTAAGATGATCTGGTAGTCGTACAGGGATGGGGTTTGACTGAACTTGGTCAACTCTTCGTACCCACAAGGACCAAATGGTACGTGGGCCTCGTGGTGGAGTAGCAATGCTAGTTCTCTTTGGATTTCTTTCCTAGTCGGATGGCGTTCCATTGGGGGTCATTGTCCATCTTGGCCTTCACGGTGACCAAGACACGCGCACAACACAGGTCATCGTCGTTTTGGATGAGGATGATGGCCTTTTTCTTTCGCTTGAAAAGTTTAGGGAACTGGTTCCCTGGTGTCAGACGGCGTGGGTCTTTTCCACTACCCCGGAGAGCATGATGCACTTGCGTGATGGACAACTGAAACGAATCGTCCATTTCAAATTGTTCGTTGCTCGTCCGAGAAGGGCATCCGCCCTTAAACCCCCTTCTTGCCATTCGCCGGCGCATAATCCCCACCCCTGGAAATTACTGGTATGACGATTGAAACTGAGGGTGAAGTAGAGTCGGTATTGATCGTGCAGGTACGGGCTCGTGGTTAATACGCGATGTATGACGCGTCGCAACCCGTCTTGGAAAGCTCGAACCACGTGAGGACTGTCCACAAAATTACCCGTTTGTCGTAATCGGTGGTGAAAAGACGTTTGCAGACCCCCATGGTAGCAATGCCTCGATCCACAAAGGGTTGAAGATCAAACTCGAAGGTCCCCACGGGTGTTTAAGGATCGATCTCCTCACCACTCTGTTGAAGGAGTTGGGTTTGAAAAGCCCTATGGCGTTAAAAGGCATCCATAACGTCATTGCATAACGCATCTCCTTCTTCACTACCATCCTCTGGCCTTTCAAGTCTAAGCAAAGCCAACACCTCCTTGCACGAGACACCACTAGGGCCTGGATCTTCTTGTTCGTGTCTTGACGACATGATAACTGCCAGAAGGCAAACCGAATTGAAAAAAGGGAAGCAAGGTGAACTTTTTTATAGAGGAGAAAGCGTCACGTGAGATAAGTGGAAGAACCAATGACGGGAAAGTCACGTGCATGCAAAAAATAACAAAGGGTGGGGGTCCCCCCTCCCCCCATTTCTATTGTCCCATCATTCTTTGCAATTTCCTTGGTATAAAACGCTCAGCATGTTTCGGCAAAAATGACGGGACAGAGAAAAAGATATCGACAAGCCAAAGGGGAAAAATTGCAGAGCCAAAAAAAAAAGATATTAGGAAGCCAACCGGGAAAAAATTCCAGAGTATCATCGGAGCAACTTTTGAAAAATAGACTTTTCCAGTGACCCCTCCCCCCATTTCTATTTTCCCATCATCCTTTGCAATTTCCTTGGTATAAAACGCTCAGCATGTGTCCACAAAAATGGCGAGAGCAGAGAAAAACATATCGACAAGCCAAAGGGGAAAAAATTGCAAAGCCAAAAAAAACAGATGTTAGGAAGCCAACCGGGAAAAAATTCGAGAGTATCATCGGGAGACATCGAGAGGCAAACCACGAGAAACTGTTAGAGAAACAGAGAATCAAGAAGTCAACCGGGAGAGATATCGAGACTATCGAGCGCGATATCGAGAAGCCAACCGGGAGAATTACCGAGAGTATCGAGCGAGATATCGAGAAGCAAACCGAGAGTTTATGATAAGGTATCGGGAAAAGAGGTCAAAAACATTTGCAGAGACACTCCAAGAGCAACTAAGAAAAGTTCAACGTCATCAAAGAGAAACCCAACAAAAACTAAAAAACTAAACGATTGTCGCTGGTTCTGGCAGATTGTTTGAAGTCACCCTCTCGTTATCTTGTCCCTTTGGCGAAAATGCGGTCACCCGTTTTAATGTATTTGGACTCGTTTTGCCACTCACTCAGTGCAGAAGAAGACATGTCGTTTGACCAAATGCTGGGGGAATGCCAGGATGTTGACATAAATCAGCAACAACAACCGACCGTGTTGAACCTTGACTCGGGTCAAGTTGAAACCATCGATGAACATGTCTGGGTCAGAGATTCAAGTAAGTGGTTGGACGACTTGATTCAAGAATTGGATCAAGAAGCAGAACTGGAGAGTTTGATCAATGATGTAGATTTAACTAGTCGGAAAGACTTTGTTGAAGACATGAAGGAGAGTGAATGGGAGAATGTATGGAACGATGCGCTTGACAATTTTGATTTAAACCATTTGCAATGAACCAGGCATTTTTTCTCCAAGATGTATTTTATTTTTTGTGAAACAACAACAAAAACAACAACAGGATGTACAATAAAGGATGTACAATTAAAAAACATGTTTTTACAATTTCAAACGTTTTGACTTGCATCATTTTTTTCACCACACGTTCCGTCATGGTTTTCCTGCCCGGCAAACGATCAATGGCTTTGATCATCTTGGTATCGACTTTCCACTTGTCTTACATGTTGTTTTGCAATCTTGTCCAATCGATTGATGCCGCGATCTCCACGCATGAGACGTTTAGCCAAGTGAGTACCGGGTCCCATGTACTGATACCCCGGCCAATGAATTTAATGCCTGTTTTGGCCAACCATTTTGGAATGTCCACACCCCATCCTCGTTGGCTTCTTTTTTTCCGGGTGGTCCTCCTTTTAGTGGTTTTTTTCTTGGTTTTCATTTCTTCTTTTCTTTTTCAGTCACTGTCGTCGTAAGCCAAACGTCGTCTTAACTTTTTGTCTCCTGCCCAATCTTCCCACCCAGGCAGGGGTTTTAACTGTTTCACTTCTCGAGCGCTTTTGCCTTTGACGAGACCAGGACCTCTGCCTTTACCTTTGCCTTTGCCCCAAGTACTTGCAGCGTACTGTTTTTCAAGGGTTTTGCAACGTTCTCGAATGGCTTCTAAACGAGCGCCAAGACCACTGTCGTCTCCTCGGCAGGTGGAAGGAGTGGCTCTCCTGACAGGAATTTTACTGGTGGACGCTTTGCCTTTCTTGACAGGTCCTAAAGGAATGATTTGCGGTTTTGTAGGGGATGGACTGCCTTTTATCATGCGTATCAACCATTGTTTCACAGTACCCGTCACCATACCCCCTTCTTCCTCTTCTTCCCCTCCCGGAGGTCCATCAGGCGCTCCCGCACCTACACCCCCAGGAAATTGACGTTTGCGTTTGGTTAACTTGGTCAATTCTTGACTGAGAGGTTTGGTTTTGGCATTGACGATAGCTGGAGGGATTTGGGAGTCTGCAAACAAAAGATGTTTTTTCGGCCGCCAACGTGGCCTGTTGAGCAGAGCATTTTTTGAGAGCACTTAACTCCCCCTTGTAATATTGAAAGAAATGAGCTAAATCCTTTTGAGGAATCATGTACACTTCCTCCATTGCAGCGCTACAGTCTGCACAGAGTTCTCCTTCCTCCAAGGTGCCACACCTCGCACAACGTAAACTGAACAATATATGCATATGCTCCCGATACCACATCTGGTATTTACACTTCCAGTATTGACAACGATCTTTCCACTCCTCTCGTTCCCAATTGACTCTACAAAAGGTTCACCCACGTTGCAAGGTTAAGCGTCGTCGTCGAACACATTGACATAACACGGTGTTGAGACCTTGCTACAATCCTGTAACTTTTTGCGAGACGAGCCACTGACGACGTTTTTTTCACGCAATGTTGGCGACGACCCAGGTTTAATAGCACATTTTTACAGGGACGAAGCTGCGCCACGATGGGGGTGTAACGGGAATGCTGTTTTTTAACAGGTTTAATACCAGTTTACTCACGGCTTTGATTTGATCCGCATTGGCATGCTGCAAGAGTTCTTGACGTTTAAAACGACTGGCTTCTTTTAACACAGACCGTAGAAACCGAAATTGAAGTCAAATTCGTTTCATACTTCCCACGGCTTTCATCTTAAATTAGAAACAGCACCTCCTACACCCAGGGTTCCCATTCTTTTACAGCGTTTACTCTTGCCAAGTTGAACCCCCACTTTAGCCGCTCACTTAAGCAAAGACCAAAGACTTCTTCCTACACTGACTTTATCTGGACGTCTTCTTGTTCTTCTTTCTCGTTTTCTTCTTCTGGGGGCCATGAGTCCATGAGGATAGGACTGTGAGGGTTGACCTTTTTATCCTTTGCCACCCAGTATCTCTTGGACATCAAAGGTCGATGACATCCATCCACGTAGCATTGGGCGTTCACTTGCTGGTAGACAAAATGACGATAGTATTCTTGCACGCAGCGTTTGGGCAAAGGTGGAGTAAAATCAATGATGGTGTCATCCAACGGTTTGCATCTTGATCAGAAAACCTTCCAGTCCCTCAAAGAGAATCCCGCGCACATAGGTTCTCAACTCGATAAAGGCTTTGGCATAGGTGGTGAAAGTAAAGCGATTCATGTCATATCGACTTTAGAACTGTATTTTTTAAGATCGTTTCATCCTTTTTGACCACGGTGCACACAGCAGCCAAGCACGCTACCAACGTGCTGTTTTCCATAATGGAACCCGCAATCATCCCGGCAGCAATGAGTAGTAGAGCCATACCGTTGAACAAGGCGTTGTAAAACTTGAAATGATTCAACATTTTCCTATAACACCACCACTGTTTGTGATAAAAGACATACAAGGAATCCATGTGTTGCAAAAGTTCCGGTTTGAACTTTAAACAATTGTTTTTGGACCACCGACCATTCAGCAGAGACACCACCGCCTTTTCTTTGAGGACCATGGTCTCATCAAGACGAAAATTGTGACGAAGTGCTTTTTCCACGGTAGGACGTCCTCCTTGTTTATAGCTTGGTCAAGATACTATTGGTGGTGGTGATATTAGCGATCTTGCGTCCTTGGGCAAACTGTTCTTGATCTTGTAACAACATCCGTAATCGACGTTGTAAATCCGCTTGGTTCAACGTTCTAGGTGATTCTTGAGGTGTGACTTGTTGAGAGAAAGTACGAGATGGGAGGGACTCCAAATAACGGGTCATGTCTTCCACAGTGAAATGATCCCAGGCTTGGTTTATCAGGCACTGGTCCCCAGTGTTTAAAATTTCTTGAATGGTTTCGGGTGACACACGGCTGGTGGTGGTGGTGCCTACCCCACCACCACCAGCTTACGGTCGTCGGGATCCATGAAAATCTGCCATGCTCTATCTTCTAACGTCCACACCAGTTCACGAAAATATGTTTCGTTGTAACGGTCAATGAAATGGTCAATGGATTTTCCTTGCCTGTGTTGAACCAAATTATATACCTCTCACATGGCACTGTAATCCATGTCATGCAAACGCATACTATGAAAATAATCGCCCACGATTTTTTCCGGACAAATCCAACACCAAATACCCATAAGGGCGAGTGGTGGCGTGGTGAAAGGTTTCCAAACTGTGTTTCCACGTGGTGGGAAACGATTGAAGGAGGACATTGCGTAACCCCAATTGATCCCGCGGGTTCTTGAACGCCACGATGCAATGGGCATTGCGAGAAATGCTTTTGGTATATTTTCCCACGGGAAACATGTCTTGGCACAAGTAAATGACTGTGAAGTTTTGATGATAGGAATGTTTGGTGAATAAATTCAACACGCGTTTATCGTTGCTGCCTTCGTCCATCAAATCATCCAACACCCTGACTTCTTGCCCCTGAGGAAACCATTGCACCAGGGTTTGGTGATCGGGAAAGCCTTGGTGAAATCGATCTTACATGGGTTGAAATCGTCCTGCCATGCTCCATAACAATAATGTTTTTGGGTGGGAGGGCTTTCAAACAACTCGGGGTTCTCCAACAAGAGTTTTTCTGTAAACACGATTTTGCCACACCCGGAAAGACCCACCACTAAAATACTGTAGGGGGTGTGAAAACGAAAGGCTCTTCCCAACATGACAGTTCAAGAAAAATACACACACTTTGATTTACGCTTTACCTTTTCATTGGTTTTAACAACAACGTTTATGATAAGGGCATCGACACACTTTGTGCCAAACCAACTCATTACAAATCAGTTGTTTAACTCTGACTGGCTTTATGATCTTTGCTTATATAATCGTGATCTGAAAGTCATTTAACAATTCTTGCAAAGTGCATCCACGCTTTGGCTTTCAAGTACAACAACTTGTAATCACCGCAACTCTTGCTATTGACGGCTTCAAGGGACTTGCCACTGGTCACCACATACTTCCAATGCCGAACGATCCAGTCTCTCAACGGGGTGGCTTGTTCGTATCTCTCCAAGGGTAGGGCGTAACTATCCATCACTTCACACACGTTCTGATAGGTCCAGAGCGCCAACCAATGTTGATCGGGTTGATCGCGAGGGTCCGTATTCACAACCTAGGCTTTGGGTGTTTGCTTGTCGGGTGTCTTGGGCAAACGATCACAAGCCACTGTCCCATAAAAATAAGGTTTTAATTGAGGATCGTCTCGCGCCAAATAATCCAACTGCACATAATTTAAAGGGACATGTTCCATCGTTTTCTTTAACGCTGATAGATGTGGTACAACACAGCTCCGTTCGAGTCAATCTCCAGCTAGTTCTCAAACTCCCCGTACACGAGCACGGTTATATTGGTATTGGGAGCTGCTCCAAATTCCAAGCTGAGTTGTAAGTCTCCCGTTTGCTTCGGGTTGACTCTTTGACTGTCAGCACATCCATTGGTTACATTGTTAAATATGAACAAGGTACAATTTTTGTGCTTGTCCCCAATCTCCTCGTTCCACCATGATGCCTTGCTTTTTGCACTAGACTCCACTGGCTTGAAGAAAACGAAAGTACCCCAGATTATCTCGGGCACTGTTGTCATGATTCAACTCCAGGGTTTCATAAGGGTATTCTTCTCCTCTCACAATCTGTCGAATGGAACGTAGTCCAAAGTTCTGGAAGCAGAAGGGATCTTGGGTCACATTCTCATTGAAAGCTCGACTGTCCAACAGGCCCACGATCAAACGAACGGGAATTCTGTTTTGAAACAGGCTGGGAATGTCAAAGCGGGTGAGGTTGCCTTGCAATGCTGAAGGTCCGGATTCACTGCGAACCGTGGGGTAGGAAGCCAATTTTTTGTCGCTGTGTCTTTGGGCAGACAGTATCTTGTAGATGGTTTCATTCAAGCAGAGTTGACACAGATGAAAGCGTAGCCTGACATTCCCCTCCACCAAGCGGCCAGTTAGCCCCACTCCATTGAAAAACAGATTGGGACTATTAAAATGAAATTTCATCTTGATTTCCACGCCTGGCACCAATACTTTGCCAGTGTGAAACACTTCCAAGTGAGGTTGAAACACCAAACTGTAAGCGACTCCCCCAATATAGTTTTCAGTTTCTGCTATAGACAGGGCCAACGCTGCGTGGCACTGAGATCTCAGTAGTCATTGTGGGGGGTGCCGCTGTCTGTGTTGGTAGCGGTCCATTGGGGTGGGAAATCCACAGCATTAAACCAGCCTTGAGGTGCCAACACGGTCTTTCCGTCCTCTCGGTTGAAATTCAGCAAGTCTTCTATGTAGGCCTTGTAGTGATACGTGTCTGATTGCGGACTGTTTAAAGTACCATTCAACTGCAGGTCAATCTGCTTGATGATGGTATGAGCCAAATTGTTGGTAACCCACAGTTGTTCATGAGCTACTAAGTTAGCATTGTTACTCTTTTTCAGTCCCAGTTCCATGGTAAAGTAACTGCGTCCCAAATCGACATAATCGTCCAAAGCAGGAATGACGAATTCCATAGCATTGATGCCGGGCGTGGAGGGTTGAATGGTGACCATGCGATAGCCATTGATGCTAATGTCCGTAAGGGGTACCTTAAACACTCTCAAAGCTGGGTTGACAGCCCCGTCGGGACGGGCGTGAACTGGGGCTGCTTCTGTCATGTCTTTAAGTAGTAATTTTTAAGGTCGACGTCTTCTTCTTCTAGATGTAGAGGGAGTGCTTCGTGATGGGCTTTTATACCGTCGTCGTCGTGCTAACCGTTGAGCCAAATCAAATCCTGGTATTCTCATCACACTTTAGCCAAACCAGCCTCCACGTTGCTGCGGTCGTTTTGTAATCATCATCATTTTCCAAAGAAACAACCCTCCACATTGAGGCAAACCACGATTGCTACGAATACGTCGAGGACGAGAGTGTTCTGGAGTCAAAGGCATCTCTTCTTTTTGCTTTAGACACCAAAAATGTCACGTAATTTTTTCACTTGTTTGGGAAACAAGGCATTGGCCACGCTCACGGCTTTTTTCACGTTCTTGTCACCCAAGGCTTTCTTAGCTCGTTTGGCGATTTCCTGTTTGATCACCTGTTCGGCTTTTCGCTTGACACCTCGTGTCAAACCTGCTCTTAATCTACTCAGGGTGTTACTGGGTACTTACAAAGGATTTCGGGTCCAACTGCGCAAATACCTGTTTTTCAAAGGTACCATGAATCTTGTTGAGACGTACACGATCCCCCACGCTGAAGTTTGGCTTGGGATGTTTTTCTTTCAACCGTTTTCCGTAGAGCCTTTTCACACGGCTTCTTCGTTGTCTCATGTTACATCCTTGGGGGGCATACCAATACTACGATGACGCGTAGCATTGTAACCTTGAACCAGTTGGGGTAACTGATTGTCAAAACGTAACGTGTTGGCTGCCGTAAAATAACGGTACAGTCGTTTTTTCAACGTATGGTTAAACCGTTCCGCCGCAGTGGCCTTAGCACCCCCTCCGTGGAAAAATGATCAATCCCATGGTCCTTGACCCAGCGTTGAAACGTACGGTTGTAAAATTCTTTGCCTCGATCCGTATGTATATGTATGTACGTATATATATATATATATATATATATATATATATAACACAAATGAACTTAAACCAGTCAAACAAAGAATAAACAAACACTCATCAGGCAATATCAACGATTCGTTGATATTGCCTGATGAGTGTCGTCGTCCTTTGATCACACGAAACAGCGTTGTCGCAATAAAACGATGAATTGAAATCTTTCTACTTTTGATCATTATTATAACTGCTCCTCCTCCTCGTGTTTGAATTTTGTTTGTTGTTGATGTAAGCAGTTTATACCTCTAACGCTCCTGATGAAGACCGTGATGGTCGAAACGTTGAGCGAATAAAAGCAACTTAGCTACATTGTATATTGCAGTTGGCCTCTTGACCATTACATTTCTAATTATATATATATATATATATATATATATATATATATATATATATATATATATATATATATATATATATATATATATATAT
>Ga0126336_10000287_pt1 | contig 18266 bp, 12 predicted proteins | sample SidCmetagenome_FD_92530 | JGI IMG/M metagenome (GOLD analysis project Ga0126336, IMG submission 92530) | Coral microbial communities from El Islote,Puerto Morelos, Mexico - Siderastrea C C metagenome | ecosystem: Host-associated > Invertebrates > Cnidaria > Coral | place: El Islote,Puerto... | reverse complement strand
TACGGACGGACGGTCACGTGACTACTACGTCACTACCAAAATTTTTTGGCTTGATAGATTACCAAATTTCCTTAGCAATGGAGCTCCGCTGACGCGCTAGCGCGCTGGCTCCGCTAATATTTTTCGAGGCAAAGTTTGAGAATGATCATTTTCGAGTATTCCTCAAAGGAAAGAAAGAATAACGTCGACTTTCATTGCTAGAGTTCGAAAGCTAATATTCCCTATATTAAATATGCTTGCAGATCGATCCTACCTGTTTCTCCCGTTTCAACATCATGTGCAGCATCTAGCACGGAAAGAAAAGAGTAAATGAGGTGTTAGTTTGAATTTAAAGAAATAAACCAGTATCAGGTACAAGCTAAAAAGGTAATGACGCGGTGCGAAGGTGCTGTTACACAGTTTACTCTCGTTGCAACGATTCTCGAAGGTGGACGTTTTTACCATGTTTTTCTTTTCTCCCCAAAGGGACTGGCTTTTAGGTGTCGTTCCTCACTGTTCCTCATTAGTTTTGGGACAATTAGCACGAAGAAAACCTAAGAAAGCTGAAGCACGAAAAGCAAATGCGGAACACTAACTTACCATGGGATTTTTTGCTATCAGCGACGCCGATCATCCAAACAACAAAACAAAGGAACACAGCAATCTTCATCGTTGAAGGCGGATTCTGACGATTGTGAAAATATCCTTCTTTGGAAACTTGTGTCTGATAAAATCTTTGTAATGTCCAAAACCACGTTTAAGAGCATTTATTTGCTCATCCGGTAAATTATAGATTACGCTTACGTTATTAATTCGTCATTTGATTGTAATAAGAACCAATAACTGTTCGCCGTGTTTCGTTGTATATCAAGCCTGACACTCCCTCGCCTAGTGGCAAAATGTTTCAACATTTTGTAGTCATTGTTCCCGAGTAGGTTCGTTTCGTCGTGTCTCATCATTTATTGATCCTGACACACTCCCACCCATAGTAGCAAATTATTTCAGTATCTCGTAATCGTTGTTTTTGACTGTCTTCGTTTCATGGTGCCTCATTATTTATTAATCCTGACACACCCCTATCCATAGTGGCAAAGTATTTAATATCTCGTAATCGTTGTTTTTGACTATCTTCGTTTCGTCGTGTCTCATTATTTATTAATCCTGACACACCCCTATTCATAGTGGCAAAGTATTCAATATCTCGTAATCGTTGTTTTTAACTATCTTCGTTTCGTCGTGTCTCATTATTTATTGAGCTTGACACTCCCCCACCAAGTAGAAAAGTATTTCAACATTTTGAGGTCATCGTTCTCGAGTAGTTTTGGTTCGTCGTGTCTCATTATTTATTGAACGTGACACACCCTAACTTGTGGGAAACAATTTTAATGTTTCGTAATCATAGCGCTCAAATGGTTTTATTCGACAAGAAAGCAGGTAAACTGGGGAACTTTGAGGGCGTTGCTTGTATCTCCTTGTAATACTGACTTGACCACCCAGACGTGGAAAGATCTACTTGAGGTTTTTACAGAATATGTCTAGACATAAGCTAAACTCGTGCTGTAGTAGTTTCTAAAGTTTTAATTTTATCGTCTTCAGTCATCGTCAATACAAGATACATTTCATATGCAAATGCCGTGGTTAATTTAGTAGCGTTACCAAATACAAACACATCCGCTAAACTAAGACGTTTTAATCTGTTAGTAAATTTCCTTTAAACGTCCGTTTTTAACAAAACAAACAAACAAAACAAAAATACTTTCTACAGCTTTTACGGCTTATAAAATCAACATCTTGTGTTGATTTCTCAACAAAAAAATCCATCATCTCAATCTGTTGATTCCATACAAAAAGGGCCTGACACAAAGCTTGGTCACTCTAACATAATATTAATTAAAAAACAGCTTTCTTTATTATTTATTTAAACTGGAAACACTTTTATCCCTATCTCCCACTTCATTTGACAAAAACGCCCGTGTTTAGGTAGGTTTATGTATGATGTTGGTTAGTTTTGTTAAGCTACCGGTATGGTGCAAGAGACAGTTAGTAGTTTCTTGTAGGTTACTAGACGGAAAGTACCAGAACTTAGTCAAATAATGAAACGTTTCTCTTTCAAAATCGTCGCTCTGATATTTCCCACCGCTTCCAGTCTTTGCCAGTTTCGTTCGGTACCAGATGATTTGTTTCTTAGCTATTTTGCATGCTATCTTTAATCAACTTTAAGTTTGGTTTCGTGCTTTGTAACTTGTGTTAAGTAGAATATTGCGAAAGGTAATTACTACGGCTTTCGATTAGTCTTTTTGATGGGCTCTTAGCTCAAAAGAGACTTGAAAAAGGCGCGCTCCTTCCGTTTAGGTGAGCAAGACATAACCGGGAAGAGACTTGACGCTCTTCACTGAGCAGTGAAATTACCGATGTTCAACTAAGGGGATGTAAAATGGGAGTCGCATTTGCGTCTTCTGGTATTCAGAATTTGGGCGCGAATCATTGTTATGTAACATATAACCTTTTTTGTTCTTGTTTGAGACGTTTTAGTTTCAGCAACTTTTTGATTAAGCAAATTTCCGTTCTGTAGGAAAGCATTAGTCACTCAGGTCTGACGTACATGTGCTGTGCACTTTAAAAACAAGGAACAAATCTTGCAAATTGGCGGAGTAAAAGTTATCTCAACCTTTCCATTGAAAATGATACAATCAAGTACAGTCAAAGCTGTCCTTGCGACCAACCTTGTAAGCGACCAGCTCTAGTTACCACCAACATTGTGAAACCCTGTTTGAATTGTCACTTAAACTCTGTAATGAAAAGTTCTGGTAAGCAACCGCTCCCGTAAGCGACCGCGACCACTTTTGTGAATTACCGACTGGTTTTTGCCTTTGTTTTCACGTTTTCGTAAGAGACCACTTGGTCAACTCTTGAATTAAAGCACTCAGATCTTGATCAAATTTAGAGTAATACATAAGACAAGCGCTAAGGGTTCTTTGACTTGTACATACGCGAACTTCTTCTGTGATAGGCAATAAAAAATTATCTAACATTGTTACTTCAATGCTATTGGTAACCATTAACATATGGCAAGCTTTATGCTAAAAGTTATCGTAAGCAATCATCCTGTATTGCTTCATCACGCGGATAGCCTGCTTGCAGGCGGTTTGTGGGTGTTTTTATCGCAGAAACCCCGGAAAACGTGGAGTTCGCGATCGCCGGCGCGTACAAGATAGCGCCGGCGATCGACAATTCCACGTTTTCCGGGTTTTTTCCGCGATAAAAAGAACCCACAAACCGCCTGCAAGCAGGCTATCACGCAGTCGCCTACGAGAGCCCATTCTCGTAAGCGACCAGCTCTAGTTGCGACCACTTTTCTGAATTCCCGAGGTAGTTGCTTACGAGAGCTTCAATTGTATCGGCACTGTTTCACCTCCTTTATTTTATCGGTGTTCAAAATGATCGGTGCGGTATAACCAACGGCAGTGCAAATCAATAATAAAGTAGATTTTTGTTTGTCTCACTTTTGGTCGCTTTGGATAGCAGGGGTAGTGGGATTGAAATTCCTCAAGAGTGGATGCCGTCAGTTTCTCCCTATCAGAAGTCCGATCCTCCTGATCAAAAGTCCGATCCTCCTTACCGAAAGTCCGATCCTCCCCATCAAAAGTGTGATCCTCCCCACTGAAAGTTCGATACTCTCCATCGAAAGTCCGATCCTCCCCCATTGAAAGTCACATCCTCCTTATCGAAATCTGTTGCGTTAACCATGACACAATCGCGGCTTTTTTCGGGAAAAAATCTAGGAAAGTTGAACTTCCGAGAACAAGTCCAACTGCCACCGGGAATTTGGCCCACAGTTGTTTAGCAGTTGACAGCTAAAGAACTCCCGATGAAGTTAATAGCTTCCAAAAGCTTCCCTCGCAGGAAAATAATCATGACACACACGTCATTTGCAAAATAAATGTAGAAAACAAAAAACTTTGTACCCTCAATTAATAAGAGGGACGGCGGGTACGAAGATGGAGTAGAGAAGGTTATCCAGAAACCACGTTCCCAGAATCTCTTTTCTTCCAGATTTGGTTGGTATTTGGACTCAACCCCTAAACCTTTCTGAGGTATGACCCCTTATGCAGGATGGTGTTAGATACTTTGTGGTACAGGACTAAGTTGATATTTGAAACGTTTTACAATCGAACAAAAACTTCGAATTTTCCTGAAACGTTCCCTTTGACGTTTTCAACGAAACAAGCAGCTCTCAGCTCTATAGGTGAGGTAAGGTCAGGTAAAGGTAAAGTAAGGTAAGGTAAGGTAAGGTAAAACTTTATTTTAGGAGGGTAACACGTAACGGTAACTAAAAATTACGGACGAACTTGTGGCCCTCTAAAAAAGCAAAGATACAAATTAAATCAAAAACCCACACTTACAATATAGCTATTTACAATAAATATATCATGACGATTTTCAATCAAACCGGTTTATTTCCTTTTCAACTTTTAACAGAAACATGTCGTTATATATCACTACTATTACTACGCCGGTGACAAATACAATTGCTTGGATCTTTAAGCTGAAGAACCGTCTAACGTCCAAAGCCGGTTTCCATTTGGCATTGTCTTCCTGTATATTCAGGGGGGGGGGGCAGCGACAGTACTTGTTACCCCGGGGGGAGGGACTCCCATATGAAAATGACGGGGATGCTCGTCGGAAAATTAGAATTAACACCCTAAAGGAGACTAATCTGGGCGTGGCTCCGGCTTTATTTAACCCCTAAGGGAGACCATGCAAAAACAGACAACTAAATAAGAACTATAGAGATGCTAATTGCACTAACGATGTTGCAATCGAATGCTGTCCTCTATGAGTAAATTTTAACAACGGCGATTTCTGTGCTGCTCTAGACCACTGACACAGTATAATATAGATACTTCTTGACACACAACCTAAGCCATACCTGTGTGGGTAAAAATATTGGCTTTCCGTCCTCAACACCCTAAGTGAGACCAAAATCTGCAATTTACAACCCTAAGCGAGACGACGAGCATCTCCGTCACTTTCATATAGGGGTCCCCCCCCCGGGCTTGTTACCAGCTGAACCATGCAGGTTCCACCATTGAGGACTTGCTTCTTCACTAAAAGTACACTCTAAAAGAAGAAGAAATAGACTTCCGTTACCGGAAAATAACGCCGATAACACGGTTAGTAATCCTTGGAAATCTTTCGTATAATTTGCAGCGTACTGAGTTAAGAAGGACTTCTTACTCCACTCAGAATTTAATATGATTTTTCCCAACCACTTTTACGTCCATTCCTCTCAAATCTATACCTTTAATTTAACAAACCAAAACGATAAACTGTAACTGACATTTTCCCTTCCCTTAAATAAAACAATTTGAACCGTTTTTCTCTTTTCATTCTTTTTGAACTGAATCTGCGGAAGTGACAGAAAGTAGTAAATCCTTTTCCTGAAATTTTTAGCTGGACCTCTTTCTGATATCTCCGAAATGCAATTCATGACTTATAACCAAAATTCAAGGCGACATGAAGAAACCTCTAGTGCGAGTTTTCTTAAAAGTTAACCCTGTTCTCTCAGCTGAGACTAGCATCTACGGATATCCGAGCACAAAATGCGAACACAATTGCACCTTTTTCTTCTTTTAAGCTCCTCCTAGCAGAGGGATTGGGAAAAATGATCGTATCAGTAAGAGGTAAAACGCTTACTTCTGTCTTTAGCTGCAACAGCATAAGCCATCATCATAACAAAGCATAAGATCACAGCAATCTTCATTGTTGAAATGGTCCTCGGATGAGGAAATAGTTTCTTCTCACTTTGTGCTTACCGCAGATAGTTCTTAGTTGTTTGCTCGTTTAATGATACCTTGTCGAACATTGATTGGCTCATCTGATACATTATTGATATCAGGTCGCATTTCTTTGCCATTTTTCTCATATGCCCTTAGCTCCATCTAGTGACATTATTGCTCACTGGTTTCATATACCCCAAAGTATTAATTTAATTTAGTTCCATTAACGAAGCTTTTCCTCGTTTAGCAGGTACTGTTGAGGGCATCTTATTAGTTAATCAAAGCTGTACCCAATCTTTTCGCTTTATCTCGTTATTTATTTACATCTCTCAACATTAGGTAACCATTATTAAGGTCCATTAAGGAAGCTCTTCCTCCTTGTCACTGGTAACTCAAAGGGGATTGTTCGTGTTTTATTCAGTTATAAGTCACTAAAATCATTTTTCAACTAAACCCCCATCCTCTTCAGTTTTTACACCAGTCACACCACCATCTACTGACACTATGGATCACTGGTTACATATTCCCCCAAGTATTTAATTTAGTTCCATTTACGAAGCTTTTCCTGGTGTATCGGGTCCTTGCATGTCCTGTTGTAATATTAGTCAACCAAAGCTGAATCCGGCTACCCACGGTAATTTATATTTATCGCTACAAATTCCTTTTTCTTCATTTAGTGTCAAAAATCTTTTTTCTATGTTTCAATGATCTATAGTTCACCTGTCAAACCTTTTTAATAAACTGTTACAACCTTCACAGTTTTTGCCGTGGTTTCAGTACTGTACTAAACTGATATTTTAAAGAGCTCAAATCAGCAACATGAAGGTGCGGCAAACAATTAAAGCAAAATCGAAGCGCGTTAGTTAAAATTGCTGTTTCCAGGCCCAGCGCCTACTCGCGTGCTCTTCGTGCTTGCCCATCCCTTTGAAGCAAGAGGGGCTGCTTGTAGTCTAGCGAAGATATGGTTGCTCGCCGCCTGTATAAAACTACCTTATGATGACGGTAATGATCATGATTTTTGTCTTGTTTTTGGTAGATATTTACATTGCAGTTGTGAATATTGTAGACATGCCTACTAGTTCGTGATGCAGGAGTCATGGCCGCGCCAAGGCTAAAGTCTTTAGCCGTGTAATACGCAAGTAATGGTACAGGTTGCCCTTTGCCGACGAGTGTTAATTTTTACGTAAAAAGCCAGCTGTATGAGTATAAACTTGGAGATTTCACTTTATTCTACTTTATTCAACTGGTAGGAGGCTTGCCAGTTGGCTATTTACAAAGCGTAGCTGAAGATTTCAACATGGGTTTACCGTAGAGACGTTAAATCCGTCGTGTCCGGATTACAACAAGTCCAGGGCCCCAACAACTGGGCCGCACCCGCGTAATCAATTCGGTCTTGCCTCTTTTTCAAGGCGAGGCCTGGTGCACAGCCTTTCGTATCAAAACAAGTTTTTCTCCGTTTTCATATGAGAGGCTGTGCACCAAGACTCGCTTTGAAAAAGAGGTACAAGACAGCTCGGAAATGGCCGATTGGTCGCCCTTGTCGATGTCCAGTGGCGTTACACTTAATTAAAAGGGTTTCAGTTATCGTTTTTTGTGAGCCTGGGACGCACTGATTGGATGCTCCGGACAAAACCTTCTTTGTTCAAAGTCCCAGGAGAGGTGTTTGAAATTGAAAAGGTTTGTAGATAAAACTTACGTCAGCGGATCATAATATTCGCTCATTTAGTCGACATTTGGAATGCCTGTAGACTTTGTATTCCCTATGTTACGCACTAAACGATTGAATACATGTTTCCCAATAAGAACGCTAACCATCCACCTATGTGTACTCACACTTAGCAACGATCGCATGATTTTTTTCTTCTCAGCAGGAAGATCAAAACCCAACACCGACTGTAGTTTGAACACAATGGAATCCAACTTGTTGAAATAGGAAACGCGCTTGCATTTTAAAACGGTTTTATAATGAATGTCGTCCCATCAAAAGTAAAGTGATAAATTTATTACTCTAACTAATCCCAAAAGGAACAAAAACTAAAATGAACCAATTAGAAATTGAAGTAAATACAAGTAATTAGCGTCAAACGCGGCAAAACGCATGCCAACAAGTCTCGATTGCTTTTGGTTTAACCTCTGATTGGTTAAGAAAATGGCAGAACGTTTTTATTCTAACTGGCAGAGAGTGAAGTAAAGGAAAACCACGGGAAACATTACTTTCGACAAGCATTTGAAAACTGCTCTTTTGTCCTCAGATTCAGCAATATGCCTATAAAATGTTAAAGTCTTATTCTTGTTTTAGACGTTATATGGTCAGTTTTTGAGAACTTTTAATTAATAGGGCGGGTTTCAGTTTTCGGGAACTATTAGTCACTCCGAACTGTCATGTGCACTTTTAGCAATTTTCCAAATAAACAAAAATTGTTCATTGTTTTGAATTCTATTCGTACGAGATTTACTCTTAGAGGAATGAAATTCGAGCCTTTTATCTCAACCGCCCCACTAAAAATAACACAACCATCCGTTTTCACTGTTTCACCACCTTTATTTTAACCGCGTACAAAATGACCAATACTCAACAACAGTGTTTTTTTCTCGTCACATCCGTGTCAATCTTTTACCAAAACTGGCTTTCTTCCCCTTACTTAGGAATCAATGGCTTCCCCTGGGCATCGCGGCTAAACGGACAGAGATGCGCATTGAAAGGACAATTACCCAGCTTCTTCTGTTCATCCTCGGAGACAGTCAGGACATCCTTGAAAAATTTGGTGTAAGCAGCTTTACCCTTACAGGTATCTCGCATCTGAGTCATCTTCTCCACAAACTCTCCGACCGTCTTGCAGTGTTTGAATGGGCAGCCTTCTTTGAATGCAGGGCACTTGCCAGCCAGACCTTTATCCTTCTGTACGAGACCGGCATATGGACAGATGCCCTTGCCAAAAGCGGGACATTTGAACATCGCATCGTTCAAAGTGACGCCCGTCGGAGCCTTAAACCGAAAAAATGAATACCATCGGCAATCTTCAAACCATCACAGAAAACTACAAAATCGTGATTAGATGACCACATTAACAAGAAAGAAGTTAAAACAGAAACCAAGTCCTTTGTCAATTTTCAAAGTGAAACTTTTGCTCTGAATTCCTAGAAAAAAAAAGGATTATTCGCCACTTTAAAAATCAGTGGTGTTGAGTCGGAGTGCATTACCATGCCTGCCTACCCCTATCACTCCCAATTATTTCTAAGCCATATTAAATGTTCTTTGAACTCTTAAAAGTGTGAATAAACTCAATAAACGTAAATTTCAAACGAAAGCTACTAAGGAATACTCTCTTATGGTACTGTTTATTTTCCCGAAACACTGTCTTTTTTTAAAAAGTGTGATTTTAAAATAAACTATTATTTTCAGAATTTAAAATAAATAACTACTTAGTTGGAAGCAGCAACATCCCGAGTTGTTGTCAGTTTTGCAAGTTTCCTCCAAGGAGAAATCTGAAAATCTTTCTTCAGAAACTTAGTCTTTGGCGATAAAGTTTCCACAAGCAGAGACAGGCGAATTTTGTAAACATACAACTTCATGCTATTCGCTCTAAACATGAAAATAAAGTCAAGTTGTTTTTTTCTTTTTTAAGTGCACGCTCCTGAAAGATTTAAATGTAACATACCACGATGTAATCTGGAGATAGTACAGGTTTTCCACTTGTGTCTTTGGCAAACGGGCAGCCACCCTTGGTTTGAAAGAAAGGGCAAGAGGATCCCACATCCACCTCCTTGTCTTTGGCGGTCGCGTGGGTTCCCCTTAGAAAATCCACGTAGGCGGCATCTCCTTTGCATTGGTCACGCATTTGGCCCAGCTTATCTTCAAACTCGCCAACAGTTTTGCATCCTTTGAATGGGCAGCCATCTTTAAATGCGGGGCATTTGGCAGCAATTCCTTTCTTTTCTTCCGGCAGTTTGGCAAACGGGCAAACCCCGTCCGCGAAAACAGGACACTGGTGCTTGAGGTCATCGAGAGAAACTGAAGCAGGGTACTAAGGAGGAAAATAATTTCATAGTTAATCAACTTACATCAAAAGCCATTTGATCGGTTTTGTAAAAAACTGCAAGCGAAGATTCGGTTCTTACTGGCTTTTTGTTATGTGCTTAAAAAATTGTTAAAAATCAAATGCGCTTTATTGAAAAAATTCTTAGAAGTTTTATCCTTGAAAACGAAACACAAACATCAAAACCAAAGAAGCAAAACTCAGGAAATTTTAAACTGTGCGGTTTTCGAATTTTTTCGTTTTAATTTTTTTTTTAAACAACAACTGCAGCATCCGTCCCTCAACGACATATTGCTGGCAGCTTTACAAACAGCGAAAAAGCCGCGAGAGGCTAAGGGCCTGTTTACAAGGAGGGAGGGTTACCCTAGCAAGCGGGTTACCCAAGCACTCACATATTTCCTCTTTCTTTCTCCGTTGTGTTTACAAGGCAGTTACGGCTACCCGGGTAGGCGGGTCACCCTATCTGCGTGCTAGGGTTACCCTGGCAGGCAGGTTAACTTTTTCCCTTGTAAACACTCCAGGTAGGGTTAACCCGTCTACCCGGGTTAAACTTTCTACTTGTTTCCAGACCCTTGGTAACCGAGCACATTAAGTTGCGCCGGCTGGTAGGGCTACCCTACCTGTGAAAGTTTGCTTGTAAACCTGGGCTATCTTTAACCCTCCTGCTAGGGTTAACCCGCCTGCTAGGGTAGCCCTCCCTCCTTGTAAACAGGCCCTAATTCTCTCCATCAATTAATTCATTTAATTAATTCACTTAGTGCTATAATTGATGCTCAATTAGAGCTGGCTTTCTTGTGTATCCTAATCCCGGCTTGACTTGACATGATCCTCTTAGCCCCTCGAGAGGCATGGGGCTTCCGCCATAGCTTTCCACCGAATTTTGTTGTTTGCTAGCAACTTGGCCTCGCCCCATGTCCTCCCGATGTTCTCCGGCTTACCATGGGTTTAAATTATCAGGAGATAACAAATTAATGGAGGCTTGTACATGGAAGTGCGGTTTAATATACCGTATCTGCGTGAATGTGATGGTGTGTATGTCTTAGCGCGCATCACAAGAGATAAACATAAATAGTTAGTGAGCAGAATAGTTTTAAAGTGTTTTTAGGTTTTTATGTCCACCAAAAGAAAATTGAAAAAATATTGCAATTTAAACTTTGGAAGTCTTTTCGCGAACTTGAATGTTGAAAACAACTCATTCGATTTCGGATAAGCTGTTGTTTCATGGTCATAAAATAAGCACCGCTCATTCTTCAGAAAGGACTTCGTTTTAGTCCAAAAACGTGAACGCAATACTCTTGGAAAAAGCTTTTTGTTCAGTCGTTTCCAGTCAGTAAGCAAACAGCATGAATGTAGACATCTCAAGCAGACAAAAGGAAAACCTGAATCGTACTATTATTAAACACCATTTGGTACTACACTTGCTGCTATTGACGAATATTGCGCCAATTCAACAAAAAAGCTGAACATCCAAAACAAAGTCTGTAACATGAAGTTCACAAGTTTTCCTTTTAAAACGACATTAATTGACCTTTGGCTTCAATTCAACGCCCACTTTTATTGACACGGCGTTACACGTGAACGGCATTTTAAATATCACTTTTTAAAAGCACGTCCTTGTCTTCTCCCATTCAAACCTGATACTTAAATTTTTTTGCAGCTAACAGCACCTCTCTTTCAGTTTCCGAGTCGCCTGAAAGGCGGCCTTTTATTTGGGTTACTTGTGGTAGTAGGTGACACAGCTTTTCTTTGTTTTTTGTGCACGATAGCCAAGACGTGAGAAAAACTGCTTTTGTTACCTGAAATCCTGCATAATAATTGTGGCGTAATAAATTTGGCAAGTAATAAAAGGTCCTCATTCTACCAGATTTTTACACAATAATCCACAATTGTGTGATTAAGAATTACAAAATAGTACGAAAATGAGACTAAGAATCCTGTGCAAAGATATCGACAAAAAGCCGGCACTATCGAACTGCCATGAACAAGCGAAAGGAAAAAAATGAAAAGAAACGGCAAATCGAGCGGCGATTAGATTGGAGTATAGTATGTAAACGCTAAACAATTTCCCGATGTCGCCCGAGTGATGCGAGCTCAAGCTGTAAATACTTTTAGAATATGCTTGTTCTTAGTTTAGCTGTAGACGGGCTGTTTGGCGGACGTCAACATCAGTCGTGTGCTACTTGTATTCGCCTAAGCACATTATAACATATGAGGTTTATATTGATTTAATACGGCCCTTCACTAAAAGCCATTATCAACAAACACATTGTTTCTCACAGCTCTAGCCAGTCAAAACTCAAGGACATTTGAGTTTTCAAGCATAACGTCTCCTACAACTGTTATCGAGGCAACAAATTTTCCTTTCACCCTGCAATGGTGGACTTTAGAGGGCGAGCATGGAAAGTTTGAATTCTTTTGCTAAAATGTGTTTGTTTGTTGCGGAATCGATTCCAACGACTTTTGGAGACTCATTCAGCAAACCAGTGAGGTAAAATTAGTTCTCTGGAAAGAGTAAAGGACTTTTCAAGGCAGGTGTAAAATTCAAGAGCTGTTCAAGATTATACGAACCATGGCAATGCTGCAGATGGCGTGCGCGGAAAAATTTCAAAAAGAAGTGAAAGGTAGCTGTCTTTTCCATTCTAAGCAGCTATATAATTCGAACTTGAATGAATTACTCAAGTTACTTAAATGGGTACTAGTACTTTTTGTGCTTAATTTCGTTGCTACGTCTCTGCTGAAACCTACCCAATGTCTGCACCAGTCGGTTGAACCCCGGTCGGCGATAAATCGTAAAACAGCATTTCGCACGAAAGCCTAAAAATGTCAAAGTTGCTTTTCGCAGTACCGAGAAACAATGTTTGCTTGGCGTAAACGATACCAGGCGAGCTACGAGACTAAAGTTGCATAAGCCCTGCTTCAAGCACTCGTTGCAAAGGTTACTGTTCGGTGAAGCAACGTGGAGTCGAACGTGCACACCAAATACCTCTAGTCCTCTAAGAGCTAATCGAGAAATAACCTACACGAAAAGAATGTACACAAACAAATCTTCACTTACTTGCTTTGAAACAGCCATGTTGGTTGGTTGAAAATGCGGCAAAATATCACTGGTAAACTAAGCACTCTGGTTAAGCTGTCGTGGTGCACTCTATCACTGACTTGCTCAACTGATTCAGACGTCGTACAGTTTGTTCATTTATACGTTATTCAAACTGCCCTTGAATGCACAGACAACAAAGAAGCCGTCGTCATATGATTGGCCCGCGCTCCACGTACATGAATTTCAAAACATTTGCAAAGAAACATCGCAAAGACTTGAGACCAACTTTTGTCACAGGGAAAAAAGTTTTGTCAAAACAGGTGAGACTTCAAAGGAGCATTATCTTGTTTTGCCTTTAAAGCAAGGGTTTACGGTTTAGCGCGTGCTCATGAATCTAAATGCTGTTTTTTCGTTAAAGTTTTTTCGCCTGTGCACGCTGTAGCGAGTGCGCAATTAATATTATATCATAACATTGTTAAAGAACCAATCAGAAGCAAGTAGTTTGCTTGAGTGTAAAATTTTCTTGCCAAAGTTTCGCGTTTAATGATTTCTCAGCTATCCGGCTGCACTTTCCACTGGCAGCCATCTGACCAAGGCGCGTGCAAATAGCGGTAAATTCGTTAACCATGGAATGAAACCTTCGGGTCAACAATAGATTCAACGTTGACAGTGTTGGTGCAATCCACTAATGTTTGCTCCGAAATTAATCTTCCGCCGTTCTACTTGGGCTTACTATGGTATGTCATCGCTGAGATACGTGCGAGTCAGGGATTATTAACCGATAGAATTACTAATAAATCGGAAGAAGGTAATTTCATTATTGCACATGCGCCGACCCGTGAACCTGTCCCTTTGAGTTTTCAACTGAAAACAATTATTCTACGAGGGCGTGCTGGATGTCGAATGATATATAACCAGCGAGGCGCATTAGTAATAGTCATTTGATATCCAGCAAGCCCGAGTAGAATAACTGTTTTATTGAAAACTTCACCGATAAATCCTCGCGAAGCGAGGTTTACAAATTTGTCGGAATTCATCGCTCGGAGATTACGAGTTTGTCGCGTGGGATCGCGCGTGGTTCACTTAGGGCGGTCGAATCTCGGATTGCCTATATGTACAGTCGAAGCTCTCGTAAGCGACCATCTCGGGAATCTAGAAAAGTGGTCGCAGCTAGAGCTGGTCGCCTACAAGAATGGGTTCTTTTAAGCGACCACCTAATAAAACAATAGCAGAAATCCTAAAATATAGTATTGTTAAGAGAGGTGTTAACAATATTACATAGATTTTTATTGCCTATCACAAAAGAGGTTCGCGTATGTACAGGCCAACGAACCATTAGCGCTTATGTTTTGTATTACTCTAAATGTGACCAAGAAGTGAATGTTTTTATTCAACTGGGGGTGTTGACTGAGTGGTCGCTTACAAGAACTTAAAAACAAAGGAAAACACCAGCTCAGCTGGTAACTCACAAAAGTGGTCACGATCGCTTACGGGAGCAGTCGCTTACGAGAGCTTTCAATTACAGAGTTTAAGTGACAATTCAAACGGGTCTCACAACAATGGCGGTAGAGTTAGGGCTATTGTTTCGTTCTTTACCTATTGTTCTCCTCGACCAATCCTAGACCTCGTCTGGAAGCGGTGCGGGTCCTCCAAACAATGGTCGTAACTAGAGCTGGTCGCTTACCATGCTTACGAGAGTGGTTGCAAGGAGGGCTTTCACTGTATTTCGAAGATGGAATCGAAAATGGAAAATGGAAAATGGAAAATGGAATCGCCACCGCTGACAATTGTTCGCCTTCATGTTTGTTCTTTGCATGCGGACATGTTTATTCATCGTCTGTGAACACTTTTGTTTTCAACTGTCTACGACTAATATGTAATGCAAAGGAGGGATAGGACACCTGATTCAACCTAGTGGCTGGAAATCCTCGCCGCGGGAGGATTTGTCATCGACACTCCGCTTAAGTTGGTAAATATGGCTAAAATGCGTTCTAAATGGAGTCTTAGAAAAATATTTTATCCACTTTGTTTTAATTTCAAACATAACTTTAAATACAATTTACATGGAAGCAACTGGAAACGAGAATCTCTAGGCCTCATCAGCATGGCATAGCTAATACTTGGGCTCAGGGATCCCACATGAACATAACAAGCGAATGAAATGTGAGGCTTGTGGGATGTGGCTAAAAGTCAGAATACCGTACAAATGTGCTCAGGTAATTTTTTGCCACTCAATAGGGCAGTATGGGCACGTTGGTAGCGGGCATTACCCCTAAATCGACCAGAAAAAATAGTGAGCCCAAGTATCAGCAGCCATGGAAAGCTGTACTTGCTATAGTTTTCCTAAGCACAATTGTGTGGTATTCTGACTTTACATGAGCTGACGGCCTAGCTCCGCTTAGCCAATCAAAATGCTAGAAATCCAATATACCTAATCCAGTTTTTAATAATTTCAGATACATTACAATAGCTTTCAATATCCTAGTTTAGAGGAACAATTCCGTCATCATCTGGTCTGTATCTGCCGCAACTGCATTCCTACAAGATAACAGGTAACACTGTTATTATCAGATAGCATGTGAGGAAAAAAAGGAGTATAGCCGGTAAGCTTTTCCCCTTAAAACCAAATTCAACTGTAATCTCTCCCAAGCTTCTACTTTCAGATCAGATTGAAGTTTCAAACAGGATTTTGTTAACACGTTCGCGCTAATAAAGACGGCAGCTTACGAGAATAATAACTCGTGAATACAGCTGCGTTTTGGAGGGAGTATTCAAAAGACCGATCGAGATCTGGGAACTAGAGCGAAGGAGGAACGGAAATTGACTGAAAGGAGAAAAGGATTGTTTCCCATCATGCTTCTCGTGCAGCAGCAACGACAACCTTGTGCTCAGAGTCCTCAGGCTTCTTGGTCCGCGGGTGGTCGCCGGGAGAGACTCTGGCTTAAAAAAAAAAATCATTGGCTGTTCTCTGTAACAAAACTAAGAACCAGTAACCATGGTAACCGCAGCATTTCTGCAGTTAAAATTCCAGTACCCCAGAGTCTCTCCCGGCGACTGCCTGCTGACCAACAAGCCTAAGGACTCTGAGGACGAGTTTGTGCAACAAAAAAGATTATTGAGATAAACAACTTACCCTAAAAGTGAATGACTGATCGAATGCTGTAACAAAAACAACAACAAAAATGTCAAAACTCCATAAATTGTTCTGAAAGTATTTTACGAAGGGTTTAGGGAGACCTGACAAGTTTGGTCTTCGAGGGACATGCATCGAGTTCAAGAAAGTAATTAATGCGGCTCCCGTTCATCCTTATGGATTCTTGTCTATTACTTGAACCAAGGAGTCATGTCATAAGTCGGTGAAGTATGATCGTCCAGGTGAGTGTAGTCCTGAGAAGGACTGTCCTGGCATTGACTGAAGTTTCAACAACCTGAGTGGAAGTCATCATCAACGTATCTAATGGATTCTTTTTAGAACGATATCGAACTTTATGAGTGTGTAGAAAAAACAGATTAACAAATAGACCTTTTTACCGATACAGCAGCCATATTGATTATGCTCCCTGTGCATTCCATAGTACTGGATTGATTCTATTATTGTGATAATGTTGCATTATCACAACAAAAGAATAAATTTCAATGAACACCATGGGAAGCCCAGGGGGCAAAATCAATATGGCTGCTGCATTGGTAAAAAGGTCTATTACGCCATTATAACGACAAAAGCAAATTCTAAAATTGTCAAGCTTTTAGAAAATGTATTGGTCCATGCAACTTTCTCTCAGAGCACCCGGGTAAAAAAACGATCTATAAATCCCCTAAATCAGCTTCTGTTTCCTTTGAAACTTCCCACAAACCTAACACTGAGCACAAACCTTTTTCCAGAACGCATGAGATCAAAAGCTTCATTTATTCTCTCCAGTGGCATTGTGTGGGTTATAAATTCATCCAGTTTTAGTCTTCCAGCCATGTACTCTTCGGAGAGCTTGGGAATACTTTCACGTGCTTTATACCCTAACAATCAAAAGAATAATAATATTTAGTTTTAACTTGTTTTTTCATTGCCACTAAATCAAATAAGCTCCAATTGCATGAGTTTCTTTACCCAATATCCTTGTTTAATGCTTGCATTTAGATCTCTCTTTTCTCTCAGTGAAACCTAACAGGTGATTGAAATCCTGCAAGCCCAACAGAGGTGTGAGAGGATGCATTATTTGGCTTTTGTGCCTAGCTAAGCTCATTCTATACTTGGCCCTCCCCTTAGTTAATAAGTGCATATACCTTTTTCAAAAAGGTTGCTTCAGTGATGTATGTTTCATAGACCGCAAAGCATCATGATCATTAAATTTATGGCTGCTTTTCTCTAGCTATTAGTCCAAAAGCAAGAGTAAATGCATATTTTTTATGATTTGGTTTTCTCCTGGAGTGCCTTCAGTGAGGAAAGTGATCAATACATGTATTTATCGCAAACATGATGCTTTGCGGTCTATGAGACAAGGATCACTGAAGCAACCTTTTTTGAAATAGGTATATGCGCTTATTAACTAAGGGGAGGGCCAAGGAGGAGCTTGTTCACATGTTAGCGTTTAACTTCAGCGAGGCAGTGTTAAATGAAAGGTTATTCGTCAGTTGCTGGCGTTTTGAAGTCTCCGCTTACTTATTGACTTAGCAGTCAGCTCCGATGCCCAAATATAACCGGCCTTGTGTAGGGGTTATTATCATTTACTGGTATTTTTTTACCAACGTAAACTACTGCAAAAGAAAAACAATTTACAAAATGCCTTTGATTTACGCTTCGTACCTCCAAATGGTGATCCTTTCAAAGACTTCCCAAACACAAATTGCCGAGGATTTATACACATCTCTTCAGTTAGTCCAGCTATCCCGACCAGCACAGTGGTTCCCCAGGCCACATGACTAGCTTCAATCGCAGCTCGCTACAAAACATAACGAGTACAACCCGGCTCGAAAGGGCGATTCTTTCTTTTAGCTGAACACGTACCGTAAAAGCTGCATCAGGTCCCCTTCCCCAAGTCTGCATGAAGCAAAGGAAAAGGAGACGTCTGCGCGAAGGCTACCTAAACCAGCACCCCCCTCCACCCCCCAACGTTTTAGTTTAGCCAAGAAGCAGCTAGTGGTCAGAATTTAGTATTTAAAGCTCAACTTGACAATAGAAAAGCACAAATGAAAATGAGAAGTTTAGACATAGATGGTCAAAACAGCAAATTCTATTTCTGTCGGGCCCACACGGATCAGGTTTCAATTATTTTGTAGTTTTAAAACGGCGACACAGTGCACTTCTTGCTCTGTTTTAATACTGACGTAATACAACTTTGAAGAAATGAATTTGAGTTTTCTTGGAAATTTGTGATTTCAAATATAGCACACCCCCAATCCCTGATGAGCCTTCCTCTCAAATAGTACCCCATCCCCCCC
>Ga0126336_10000286_pt1 | contig 18269 bp, 9 predicted proteins | sample SidCmetagenome_FD_92530 | JGI IMG/M metagenome (GOLD analysis project Ga0126336, IMG submission 92530) | Coral microbial communities from El Islote,Puerto Morelos, Mexico - Siderastrea C C metagenome | ecosystem: Host-associated > Invertebrates > Cnidaria > Coral | place: El Islote,Puerto... | reverse complement strand
AGCTTGTCTCAGTATCTGCTTTGGATTACAACATTGGAATTTTAGTCATACTATGACTTTGTTCGAATTAGCTAGAAGGTCAGAAGGCTTCGATGAACAAATAAAGTCAGAGAAACACAGCTATAAACTAAGCGGCGTGGAATCCTTGGTTCTTGATCTGACGTCACAACTACGGCTCGCCCCAGGTTCCTCTTACTCGGACGTGAACCAAATTTTTCTTGAATTTAACAGGGCACAGAAAATCGAGAATTTAACCAAATCAAAATATTTTTGCAAAGAAATGTTCCAGATGATAACAGAATTTATTTAGCCGAAAAACAATTTTAGGGGTTAGGTGCACTTTAAGTAATCTAGATGTACAATGGGTATTTTAGACAAAGAGACTTACAGACAGACAGACAGACAGACAGACAGACAGAGAGACAGACAGACAGACAGACAGACAGACAGACAGAGAGACAGACAGACAGACAGACAGACAGGCAGTCAGTCAGACAGACAGACAGACAGACAGATACACACACACACACACACACACACACACACATAGACAAGACAGGAGGCACTAGACCAAACAAGATTTTGCATTTTAAGACACACATGTAAGGCCTTTCTGAGTTATTACACACAGTATTGACACGGAACTCACGCATATTGGTTGGACACCCGTTCTGATTTAGTATCCAAAGTCTTTGATGTTTAAAAGCATTCCCCGCATTTATTTTGAATGGGTGAAATTTATTCGGCTGTGATTCGTTACTCTACTTTGTGTCGCGAAATCAAGTCAGGGAGTAAGGGGAAGGGGGAGGCTTATTTGCGAGAACATTTGAAGTCCAGTCTATGCAGTTCTTTAATCTCAAGATATTCCTGGCTACTAAACCTTTTATTTTACGATCGCGAATCCGAGTTTGAACTCCTTGTAAATTTCCCTGAAAAAATGGCTTTTTTTAAAGAAATGCCCCGTAAAGAAAAAATACCTGCCCAATTAGGTAGACGTGGCATTTACATTGTTTCAGAAATATAACTTAACTCGTTGAAACGTTCCTGCTTTTTCTGGTTTTAACATCATTGCGAAGCGAGTTTACGTAAAGTGATTCAATTTGTGACTTTTGTTAAATTCGAGCTGTGGCGAATAAGAAAAAGAAACAAAAACAAGGGGGGGGGAGAAAATAACAGCAACGAGCTGGACTCGATTCAACGACTTTCTCGTTCAATTTCTCCCGCTCGTACTGAATTAAACACTTCAAGGACATTTCACTCGTGCGCAGGACAAAGTACAGAGTACGGCCCATGACCCGTTCATACGCAGGAGATATTTATAATGCAAATATGCCCGTAACTAACGGAATTTGTGGCTGAAAATAATCTGTCAAGACAGCTATGAAAATCGCTTAGGTAGGAAAATGAATATGTTACACCTTAATTTCCTAACCAAGGTCGGTCAGTGTAGGAAAAAAATCCGCCCTTGGTCTTGAGTGCGGGCGCATTTTTTTCATTCTGGCCAACTATATGTATATAACAGGAAGAAGAAGAGATATTGCAATTCAAGTAGCCAGTATACAAAGCAGTATTTGGTATTTACCAGAGCAAGTCTTTCCATCCCCAGAGAATCCAAGTTTGCAGCTGCACATGTGAGAGCCTTTGGTACTGTTACATACCGCATAAGCATGACATAAATGGGCGTTAGATTCACAATCGTCAACATCTGAAGAAGACAAAAATGCCTCTGAAGTGAGTAGAAAAGATAACACATTTACTTTAAATAAATGTTGTTTCTTAACCAAATTATATTATGTTATTAACATACTCTTATAAAGCAGAGTTGATTCCTTTTGTTGTCGAGCTTCGTGACTGATCAGCAAACAAGCAAATAGGCATGCAGACTAACATAAAAAAGGCCTTACGAGGATAGACACAGAAAGACAGAAAAAAAACAGAGCAATCAAGGAACAAATGATATCAACAATCATTTAGAAAACGTATTTGTCATTCACCAAGATGCAGTCTATGATTTTCCATTTCCAAAGCACTCAAGCTTACAGTGCAGATATGGGAAACCCAAGAATTATAGCACCCTGTATCGTATTGAAATTTCAGTAATGAGAGTTTTTGCACACTTCTGGATCAAAAGAAAAATAGCTGAGCCACGGACGTGTCATCTCGTTATCCTGTTTTCTCCGGACTAAGAAAAAGGCACGACAAATTGCTTTTTGTCTCCGCCACTGGTATACATACGTTAAGCGGTTTTTTCTATGATCTTTGGTTCGAAAAAAAGAAAAAGAAATATGATCGCGGGTTAGTTATACGAAAACGCTGATGTTTTAAAGTTTGTACTAGTCCAAAACATAAGTTACATCCAACTAAGAATATAACAGTGCAACTCAAAAAATTAAGTTCATTACAAAACAGCTCGCTGCTAAATGCATAATCAGAAACTGTTTTTTCAAAAATTTCACCGCTAGGCCTCGACTAATGGTGTAAACAAAGGCTATTTCTCTTTAATGTTGCCAAAAATATTTAATACTGCTACTCCTAAAACCCACGATCGCGGGTTACTCACTCAGGCGCCTCATTGATTTCAAACTTTGCACCGGTCCAAAACACGAATTGCATCAAACTCCAAGCCTGTCAACAAACTAAGTCCAACGAAACAGCTTGTTGCCAAATGCATTATCAAAACCCTTTTCTTTTCATTGTCCGCTAAGCCTCAAGTAATCGTGCAAATAAAGGTTACTTCTTTTTTATTTTACCTAAAAATGTCTAGTCTGCTAAACTTAAAAAACGAAAACATAATCGCAGGTTAACCACGCAAACACTTGATGAGTTGTCAAACTTTGTACTGGTTTAAAACAAATGAACTACATGAAAATAAAAACATAACGTACCCCAAACTGTCAACATACTCAGCCCAGCTCGCTGTTGAAGTAGCCCGATGTTACAGCGATGTTCCGCTCTCGGGAATACCGAAGATATGACGAGCATCAAGGAAACCACGCGAATAACCATGGAAATAACCACAAGAAGGAGCTGTCGAGGTGCCGTCAAGTGCTTACATAATCACGTGGTTGCTTAGCGACAACCAAGATCGAGATAAAACCAAATGGCTTTGAATCATGCAAAGGCATATCACGAGTTTACCTCGAATTGATTTTTTTAAATATTTTGTGCGTGCGTGAAAGGCGTTTACTGATACATAGTATCATTCGTTCTATTACGAGCACTGAACGAATCTAAGGAGAAAACTCTGGGTCCTAGACTGGGGTCGAGCTGAATAGTTCCGGACAGATGTTTCAACGAGTGAGCTAAGTGCAGGGAAACCTTCCACGAACTAGGTTATGTTTTACTTCTGATCATGTGTCACTTCTGATTATGGCTATATGAGCTGTGATGTAAATAATCCAGTATTTACTTTTGCCGTGATCGAGGAAACAGAGGAGGAAGAATGCATGGTGTTGATCACTAGTGATCCTACGATGGCTGTGAGCATTCATGACATTGTTAAGAAAGTTTCGCTTCAGTCAGGATCGGTGAGCAGCTTGATAGGGGGAAGATTTTCACACTGAAAGGTACAGGTTTAAACGGGAGTATTTAAGATTCTTCACCAAAAATGTTGGATTGGTGTGACTGGCCACTTTTTCTCCCAGTTTGGCCAAACATAGCCTGAGCTTACGCCTAACGTAGCAAAGTTTCTTTGAGTGTTGGATGGAAAGAGGAAGCTAAAAGAGTTCAAGTTGAACTTTCACGTTGACCCCAATGTACCTCTTGTAGATCAAACGTTAAAATGTGTCCTATTTGCACTTCGTGATTAAGTACCTGCCAAGGGAGAAGAGTTTCTGAAGGGAGACATCATAGAGCGATTGTGAGGGTCTACTTCGTGGACAAGGCCCACTGTTGTAGCACTCAAGTCCTCTGGTGAGATAAGACTTTGCCTAGAAAGGTGTCTTGCTAACGAAGCTATTGTTGGGAAAGGTTGCCCATCCTCACCATAGACGAAGTTCTTGAAAAGTTAAATAGTAGCTCCGTTTTCTCTAGGCTAGAACTTTGCTAGGGTTTCCATCAGCTACAGTTGCATGAAGATTAAAGAGACATAACTAACTTCACTACCCAGGAACACGTGTTCAGATATAATTAAGAGGATAAGTTTTTGGGGTGAATGCTTCACCCAAGAAGTACCAGTATGTTATCAGACAGGCGATTGTGGAAGGAGTTGTTAACATTGCTGCTGATTTGATTGTCCACGGCAAGGCTGTCTTAAAACATGACCAGAATTTGCACAAGCTGTGGGGTAAGTTAGAAGAGAAGAATCTGACCTTGAATAGCGAGTGTACATTCAAGATAGAACATGTGATTTTCTTTTTTCTAAGCATGGCTTTGAGCCCACTGAGAAGAACGTGTAATCAGTTAAGGAGGCAAGTCCCCCCGCTTCACCCTCAGGGGTGAGAGGCTTCCTTGCATTGGTCGGTTTTAGCTTCAGGCTTTTTCCAGATTTCGCGACTGTTGCTGAACATCTGAAAGCACTCACTACAAACGGGGCCAAATCGGAGAGGAAAGAGGGAAAAGAGTCAGAGCTCTCCGGATGCTAAAACTTAAAGGAGCATCGAAGCTGGTCTACTTTGACATGTCTGTCCTAGCAAGAGTCATAGTGGACACCAGCCCAGTCGGATTTGGTTCTGTTCTTTCAAAGGAAGTGGAGGGGAAGAGCCGAGATGTGTGTTATGCTAGTAGTAGTCTGAAACTGATCGTAGATACAGTCAAACAGTAAAAAAAGCCTTGGCACTTGTATGTGTGTGAAAGGTTCACTTTGTATTTGTATGGCGCACCCTGGTTTGACGTTTTGATTGACCATCAAGCACTGAAAACCATTTATGGTCCAAAATCAAAGACATCTGCCCACATTAATTGATGAGTGTTGAGGTTGCAACCCTACAACTACAAAGTGTTTTATGTTCCATAAAGAGAAAACATCGCTGACGCACTATCCCCGCTGACCAAGATACCAGCTTCGCAAGGGTATGTTTTAGGGTGAAGAATACATGTAGTCACTACAGGAAATACCAGTCGCCCATTACGAAACAGGAAAGGCCTCATCGCCTAACGAAGATTTGAAAGTTTATCTCGAGTCCCCGCAGAATGGAAACTGGGGTAAGGCGCAAAATGCCTTTGTGGTGGTGCGGTTTGGGCTGACCTAAATCGACCAGGTCATGGTACATGGAACTGGGATTGTCATTCCAGGATAGCTCCAGGAAATAGTTATTGATTTGGCTCATGAAGGGCATCAGGGCATTGTTAAGACTAAAGAGCCCAGCATTGACCAGTAGACAGAGAGGAAATCAAAGTAGAGAATGCTTTGGGAGTCAGATGGTCGCAAAGCATGTTGTCCCCCACTAATCAAACCCACATGATTGCCTGATCGACCTTGGCAGGAGGTACCCTTGGATTTTTTAGGACCACTGCCTGCAGTAGAGTATCTGCTTGTGGTGGTACACTGTTTTTTTTATGGATGGAAGTACATGTTATTTGCTGTAAGAAAAGTGCTTAGATATATTAGTATGTTGTACCGATAACGGCTCAGACCTTGTATCTGAAGAGACGGAGAACTACCTAGAAGATATGGGCATTACATTGTGCATCACCACACTACACCTCTGTGGTCAAGAGCCAGTGGTGAGTTTGGGGCAGAAAACCGGTCTCTCCTAAAAGCCATGTCAGTCTTCCAGGCTGAAGGAAAAAATAAGCACGCTAAGCTCAACAAGTTCCAACTAGCCTACCGATCAACCAACCACAGTGCAAAAGGAGTCAGTCCAGCTGTGCTGTTTTAGAAGAGAAAATTGACAACCAAGTTGCCGGGGCTAACAGAAGTTGAAGGAGAACAAAGTGACGACGTGTTCCAGCTAGTCAAAGACCGACGTGACGAGAGGAAACAGCTAGCCAAAGATTGTGCTGATAGAAGAAACCATGCAAAAGAAAGAGAGGTTAACGAAAGGGATGTTGTATTGATGGAAAGAAATATGGAGAACAAGTTGTACCTGTCGTATGAAAGTCAGCCCTACAAAGATGTTGATCTGCAGTCGCTGCACGGAGTAGAATTCAAAAGGAATCCGCAAAATGCTAAGCCTCTAGCAAATCAAGACATCGATTGCAGTGCAGAACCGGAGCCTGAACTCCCTGATCAAGCCCCATTCCATAACAAGTGAATCATCCAGTGGATCTCCCACCCCAAGAAAAGGCGCCTCCGGAAGCAATGCCAACAAGCAATTACCTAGGTGTAGTTTTGTTTGCTTTGTGCCCGACTGAGTGTCAATCATTCACCCCGTAAAACACAAACCAGTTGGCCGCCAGGCGGATCACTGTCTAGTTATTCTCCAAATCGTGTAGGAGGTACAGTCGTTCCTCTGTGTAAAGTAGGCTGTAAGACGATTGGGAAATAAATCTGTCCGTGCGTGCTAGATTCCTTTAGACTGTTGTCTGTTATTTATTTTGTTGTCAAGGTTCACCAAGCAGTCTCCGAGCAATCTTACCAATTCTTCGATCTCGCTAATATATGATGTGTAACACGTCTTACAGATAGGCTTAACTGGCCTATAGCTCCCTTTAAAGAGTTATATCGTGTCTGCTCCACGCTTCCATGATCGTGTCATCTGTATGCAGCAGAAAGTATAACAAAGCTTGTCCCAGTACATTCTTACAAAGAGTTATTCAGGGCAGCGAAATACTTACCGGTAGTTACAGGCATTCAATAGGCGGGATACAAGATGCTCAGACTATCTAGTCGCTCACATTGACAATTTAGCTGGATTGAAACACCCGACTGTTTGGACATATTAAACAGGCGACATGAAATTTTAAATTGAAAATCATACCGCTGGCACAATTTAAATAAATAACAATCACAGAATTGACAGAGTCTCTGCCAGTCACCAAAGGCCGCTTACAACATTATTTTACACTTTTATGCCAAAATGACGTTATTGAGTTGGCACTTCATGTAAGCTTGTTCAAAGTTTGCATCGTATTTGTTTAGAGCAAATCAACGACGTCATCTCTACGTATGCTGGTAAACTACTGAATACACGGAATAAACAAAATGTCTATACGACATCTACAATTAGTCGCCAGGTGACAAGGAATAAACTAGGAAAATTGACTACAAAGCCATAAACCGTGACAATCAAATTAACAGTAAACGGATGGAAAATTGACAACGACAGTTCAATCACTTTTGCGACTCCTCAAAGCCTACGTACAATTAAATCACATCGTGGTTATCATCTCAGTTTCAATAACAAGTTACGTTGGCGGATTTGCCAACAATTTAAACACAGCTTATTCAACTGGTTAAAAGACCATCAAGTGATGATCTTTTTTTAAATAAGTGATGACTCTGACGATGACTTTTAGAGTCAAAATTCTGCTTAGGTTTTTGGGCATGAGACGCCAGTTGCAGTCACCAACAGCAGTCTTTAAAGGAATGACTGCATGGTATACTCTTCGATACTCCCATTCGGTGCGATCAACGTAACCAGCTCAGTGCTGTTAGGCTAGATACGCAAAAGAGGATTGTGAACTTTTTGTAGCCGGTAAAGTTTCCCGATAAGTTCTCAATAAAGTATAGATTGAGATAATTAGCTGTAGCACTTCAGAGGTATTAATATAATCTCTCTATACTAAGGAGTGAACATATATATAATTCTTTTCTATACGCTCTAGTGTTTAATTGGAACAGCTTAAGATAACTTCCGCTTTCGATAGATTGAACTGAAGACGAGATATCGTCGCTCAAGGATTCAGGATATTTACACCGATTTTCGAACACATAAAACGAAATAAAACGATTGAATCCGATTTTGCTCGACCGGATGGAGTTTGTCGAGGTGTTTATCGTTTTACTCCATTAAAAACTTTCAAATGCTTCATGCTTTCATTCCTTTTCTTTTAACTTTGGTATCAGTAAAATAACTTTTATACGCGAATGCTTATGCTAGCTTATGCTATCAGTTCTAAAACGGCAAATATCGGATATCAATATACAAACAGTAAAAAGATTGTTAGTTTTCCTTACCCTGAATCAGGGAAGCAGGTTTTGAAGCAGTCCCATCGTTTCGAGACATCGTCGTATACACAGTTAAGCCCAAAGCGCCAGCAGCTATAAGGAACGTAACGACAACAGCGGCGGCTATAATGAACAGCATTCGCCGAATTTGCTTTTTTTCTTCTTGATAATCATTCGGTGCTGGGATCCTATTGCTAGCTTCCTGTGCAGCGTTCCCAGAACTATTTTGAGTTCTTACTGAAGCTTCCCCCTCTCCAACGACGTTCTCGTAAATGTCATTCTCGTTAGTTTTTGTCCTCATATCCAACTCGAAATAGAGATTATCGTGTCCAGTTGCTGTCATATACATCGTTAAGCGCCGTATTTTCAGTTGCACTATTCCTTAGCTGAGTTACCTTATAAGAGGTTCGATTGACAATGAAACTGAAAGCTGGAAACCCTAAGGCACTGTTTTTTCACGATTCGTCAACCGTGCAGCTGAGATTAATTAAAAGCGTTTTTTGGACTTTACGTGACTTGCTGCCCAACAAACATTGTTCTTGAAAACAATGTATTCAACATCTTTGTCAAAGTCTTCCAGTCGAAAAACAAGTGAACATTTTCATTATTTTGGTTATGAATTGGTTCTAAGTCGCATTTTACCTCAGTAAAAGGGTAGCAAAAGACGATAGTATCCTCAGTGCTTATATAAAAGCTATGCAAATACCATTAATATTGGAAACCGCGAGGTGGAACCATTGGGCCTGAGCGGGCGAATTTTAAGCCTTATTCATGGACGTCTGTGATAGAAACTGGCCTGGGCCTTGCCCTCAATACAAAATTCAGTGTGAAAATTCTGTGTAAAGACATACCACATGAAACAATAATGCAATACTAGGGTACAGTTTTCGCATCCTGGTTTTCTGTAAGCGAGAATTAGTTAATGCACTTACTAGTATGCAACGCATAGTCCCATTTCTATTTGAGCTTTTGTTTCATTTGTGGGACTATTTGGTGCTGTCCCCACAAAGAGCACCTAGAATGAAGTTAGCATTTGCACAATACCGGATTTTCACTTGTACCAATGCAAAGGTAAGGTCAATGTTTTGGCTAGCAAAAGTGCAACTATCGACTCGTAAATAGTAGTTTCGAAACGTTTTGTCGCAACACTGGAGTCACATGAGCTTCAGGCCAGAACTCCGCAATATCTTACGCACGCTGTGAGTGCATATCTGTTTCTTGCTCGTAAGGCAACGTGTGATGAAAATAAGCGAGGATTAAACTGATTTGAGTATCACTTAAGGGAATTTTATTGGTATTCCATCAAAACTATACCTGTGCCGCGAGAGGACGTCTTACGCCTCAGCGTAAGGGGAAGTTTTTCGTCTTATAAGCTGTGGAACGTGTCCTTTTATCTCGACTGTAGGAATTTAGATAGCAGAATGAAGGATAAAATAAAATTAGGATACAGCCTACAAAAGATGATAAATTGTTAGTACTTTCTCCACTTTCTGCTTTACACTCTATCATCGGTTTTGATTAGATACCCTCTGAAGCAATGAACTGGGTTTGACCCGTTACGGATATTTCTAAAACTCACTGAACCCAAGCAATTAAACAGTCACTCAACTCATCTGTAACGGCACGCAACTAAACTACTATTATTTCATATTCACATCATACATATACGCTTCATCAGTTTGCTGCTGAACTTCATTCATTCATGATCAGGTAGATTTCTTGGTTAACAAGGAAGGTAAGTTCCCGTATATTCCAGTCGTGTTTAGTTAGTCTGGTTTCACTTCACTTGCAAGAGATGATCTTCAACTATGGTAACAGGCATTTTCTCGCTTTATTTAATATGCAAAAAGCAGCAAAATTTACTCCGTTCGAAACAAACATCCATTAACTCTAAGACGCGTAATGAATGTTTTTACTTACCCACTGGGCCTTCCAGGCGGTACAAATTAGTTTCAGTTCAGCTTACACGCTGGACTGTCTCTCAAAAGTCACACACAAATTTTATGTTTTTGACCCAGTCCAAGTTACCTACATACAAAAGAATAGTTTCCACTCTCTTTGGGCGTCACGGGTTTGAAAGACCGATTTGAATTAATTTAATTTTCTTTTTGCTTGCGGGCCTGTGCATTATGGCTATTTATTATATGGCTGGAGCTTCTAAATATATAACGCGTACTGTGATTGGCCAATACTCGTGGCCGGATTTTCCCGTAATATGCAAGGGCATTATGAGCGATGTTAATGCCCGGCTGGTAAAGCGGAAATATAGAAAATGTGAAAGTACATTTGATTAAAATATTTCGAATGATTTGAAGCTAAATGAAAAGAAACAGTTTCTCTGAAAGTCTTCACTTTTTCTTGTGCGATATAATTTTTTGTGTGAAATAAACCGCTGCGTTTTGAATGCTTTCCGGTAAACTGTTTCATTCATCCCAATCCGCCACGGCTCCCTTTTCAAGTAATAAAGTGTTAGGCACAGCCATATAATAAACTTCTTATTAACTCTCACTAGCTCGGGACCGTACTGGGAGAATATTGCCCTTAGTCTTTCTTGTAGAAAGAAAGTCTTTCTCGCTTCGCTCGGTTCGTACCAGAAAGACGTCGGACAATATTCTCCCAGTACGACCCTCGCACTCGGTTAATTGTGGAAATTCAACATTTGTTTCCGGTATTCGTGATGCGAGTTTAACTCTTCAACGTTTCAAGTTTTACAATTCATTTTCCAAGTTAAGTTTCTGCATGCAAGTTTCGAGTTTGCTCAGAATCTCAAATGCCGAAATCCAGAATCTCCGTTGTCTACCATTACTAAAAAAAAAAGTTCGGAACTTAAGTCGGAAACTTTCTTTCGGGAAGAGCCCGTTCCAGTTGAAGGTTTCTATCTGGAAATCTTGGTTGAGGCAAAAGCCTTGGATTTTTGTGATAATGTACGTCGTTAGATGCATTGCAAGCTTCGCGTGCCGTTCCATCTTAATTCTTACAAGAACATTTGTTGCATGAGCACTTATTTATGTTCCAGTGAAAAAAATACAGAAATTTGATTTAAAGAGTTCGCTCGTTTTGATTGAAGACGTATTGCAGTTAACCAAAGCCGTGTACAAATGATTCGAAAATTTTTGAAAAAAAAAACCGGTCTAAAACTTCAAATTTTACAGAAAATAAATTATCAGTGGTGATCTATTTGTCAGTCACGTACCGCGGGGGTGGGGGGTGGGGGGGACACCCCCTTTGGTGGGCTATACAAGAATGCTCCCACTGGAAGGGGTCCCCTTTATAAGCTAGCAGTATACTAAATGGTAGGGAAAACTCAGAGGCACCAAACGTGAAAATCTAACCAAAATACATGAACTGTCATTTTCTGCTTTCTTTGATTGTTTTAGAACTTTCTAAAGGCGATTTTGTGTAGTCTAATACAGGTTGATCAGTTCTGCGTTTTTAGCTGAAATTAAGGCCGCTTAAAATTTGTAGGAAAAGGAATCCTATCCGCCCAATTTCCGAGCTGCTAATGGTTATCTGAGAATACGAAAATGCTAGTTGAACTTGTTTTACACTCTCAACGATAAATTGGAGAAAAAATAGAGAATTAATCAATCCTCCTGTTGCCAAAGGCTGGGGTAATGTTTCGCCAAAGAAATCTCCAGTTTTCACTTCAATTAAAACCGAATATCTAAGGCGATTTTGGCTTGCTGAACAAATATTTCGCCGACACAAACCGTTTGGTGTACCTAAAAACTGTTATCTTGGTATATTAGAGGGTCATCAAAACGCGTTGCCTAGTAAAACAGAGAGCAGCTCAAGCTAAGAAAACAAAAGAGTGCCAAATTTTCGCAAAAACAACAGCGCGAAACACACAGAAGTTTAACAACTGACCCAAGGCAACCTAAAGTTTAGATGAAAACGCCGCGACAATAGGATATTCTACTGACTGTTTTGGCTTAATGTCCTTCAGGTAAAAGAAAGGGGTGCAGTTTAATTAACTCTACATGTAGGTATATGAAAAGGGGGGCATTTGGGTTTAAAAAGAAGTAAAGGTCTCTCCTCTACTTGCTTAACTGTCAAAGGCACATTTTTTCAAAAGACCAGGGCCTAATTCTTAATAGGCATGTGTGTTAGGTTTTGTGAATTGTAAGCGTAAAAATGGAAAGGTAAATGTGAGCGACCTTTTTTTTCCAAGAAAGACAAAAATTTGACAATACATACATCAACTTTGAAAATCGTGCATGTAGTCTTACCTTATGGCCATTGAAACTTTTTCGTTGCACTTGAACGCACATGCTCATAGCAAAAAAGCCGAATTCCCGCTCAATCCTTGTTCAGGCCTTATGCATTACTCATGTGTGCTGTATGTGGGGCTTATCAAAAATTAGTGTCATAAAAGGTATTTAATTGAATGCTAAAGGACCGTATTCTTAAGGATTCCATATTTCGCAGGCGTTGGTTTAGAGTACGAAACCACGGGTCCTCAGAAAATAGTGTCGCTTGTAAAAGTTCACTTGTTCAGGTAACAAACAGGTTTGTTGGGGGTGGTTCTGGTATGAGACTGCCATGGCATAGAATACGGTGAACTATGTAATAACACTCACTTTGAAATAAACGCCCCACTAAAAGTAAGGAAAACGGCATAAAAATAATAGCGTTCTAGACGGAAGTTAGGGGGAAAATAGCTAACTCGTACCCACTTTGGTACAGGGGGGAGGGCAGTGGTTGATGGAGCCCACCCCCCTTGGGTTGTTGTTGTGTTACAGTATTTTGAAAAGATTTTAGATTTGGTAGATAGCATGCGATGTGCTCTACAAGATCAGGTGAATATTATTGGTTGTAGCGCTGTTGGGGCCGATGACATCGTCCAAAATTTTGGCCAATTTTATCTTCGATTTTAATCAAAATAAAGAATCATCCAAAGAAAGCGGAAATTGACAATTTTTGATGATACCATGTAAAATATGACATTATTAGACACTTTGCTACTTTTCGTCTACATTCGGTGCTTTTTCCCTGGAAAAAATGAAAAAAAAAACGCATTTTGATTCAAAAAAGCCTGACCCCATGCTACTTATGACGTCGTATTTCGTATCAACCAATTCTCATCAAACCTTTACCAAAATGCACTTAACGGAAATGAATACAGCTGCTAAAAACGACTGGTGCTGATCCTGAGGAAATGTTCTTGAAAAAATAAAATGTGGGGGTCTACCTTCTTCTTCCGCACCCCACTCATTCCGAGGGTTGATTAATTAAAATGCCTGTATTTACTTTATTGGTGTTGCCAGAGCCAATTAATGGACGTTATTAATACTGATATCGATACAAAGCTAAACTTTTGTCAGCCATACCTGGTACAAGAATTTGAATATACGCCTCTCTCTAAATAAGACTCGTAGCTAATATACGGTTCTCGAAAAAAGAAACATGATTCACCGAATTCAATGGTATCCCATCCAAATTCTAGAAAAAAAAAGTGAGGCAAAACATTCCACAATCCCGGGATACTCACCCACGCGTGAATAAGTACACCCGCGTTTTCTAGTGACTTTCAGTCATTCGAAGCTTCCATGCAAGCCGTCGTACATTTTCGCGTTTCAGTTTAATTATGCCAATATTTTGCATCATTTTGCAGTACTTAGACTTCGTGTCTAATTAATACCACTCTCATTTTTTAGTGTATTTTGGTGATCCCTTAAAGACCAAAATGACAATTTTTCTCCACTCTTTTGCGAACATATAAAAGGCACACGGTATTCTCAACTTAAACTTTCTCACTGACCTCGTTTTTGTCCCCAACAGTGGGCATGAACTAAAACAAGATATGAGAAAAGGGACAGAACGTTTTTTAAGTCTTAGCTAACAAGAAGGCTAACGAGTAATTTTAACAAAAATATGTTTAAGACATCAATTGATACCAAAAAAGAGGAGAATCGGAAATAATAGATGGTTTGAAAAACAACGAGAAAAAATGTGCTCCGACTAAAATGGATCGGTTTGTGAATGACCCAAGGTTATTTTTTTCATGGAATGTTTCTAATCCTTTGTATTTGCTTTCAGATTCAGTTTACTCGGTGCAAGTTACAGCTGCAGTGCAAGAGAAACCAGAAAACAGAGCACTGAAAGAGGCATATGCCAGCAACAGGAGAGGAAAACCTATACTATGAGATGGAGTCCAAGACAGAGACTGAAGGAGTTTACGACGTCTATGATGACATCGTTGGAAGTAGGACAACCTCTGGGACAACGCAAAAAGCTGTGAACAAACGGCAAACTTTGCCAGAAGTTGAACAGGCTTATGAAGCAAATATAGCAGAAGTCAGACGAATGATATCCATCGTATCCATCGGTGTTGTCCTTACCTTCGTGATAACCGTTGCCACTTTGGCTTTAGTTGTATCGATAAAGATGTCTCACAACGAAGTGACTACTCTAAAAGATGCTGCTGCGGTACATGAAAAGCAACATAACGAGCCCGAAACAGGTAATAAGATGTTTAGGCTACCAGGTCGTGTCAGTGTCTCGATTTTTTACGACCAGTTAGTCAAATAATTACATATTAAAGCTGTATTTTTAAAGTCTGCAAAAATTTCGCGCAGATTTGGGGTGGAGCTGTCGATCGTATAAATCGTGCACGAGTGAAATTCCTCCTTAAGGGTAAATTGAAATGGACCATTTTGGTCTCGATGTAAAAGGTCACTGTTTTAAGCGTAGGCGGAGTATTTTGAAGGAAAGAAGACTAGTTGTCCACGATATTAAAAATGGTCTTTGAAAGTGACAATTTCTTTTCACGTTTGCCTCTCATATATAACCGGCGAAAGACGCGCCCAATACAAAATTCTAATGTATTCCATTATATTAACATTACGGGAAATTTGCCAGTCCAGTTGTGTTCGCATAATGTTTTCCTTTACGCGTCTGGGCCGTGATTTTCAAGTTTGCGGGTCAATAAGGCGCCTGTGTCCACAGGTAGCCCAAGCTCCAAAGCGTGCCGTTAACATGACATTGCGTAACAGCGTTATATTTATAAGAGTTTGTATGGGAATATGACGATCGTACAAAATAGTTCGAAATAGGAGAAAGAGATCTAATAAAATCGACTTACCTGCCCTCTTCTGTGTATAACTTGTGTTTCTACGGCATTCGGAGGTGTTTCAAAGCGTTTCCAGTGGGTTTTACTTTCTCTGTTTTCCTCTCCATATATAATTATATTATTATATATACTATTCTGTCTGTGGGTAATAAATTCTCTGAGAGTGAACATCTAAATTTGTAATGCAACACATACTAGCTCAAAACTGTAATATTGCTAAAAGAATACTGTAGGATTGTTTTCTTTTTCTTTTGCAGGAACAAATAAATGTGGGAGCAATCCTTGTTTTAACAGAGGAACATGCACTGACAATGTCGATGGCTTTAACTGCAGTTGTCCACCAGGATATTCAGGAGATCAGTGTCAAACGGGTTAGAATTCTGTTCATCAAATGAGCTACCTAGAGTTGTCTAAAAGACAAAAACAACTACCATAGGGTTCGAAACTATCACTTGTTTGCCATGAATTTCGAAACTTGACACATTTTAGAATAAATCTACTAGTATTTTCAGTCTCAAATGATCTCAAATGCTGTAAACTGTTTCGATACATGGGCCACGCCTTATAATCTGTTACCGCGGCTGTAGTGAGAGAGTATAGCGAAAGTTGCTCTACCAAGACAGATTTGTTTTTTTTTTTCTCAAAAGAGACTTATTTTCCTTCGTTTGGCTGTTTTCAATAATGAATACACAGCGAAATCGCAATCATTCAAAGTCAGTAAAGAAAAAATGTTTTAAGCGGGATTCGAACCGCTCTGTGAGTCTTGCCACGAGTCTCAAGCCCAGGGCACTGTGCGCTATTCGTAATGAAAAAAATTCGAAGAATGTAACTAGATTTCGATACAAAAATCATTCTCCGGAACTACATGGTATATGCGGACCATTGAAAGGGAGTCGCAGACGTATTTAACCATAACACTAGACAATTGTGATTACCCGCTATAACCAAATCGGTCCCTGTGCTGATCACGACAGCCCGGTGTTGCCAATCAGCACTGTCAATTATAAGCAATCAAGTCCTCCAGGTATTCCAACTTTTCCTGCCTGTTGCAAACGTTAAGTATCTGCTGAGCTTGATAACATTGCTGGCCAACATATCGAACACTTGCTGGACAAGAATGTCGGGCGCATAACTACAGTAAATTTGACGAAAATGGCAGGCAGATGTATTATTTAAAGGAAATCACCGAGACTGCTGTGTTGCGCATTCAGAGTATTACACTAATTGAGTTACATCCGTCGCTTAACCTCGTTCGGCATCGAGAGGATATGATTGACATCAACTAAATTAAATGATTTACGTCAACTGAAATAAAGCGACCTTTCTTGGGTTACTGAACAAATTCCCGGACAGACCTTTATTCGGAGCTTTGAAATAGGCTCTGCGCTTTCACTATTTTCAAGCCCCCTATTTTTTTTTCTGTTAGCGTACGATCCCTTCGTCATTCTGAAAATCCAGTAATTGGGGACTGGAATGTTGATATATTGCGTTGGAAGAAGTATAAAGCAGGCTTAACGCTCCAATATTTCTGTTTCCCAAAAAAAAAATTTGGGGGCAAAATGTGTGATCAGAATTATAACAAAAGCTACCCAACATTCATCCAACATTGGATGTCGATCCAATACTGTAACAAAACATGAAGCGCTAAACGTTTCTAACCTCGGATGTACAAGTACAAGCTAACTCATACCCCCATCGTGGAGCAAGTTGGAGGCGGGGGGAGTTGGGGGGTAATGGAACCCTCCCTTGGGTTTTGTTGTGTTACAGTATTTTGAAACAATTTTTCCTTTGGTAGGTAGCCTGTGATGGGATGTAATTAAAACAAAAATACTTCTTTTTGTTGTCATTTTGTGCATATGACGTTATATCTCGTTGCTACTGATTTTCACCAAAACGTTTCCCAAAATGCGTATAGGGGAACCGCTGAAAACGGAATTAAGGTGCTGATAAAAATGTTCCACGCTATTAAAGCCACTCCCTCTTTCCCTTGCACTCCAGAGGCCGGGCTTACATTGTTGGACCACCAATTGGCCAACAATGCTAAGACGGGGCTTTGGATTTGATTAAGAAACGTGCCACACCGTTTGGGATTTGGGGCTAATAATTAAAATTCGATTTTCTTTGTAGAGATAAACGAGTGTGAAAGCAATTCTTGTCTACACAACGGCACCTGTTCGGACCAAGTCAATGGATTCAGCTGCTGCTGTCCACTAGGATTTGCTGGACATCGATGTGAAAAAGGTTGGACAGACCGGGGAGGGGAAGGATGGGGCGGATTCTACTCTCACCGACTTTAAACGTTTACATTCTTTTCAGCAGGGAAGCAGAAGCCACCACTGAACTTGGTGACTTTGCCTAAATTTATCTGGAAACAATTTGTTATAGCAAGTCCTTGTCCATCGCAGCCACTTTTTGACAGGCTTCTTTTTAGAATTTAGAATTTCCATTTTTTATTGAAAATATAACTTTTTTCAGAGTAACGTTTACATTTTTAGATCATTTTCGTGTTATTTTATTGATCAAATTTGGAGCTTTTGGAGGGTTTTAGAACGAACATGGCCGCCGTTTGATAACATAACTGACGTCACATTACGTTATCAGCTGATAATGTGGACCTCCGAAACGTATTTGGAAGTACTAGCTGTCCGCTAAGTTTCGTCGTCATAGTTTTAATGTTCAAATGGTTAAGCCTGGTCTTAATTTGGTTAAAATACCAACGATAATCTAAAAGTCAGAGAGATAATTGTTGCAGATTTGAGTGGTTTGTCATTCATCAGCGATAGTATAACCCAGGGAATGTAGCAATGGCGAATCCTGCACCAATCAGGTTAATGGGAGAAACTGCAGTTGAGCACTAGCTATTTAACAAATCGGCCTTCTTTTTCGTAGTCTACAATCTTATGGACCATAGAAATGAAGCTATCAAATATTCAAAAGTCAAGTGGGGCAACAAACCTCAGCTGAAGTGTTTTAAATAAGTGCCATACATGGCCATTTCTCGTATAGATATTTACTTATGGCCTTTTTCAACAAATAAATGAACTCCTTTATTTTACATTGGTTTTTTGACCGAGTTTATTTTTGTGGTATTTGCATTCCAAAATAATGTGCCTTCACGATGAGTGTACCACGTGGCCATTCAAATTT
>Ga0126336_10000285_pt1 | contig 18275 bp, 11 predicted proteins | sample SidCmetagenome_FD_92530 | JGI IMG/M metagenome (GOLD analysis project Ga0126336, IMG submission 92530) | Coral microbial communities from El Islote,Puerto Morelos, Mexico - Siderastrea C C metagenome | ecosystem: Host-associated > Invertebrates > Cnidaria > Coral | place: El Islote,Puerto... | reverse complement strand
TATTTGTGATCAGATAAAGAACTAAAAAAATGAGTAGCGAGTCGTTTACAGCCGTTTCCAGTCTACAGTAAAACAGAAATCGTCCACTGTGGTTCTACTTAGTTAATATAATAGAATGCTTAAGTGTTCAGTGTGGCCTTTGATCCTGTGGACCATATCCTCAAAAGTCAACGTTCCTGAATCAACGGCAATGAACAGTTTATTATGCTGTAGAAGGTGGTTCTTCCTTTCAAAATTGAAGCTGTTGTGTAGTTCTTTCCCTTTACTGATTGCGTTATTACTGTCTTTGACAAGGGTGGGACAGACAAAAAGTCCTCGAGGGAATCATACCCTTTAGCCTCTTAACACTGCATGGTTGGATGGTCTAACCACTGATCTACTGGGAGACTCGTGGTGAACGAGGTCATATTTACTGGTTTCGTTGTGACATATGTCCTGCATACTACTAGAATCAGTTATGTCTAAAGCGTCCTGTTTGTTGATAAAGAAAGATCGTCAATTTTAAGCTGAACATTTCTTTTTGGAAGCCTGTTAAATCATATTTCAGATTTTCATACTCATGTAAGCTAATGATAAGAATTTGTTCGTTGGGTCTTTAAGGAGGTAAGGGGTAGGGCCATATTTTTGTATGGTGTGTCACATTGCAATGAAAACCGAGAACCAAGAATGAAAACCGAAGATGTATTAAGAAAACGAAAACATATAACTTTGCCAAGTATCCTGCCTTATATTTGACATCAGGAAACTCGACACATCAGCTACAAAGCAAATAGTTTTAATACCCCAATAAATCAGCCGTACTACATTTTTATTAAGCAATGTTACTGTTCCGTTTTTAGCTTTTATGCAGGAATGGTTGCCTCGTCTCTAGATCTAAGTTTGTGCTTTTGGAACTTCTTCAACATAGATTCGAGACACTGAATTCCAACCAGTGTAGGCATTAGCGTTTCCAAGACCGGCGCAATTGCCGATCCAGAAACCCACGCGAACCTTGCCCTTGTGGATGTTGTTGCAGTGTCCCTCAGTGTGGCGGACACGACACTCTGCCTTTTGCTATACCACAAGTACAGAACACCGTCTGTGGGCAGGGGACCTGAACACCTGAAATTCTGATGACCATAGACTAAAACAAACTTACGGCTACACTATGAAGTCCAGTTCTTGTTTTTTGAACTGAAAGCGGCGTGCAGAAAGTTATGGGTTCGTTTCCGTCAAATCTTGTCCCGGGGGGCGCGCTCGATAGCTAGGGTAAACATCCAGTCGGGGGCTCAGATATCCTTTTCTTCTTTGTGGCCCCATGCTGATGACGTGCTGAATTCGGTTAAAATTATATGACAGAGCTACGTGTGTCCACATTCGCTGTCTCTCTCGTTATCAACATCACAATCTCAATCTCACGTTTCCTCAATCTAATCTTACTACCGCAAAGCTCCTAGCCTGCGAGCGGACTCACTTATTGATCGGGGGTGGAAGCGGAATAATTGTGCCTCGCTTACTCATTACTCCTTTTGCTTTTTTGTGACTTATTCATTATTCATTTGAGATTTTACGGATACTCCACGTCCATTATTGCGTCCAGCTATTGGGCAACTTCAGGTGCAATGACTGTGCACGAGATAGGGGATAAATATTGAGACCGTTTACAAAGTTTGAAATGCCTGCAAATTGTTTTTGGATATCATATGTGGGTAATGGGCATGAATTAACAGAAACGCGCAATGGTATAAAGAAAAAAAATGTGTTAAATACACGTAAGCTCTTTTCAATGTTTTCTAACTCCAAAATTTCTCTGAATCGAGGCCCGTTTACGATTATTTTAACAGGGAGCCTATGAAAGAGATGGGTGGGAACCACAACCCTGGTGCAGATCTAGGACTGAGAAAAGGGGGTTCAAACAAACGTCTGGGAAAGGTGGGAGTACCTAGCGGGGTCCGGGGCATGCTCCCTCGGAAAATTTGAAAGTGTAGTCCTTGGAAATGCGATTTCCAGCATTCTGAGGAGCGTATGCCAAGTGTTTAATTGCTGTAAATTCAACTCACTTTTTGCGCTAACTCTGTAATGCTAACCTCTAGGTTATAAATCTTTTTAACAATCTGTAACAAAAAGCGTTACTTTTGTCAGCCATAGGAACGGTCTTGCAGTTGGATTTTTTTTTCGGTCCACTGTATGTGGCAAGAATATTTTTTTGGACATCAGTGTTGCACATGAATGTTTTCATTGTAAAAGCTCTGCTAGCAGGATTTTTTTTTCAAAAGCATTTAACTCTCCGCCATCCAGAAGTCAAGTGGTCCGTCCCTTAAAACAATCGAATACCGGTAAAAGACGCACTAACCACTAAACCGGTCGCTTGGAAAGACTTCTTGCATCCAGTAGTACTAATCGAATACAGATCATCCAGAGTAACTATGGTTGATTACCGACTACTGTCTTAGCTGGCCTTCACACATGGTCGCAAACACTGACAAAGATTCTACAGGGTCGAACGCATTCAACATCAGCGATATTTATTATTATATTCCTTTAAAGGGACTGAATTATTCATTATTCCGAATGTTCAAGCTGTAATTATTCTATATTAATTTACTGTTTTAACTCGTTACTCTTTATTCATTATTCCCGTTCCACCCCCGATATTGAGTTTTTCACGCGAGTAACTTGGCAACGGAGCCGACGAGCAAAACCAGGCGGCGCGCATCCTCGGAGACCCAGGGGCAGATAGTGGGGCGAGGGAAAGTCGGAACGGGCAGAAAAAAAACAAAAAACAAAACGGTGTCGAAGAAAAGTCACGCTATGGCCGGCGCGAAGATTTCCTCAACCCAAAATTCTCGCCGGGCGCCAATCGCGGCTCCACTGCCAAGATACTCGCGCGAATAACTCAGCGAGTCTGCTCACAGGTTACAAAGTTCCCTTTTATTGTTGTTACTTAGGCCGGGGGATTGCTCTTTTCGGTGGGGGGTGGGCGTGGGTATTCGTTGGATTATTTAAAGTTGAAATTATGAATATATGAAAATTCATATATTTGAATAACTGCGAGGATCTTCTTTACATTTATTATTTAAAGTGTCCACGCTTCCAGATAATTAAAACGTGCATTTATTAGTAAATAACACCATCCCCATTTGTGCGTAGTCTCGTCTCCTTGGCGTAACTTTATAACAGAGGAAAGCATAGCTAAGGTATACACCAGTTTGAAAAAACGTTGTCGGGAGAAATGTGTAAACGATGGACAATGCGACACAACGGAACTCTGGGAAGATGGTACGGGTAAGTTTGTTACTGGGTTTTGTTTCTTGATATTCAAAATATTTTCTTTCCAAGATAATTTAAAGAATAAATTAAGGCATGCTGGTTTATTATAATGTGCATGTGACTAAGAATAGAGGCAAGAATTCACATTTCCCAGAGCACCATTGGGTCGCATTGTCCATGATTTATGCTTTTCACCCGACGTTTTTTCAATTGGGTGTATATATTTGCTTTGTACCTACACGAGTGCATCACTAGAATCCCATGTCCACAGAATTAAAGTTGTCATTCAATTATAGTCAGTGTAGTGACAATGATTTCAATTTTCTACAAAATAACAATGTGTATATCGTATAATTAATATACTAGAATAGTAATACCTTTAAAAAATGTTATAGTCTGTGTATGGTACTGATTTCAATTGTCTATAACTATGGATGATGCTCTTTACTAGTTATCTACATATTAACTTACGCGTATCACATGAATCCTATAGTGACTGTATTAAAACTGTCATTTATTTATAAATGTATAGTCAGTGTTATGGTAATGATATCAGTATTCTATAACTTCGTATACGCTCTTCACTTGTTATTTACATTGTGTGTGTCACAAGAATCATATAATTAATACATTATTATAAAAAAATGTCATAGTGAGGTATTAAGATAATGATTTCAATTTTCCACACCGGTAACTATTCATACACTCTAGGCTCCAGGTCAGCTCTTGTTCGAGAACGAAGGGGAATGCTATATTGTGGCATATCAAGTCTTGTGCAATATGAAGCAGTATCCTCCTCCTAGCCCGCAGATGGCTGACATTTCAGACTAAGCTGGAACATGAACTACAGGTTACAGTCCTTAATGGCAGCCCTGCATAGCAAGGAACCTAAAATTGAGAAATATCTCTTCCCCAAATAAATGTTCTCATCCAATCAAAGGGCACCTGGAATCTTGACCTCCAGCTTCCCAACTTGGTAAAGTAGACTGACCTCCAAAGTATCCAAGATTTGAAACCCTGCAACTTGCTTGTGGGAAAATCAGCTAAGCCTTGGTAATCTCCCAAGTATGCTAGCATGCCAATGTTCTTCCAGGAGAATGGCTCTACCTCAGAAGCTCTTCCCCGAGCTAGAAGCCCGAGAGATTTAGCAACATAGCTTCCTTCTCTCTCGGCAACTTGTGCAGTGCAGGGGTAAGGACTGGCTTCAATAAAGGAGCAGTCACCAATTGCAAATATCGAACCATCATCAACTCCTTTGACTCTAAGGTACTGGTCAACCAGTAACTGACTGTTACCATTCTTTGGAAGATCAACTGTAGCTGAATGATAACATAGTATTAATATGATTATGTGATTCTGACCAGACTACTACAGTGTGAACTATTCAATGTGAAATCATGTATTCATGATGGGCCAATAATCGGAATATGGTCCGACCAGTCTGACCTCTTCTCCAGTAAACAGTGCCCCTGGACTGACAAATGATCATGATCAGAGAAAAAAAATTATTTGCAGGCTTTAATTGGGGTAACCGGGGGTACTATGGTATAATCGTCATCTGATAACAGTGAGTCCCTGAGGTAATGTGAGGCTACTTACACATTAAGGATGTGAACCAAACTAAGTGAGAACAGCTTTGGTGTTGCACCGCACGAGATGAAAAACCACTAAAACCCACTCTTTAGATGTTGCCAAAAAGTAAATGGAAATGTTGCAATCTATTTTACTTTTTGCCTTTTAGGGTAACTTTGCATGAAAAAAATGGTCCGACCAGTCTGACTTCTTCTCCAGTAAACAGTGCCCCTGGACTGGCAAATGATCATGATCAGAGAAAAAAAAATTATTTGCAGGCTTTAATTGGGTTAACCGGGGCTACTATGGTCTATGGTACTATGGTATATCTCCTCCCCACAATGAAGAAAGGCTAAGCCCAAAACGTTTGTGTTTATTAAATTATTTGGCATAGGTACCCATTTATACACCTGGGTGGATAGAGACAAGGTGGAGCAAAGTTTTTTGTCTAAGAAAACAACATGATACGACGTAGAGAAAAAGCCTTGAACCACCAACCCTACAATGTCCCAATCAAAAGTCTCATCTGATACATGCATCCATAGCTGCAGCCACAACTCTAGAATCTTTCAAGAAGGGAGTCTGTACAACATTAAGTCTTGATAACTGTTGACTGTTAGATTTTCAAGCACGTTGCACATAAGCCTAGAGAGAGACGGAGAGAGAGACCGAGAGAGAGAGACAGAGAGACAGAGAGCGAGGGAGAGAGAGAGTGACTTGTGTCCACTATACCACTATACCACTGTGCTTCCACAAATATTGTTCACGTTTACCTGTAAATGGTCTTGGAGCAAGTCCCGTTGACCAGACAACTAAACTGCATGGCATAACAGTCCCATCCTGTAACTTGATGTGGTCACTATGCACCTCCGTCACACTGCTCTGTACAAGCTCAAATTGGTCTCTCTGCCTCATCTTTTTTTCAGCAAACTCTCTCAGCTTTGCATCAAAAGATGGGAGGATCTGTCTTGCTTCAATCAACGTCACACTGACCTTACTCTTTTCATGCATGTAAAGCCTTGTTACATCCTGCTTCACAAAATCGTACAACTCAGCACCAAACTCAACCCCAGTAGGACCTCCGCCTACTATAACAAAATGCAACAGGCGTTTCTTTTCTTCATCAGGAACACCAGGCTGCATAGCTAGCTCGAAGTTTTTGAGAATTTGGTTTCTGATCTTTCTTGCATCTGCAATTTCTTTGAGAAAGAATGCATTCTCATGGACCCCTGGGATGCCAAAGGTATTGCTGACAGCACCAACACCGATTACTAATTTATCATACTTCAAGAAGTACTCGTCATCGTTCAAAGCACTCCTACACACCACAGTGTGTTGATCTGGTGACAATTTCACTGCTTCTGCCAGCTGAAAATGGTGTTCGTCTCGAAATCCAGTATTTCGAATTGGTTCTATAATACTGCGAAATTCTAAGGTCCCCACGGTCGTACTACAAAGCAAAGGCGTAAAAAGGAAGTGGTTTCGAGGGCTGATCACAATAACATCAAATAGCTTCTTGTTGATGTGTTTGAGAACACTGTAACTTCCCCAGCCAGTTCCTAAAATCACCAAACGTTGTCGCTCGCTTGCTCTAGATTGTGCATTTTGAAGAGCGTTCCCATCGATTTGAAGGCTCCTAAAAGCCACCAAGCGAAAGAGACTCGCTCTGGGAAAGATTCTGAACTTGAACGCAGACATCATGATTACATTACATCTAAACTGTTTTGACCACACGACACTGGGAAGTGTTGATATTCACCATCTTGAAGCCCATCTTGAATTTCGATATTAGTTACAAACGATTCCTTATGCGTGTGGAGACTGCGCCCCAGTTAGTACAACAAAGGGAGGAGTACCTAGGGGGACTCAGTAGGGAGGGCTGGAACTTTTATATTGACTGTTTCCCAGTGTGAACATAGTTAGTAACTATGGTGTGAAGCAGCTAGTCGGGACGACGGGATTTTCATGGGCGAAAGTTTACAACAAGAACCCGTTCTTGTTGTAACCTTCCGCCCATGAAAATCCCGTCGTCCCGACTGGCTGCGCCTGCGGTCTCCGAGCATCCAAAGGGGAGGATAAGGCATTGAACTCTCCTTTCCCTTTCGGATCGGCAAACTCGCCGCAGACACTCCCGTGCACCAAAAAGGCAACACCTCTAATACTACTTTAAGTCAATACATGAATAAAAGGGGAGGTTTCTAAAGAAACTGTGGTGCTGTGTCCGAGTGGGAAAGTGAAACACGGAAATTTGAATTTATCAACTTGAACACTGACGAAGGGCTAACGCTCGAAACGTCAGCTTTTGAATTTCTTTACGGTGGTAAATTGACCTTATCAACTCGATTGATGAATGCAAATTTCGTGTTAAAATCAATACAGTTTCATTCCTTCTTCTCGACCAGCGCGTAGACGGCTCCTTCCTCGCCCCTCCTGACCCGTCCCAACATCATGCCCTATGATGCTACATGACGTAGGAAATAAATGGAGACAGAAAACCATCAGGGACAGCAGGACTCAGGTAGCATACGAGCAGTCTCTCTTTACGTTCAGGGATAGATAGTCGAGCACAAAGATCACGAAAATCGCCTGCCGCTTGCCTGACGCGCGCATGATTTCCGGCTCACTGCACGCCCGAGTCACGTTTCCACGCGGCAGGCGATATTCGCACTCGCAAAAACGACTGCGTGGGAGACTAGTATTCTTTCTCCTCGGCAACTTCTGTGCAATAAATTTCTTCGAATCAAAATTTATGGCTAAATTTTTCTCGTATATAGAGAGATTTTATTAGTAACAAAACTTTTCACTATATCAACACCCACAAAATCATCAGTACCAGGATAAGTACATTGTTAAAAAGGCTCAAACTCGGCGTTAGTTTCCACAGGATTGCCAGTATATATGTCGGGAATTCGATATATAAAGAGTATATAATATACGATGCATTTTCCCACTGAACTGCCAGCACCTCCCACTAACTGGGGCAGAGTTATATTCCATAGTATAAAGTGCCCTACTATAACTAACTTTCTGCAAAGTCAGTTCCTTTGTGTCTTCCTGCTTTCATTGATACAAGTTGCCTTGGTTGTATTGACTGAAATTATCGATTTATTGATATGTTAAACTTGAAGACGCTTTGTCGTCAACTATTTCGGTATTTCCTTCCTTTTCCGACGGAACTCCAAACTGAGCCATACAAGAGCCGAACATATGATCCTGCAATCGTTCGCACAATAAAGATGCCCAAGAGGGGGTATTGCACACACTATTTTAAATAATACAAAAAAATTTAGGAGAGGATACACGTTGCAATTTACCAATAATAGCATATTGTCTTTCTTTGCTGGTGCAAAACCAAAACTTTTTGAGCCAACAAAGAAGACAAGAAAGCCGGTCAATCGATCAAGATTATGCCGCGTCTTGCGCGCGGTCTTACCAGTGAAGTGATTGACAGCTGAGAAGTAAGCGGTCTACGTTTCGCTGTCTTGACTTCCCGTATGCGGAGAAACTAGCGTGCTGTTCACAGGCGTTGAATGTTTTGACTTGATTTATTTAGAGAAATCGTTTTAAGTGTGCAGCGCTTCAAAGGAAAACTCTTTGACTGCAACTGAGGCTGTTTAGGGAAGAGGGCGCTTGAATTTCGATTTGCTGAAGAAAGCTGAAAGGTAAGGTTTGGCTACTTAGCGCGCAATCGGCCAGGAATCGCGTTTGCATCTTTACATGAACTGAGGGTCAATTTTCAACGACTAGTTGTAGCTAGATGATCACGAATTTGTCTGGGTCTTTTACGATAGATAAAGCAAAGAGCCTTAATCACTGCTTGCTTGATAGTCGCTTTACATGTTAGACTACTTCATAATAATGGATAGCGAACTAGTTGTTTTTCGGTTGTCATGAATTTGTCAACAGGATCAACAAGATTAAAATGGAGTATTATGATTTTGTTCACAACCGTGATCGGAAACGCTTTGAGGGTTATTTCGAATTTCTTTTTTGTTTTACTATATTAGAAGTGAAACTAATTGATTTTCGACATTTGTAAAAGCAAAATGGCGGAAGCTTTCTGTCGGTGCAAGTAGGATAAATAATAAAGACAGAAGACTGTAGGCTTTTCTGGAAATAACAATTGCAAGGCTGTTTATTATTTGCATAATAATGTTTCCCCAGCTGGGCGCCATGAATATTGAAATTTTACGGCTTGTTTCTTCAAGAAAAGAGAGTTGGCCTAAAATAACTAAAGTTCGTGCCTCATGTACGTACAGGAGGAAATGATGAAAGAATTTGTCATGTTCTTTGGGTTAAAGCTTAAGTTTCTTATATGTAAACCCACTCTTGTATGATTATTAGACTCCTCTGTACTTACAATTTTAGAATCCTTCAATAACACAATATCTACTTGGAATCTGGGAAACGATTGGATACTATTATCAATTAATAAAGTTACTCATTTACGTAAATGTAAAGCCCCGGGTAAATGGTCAAACACGTACATTTTCATCTAGCATGGTGTTTGTCACACAAAACTTTTAAAAAGAGAGAAACTTTAAAACTTAGTTAATAGTTTGACAACACAATATAACAAAACATTGTAGAGGTGGCCGAAGCATCAAACATTTAATATTAAATTGTATATCGCTTGTCTCATGATGTGGTCACTTGAGATGTAGATCGCAGTGTGCTTACTGCTAGTCTTCATCAGTTGATGAGGTTGACTGGTTGAGCCTCACCATATGAATCATGATGGGGGCTGTGATTGGTGCGTTTTGCTCCTCGTTGTTCTGTGAGAAGTTGTTTCCTGAGAGGTTCGATTTGAAGTTGTTCCCTTGGTGGTTTTGCTGACATACCAAACTCCTGTTATGTTTCTTGATGGTTGGTATCCATGCTTCGGGAATTTCAGTTGCGTTGTCCCTGTTGATGTTATCAGGGTGAAGTGGAATGTGGGTAGCTTCCTTGACTCTACCGATGTACCAGTGGGAGTCTCAATCAATTAACTTTGCCTTGTTCCAAAGTGGGTGGTGGCTGATCTTATTGGTGTGCTCAGAAACTGCAGAGGTCTGGATACAGGCGAGTATATCCCTGTCATGCTCTTTGATCCTTTCTTAAATAGATCTTCCTGGGGGTTGGTTTTCTTGTCCTGCGGAGCTGCTGCATGAAGGTGGAGGGATAACCGTGTATATTCATTGTTGTGATAAATGGTGGCCATTCTTAACTTCAAAGCATCATGCTTGTGGAGAGGGAACAATAGAAGGGACCATATACAACGTAACTCCTTAAAATCCAAGATGGCTTCTAGCGACAGATTTCCTTTGTGGAGCAAGGGCCGATTTTCTGAAACTACAATTATGGCCATTAGACCTTGGGACACTTGAATGGTAATATTTCATTGAGAAATAAGAAAATGTAGCCTCCACTGTAATAAGAAGTCTTTTACAAGTTTTATGACTATCTCTGTCCCCCTCCCCACCTCCCCAAACAATGTTGAAGATCAGTCACCAGTTTCAAAACCCAACTGTTAAAATTAAAGAAAGAAGAAAGGTCTGAGTTTTGCCGTGACTCCTGCGAACATCTCAGTCTCTGAGATAATCACCAAGGTTGAGTCGGCAGTAAGGTCACTCGATGTGGAACAAGCAGACACCGTAACACTTTGTCAGGCAGAACCACCAAAGCCCAGCATCAGGAAGGAAGAGCGAGATGCCATTAAAAGTCTCAAAAAGGACAGCACTTTCATGATCCTCCCGGCAGATAAGGGTTGTGATAACATAGTCCTGGATACTGACACATACCATGCCAATATGTCAGTGTTAATTGAGACCGTACCATACCAGCCCCTTCACAAAGACCCTACAGACTGTCTGACCTGAAAACTGTCTGAGAAGCTGCAGCTGTCCTTAAAGCGAAATGATTGCTTATCTGAGCCTGTTTACAACAAGATCAGAACGTGACACAAGCAACCACCTAGGATCTACGGTTTACATGTACCTAAGATCCACAAGGCCAATATTTTGTTAAGGCACTACCAGTGTACCAATAGGAGTCTCGGTCAATGAACTTTGCCTTGTTCCAAAGTGGGTGGTGGCTGATCTTATTGGTGTGTTCAGAAATGGCAGAGGTCTGGGTACATGCGTGTATATCCCTGTCATGTTCTTTGATCCTCTCTTGCATAGATCTGCCTGGGGGTTTCTTTTCTTGTCCTGTGAAGCAGCTGTATGAAGGTGGAGGAATAACCATATCAGCCCCTTCACAAAGACCCTACAGACCGTCTGACCTGAAAACTGTCTGAGAAGCTGCTGTCCTTCAAGCGAAATGGTTGCTTATCTGAGCCTGTTTACAACAAGATCAGAGTGCGACACAAGCAACCATCTAGGATCTATGGTTTACATGTACCTAAGATCTACAAGGCCAATATTTTGTTAAGGCACTATTGTGCCCTGCATAAACACCTTATCTCCTTTAACAGGCAACTCAGATTTCATGGTGCATTTACCACGATGAACAGCAAACAACATTAATTTTGTTTGTAAGGCACAATGTTGGGTGAAAATGTTTGATGGCAGCCATTTAAATGCAAAGTACTAGTTCTGATGTTAGACAAAAATGTTTGTAACCTGGGCTTAAAAATTTACAAAGATATTGAACTTCCTTGGGCAGCATTTGATGGTATAAAAAAGGTACGGTTGAAACACGTCATCATGGACACCAGTGAAAAATATGTTTGTATTGATGGGATGACCATAAAGCAGGGATTGACTGTCATAAAAGCACTTTAGGATTTCATCCATAGTAATTGTACAAAATGTTAGAAACGACTGTGTACAGTTCTGTAGCATAACAAAGACTTGGGCTGTACTTACATGGACAGACTAAGGACTGTGAGTGCCTCCTTTTGTTACAGCACACATACGTTCTGTGCATCTTGGGTCTGGTCCAAGATATTCAGGTTTCTTAAGGAGTTTGCCTACTAATGCAAAGGTATTTTGTGCAGTTTATGATTACGTGAAAAAAACGGATCTTAGCAAGGACCATCAAAATCCAAAAAGAACACTGGGGGTAACCATGGATAATTAATAAATAAGTTGAGGTTAAATGTGGAATGAAAATGCCATGTATTCTTTGTATTTTCAAGCTTTTTTAGAATTAAGGTTACGTAATTATCTGTGAAAAAAATGCTTGGTTACCCATGGTTGTAAGGGTTATTTACCTGGAACAACCGGGTACGTGAAAAAATAAATCACATACCCCCGAGGGACAGGTAAATAACATGCTTATTTTTCAGTTGTGAGGTTTCTAATGCAAATATTTAGTAATTAATTTTTGCGAGTAACATTCCACTGTTTGTTTGTCCTTAGAAGCACACCTTTTCAGGTCTCTTAATTTTTTTGTTATTCTACACAGGAACAGTGAATGCACCAGCTGAAATTGATTGTATCCATGGCACCTACAGCTGCATGACTTGGTCTTGTAATCTAACATGTCAGAGATTGCAAGTGTAAGTGACGATGTTAGTGGTACAAACCAGATAGCTACTCCTGAGGATCCTAAAGAAAAAGCTCTGCAGGAATGCTCACCAACTGATGATGCTACTGCCAGTGAGCTGTTTGATTCCTTTATGGAGATTGCTAATGATCCAAAACTTCAGGATAATGATGAGGCAAGTGGAACACTTGATCAAAGTGAAATGATGCAGCCTTCTAACCCTGGGAAACAGGCAGATATTCAAAATGGAAGACTTGATCAAAGTGAAATGATGCAGCCTTCTAATCCTGGGAAACAGGCAGATATTCAGAATGGAACACTTGATCAATGTGAAATGATACAGCCTTCTAATCCTGGCAAACTGGCAGATATTCAGAATGGAACACTTGGTCAGGGTGAATCCACAGACTCTCAGCCGGACTCAGTAAATAAAGAAATGAATAACAGTGCAAATGAACCAACAGGCAAAACAACTGAGCAACTTGATATTGTTCAGACAACAGTGACTTCTAATCCTCACGATACAGACACTGACAATGGTTCCACAGATGAGCAGACCAGTTCTTCAACAAATGATGATTTACGTAAAGAAGAGTCAGTGGACAACCAGTTAACTGCAGATGGAGACCCTGTGCCAATTAGTGCCACAGATGTACCAATGGGAAGCAGTGAGGTAGTAGCAACAGATGCAGTTATAGATGAAAGTAATGCTGAAGGACTTTGTTCCCTGAGTGTTGAATTACAAACAAGTACTAATTCTGTTATGGCAAATGAAGATGAAAGAACTGAACGACAACATCATGAAACTGAAAGTTTAGAAGAGAGTTCTAGAGACAACAAAAAAAGGACAGGTGGTGACCACGAGATATCAGATGATCCAAAAGAAGAGAGCACAGACAGTGCTGTTCCACCAGATCTTAAAAAATCAGTCCCACAGAAAAGTGATCCAGATGGATCAAAAACAGAAGTTGCACAAAGGTTATCAAAGGCTATGGAAGATCTAGCAGGCTTAGAGCAACTGTTATCCTCTGCTGTGTCAGAGTTCAAAGTATCAGCCACCGAAAAAAAATTGGATGAAAATGATGGAGGAGGGGAAGTAAACAGCAATGCAAAGGAGGATGAGGTGCCTTCAGATACAACTGAGGAAAGGCCTGCTTCAGGAATTAATCTCATTGTAGAGAGGGAAGAGAAGAGTGAAGAAGATGCAAGTGAAGTTGCATCACAAGATTCAGAAGAGCTTGTTCTTTCAAAAACAGATGAAGGTGCTGAAGTTCCTGTTTGTAAAACTGGCAAAGATGGAACTATAGGTGAGACTGCTGTGGCAACAGATCAGCTAAATTCAGCAGCCTCTGTTGAAACACTGCCAAAAAATGATGAAGTGTCCTCTGAAGAAACAGCCAGTGACCTCTTTGATGAACAAAAAGAAGTTAAAGCTGGTGAAATGGAGGACTCTGCCTCTACTGTGACACTTGAGGCAGACTTAGAAAACACTTCAGAAGAGCTGGGTGGTAAAACAGGCAATAGGCAAGTTGAGAACAATGTACAGGAAACAAGTGAATCACCTTGCCAAGAAAATGTCAGTCAAGATGACTCAAAAGTGCAAACTGTGGCTGAAGAATCTCCCAGAAAAACACAGATTGAAGAGTTCGAAAATGACACTGAAGCCTCCTTGGAGAAGCCAGACTCAGCTGATGACCTTGACAATGAAGTTGCAAGCAACGCAGTTCCTGACATTGAAATAACAATGACGGATGAAAGTGGAATATCAGAGCGTAAAAGCCTTGATTCACTAGACACTGAAGGAAGCTCGAACAGTCGCCCTGCATCTCCAACTGCATCAGATGAGGGTATAGACTCTGACACGCCTTCTGATTATGGTGATGATGATGAGGATGTCACATTTGATCCTGAAAGCCCAGGATCTTCTGCTAGAAGGAAAACTTGGCTTCTAGAAACAGATAGGGATCGCTTGTCATCTGACTCGTCAACTGTTTCAGAAAAGGACTTTAAAGACAAATATGGTCAAGAGGATAGCGCTGATGGAAAATCTGCAAAAAAAGGTGAGTTCTCGCGACTATTTAATTTCTGCAAACCCTTCATACTTTAAAACTGAAATTAAGAATTTTTGTATTACAAACTCCAAATTTCTGCACTAACCAGGCCTGGCAACCCACCTTCTCACATCACTGCCTTGAAATTTCAACAAAGAAAACATGTATAGGAGCATGTGTCTTCACATGAGCTGATTCCAGGGCTCTCATTAAAGACTCTCTGTTGACCACAATGCAACGTGCGCCTAAACGGAGGTTTCGTGGACCACGAAACCCCAAAGTTTTGCGTCGGCATTTGAAGGCTGTGGAAATCTGCCTTCATCCAAGTCATCCTTTCGTAGAATGGATAGAGATTTTCTTATGGAGCTATGAAATTTATCAGGGAACTATTGGAGCAGTGTTGATTTAAAAAATGTTTTATTCTTTGGGTCACAAAAGAGACATTCGGACACTCGATGTTTCGCACAGCTCTCAACCAACAAGCAAGACCCCTCGGAAAGTTTTTATTAATACCTCATATCAGAATAATGTGACAATGGGCGATCCAGTGGGTTCATAGGGAAAAATAGCAGAATTCTTATGGTTATGTGGAACTGAATGTGAGTGAAAATCAAACTGACTACAGTAATAAATGTTTCTGTAGATCGGACGTGACTGAGTATTCAACAAACCCCGCGGGTGGCAAATCGCGGTTTTGCAACCTTTAGTGATAAAATAAAGTAATGTCAATTGCTTTTACTCTACATGTCTTTCGAAATTTTAAAGAGGGGTATATTAAGGTAAGTGCTGTTGAACATAAATGAATGAGAGAACTCATGACCTGATACACTAAAAACCAAATGCGCTGTGTCAATTTGAAAATATTTCTCTGACTGCGTGACGTGTAATGACAGTCAACGATGGATCGTATTTTATTAGTCTTTTCTTGGCTGCTAAAGGGCTCAAATCTAGCCATTTTATCACAATGTTCTCTCTTCAAAGGAATCAAAACATAAACAAACGCGTGCGTTGCATTGTAGTCGACAGAGAGTCGTTAAGGGGCATGATCTGTAACACCTGTTCCGGGGGGGGGGGTACTCCCGTCAATTTAGGATAGGTGTGTGCCACCAAGGTTCTCAAACCCTGACCCTATTTAAGGGTAGAAAATCGAGAATTGATACCCTTTTAAAAGCCCAAAACCAAAAAAATGGCACCCTATTTAAGGGAAACAATAACTCATAATTGTGTAACATATCTTTTTCGTTTTGCGCGTTGAGGTGGATACTGCAATTTAGTGACCCCATCTAAGGATCACAATATCAAAAAACACCGAAAAGGATACCCTATTTAAGGACTGAGCGCCTCAAAGACCCTACCCTATCGGGCAGCACATACCTATATAGCGTATGTAAGGGAGTACCCCCCTCCCCCGGGCACCTGTTATGGTTGACGACAGTGTATGCTTGATGGGACCTGGATGTTGCAGGACGGTGAACTTGGCCTCTTGTTTACTTGTCACAAAGAAGCAAATTTGATGCGGGTGTGAAGTTCAAGGCAGCAGATGACTCAAAACTTGATGACAGCCCTGTGCCATATACAGTTACTTGTAGAGGGACAAAATGTATATTGATTTCTCGCAATATACTTGTAAAGGTTTCATTATCACAGTGTGGCTAACAGCAGAGCTGTGATCATGTGTATTTGAACTCGAATGGCCACTGTTCCACTTTATCCATTCAAGGATATTATATGAAAGTTATCTTGACTGACAACCACTTACAAATTAGCCACTTGCTGTAATGTGGCCCCTATTACTAACACTTTCTTCAGAAGTTGTTGAAACCGCTGTTAACTTGCAATAGTTACCGGTATTTTCTTCTTTTGAATCTTATTAGATTACATCCGAGGACACCTGTTGAAAATGGGCGGCACAGGTTTGACACCCAAAAACTGGAGAAAACGATGGTAAGAATACAAACTTTGCATGAATCACAGTTTCATGCATGAGCACAATACGATCATGACTTGTTGAGAAGTAAAAGATCTATTTGTGAGCCAAATATCCCATCAGCCTTGCACTATCTTCATGACATGTCTAAATCCCCCTAGCACCTACTGGAGAGTTTTGAGGTTTGGGTTTTGTTTCAAAATGTGGCATTGCAGGTTCATGCAAAATTAATATAAAATATGCTGGTGCATAAAATTTGCATTAGCATGTCAAATGGAGAGCAGAAAATGAAGACAAGGAAGCCTAGTATGTTCTTGGTTGCTGGTGGGCTTTGTCTTTTTGGAGGCTCTAAAAAGTGGCAATCACGACTGTGCCTTACTCATTTAAACATGGGTGGTTTTGCTCAGGATTTCATTAATAGCTTTCCTTAACAGTCAACATGGACAAAGTTATTTGAAAAAAAAAGATCTCAGAATCTGTACCTATTGTTAAACCCACAAGTTTAATGTGATCCTAGTGTGCATTTCTCAAAATTCCCAAAGACCCAAAGAATATTCAGAAGTACAATAGTTTTTTGGTGCCAATAACGTCTTATAGAATAGGATCGCTGACCAGAAGTGATGCTGTACAAAAACTTGGGTGGCTCGGGTGATGGCTTGGTTATAAGTAAGGGAGATGAGAGGTTAATACGCAACCACGGATTGGTTGGACAAAGAGGGTTTTCAGAGCAGAAAATGAATGGATGAGTTTTTTTTGTCCTTGAAAATGTGGCTACCCAAGCCAGGTGGTCATTTCTTCAAGGCAGGGTTCCTCCATAGTGGTGTCTGGTTTCATTAATATTGTGGCAATTCATTGAAAAACCCAGCGGATACTGGCCAAAATTGGTTACCTTACCATTCCTAGACTATACATTAACCACTTATTGACCCTTAAATGTTATCTACATGTAGGTTTATTTTACGAGGTGATAACTGCCTGTACTACTACAAGCATTCAAAGGACAAGATGCCTTGTGGAGTCATCATCATGTCAAACTACTCTGTGTCAAAAGCCCCAGAAATCAATAAGAATCACTGCTTCAAGCTGACCAAGGGTGGTGCCAGAACATACTACATGTGCGCAGGCAGCGACTCTGACATGAAAAAGTGGATGGTTGCTTTGATGGATGCTGTTAAGGAGTCTGCAAATGAGGTATAATTATATTTTTGTGCAAAATTATGACATGTAACTGAATGATTGTCATTGAAATGGCATGCAGAAGTAACTGAGTGCTCTTATGAATGCAAGAACTTCACTAGGGTTTAGCCAAAACACTGTAAATGTCTTATATGTTGATGTGATTATTAATTGAATTTGGCTTTGTGTGCCGTGTTGCACCATGCAATAGGAAGTTCTTGTCACCTGTATAAAACAGCTCTTTTGTATTCTGAATATTGGGGCCCTAGACATTTACAGCATTTGACTAATTACCAGTGAGGTTTTTGAGTTCTTAAAGACAACTCATTTACTCCTGGACGTCATTTGACATTCAGTCATTGTTGAAGAAGGTTAACCCACTGACGCCCAATGCGCCCCTATGTGCCCTAGAATGAGTGGGCGTCTTGTTCCTCCTGTGACGTCATCAGTTTAAGTGACGCTCAAAACCTTTGATAGTCAGTCGATGCAACGCAAAAAGATCTTGTAAATGATGCCTGAACGACAATGATCGGATCAAGTAAACCTGAATAACAGCCAGAAAACCACGGAACTTTTACCTCAAAAACTCAAGAAAATCATGGCCTTCCCGCCGACTGCTACTTTTGGCCAACTCTTTGCTTTTCAAACGAGCTTTGAGGCCAAACTTTTCTTATCGCTGGAAACCGTGGTCGTATGGCTAACTCGACAGCAAAAAGCAAAAACCGAAATGAGAACGAAAGCAACGGGCTTGTGCGTTAAATCTCGAAGAGCCGTAGACGGTGGAGTTTTTCGCGTAAAAAAACTATCTCAAAATTTTGAATTGTGCGCAT
>Ga0126336_10000284_pt1 | contig 18285 bp, 16 predicted proteins | sample SidCmetagenome_FD_92530 | JGI IMG/M metagenome (GOLD analysis project Ga0126336, IMG submission 92530) | Coral microbial communities from El Islote,Puerto Morelos, Mexico - Siderastrea C C metagenome | ecosystem: Host-associated > Invertebrates > Cnidaria > Coral | place: El Islote,Puerto... | reverse complement strand
CTCTATCACTTTGCTTTCGCTTTCTTGATTTTTTTTCTTTGTTTTCTGTTGGCCTGACCTTTGGAGCAGGTCTTTTAGTTTTACTCGAGTCGTACCCTCTCATGTACAGTGTTGGTGTAGGACATTCGGGGGTTTGAGCAGACCTTTGTACTCTTTGTAGCTTTAAATTAATCACGATTTATAGCTCTGGCCCACGACAAAACATCTTTTTCACTCTTGGGCGAGTGGGATCTCAATATTCCAACGTGAGGAAGAATTTTTTGCTTCTCTGGGTACCTTCGATCGTTGTCACAACCCCACACAGCACAATGATCGCCACCAGGCATATTCCCGATATTATCTGTACTACTGAGTTCAAAGATAACCAAAAAGCAGTCTGTACACACGTAGTTATAACTGAATAGGGTTTATTGACTTATTTTCTCCCGATTTATGCCTAACTTTGTGATATTTCAAGAGCATTACATGATAAAAATTTCACAATTAATCTTATGCAAGCAACACGTTTATCGGTAGTTTTTATCACATATTTCGAGGTTATACAAACTAAAACTTATACTTCCCACGTACCAACATGGTCCAAATCCATTTCTGATAAAATAGCGGCGAAAAAGCGTTGAACTCCTTCAAAACTCATCTTTTTGGACGTCAAAACAACTTTTCGCCATACATTTCCTTCGAGCGACTTGCCATGTTTGCCCCCTAGCGATCCCAGAATCCTTTGCACATAACAGAGGAATCTGATTAGTGGCAAATCATTCATTAGTTATCTAGCTTATTGCCTTAAGCACCCAGCAAGGTACAAACTGTAATCAGAAGGATTCATGTCATCCCTGATATTTTTTTATACGTCAAAAGGTGACAGCTGAACCTGTTGAGGGGATTGAGACAAACCAGCCTGGTCAATCTGTTGTAGTTAACAACCTTCCTAAGCTTCCTTAGCTGCCTAAAACCCCCCACTGCCTAGCTTACCTCATTTGCGTGAATTTCCTGCTCAAGATAACCTGACTCCCATCCTTGCAAGAAAACTGCTATGTCAGATCTTTTTGGTGATGTACTTAACACCAACCTGGTATCAGGGTCAGAGTGTTCACTCCAACAAAAAGCTGAAGAAGAAATAGGCAGATTCAAAGCTGAGCCACGTATTTCTCCGGAGAATAACCCTCTGGAGTTGTGGAAGTCCCATGAGCATAAGTACCCTCATTTGTCATTCTTTGCCAAGTGTGTCCTGGCTATCCCAGGAACTTCAGTACCTTGTGAAAGAATTTTCTCAACTGCTGGGGAATTAGTAATGCTCAGAGGGCATGCCTTTTTCCTGATAATATAAACATTTTGATTTTTTGTTAAGAACAATTTGCAGTTTTGTGTTTTCCCAATGACAGCTTTTGAGAACAAGTGAAGTTTTTACTCCAAGAAGAGGATGTTTCATTTTCTAATAACTTTAACCTTCAGTTTAATAGAGAATTGAAGTTTGAAAGCATTGAATACAATTAACACAAGTGAATCAGCAAAACATTTTTTCCTGTGACTTTCTTGTGTTCTGACTGCAACAATATTTACATTGTTGATGCTGTTTTTATGTCAAAATTTGTCAATGAAAATAAGTTATTGAAAGTATAGTTGAAGTTGTTGGTAACTAGCTAAGTCTTGTCTCGCACAGCAATCTATCGCATAGTGTTTCCTATCGTGGCCCTTGCATCAAGATATGTATATGTATCATTGGAAACTGTACCGTTGTGGCCCTAGCCAACATACCATTCATTACCACCAAACGCATCTCCATATGCCTTCTGTTCTGACATTGGAAAAATAGAAATGAATGCCGCAATATCTGAAGAAGCCAAAGAAGTGGTGCTGGCTAGTGATAGTCGCCATGAGTTTGGAACGCTCTGCAAAATACGGAATGTACACAATGTTCCGTTGTACTACTGGACTAATCGTCTGCAATTACCTTCTGCAGGTATGTGAAATCTCACTCCATGCCCAAAAGCAATTGAAACTGCAACATGTGTATTGCAAAAGTGTGCAGTGTGTTTGGTCCACTTGAGAAATTTGAGAGAGTGTGCACTCTGAAGGACACACGAGTGCTTGTTGTCAGATGTATCATAAGTACTGTAATTTGTTTCTTTCATAATATTTATGATTTTAATTTCTTTCATTTGTTTCAGGCTAATCAGGCAGATAGCAGTTGTGGTATAACATTTGTGCTATTCCAGAAGCCAATTACTTGCCTTCTGGGCACTGGGATGATAATTGAATCATTTATCTCAGACCACCAGAATTCCATTGAAAAGTGGCTGAGGAAAGACTGCAAAAAAATGCACTGACCTTGGCAAACCTGTGGCTTAACAGTTTGTCGACATTTGGCATATTGGAAAAAAGTAGGAGCTCTACTTTTGCGCAAGAAAAATCACCACAGCACCGCAACAGCAGTTCATCTCTGCAATCATACCAATTATTACTGAAACCAAGCACAAAGTTGGGGTCCCTGAGTTCCACCTCCATACCTTAAACTACTTTCAATCTGAATTAGGAGACAGAAGACTTTTCAGGTGCCCACCCCATTTTTTCAATAACATCTGAGGCTTTAAATGGGGCCTCAAATGCCTAGGCTGGGAACTCTAGAACCTCAACGGGCTAAGTCAAAAGCAAACAAATATATAAAGTGATCAATGGTTTGCCTCCCAACCGCTGTGCAGATCTTTTCTTTAGTAAGAAAATACAGCACGTTAAAACCTCAGAAACTCCTCCACCTCACTGCAATTACTGCTGCCCAAAACTGAATATCTGTAACAAAAAAGAAACGTTTTGGCTGTAGTGGAGCAAAACTGTGGAAGTCACTTCTGGTAGCACTTCTTAAATCTGAACCCTGTCTATCTTAAATAACAGAACTAATGAGCGCGCTTAGTCATTAGTTCAATATTTTTTTTACTGTAATGACACACACGCCCCCTGTGGAAATCAGCTTCTAGTACTGCATAAAAGTTAACAGTGCAAGCATGTCTAAATAAAGTTTACGTACACTTACTTGTTGTAATCATCATATTTGAAAATCTTATGTTACAAACCAATGTACAAGAGTTCGATCCCCGCTTTCCCTTCCTTTTATTGTGAATGTTACATCTTTCCTGGAAATTCAGCAAGAAAAAAGGGTGTGAGATAATTGGAAGATGGAGGAAAGCATGCATGAGAAATTTCTGGAGTATGATATTGATCTCTTCACTTTCTTGATTCAACTTTTCTCCTGAGTGTACCAAGCTCTAAGGTTTTCAAACGTCTTCTGTGCATCACTACCCAAGGTAACCAAAACGATTGATCGAGGTGATCAACATTTTCTCCTCCCAGATGCTGGTTACTTACATGGTTCCAAGCCAAGTTGCTTTGCTACTTCATTCCATGCGTTTTTCTTTCTGTTGCTATCTTAACAAATTTCTCAGTCTCATAAAACGGAACAGGAGAGCCTTCCACAACACTAGGAAGTCTTTCTTCAAAGGACGCCATCTTGAAATGACTCCAGCCAGATAGTACTGGAATTACAACCTTAGCCAATTTTGTTGGGAAGGTTGCCACATTTTACCTTGCTTTCGTTTCCTTCCCTTCCTACCTTTTCAATGTTGGATTTTGACAGACTTTTCTTCTGCAGAATTGTTGGGCAAACAGTCAACACTGAAAAAGGGGCAGGGAAGCAGCTAACAGAGACATCCACTAATATAAAAATGAATAATTGGATGCCACGAATAAAATCTTACTACAACAACATATGACCAACGTTGTCTGTGTTAAGCCGGTGTGGTCGCGAGGAAACTAAACTCGTCGATGTCGCTCAGGCAAATGCTCATGTGCCACATATGAAATGGAATTAGAGAAACAGTTCAGACACAGCCACAGTTGGAGGTATTATAAGATGGCCAAGTTTAATAAAACTGGCAGGCTGGAAGTAATTAAAAGTAATTAAAAGAAGTCTTAAAGAGGTGCAGCTTGAAAATGTCTCGAAATCATTATACTGTGGTTACCCTTAGATAGAAATAGAGATAGCTACTCCTGAAGGACTAGCATTACTTTGTTTCGTCAGTGTATAGTGGAGTTAGAGAGGAGGAGAGGAAGAGTGATACTCATATACATCAGTCGCGCAATTAAGAAAATACTGTTATCAAGATGGTGCAAGTTACTGATCATGGTGTTAGGGAACACGAACAGTGAACTGTTCATAGAGCAGACCTCAATAACATACCAACAAGAGAACCATTTGCCTAAGTTAAAGCACAGGAATGGAGGGAAACGACAGGTGCAAAGATTCAGCAATGGGTGGTTGCAGTCAAACAACACTCCAGCACTTCTGCAGTAGAAAACGGTTGCCACTTTCATATGGCTGTCAAACTAGAAAACGAACAAGACTTAAGCTCACACTACAACACCTGCTACTCCAGGTACACAAGCACAACAAAAGAAGATCCAAACACAGTTCACTCAAATGACCATCCAGATCAACAGAGTGCACCACCTTCCAGATCTAAACAAGCCATAACCAACAACAAACATTGGTGAAAAGATACCGGTATGAAGTCAAGGAAGCCCCGACTTTCTGCTTATAAAGTGGCTGAAATAATTTGGGCCAAGAAAATGACTTCGCATTTCCAGCTAACGGCTTTTGCTGCTGCTCGGAATTGCAAGGAAAGAAAGGCATGGCTGAGTTTATTTGCAATAGGAGAGGGAAAGTTGTCGACGAATGCAATAAATTGGAGTAAACAACAGTTAAAGAAAAGAATGCAAGGTCTTAAAAATCACGTCTTCAGCTCTTGCATGAAATGGGCAACAAACAGTGCACAGAAGGTGACAACGGCCAGTGGTTACAGGCCACTTAGGTTTGGTAATGAAAAAATGAAATGCAACTGTGTTTTCGAAAGCTGTATCGCATTATTGGAGAAAGGAAGAGGCAAATAAAAGAATTTATTTATTCACGGTGCTGTCATACTCGATTACACTACAGTTTTGCCAAATAATGAATTTATCCAAAATTATGGCAACTGTATCTCCTCGTACATTCGAGATCCCACGAAATTATTTGGTAGTTGGAGAACACTTTCCTAGTACTCTTAATATGAATACCAAAGGTCAAGGGAAACTTCTGTTTTTGTGTCACCACTTGACCCTCTTCTTGCCGATACCATTAACATTGGCCAGTTTGAGACTGTCCTTTCAGCAAGTCTCGATAATTGGAATTTTTTCTACCATAAGAAGCTACAATTTTCAGGTAACATACAGTCGGCAGCAGACATCCCAGTATTGGCTAATTTTTACTCAGTGAAATGCCAATCTTGAGGACTCCAGGTATCAAAAACGTGCCTCAAAATCTCGGGTATTCAGAAGATTACCAATACGCGAAATGTATTTCCATTACTCTGATAACAACCTTGCGCATCGTATAGATAATTTGAAGGAAATCAAACATTTGACAAGCAATCGAATATTATGCAGACAGTCACTAAATAAGTGAAATATTTATCCCTTTTTGGGTTGAAACTTTGCTTTCCTTTGCTTTCAATTAAAAGACACAAAGCAGATACCAATCAATTATTATAGTTGCAGTTTTTTTTTGTTTTTTTGCAGTTCACCTGTGACAGTTACTCCAGAAATCACTGGCCACAGGATTGGAAAACATGATTGGTTTTTGTATATTCTATTTTTGGGACAATACATTGTACAGTTCCCATTCAGGAACTTTTAAGAAATGAATGCGATGAATTTGAAATATTGTTTATCTAGCTGGGACGTTTGCAGAGGCATTTCTCCAACAAATCTACAGCAGTACCTCAGGTATGGTATCATTTGAAGTCTTCCGAGTCCAAATTATGAAGTTTCCCCCACTGAAGGGAATTGTAAAGATCAAACAACAGAAGAACCTAGAGAGGAACTGCCAGCTAAGGCCAAGAAGAAAAAAGGAAATCGCAAAGACTTACTGTCTTACTTATCTAGTAAACAACAATGATGCTGTGGATAAACTGACAGAAGTCTTGCCAGAACTGTCACTTTGTTAAAAAAAAAGTGTACCATGAGATGCAGGGCAAGTAATCGAAGGACAGTCCAGTCAAAAAAAAGGTAGCAAGCTGGCAAAGAAAAGGTCCAACATATTCACTTCAAGGAGCTACCATAGGCAATAACAAGGAAGCACAAGTACAGTAGACAGTAGGCATCACGGCTCCAAAGAAACAACGATTAGGACCCCAAGCACCTCAGGAACATTCTACAAAACAGCCTCACCGAAACGGAAATCAACGAGTTCTGTTACAATTTTCGAAAACTGCTAAACTAGAAAAGAAAGATAGAAACAGGGTACCATGTCTTCTCGTGAACGCCAATAGTGGTAAAACTAGTCTTTTTTAACCCTCCTTGGCCTGATCCATCACTCCAACATGGCAACAGCCACAAGGCAAATAGCCTTCAATAAAGAGACAACGAAATCTACCAAAGTGATTTTCATTGACGAGGCCTCTACGTCAACAATGGACATTGACAACTGGAAGATACTGCCTCGGGGAAGCTTTACAGCAGCTGACGTCAAGTACCAGATAGCTGAATCACTTATAACTGTGATTTTTTTTTTACAAAAACTATCTTGGAGCTTATCGAAGATAAATCTCAGAAGTCAATTCCTCGGAATTAAACCTTGCGGGAGGAAAAGGCTCACTAAATCAACATCTTTGCAAGTTCAAGTTAAAATATTTTCGCACGAGAAGTTTTTCTAATAATATTGATTTAAGAAAGTGGCTAACGCCATTTAGATATTTGTCCTCATCATAGGCAATACCTAGGTCCTGCGTGGATGGACTCTCTGTGAAGTGCGCTCCCACCCATTTTTTTAATGATGAGAGTAAATGAACATGCAAGTTAACCTCCACGTTAGTTTGCTTACACCTCCATGATCTCATAAGAAAATGGAACATCTGTGAACTGAATACTCATTTAAACCTTAGGTTTGCTTGAAAAGAACCAAAAAAATGCACACTCCAGTTTTTCAAAATGGTTTGACCATTCACATTTAAGTGAATATTACAGCTGGCGTTTGGTTCGGAAGGTCAACCCTTTCCTTGAAAGTAGGAAAAGATATGTAACACTGCCTGCTACCCAAGCATTATTGACACTTCCTTGAGCACTGCAGTCTAAGACTAAGAATTTTAGAAGAGGGTCTTGAACAAATCGAGGAGGCTGTGCCTTCCTATCTCGAGTCACTCTTAGAACCAGAATCTGAAATTGTGAACTTGACTGAGGTACTGGAAACACTCAACCTCCGAGGACTTTCAGAGCATCCCTGAAGACTTCGATTGTTGAATTGGTGACCTCCCTTGTAAAGACAGAGAAAGTATCAGAGGTCAGTGGAAGCCTCCAGGCAGGTGTGAAATGACATTTTGCATTCCTTGATACAGGACGACGTCATACCACACACAAAATTATTCTCACGTGTCCAATGGAGCAGCATTTGCGCACTAATCAGAAAGCAGGTTTTTGAAACAAGAGGGTATAAAGAAAGGACTTCACATGCCACTTGGAGATCTGCATAGCCTTCTGTTGTCAAGTGACCTGGAAATCGAATACCTGTTTTTTCTCTCTGAACAGCATTACCATATTCCGGCGCTCAATTCAAGCGTTTTGGAAGTAATTGTTGGCAAGCGTTTTTTCTCCTTCCACAGTAGAAGCCCATGGAAGAAAGGCGTTGGCAATGACAGAGGGATGCAAAGGGAAGATTAGTGGAGCATGGGCTATTGCTTAAGTTAGACATTCCTGCAGTGAGTTCTTTAAGACCAACATGTATTATACTGATGGAAATGTGCGGCACAAAGCAAAAGAAACATAACATATGGCAAGAGTGACCTGTTAGCACAGCTAATTTGGTCAAGCAGTACTGCTCAACAGCTTTCCAACTACCAGAGTACTCTAAATGTAATACTGCCCAGAAAGTCATCAACATATCTGCACCACCATCCTGGAGGATAGGTGGCTGTGGAAATCGCCCCGTTCTCTACAACCTCCATCACTAAATTGGCCATGGTAGCACTCACGGGCGAACCCATGGCACAGGCAAACGTTTGGTGATAGTGTTCCAGTAGAGGTTAACATAATACTGCAAACCAACACACACTGACAAATATCTTGATTCAACTCGCAACACCCCAATCAACATAAGAGGTCTGTGGTGAATACCCCCCTTCGGGGAGCGGAAAAAGTTCCATTAACAAGCGCAGGGAAATACAAAGAAAAGAGGCATGTGGACAACATCTTGATGAACAATAATTATCCGTTATGGTTTATCAAGAGTGCAACTCTCAACGCAAAGCCAAACAACATGTCACAAACGGCAATGCTACGGATGAAGTAAAACATTGTTTGTTGTTCTACCATATGTAAAAGGCATCACTGAAAGAACATTGAGAGTTTTATGCAATAACGGAGTTGAAGTGGGTTTTAAAGCGCTCAACATGTTACGCACTTGCTTCATGAGACCAAAGGACAAACTCACCACATGTCAGTCTAGATGTGTGGTATACAAAGTCAATTGCCTTGACTATGGTTTTGTTTACTATGATCAAATTGACAGAGCTTTAGCTACGAGACCCAAAGAGCGTAGAAGAGCAGTCCATATTTGGAACAGCAACTCTAAAATCGCTCAACACTCAAATTAGTATGGCCACAGTATGGATTTCGAGCATACCACCATTGTAGACCAAGCGCAGGATTATCTCAGGAGGCTTTTTCTCGAAACATGGTATTAACAGAGAGACCAGAATGCAGGGAACGAACATATGGAAATCCCAGACATTTACAGATTGCTTGCATAATGTTCGTAGTCTCACGCACCGCATGCACGTTTTGTTGTGTTAGTCACTGCACACGTATGCAATGTGAAACATTACATAAGCCATTGCTTTTTGCCAACTTTCAAACCGAAGAAGGCTGAAGCTTTTTGGTCGAAAAGTCTTTTTTCAAGTTTTGCTGTAAACGTTGATTTACAATTCACTAGTCAGTGCCAGAAGGTCCATGAATGAATTAACTAAGCAATCATGACAAGTCTTTCTCTTTTGAGACAGATATAGCCATGGCTATATTTTGGCCACAAAATAAAGGCATGGCTCTCAACGAGAATCTGACCCATATGACTATGGTGAAATGACATCGAACAATATCAAGAATGGATGCGGAAGGCACTTTGCCCCAATAGTGGCAGAACTTATGATACGCAATGTGGTTGCAGGCGAGTAAAGGCCGTCCTGTACTCCTTTCTATCAAATCCCTGACCTACAGATCGTGAGCTTAGTTTAAATAAATTTATCTATTTAATTATACAGTATCAAATATTGCTGCCTCGGAATTTGCTATTGTTCAATTCATTCATTTTGTTAAGACCCCTTTGAAAACCACATTACCGTTAATGGAAATGGAGTTTCCACGCTTTTTTGCTAGCTTTCATGGCAAGAGAGAGAGTAAAGAAAGAAGCAGTCAAAAACAACAATCCAAAACATCTTCTACCTCTATATCTGTGGAAGAAGGAGATCAAATTGCATCTATGATTTCACATGAAAATTCACCGACAAAAAATGACAGACCTACACAACAGATGTCCTGACATTTAAGTCTTCATCTTTGTTCATTGATGAGGGAAAGAGACTGGAGATGCAAGGGACACACCGCCAAGATGAAGACCCAGACACTGGTGAAAGCTAGTACGGGGTCAAGGTGAATGGAACCTTATTAAAGAAGAAATGCCCATACAAGAGTTGCGATGATCTGTCGTATGTCACAGAGTTGAGACTGAACAGCTTGGAAAGAGTCGTTGGTGTTTTTGTTGAGGAGGTGAATTTTGTTAAATGGAGCACGGGAAAACGCACCCGTGGCCACTACATTTGGAGGGACTCTTTTTTACTTTCAGAATAATACAATGAAATAAAAATGACGACATTGTCAAGATACCCTGCAAACACCAACTGCCTCCCAGACGAGACTCTACAGGAAGTGTTTGAACAAGTCTGTGAGAATGGCAGGGGTCCTGCCATTGGGGTACTAAGCTTAACATGCCAAAGGTGGCAAGGCTTGTTCGAGATTACCTTTTCAGGAAATACATTCATTTTAAGTGGCCAAGGACAGTCCATGAGCGACAAAAAGCCTCAGATGACTTTAAAGAAAGATATCATGTAATGTACGAAATTCGAGAGCACATTGGTGGCATCCAAAAGTACAAACAGATGCCTGGGTATATGCAGCACAGGAGTGGCTCCATGAGATTTTACTCCGATGCTGGAGATGAGGCACCCTGGTTATTGCTGAGAGTTTCGGGCTTGGGTCATGAACGCGTTCTCTGACCTGCTTGATGACTGGGATGGTTAAAAATTGGTCATAACAACTGTTCTCAGAAATCGACTTAGCCGTTGGATGTCGTTTAGCCTATGAAAGAAGGCTCTCATTAGTACAGTCTTTTATTTCTATAATTGAAGGCGCATTTGCTTTATGGTTTTAATCACGAGACCCTCTCCAACAAAGGCCACATGGCCAAGAGCAAGTTCAATGTAAAGCCCAAGTGTGTTTGAGGGTTTTGCCCACCAAAAGGGTAGTAGGGTAGTTTAAAAATTAGGTAGAAAAACGAGGTAGTTTAAAAACTAGATGGTAAGGATGGGTCATGACAGCCCTACTGCACCAGAATTTCACAGTGCTAATTCTGTTGTAAGGAACTTAAATCTCTCTGTTTGCTTACGGAGGTAAAGAGAAGGGTGATCAGAGTTTAGTGAGACACTTGCCACAAGACAACAATGTGATCATTGTCTCAGACCATGCTTCAAAGTATTGAGTTTCTAATTGTCACCCCAGGAAATGCAGCATATGTCATGTTAATACATTTCCTGACATTTTGAAACCCTAAAAGCTCAAATGTTTTGTGTGAGAGGTGTCTGATTGCTTCCATTTCAGGGAACGTGGCGAGCATGTGGGACTTATGACAGTTTGACAACTTGAAGATTTGAACATCCCTACCAATCCCATCCTCTGGAGAAGCGCTTTATGGATACTTAGTTTGGGGTGCATAAGGGTTTACCCAAACGAAGTAACTTGATGTGATTCAAGTTGATTTCAGTGAAGGTGTTTTGCAGGATTTTGGTGATATCTTAAGGTCCGTTGGAAACTTTCGAACTTCAAAGGTAAACTGACACGTCCTTCTCGTAAAAAGAAACCTACACAGGCGATCAGGCAGTAACAGACAAATAACGTCATTCACTCTACCCAGCAATCTAATGAAACAAGACATACGTGCAGACACTGATTTGTACCATAGTGGCAGTTGCATTTTTTTTTTCATTCATTCCATTTCTCCTTATGCTTATCACGCACACTTGAGTAACAAGATTGACAAGCTCACAATAAAAGGATTGTGAAGATGTTGGTCAATAGCACCAGTCCATCTGGAATCATATGTAGTGGTTTGCAGTGTCAACGCCAGATGGAAACGTGGAGATGATGCAAGAGAAATTGAAAATGTTGCCTCTGCACATCCAAAGTTTTTACACAAATCAAACCAGTGACATATACCCCGAGTGTGGGCATGGAGAACAGGAGGGGAGGCCAGAGATCGACTCTGGCTTCAGCCTGGTACATCAAACAAATGACTATGAAATGTACCCGTCACTGAATATTACAAAAAGGTAAATAAGTAACCTAACAAATGGTGGCTAGTATTGTTTGACCAGCAAATGATATTTCCACAGGCTCAAATGCTACTGTAAAACTGCTTGCTACCCAAGCCTCAGTTGCTTTAGGACACGTCCTAATTGTCCCTAAAGTACAAAACCTTAACTCCACTCTTGAAGGAAAACATAACCTGGATATCCAGTTCGTTCCCAACCTTACCGTGTTTTCATGCTGGGGAATGTACGCGAGGGGCTGATTGTAGCAGCTACCCTTTTCTCAAAAATTTAAAAAACTACAAGGCATTCATTGACATTAAATTACCTTTGCTTGATTGAATCTTGATTCTTAGTGAACACCACAAACAATTTTATTTATCATGAATAGAAGCATGTATGAGGCTAAGCTCACCAGAGAAAAGAAAAGTCATTTACTCTTAAACAAGCATGGTGACCTCTCTTTTTTCCAAATATTTTTGACCTACCATTCATCCTCTTTTCATTCAAAGTGTTAGAAAAGAAAATACATGTTCGAAAAAAATTATTACTAGTAACGCATTACTATCGTATTCTGTGTCCAGAGACTGTAATAATCTCTTTAACGTCTCAAATCAAATCTTGAAGAGTTATCTTGCTCTTTTGACAGAAGTTGGTGAAGTTCCAAGAGAAACTTGCTAATATCTACAGTATCACTTTGCAGAATAATGTACCGATTATCAAGTACTGTTACCACGTAAACACATAGTCCATATTCCTCGTACAAAAGGTGAAATCGAAATTCCTTATCCTCCGCTTCCCTTTCCATGAAACCACAAAATATCCCATAAGCATCTTCATATGGGAGATAGCCAAATGCTTTAGATCCATCATAAGAAGCCAAAAGCTGCCTAAGAATGTACAAGAAACCCGCCAAAACTCGAGTTTTTACTGTGTTTTTTCTAAAAACTACAGCAAGTCCTTCAAGCTTTTCCTCATTCTCACTCACTTGGGCGACTGCAATGATTTCCTCAGTTTTTCTGTCAATGGAGACCCTAACCTGATTTTACTCCTTTTCTCAGAGAAAGTTAACTTTTTTTGCCAATTTTGTGGCTAAAATCGACTTCTTCATCTACACTTTCATTCGCCATCTGGTCCGCTATTTTGTTTGAACCCACTCTTTATTAGGTCAGTGGTAGATAATGACCGCTGTATAAAAGCCTGATTCCTCAGAAATGACACATTCTATCTCTGTCAGTCTCTCGCTGTACAGTTCTTCACTACAGCTTTTACCCATCATGGCAAGTCAACATGGTGAATGTTTGAGTGCAAATGATCGGCTAATATCTACTTTTGTGAGAAGTTTAAAGCTTTAGTTCAAAGTTTGGTGTGTACAGATTTGACCATTTGAATGATGTACAAGTTGAAGACCTACACAAGTTTGGTAATTTTAAGCTCATACGTTGATTGCGATTGGTTTTGTTTCGTATTTCTTTTTGACACTGATAATATTGAAACTGGTAGTTCTTTCAATATTTCTCATGGCACTGCAACTGTATTATTTATAGACCTTACTAATATTGAGATACGGCGATTTACTTGAAAAAAGCAGGAATTTGGATTGAAGTATTCTAATGGCAATACAGTTGGCAATATAAACACGATCCAGGTTCAGACAAAACAACAGCTTACCAAGCATATGGGACCTCTCAGATCGTATCGACCACCTCCTGCATGGAAATCTACATCTATGGGATTCATTCTTAATCCAACTACAACAAGAGCTTTGTTTATGAATTCCTTTCTTCCTGAATTTTACAATGCAAAGTAAAAGTACTGTAAAAATTCCAAACATTATGTAAAACAATTGGGACCGGAAGACAGGTCTACAACTCAAAGCAGTAAATTGATGGTACAAAGAAACAAATAGACTCAATGATGAACAAAGAAAATCCTGCCGCAGCAGGAGCTGTTTTTGACAGTGATTTTACCTTGTTTCCTAGTGATGATATCAGATCTACCAACAGCATTGAAAAGGCTAAACAAATAACACCAAAGCCGAGTTCTCTTGATGGTGACATTAAAAATATGGACAGCAAACTGGTCAGGTCTTTGGGGGAAATTAAAACATGGACAGGAAGCTACCCATAAGGTATTTGAGCAACAAATTGGCAAAATCACCATTCTCCAAACCAGAGTGAGAGATATTAACAAAAACGTTATGGAATTGAAAGAAAAATGTTCAAGCCTCTCTAAGGTGCAGTATTTTAAGCCAAAAAGCCAAAAAAGGAATCAAAAACAAAATAAAAGGAAAGCTAACAAAGCTAAAGCAATAAGAACAGAAGACAACGCAAAAGAGTAACTGAAACCATTGCACCCCAACATCAGTCGCATGTTACAGAGCCTATTAGGCCTTTATCCCTTCATTATGAAGGAATAAGTGGGCTTCTTAAGAAACAAAAGCCATATATCCAATTTGCCTTCGAGAAGGGATTGTTCACTAACGAAGCACAGGACATCCTCAAGCAATATCTATGCTTCAACCTAAACGAAAATGATGACGATGAAAGTGGTTATATCAATGCTGATGACACAAATGATGATCATGATGAAGATGCTCATAGCAGCATTGATGGTGATGCTCAAGATAGTGATGAAAAGGATAGTGCAAAACTCTAAACAATAACAATATTCACAATTTAAGGCAATTTATGACAGTTTCCTTATAGCATTGTTACATATAATGATAATTAGATGTTCTTCTTAAATTCTTGTTAGTACTTCACAGTTTACGTATCATAATGTTTTGTTGTTGTTGTTGTTTTTCAAACCAGATATGGAACTTATTTTCTCTTCTGTTAGTGTACAACCTGTAAATGATCACGGGCATAAATTTGCATGACCTTCCCCTTTTATATGGCCCATTTTCTCAACCCTCCATTTTCAGCGTCTCAAAAAGTTATAAAACCCTCCCCCAGTTTCCACCCCCTCCCCCTGGAAATTTCTGAAAAGTCCCCAAAATGGAAGTTGCTAAATTTTAACAGTAGTACATATGCACAGATGTACATATGATGTGCGCATACTCAATAAGTAATATACATACAGTACAGCCCCATAATAATGCACGCGCAAGAATCTTGCACCACAAGAAATGAAACGCTATGTTTTTGCGGTTTACCTGCAAGAACATTCGAAATGCAAGAAGTTGAAAATCTAGCTGCAAGAAGACACAAGAAGTTACGAATCTTACTACAAACCGCAAGCACCGCTGTCTATGTGTAACTATCGCACGTGAATGTAGCAGATTTGACTCCCGTTATGCGTGATGTTTTCGAATTCGTTTGCTCTAGCACTCGTCAAATACGTATTGAACAATAATAATCATTATAACTAACATACAAAAAGCTTTTACAGCAAAATATCTTAAATATATTCAAAGAAAGGTTAATCAAGGAAACTAGGATGTTGTCTGCGAGAGCGAACGGCTTTTTCTGGACCCCGCTGCTCTGTTTGGATCGAAGTTCATTGACAGTCACCGAGAATAATAACACCTGTGATACGCACATGCATGCGAAGAGTTGATCAACACCGGAATCTTTTGAATTTGCCTAGTGCATTCCTGTTATTTCTAGGAAAATGCCAATATATGTCGAGTGAAATCTTTTTAAAAGACAACATGCAGTGGCGAAGATAAAAACTCATGTCATCGTGACACCTTGAATTTGCATATAGTCTCGAACAGCTCGACGCACAAAGGTCACGCTTTTGTGATGCATTATCGAAATGATGTGTACGCGTCACTTTCACCGACTGAGAATTTTGAAAGGTGGTGTTACTCAGCAAATATTTGCTTTTCTCTCAACTTCTCAACATCAAGTTACTTTCACTCCCTTAAGCATACCGCATGTCTGGGACTCCGGGACACATTTAATATAAACTTAAAATACGCATGCTTTGTTTCTTCACGGCCGTTAAAAAATAAGGACAATAAAATAACATTGAATTCGCGTCAAACTCAGAACCTAATGAACTCTTTATCGAATAAAAACAATTCTAAATCGAAAAAATTTCACGGAGCGACTAAATAAACAACTGATTCCCGGGCTGATTGCAATAGATTAGAGCAGCCGATTTTTAGTCGCTCGCCACTTATCAAATCAATGAGATAGCCGCAACTGAATTCAAAATCGAAAGTCTTAAAGAAGACCTTTCCTTTTCAATGTTGCATGAGGTAAGAAGGAAAACTTCAACATCCACTCTAATTTTATTCCGCGAAACTTAAGTATTTGTTGCTGTAATATTTGCCGTAAGTTATACAAAAACGAAACTCGACCATGCCTTGCGCTAAAAAGCGACACATTGCGTCTTGTTGTGGGCCTTTTTTTACCATCTCCGCATTGTATGAAGTTAGTGCGAAGAAGCACAAAGAAGTTCTTGTGGTCTGCACATCCTACCGCAACAAAGTTCTTGCAGTTTTAACTTCTAACCACAAAGAAGTTCTTGCGGCTTGCAGTATTCAAGCGCAAGTAGCCACAAGAAGTCGTCTGCTTGCGGACGCAAAAAGAAGTTCTTGCGTGTGCATTATTTTTGGACTGTACTCTACAAAGAGAACTCATACAAAACCTGAAGAAGGGTGAGATAGTGGTTGTTCCATCATTTTTGCGTCACTACCATATGGAGTCAGTAGCAGTTTCAATAAGAGAAGATGATCGATCATCTACTTTGGAAATGTCTTTTCAAAGTGTTTATCCCTCCACGGTGAATTATCACCCGTTTTCAAGTTGCCTTAGACTTTTTGCCCTTAGGTGAAAGCGGGTAGAAATGACGGTATTGCTACAAGGGTAAAAGGTGCTATCAACATCACGATCTCTTGAAATGTGAAAACTGACACAACCGCATTCAATATAACCTATAACAACGGCATTTAGAACATTCCAGACAATCCGAATTCGCATCATCAGCAAAAAAACTTGACAAACATGGCGTCAAGATCTAAACATCCCAGCACAGCAGTCACACCAATCAATTTAACAAGCACTTACGTTCATTTCACTTACGTTCATCCGTCTTTCGTCTGGGACATTCACAGGAACTTGAATTGATCTCCATCGTGGACTCTGAGAGTTGCTGTAAGATTGTCCATCCGGCCATGTTGCAGAAATCGGAGATGGATGGAAATATGCCATGAAGTGATCGCTGCGTATCCAATCTGAGTAACATCGTAGGAGGCTGGTGGGGTGGTTCCGTAATGTTTTCTGTTGTTTTTTGTTAGTGATTTATTTCGTTAGCAAGGTCCGAAGTACCCCACCCAACATGCTGTTTGTAGCCACAGGAAACCCAGTGTGACGTAGCATGTTCCTTGGTGAGATACTATATTTATTTGGCCTAACTTGCGACTCTGTTTGACCAGGGCTTTAGTCTATGTTTGTGGTTTTCCAGGAGCTTGCAAAAACTGTGGATCATTTGAAATATCTCAATTTCCACAAAGATTTGAGAAATTGAGCAACTGTTGAAAAGCGAGGAAACCGAGAAGCCAAATGCTATGAGGATTACAACTGGGAAGTGTTACTACATCCTGACAGCCCTGCACCTTCTACAGGCTAACAAACCCATTTGAGACGATGATTCTGAAAGTGATGGAGATGACACTGTCATTGTCGGTGAAATATGGTAAGAAAGTGAAGGAATCTTACTGGAAGTGAGGGTTTGCATAACGTTAGAAAAGAATCTCAAGTAAATTAGACAAAAGCATGTATTTTCGTAAAGGATATCATTCAGAAAAGGTAGTTGCACTGTTCTACAACCAGGAATTTGCCCGATTATCAAAAGAGATTTTCAAACTGCATTATTTGGAGGACTATCAGGGCGAGGTTTGATTTCGAACTGAAAATTTAAAATTGCTACTTTTGCTACATGTATCCACTATCATTGGTTTCGTTTTCTGTCCCCTCTTTAGAAGAACTCTCTGGACTCAACATTTGTGATTCTATAGGGGAGGAATGTTATGATTTAACTGGTGACTCGTGACAGTCCGGCATGACCTTAACATTAACACATGATAGTCAAATGAACTACATCTTGATTTTTATGTTTGAATAAATCAGTGTGTTCAACCATACTCAAGGCCGGTTTATTGCAGGAGAACAGGAAACAGTCAGGGTTAAAATGATTGGGGATGGCACTAACGCTCAAGGTAGTGAAGTTCACTTACAAGGAAAACTATGTGCTGGCAATTTTCAAAACAAAAGAGACATATGACAATCTGAAAGGCAGTCTTTCAGATGTTACAACTAAAATGGCTCATTCAAATGAAATTCAGGTTGAAAATGTTAAGTACAAGATTGAGTACTTCCTTGGGAGTGACTGGAAAATCCTGGCTTGCATTGACGATGTAACAAAAACCTTGTCTCTCACCATTACAACTTTCGCCCGGTTTAAGTGTGTTGTTCAGAAATGGGGCATACCGCTGGCTTTTTGACACCGAAGGCCCGTGAATTTACTCGTCGGTAAGCTTTGAGTTTACTCAGATGAAAGAGCTGAGTATCTTCGGATTTATTGGGTTCAAACGAATGAATAGGACTTGTGACTTTTGGGCGGCGATTCTGTTGATGAATTTCAAAAGAATCCAACAATGGGGCCTAATTACAGG
>Ga0126336_10000283_pt1 | contig 18297 bp, 16 predicted proteins | sample SidCmetagenome_FD_92530 | JGI IMG/M metagenome (GOLD analysis project Ga0126336, IMG submission 92530) | Coral microbial communities from El Islote,Puerto Morelos, Mexico - Siderastrea C C metagenome | ecosystem: Host-associated > Invertebrates > Cnidaria > Coral | place: El Islote,Puerto... | reverse complement strand
CGTTCACGGCAGTGTAAACAGCGCAAACTTTACTCTGTCAGTTCTGTTTAATATTTTAAGGATAAGGTACAAACAACTTTCTGTTTGCATTAACAAGCTGTATTTTGCTACAATTTACGATTTGGAGCCTTTTTTAAATGTTAAAATTTTATTTTGGTTACAGTTTCAAAATGGCGGCGATCAGAATAAACATGTCAAATTAGCAAACTTTAAGGAGGGCGCTTCGCAAAACTAATAGAGATCCCAAGAAAATGCGAGCAGAACTTAAAACAGCTATCCCTTAGCTGTATCCTCAGTATAGTCTGGGGCTTAATTTCTGCGTACCGACAGGGGTTTTTTGCTGGTATTTTAGGCCACCTCAGACCTATATTAAGAAAGGCTTCAAAGTGGCTTCGAACAAAGGTCCACAACATGCCCGCTGAAAGAAAATAACTTACTTTTTTACTATGATTAGATTGACTAAGGATCGAACTTTAAAGTTATCGCAAGAAATGGTTTATAAGCTATTTTCTGCGTACGCGAGGCCGCCATAAACAATGCAAAGTTTCGGCAGTTTCGAATAAGCAAATTTGCCCTTTTGCGGACTCAACGGTTTTTATTTAATTACTCTTAAATGAGGAAATATTTAAACAAACTAAACCCGTTTCGTTTACTTTGGAACAATAGACTATCAATATAAAAAGTATCGGCGAAATCTAATTTTGAGCTGTGTCCGCGATGTTAAGGACCATCTTTGATTTTTACTGACACTGACTCTTAAGCGTTATACTTTGATTCTACTGCTGTGTTCACTGTCTGTATTCACGGTCTAGGCACAACAGTAAATATCAGTGAATTTACGTTTTCCAGCAGAAATAAAAGCGATAAGAAAGAAAAGCTGAGTCATCAGAGTTTAAACATTGCGTCATTCAGTAACGCTATGGTCAAAATATTGTGTCACACAATCACACTTTTCGTCACGCTGATTCGTATAAATACAGGATCGCGCTAACATCTGTGAAATCTAGGGCTGGGGAGGGTCAGAACAGCCGGTTAAAATGCCCATTGGGCTTTCTTGTTAACGTATTGTTTTTGCTTGGACTTCAAACAGGCGTACGTGCCAATATTTTATGTTGTTATTTGACTAAAAATCCTAGTCTGTATGAATGGCCTTAACATTGAGTGCGGCTATTAAAGTAGTTTTCAATCACTTTATGGCTTTTTTCTGAACGCTACCTTCTGTTTGAATGTAACTGGCTTTAAACTTGACTTCTTTGCCTAAACGGTAAACTATTTATAGTTTGGCTCTGTTGCCTTGACATAAATCCAAATGTAACTTAAAGTACGTGTAAATCAGTAAGGGCATGTGAATAAGTACTGCTGTACATAACGTTTTGCTCACTCCAATTTTCTTTGACAGAAAGATCACCTTCGCAAAGCGTCAGGTTTTTCCCTCGCGGCTTTCTCAGCCAAAAGGAATTTTTTGTTCTCTCACATAACCGGAAATAACGGTCCTCCAGGCAGGCGTCCGCTCTCAGTTCTCCCAATATTCATGACATGAACCTTGTGCACTCTTCCGACATGCGATGCCCTATAATAACAAATGCCTCCTATGCAGGTTTGCATGATGGTACATTGCAACAGATTTCACTGCCATGCATATGGTGTATGAACTTACTTATACGCATCAGAGGGAAAGACCAGAAACGATACAGTCCATCTGTTGCGTCCTCGCTAGAAAACAGTGCAGAATTGACCATGTAATGAGTGGACCACTTTGCAAGTTATGAGAGCATTTCTGTGTGCCGCACAATACCAAGAGGGGATAAAGGGGTAAGAGAGTTAATCCCAATGTAGGCCCTATCCCCATCTTTGGCAACAAAATGGCGGAAAATTCAAATTTCAAACCGTTATATCTTTTAAGTGGATAAGCATATTTCGAGTTTTTTCAGTTTTGAGATCCTTGTAACAAGGTCTTTCAGAAAACGTCCTGAGATATCCAATAACACTAAAAGGAAAATTTGGTGCGAGCTTGATGACGTCATAAAAAAGTCATGAAATTTTACAGAATGACGGGTTCCATACTGCTGCGAAATTTCAGGGTAATTGCTTAAAAACTCAATAAGGTATTTAAAATTTGAATTTTCCGCCATTTTGTTACTAAAGAGAACTTAAGAGGGATAACGATGGGGATAGGGCCTATATGGGGGAGTAGCTCTCTCAGCCTTTATCCTCTCTTGATAATACACAATTTCTGATTTATATTGGTTATTCAATCAATGAACATGAAAACATGAAATACTTACAGTTAACTATAAGGTGCACGTTTTTTTTTCAATATTTTCTGCAGAGTTGTTGGCCCTACATGTGTACGTTCCTGAATCTTTCTTGCTGATCGGAATAAAAGTGAGATGAGCTGTTTTCGACCCAGAACTTTTCACTTGTCCGTTATGAGTCAGAACGGTCTCGGGTCACTGATCCACACCTACGCCACCATCCCAACCCGTGCATGTAACCCACAATACACAACTTCTGATTTATATTGGCTATTCAGTCAATCAACATGAAACACGGAAACATGAAAACATGAAATACTTACAGTTAACTACAATGTTCACTTGTTTTTCAGTACTTCCTGCACTGCTGTTTGCCCTGCATGTGTACATCCCTGTATCTTTCTTGCTGATCGTTATAAAAGTGAGATGAGCTTGTTTAGATCCAGACCTTTTCACTTGTCCGTTATGAAACCACATCACATGAGGGTCTGGTTTGCCCGTCGCTTCACAGCTAATGTTGACAGGAGCTCCCTCATTGTAATTTACGTTTGCTGAAGTTGGGTCAGTGATAACGGGTGGCTCTGCAAATAAAAGGAAAGTAAACACGATCTATTAAAACAATTAAAACGAGAACAGGCGTACGTAGAAAAGCTAGAAACTGAAAACCGTTCCAGAATAAGGAATCCACAATCCACTATTTAGATGTCTGCAAACTGGAATCCAGAATCAGGAACCTGAAAAATTTACCTTAATGATATTTTGATATTTTGTATCTTGATAATTGATCACCATGTTTTTTAATGTAATTGGAGTGCTCCTAAATAGTGTTTTTAATCTGTAATAATCTTATAGTCTGTTGCAATTGAACTCTATAATAAAAAAAAGTCTTGATAATTTATATTATTATTTTTTACCCATGACATACTTTTAAGAAGTAAGGGTGTAAGCGGGATTTCATAAGTAACATGCTAACCATAACCACTATAAATATGTATATAAGAACCTTCTTTAAAGTGGAGTTCACTGAACGGAGCATTGCCGAGTTATGAATGAATGAAAAACATGAGGGGAGGCGAACTTCAAGTATAAGGCCACAAATATGTCACATTAGTATATACCAGACCAGTGGATAGTGTTTTTCGTGCGCTACTCGAACTCGGAATAGTTAACAATTATTCACCGAAGCTGAGTAGCCAATCAGAGCGCGCAAAAAATACTATCCACCGGTTTGATTTACGAATACATACATCTGCTATTCACCTCCCGCCATTTTTCTGAATTTCGCGCGCGAGTTTTCCCTCATTTCTCAGAAAAACTAAGCTATTTGGTGAAGGCTGTCTACTAGTTTGGTATATACTAAAACAATTATTCACCTCAATGTCGGTAGAGAGGTAATATATCAACAACGAGGGGGAGTGTTTCATCAGGGTATCCAAACACCGAGAAACTGCTGAAAGCACGAGGCCGTAGACCGAGTGCATTTGTTGCCGGGTTGCACTGTCACGCCATACAAAAATAAATTCGATAACACTCAATAAAAGAAGCCAAGAATTTCAAATGTTATCAAAGATTAATAAATAAACAACTTCTCCAAGTCTCGGGTCTGTGCAGTACAGCGTTCTTGAGTTATTTGCCAAACCGTTCCACCCAAATTTATAGCGCTCAGAATGGAGACGCCATATTGGTGTACCGCCGTTGTACACCAACATGGCGGCCGGATATTAAAAAAAAAACACCTGGAATTCACTTTTGCTATGAACGCGATTACGTTTCGCTCGTGAGCTAGTATACTTTCACGTAAACACCTCACCTTATACTCGAAATGTTCCAACTGCTAAAAATCCTAAGGAAGAGGCCTCTTTGTTTGACCACAGGCGGCCCACGCTCAAAATGAGATTACGATCGAGTTGCGAAATATGACCTTCGCTATAAGACTTTATATGGGAACTTCACTTTGGTTCTCAAAATGCTAAAATAAAGTTATGAATGTGGAAATAAACTTCACTTAACTTGACATGGGATTGTCTTTGTGACTTGTTTGTAATTTGGGCGCAATTCGTGGCCATTTTAGGAGAGTTTATGGTTCAGTGTTGCTCTCGGTGTTGTTTCTCCACTTTAAACGAAGGAAGGCAGGTGACTGGAGACGACCGAGTCCAACTGATCGCTCTCGTATCACAACGCAACGCAGAGAATCGCCATAAAAACACCATATTCATAAAGCCACGTAATTTCTACATCCCATTCAGCCTTCACGGTGATCGAACGGCAATTCTGGTCTGAGAAAATTCGAAAAACATTCAGCTATCGGCGATCTTCCCCTGCGCTGGGCTTTTGGAGTGGACACGGCCGTTGCATGCTGCACGACTTCTGCTGTCTCATTGGTCAATTCAAACCACCGGTCACGCGCCAACAACAGACTGTCTCAGAGATCTAGAGGGAAGATGTTTTTTTGGTTGCCAATATCCACACACCCGGGCCCCCTGAGACGAAACCTTGTCGCGCCATTGTCTTCGAACGAGCCAATCACGCCAGTGTTAGTCCATTCGGTTTTCGCGGGAAAACTGACCATCGCTACACGTGCAAAATTATTTCAAGTTATTATCGATCTTTGTTTCTACTCTGATTTTGTTGTCTACAGATAACACTTTAACAAAACAATTCTATTAATTTTCTGTACGTTTTTGGAGTGAAGTTCGAGTGTTTTGAAAAAAGTATTCTGCCGGGTCGAATGGCCTGTTTAAGTCGTGAACGGCGCTTCCCAAACTCGTGACAATTTTGAGAGGATTCGGACATTTTTAAATGGCTATCAACAAGGAACAGCTGCAATTTGCTGTGAAGGGACATAACCTCTTGCTCACTGGCCAAGCCGGTGCTGGAAAATCGAGAGTAGTTGGCAGCATTATACAAGAATGCAACAGAACGAATTTCCTAGTCGTTGCCGTGTGTTCGGGCGGAATCGCTTGTAAAGTATATCAACGAGGCACTGCTTCCACAGTGCACTCCTTTTACTGCCTTGGAACAGCAGATTTGCCATCAAATCAACTCATACAAAGAGCTAAAGCAAACTCGCTCGTTGCTGAAAAGATTAAAAATTTGGACGTCATCATATGGGATGAGGCAAGTAGGCCAAGCGCTAGAATGCTCGAACTTGTGATTGTTTGCACCACGAACTGTCTGATTCCAACAATGTATTTCCATTTGCCGGCAAACAGCTCATTCTTGTCGGCGAATTTCATCAGTTACGCCCAGTTCCAAGTAAGTTCGACGATGGACGTTATATGTTCAAATCCAATGTTTTCAACTTCGCGATTTCTCATCGATTCGAACTGAGGGAGATCATGCGCTAATTATCGGGGGAATGGATGTTCATCGAAGCATTGAAAGAATCGAGACTTGGTCTTTGCTCCCCAGAATGCTATTCTTTCTTGTCAGCGCTCTCGAGAGATTTGTCTGCACAACGAGCCGGTAATGTGTCTCATATATTTTTTAAGAGGGTGCCAGCAATTCTCTTTAACCGTTCTGTAGGCGATACGTTTTCAGGCATCGTACGAGGGTGACACACAGAACATGAAATGGCCTGGAGAGGACACTTTGATTCTCAAAAAAGGTGTGAAGGTAATGCTGGTATGGAACAAGTCGGAAACCCTTAAGAATGGTTCTGTTGGCACATTTGAAGGTGTTACAAACGATGGCATGGCTCTGGTCAACTTCGAAGAAGAAGGTACGGTGCTGATTGGGCGGGAGACATGGGTAAATCGAAACGTCAAGGGAGAGTGGATTGGTGCTGTTTGCCAGTACCCTCTGGTTGTGGCATATGCTGTGACCTGCCACAAATCACAGGACCTTACGATGCCAGCTACGATTGTGCACTGCACAAATGAATTTGTTTCGGGGTTGATATATGTGGCTGCATCACGGGTCACCTCTGCCAATAATTTGCAGTTGCTTAATTTCAAACCTGAGCAGCTGATGAAACCGCCCTTAGAGGTTACTGAGCAGTGCTCCAAAGATCTCGGATACCCAGAAGAAGACCTCTCCTGTTGTCGTTACAAGCTGGTAAGCGAAGATGGTTTCTTTTCCGTGAAAGAAATGTTGGAAACAGAACTAGACCTTGAAGATGAGGAATTGGTGTTTCCAGCAGAGCAGGTTGATGAGACTGTCGGTTCCTATTTCGAGATTTCTGGGGTACAAGAACCAGTACAGCTCAATGTTGTATACGATCAGCTTATGAGGCATGAGTCAGAACTGGCAAAGCCCCCTGGTGACCTGTTTAGCAAGGCTAAAGTTGATGAAGTGCTCATATCATGAAGAAACATGATCCTCAGAATGAATTTGCGAAGTCAAAGAATGAACTGGTAGACTACCTTCTTTTAGAACGCAAGTTTGTTGATGTTACGATGTTTGTTAATATCATTAGGTTCCACTGTTTCTTGCTTGTTGAGAGTCGCTTAAAAGAAAATGGAGAGGACGTGAACTTAGAGATGACAAGGGACAAATTTACAAAAGTGACCACGAAGCTATTCCAACTCATGGACAGTGATCTTTTATGCCAGAAATAGTTAAGAGGGATAGAGAGGAGGAGCCCATAGTGTTTAATGTGGAAGAGATGGGGGCAAGCGGTAAGGCCAAAGTGAGACATGTTGGGGGCTGGGTCGTGAAGATCTTGCAAAAGACAAGGAAGAATGTGAGAAGAAATCTGTTTACTGCGAACTCTGTGACTCTTGCTTCCGTTAAAACTCAAAGCCGGTTGTGTGAGATCATCGAAGAAGAGATAATTCAGCCCAATGACAAGCTAGAAGAAAGCTCTAAATTCCCAGAAAGCCTAGAAGTCACAGAGAATTTCCAGTATCGAAACAGGGGTTTAATCCACATTTCGGACAAGGCATACAATTTCTTCTTCAGCCTTGAACAGCAGAGAGTCCTGTTGCTCAATGACGCAAAATTGAAGAAATGCAGTAACAGTATGGTTGACAAGGCGCATGTGCCGCTGCTCAGCGACAAAGTCCTGAAGGAAGAGTGGGCGAAGTGTTTTCGTCCAGACGTCGTCACTAGTGAACATGTAAGTACATGTATAGAAAACTGAAAATCATCTTCAATTTTTTTCTTGTTTTTTGTTACCTATAAAAGTTTTAGTTTTAGTGGCGAAGGTGCACATTTTGGGAAATTTGTCCTGTCGGATATCTTGGCTGAATGATGGCACTGACATAGATAGATAGCCAAGGAAAGAGCTTCAACTTCCAGTGGGTATTGTGTGTCAAGTGCAGTGGAATGGGGAGGGTAGGATTAACCCTTGAATTAAACTTCATTTCTTGGATCTTAAAAGTCACAATTCAGTCATGTTTCCAAAAATTCTTAAATATACATACTGAAAATCGTGTGTAACTAACTTTTATATTAAGTTGACAGTTAATTTCTTTTTAATGAAGTTTTCTGACACCAGTGATTTGGTCTTTGTTTCAGTTGTCCTTCAGGAAGCTGTTGAGCATCTCTACAACGAAGTTATGAAGAAATACTTAAATATGGGTGCTGCAAAGTATCTCCGTGATTACAGAAGGGCGCACAATCTGAAAAAGAGCGCAGAATTAAGGAAACGTGTGCTCCAGCGACGGGAAAAAAGGAAAGAGAAGGCTGATAGTGTTACTTTTCAGGTAATATATCATGACTATATATGTTTTAATTTTTCAGCCGGGATAACTTAACAAAGTACTGACAAGTTCTCATTGCTTAAATACAAGAAATGAAAAAAACAACTAAAAAAAGTACTTTAACATGAAAATTATATATCTTGTTTATTGAAAAAAGCGTCTGTATTAAAAAAACATTTCGCACACATATGTATACCTGAAGTATATTACAAATGAAATTCTGACTCACAGTAGCAATCCCACAACTTGATTAGGCAAAAATAATTTTAAATTTGCTATGAAAACATAAATTTACTTATAAAAATTTCCCTTTTTTGAAACCCTACCAAATCTTTTTAGTAGTTCATACTAAGGCCCACTTTTTGTCTACTGATACTTACATGTATATATATTACTGGCTTAAATGAACCTGACCAGACCTGACTAATATTATCTGTTTACATGTACCTCGTGATCAAGAGCCCTCATCTTTGCATGATTGTACATGTAAATTAATGCCCACAGAGCAGCAGGTATATATTTTTCAGGGCACATATAAATATCAAATTTAACATATGATACTGAAAATTGGCAACATTTGACCACAAGTGATAATTAAAACCAGACTATTGATATTGGAAACTGATTCAAGAGTTTTCAGGAGGATAAAAGTGAGGGAAAACACATTGCACATGGTCGCCTTGCAAGTTTTGTTAACAAGCATGACATTGACGCCCTTGTGAGAGTGTATAAAAGGGATCAGTTTATGAAGCTATGCGAGGCTTATGAAGTGGCTCACAACAAGCGAGCAACAAAGAAGGTACTTGCAATGCAGCTGCAGCAGTCTATCAGACTTCACAACCACATCCCCCTGTCTTACACTCTGGACAGTGCACAGTATACTATGGAGTGTGTTGGGGCATCTGGCGAGGGGCAGGGGATAATAGTACGATTTCGTCGCAACGCTGGGTCTGCAACCGCAACAACCCTGCAGAATTCTTAAGACAACAAAGTTTCTATTGACACTTAATATCTATACTGTCTATTAGCAATTTGCATTAATTAAAGACCATGGGGTAGCAAGGTCAATGTTTCATTAACAGAATATTAGGATGTCAATCCTACAGGAAAGAGAGTAGCAAAATTGTCAACATGGCGACATGACAGTTACGTATCTTCCTAAGTGTCTTTCTTGACTGATCATGTTTTGGTTAGTGGTAAAGAACATGTGTCCAGTTTCTCCTTTGGATAATGTCTAGCATTACTTTTTCGTCTGATGGTCGTCTGTCCAAAGCGAATTGAATTTTGAGTCGCTTCTTGCCGTCGATAAGTCGGATTATTGTTCTGGCCATTGCAGGCTCGCATCTGGCAGAAATGATTTTCTGCGCAGTCTTGATTGACAATTGCTGGTTTTATAACAGACTGTGGGAACTTCTTCATCTTAACAGAAACCATAACATTGTTGAGAAGAAGTGGTTATTGTTTTCCTTGCAATCAGCTGCTTCAGGCGATAATCACTGGTAGAGGAAATAGGAAGTTTGTCATTAAATAGTTGTATAACCTTGCTTATCTGCTTCAGAAGGGAAATGGCTGCATTTAGAGATTCACCTATTTCTTGATCCTTACTGGCCTGTGCTTCTTGGTATTTCTGTGAAAAAATTATGAGTGAAAAAAACAGTCACAATAAGCAGATGTGTCTATTTATGAAAGTTTTATATAGATTAAAAATACTCGTACATAATGCATTAATTCTTTCAATAGTCAGAGCCTTTATAAACTGATCTGACAATTTTTTTTGTCAGTGATTAAATGCTGTAAATTATTTTGTAATGCTTAAAATGTGAAAAAAGACCCTTCAGATTGGACTGTCTTGGAAGGTAAGGGAGAAATAAGTTTTAAGAAAACCTAGTTTATCAGTCAAGTTGATTTCCTCATGATCCTAAACAAATTAAATAATTAATTTCGCGATTGTTAAAGATTCATTTAAGAATTTACAGTAATTACGTTGATTGTACAGGTGACAGCTTATTGTACTTGGCAGTGTATGTAGTCTGAACATAGTGTATTAATGTGTTGTTCAAGAAAATATCCATAATCCACATAATTTTTTTTGGCTTACCATCTTCCTATCCAGTACTTCTTCCGCTAGATGGTTTCTCCTTTTTGAGTTGGAGTGCAACTCAAAATGTTGCTCTGATAGTCGTTCATGTACTGGCAGGCTAAAACTGGACTGATCCCACTCATAAGCATATTTGATTCTTTGAAACTTTGTTTCCATGTAATGTTCTTCCCACTTATTTGCAGACATCTTGGTTTCCCACTTAGGTTGCTCTTTGAGATGTTATTTCGGATTTTCTTAAAGTTGTGCTGTAAAAGATGTTGAGATTTAATTAAAAATTGCTAACTGCTGGAAACCATGTATTGGTGTTAGTTTTATATAATTATAATAATTAAAATTAAAGTAATTAAGAGCAGTTTAGAAAATGAAAATGTCAGGAATTGGATCAGTGTAGTTTATTTTGATATTCAAATCAAGTACGTACAATAAAATTTTTAACCACGATTTATGCACCTGTTAATGACTTTACTGTAGTCTGTTGTATATTTAATGTTCTGAGATTGGTCAAGTCGATCTCAATATTAAATTGGCTTTGATGAAATATTAAATGAATTTAAGATAATTCTGCAAAACAAAAAAACTGAAAACTCATACAAGGAAAATTGTAGTTGTGGCCGTGAACCATTAAAATGGCATACATGGGGTCAAATGCAAAGTTTTCTCATTGGAAAGAACTGCAATTATCTTTCCAAGGTAGTATTTTGGTGGCAAAATATCATTAAATATTGACGAAACATTGAACATTAATTTTGTAATCTGGGAAAACTACAAAATAAGTCCAGTGAACGAATGAAGTTTATTTAGCATAAAACAATTGTTTATAATTACAACCACTGGTTCTATATATGAAATCATTTAATTTTTGGCAGAATAAATGATTACTTTTGGGTCCATTATGAAAATCATCGGCTCCTTCGTGTATATGTTACGAGCAATGAAGTTCTTCTCGACAGGCCGGTCAACATTGCCAAAGTGTATCTTCACAAACTGTCGGTTACAATCAGCGCCATCCAATACACACCAATATAACCTATTATATAACAAAAACATCACACTTTTTAAAGTTTTTAAAGTTTATTAAAATAATGTTAAATAATAGGTTTTTAAATAAAATACATTCCAGTTAAAATTAAGGGACACTGGAAGGAAGTTGAAAGTTTAATATGCAGGAAGTGGGAGTTAATTATAAGCCCCCCTGTATCTGTCAGACATGCCATAGCATCATGGGTTTCACCCAAGTCGACAAACCCCACCAGCTTGTGCTTGCCATTTTTTACAACCATTTCTATGATTTCCTGAAATTCATAACAGTCACTATTTACAATAACTGGTCTGTCACTGTAGTTAAAAAATGGTAAGGGATTTTGAAAAAATATAACAGTGGTTTACAAATTACTAAAAAAACGATAACACCACATCCAGAGAAGGATATTTATAAGTAACACTCAAGTTTTTGTTTTTGTACCCCCCAAGTCTCATCTAACAATGGCAATAAATTTAATGCCTTTGAAACATATAAACATGAGTTTTAAAAAGAGGGACAGGGGGGATGCCTAGATTTGATATCTGATCTGCAGGAATGGCAGAATAGCAGAGACAAAGAAAAGTAGTGTGGGGAGGTTGGGGGATCAGGGGTTGTTAACAATTTGGGGATAATGTCTTCCGGAATTTATCTAAATCACTGTAATTCAACATTGTATGCTTTCAGTGTTAGGGCTGTTTTTTTTTTTCAAATGAATAATGCCACTGCAGTTGTTAGTCTGTAACTCACTTGAATTTCATCTCATCAAGGACAAAGCCTCCCCAGTAGTCCTGTTCTTTCAAGCCCTTCTTTCTTGCTTCATCAAGGCACCAACGGATAATGTGATCTTTCCAACCAGGAGACTGTTAAATCTTGTTCTTATGCAATCTAACGATTTAATGGATATATAGATCAAGGTGAGTCAGTTTCACCCCCCCCCCCCCCCCTGAAAAAAACCCCCCTGTGGTCCAAATACATAAATGCAATTAATTTTAATTATAACTGAATTACAAGATTTTGATATAATATAATTCAGTGCTGTCACAATCCGTCTCCACCTGGGATTAAAGACCCAGCAAGCAAACTCCAGCATACATGTAACACTGACAACCCTGCAGAGCATTATAGTTTAAAATACTGCTTTCGATGTACACAGTAACTCACCGTATGGTTCTGTTGCTCGGTAGCCTGATAATACTTCTCAGTGGTTCTAAAACGTGTGGATTTTTGCAGTATAAATCTAGGCACAGATTCATGATTCTAGTTTCGAAAGAAAAAGAAGATATGTAGATTATTTACAATTGTCACAGCCCAATTACAACATTGTATTGTAGCTACACATTACTTTGGGAAAAGGTACGTGTGGGAAAAATTACTAATTAAAAAGTAGGTTTTTTAATTGTTCATACCCATATTTAAAATAAAAAGTGAAAAGTAAAAAATTCAAAGCTATAATTACTTCGGGTGCCATCGGTATCCGTGGTGAGACTCAGTCTGAAGTATTGACTGTTGCTGCTGCCACAAAATCTTCATTTCTTCTGGGACCTCGTTATCCTGTATCCCCTTGAATGTTTCAGTCAAATCTCGATTATCTTCAGATTCAAGTTCGATTGTTTGCTCTTTGAACTTGCCCTTCCAATACTGTTCCCGCTGTATGGCTTTCGTTTTTTCCATCCGCGCCATTTGTAGTTGCTTCTCTAGCTCATCTTGTTCTAGGTATTTTTATTGCACTTTGGATGCAGTGTTGGTCGATCATCCTTTCTCTTCTTTTTCTCAAGGTCTTTCTTCTTAAGAAATGAGCAGTTGCTACAGCGAGTCAGTCCTTTCCTCCCAGGTGTAGCTAAAACCAAACATTTTCCTGAGTAGAGCCTTTTCTCTGCTTCTATGTTTTCTGGTTTTGTCATATCGCGGATGTAATGCAAATGATGTGGTATGAGCGTCACGACCTTTTCTTCAGATAGAAGGTGGTACCCTTCACAAAGGGTTGAGTTTTCTACGAAAATGAGAATCAGAGAAATTTCGACATGTAAACTCCAACATGTGACATTCTTTGATAGGCCAAGTTCTTCAAGGTTTAAACGAACTGTACTTCCATGTGCTTGTACTGAACAAGAGTCCACTTTACCGTTCTTTAAAACAATAGAAACTTCAGTCACCGCACGGTGGTTATTGGCTTCAAAGTTTTCAACACAAATGAAACTGATATGTTCTTCCTTGTCTCGCACCATACTCCAGTTACTGGGAATTTTCAAATCTACCAACGGAAAGGAAGATTGATTCTGACTCCTAGAAGACTAAGTGGTATAGCTGTTAACGCCGGCATTAGCTTTCCTGGCGAGATGTAAATAATGATTCTCTCGTTGACCTCTAGGGCCCCACATTACTCCTTTCACCTTGCCTTTACAGATTTCCTTAACTATAGCCTCCCTAAAGTATCTGTCGACAACAAGAAGTTTTCTTCAAAGTTCTCTTTATCCTCTGACAACTCTGACGCACTTGAGGATAGGTTAAGGATAGAAGAAATGGAAGTGGATGACCCGCTACCGAAGTGGTAATTTTTAAGAAGCCACCTATTCCAACGCAAATAATCTAAGGAATATTGTGAAACTCGTCTCTTCTTACTTTCCGTGGCTGACTCATGTTCTTCTAAAGGTCGTTTCGGCTTTGAAAACATTGTAAAAGACGTGAATAATTGAGACAAACAACAAAGGCCAACAGCTGTACAACTATACAACTACACCGGTATTTAAAAATTTCGAACGGATGTAAACAAAGGCTAACACTGGCGTGATTGGCTCGTTCAAAGACAATGGCGCGACAAGGTTTCGTCTCAGGGGGCCCGGGTGTGTGGATATTGGCGACCAAAAAAAGGTCTTCCCTCTCTGAGACAGTCTGTTGTTGGCGCGTGACCGGTGGTTTGAATTGACCAATGAGAGAGCAGAAGTCGTGCACCCTGCATCGGCCGTATCCACGCCAAAAGCCCAGCTCATGGAAAGATCGCCGATAGCTGAATGTTTTTCGAATTTTCTCAGACCAGAATTGCCGTTCGATCACCGTAAAGGCTGAATGGGATGTAGAAATTAAGTGGTTTATGAATATGGTGTTTTCATGGCAATTATCTGCGTTGCGTTGTGATACGAGAGCGATTAGTTGGACTCGGTCGTCTCCAGTCACCTGCCTTCCTTCCTTTTAAGTGGAGAAACAACACCGAGAACAACACTGAACCAAAAACTCGCCTACAACGGCCACGAATTGCGCCCAAATTACAAACAAGACACAAAGACAACCCCATGTCAAGGTAAGTGAAGTTTACTTCCACATTCATAACTATATTTTAGCATTTTGAGAGCCAAAGTGAATTTCCTCTACAAAGTCTTATAGCGAAGGTCCTATCTCGCAACTCGATCGTAATCTCATTTTGAGCGTGGGCAGCCTGTGGTCAAACAAGACAGCTTTGTCACGACGCCATCTTGATGTCACGTTCGGCGAAGAACTCGAAAATTCAAAATGCTCTAGTTTAAAAACGAAGGACGCTACCAAGCTGGAAACTTGTAAAAAGATATATTTTTCTGTCATCTTACACCTGTTGACCATAAAAATTCAGCAGGCCAAGAGAGTTTTCATTTTAGAATTTTATGACGTCACATGCAAACCAATAAATTGTTTCGAGGTGTTTGGATACCCTGATGAAACACGAAACCCGAGTTGTTGATATGACTTCTCAGTCGCGCATAATAAACAGTAGATAATCAACACTTAACTGACAAGCAAAATTTGTTTGCTTTTGTCACCAAAAGCTTGTGATTGGCACGTAGTTGGTTGTTGGCAATGCCGACAAAAATGCCACGTTTTTTCGCAAACCATTTATGGCAATGCATGCTAATATTTGCATTGGCGTCCTTTTCAATCGCGACAGAACTACCTTCGGAATCATCCTGTTTCGACTGTAAAAACGTTATAGAGACAAAAAAATCCTTCCTGGCCCTGTGCAGGCCTAAAAGTAAACTTCAGGAAGGTAAATCAGGAAGCGGCAAGTGAAGCAAGTAATAAAATTTGCTGTTATCAAGCCGGAAAGTGCATGAATTCAAAGATTGCCTTCACCGAGTGCGAAGACTTGAAGAACAGTTGGAGCTTTCCCAGCAAGTCTCAGGTACAATCGAGAAAAAACTGTCCACAGCCAAGTTTAGCAATGTTCATGAATTGCCCTGTAAACGTAAATCTCATGAACGGCAATGTAAACGTAAATGGTAACTGCAAACAATAATTTATCACGGAAGGTAATAAACACTTGACTGTTTATTTGTTCGTTTTGCTAATTGATTTCCAAACACACGAGTTTGGATATCCCACTACGTTTGTTTGGATATCCAAACACGCTGATTTCATCTGTTCTTCACCGGGGTATAAAGGGACATCCATGTGACCCAAATGGGGCCAGGCAATTGGTTTATTACCTCATGCATAATTAATGCCCTTGAGAATGTCAGATAGTAAATTCGCCGCTTAGCGATTAGGCAAATATCCACCACTATTCGCCTCCACTTCAATGAATAATTGTTAATTATTCGTATTGAAGGACATAAGATTTGGGCATACGAGGGTGGATAGGTGTATGAAGCCTACAGAGGTAAACAAGATATAACCTCTTAGACAGATTGCACCTACAATAGCAATTTTCGAATCTACGTAATACGAATAAAAAAAAACCGATATGCTCAACAACACTCATGCTGTAACGTCCATTCTACGAGAGTGTGAGAACATATGGTGGTATGGAGTATTGAGCCGTTTAAAATGAGACATTTAATTATGAACCTCAATATTATACAACAAGCGGGAATACGGCACTATGAAAAATAAAATTTTACAAAATGTGTTGTCGTTAGCGAAAATAAAAGTAAATGGATGTTGCCCCAGTGCCGGATTCAAGACCTACTAAGTACAAACACTTTGCATTAATGCCAATAGGGGCAGAGGAAAAATAAAAGTGAAAAATTGTTGTTTCTGTTAGGAGCCAGTGTTTGGTGCAACACTGGCTACGTACGCTTGAGTCAAAATTTTATTTAATTTCCTCTTGTTATGTACCCACGAGCTGTGACTTCAGATATTGCACATGTATGCAAGTCTTGCCTTTAACCTGACGACGGTATTATGCCCAATTCCGCTGCCTTCATATTTGAAGTTGGGATTAGTATGGTTTGGAGGAACTGGTGAATGCTAAATAGAGCCCCATATCTAACCGACAAACTCTCCAAATCTTCGTAAACGTAGGATATTAACCCTCGGTCATACAAGCAAAGTCACACTCCCACCGTGGTGCAAGGGGGGGGGGGGGGAGGGTGAGGCTTGGGCTTTTGTTGTGTTACGACATTTCCAAAACATTTTAACTTTAGCAGAAAGCCTGTGTTGTGCTCTACAAATTGAGGTATATACTATGGGCTGCGGCGTTGCTGGGAGCCTGTGTGACGTCATATCTCGTAACCATACAAACCCTTCTTAGTATAACTTCTGTCAAATGTGTTTAAACGATATGCGCACAGCTACTTAGAACGGCAGGTGCAAATAACAATTTGCCTTGGGGAAATTCAAGAACATCCTATGGGGAGGAGGGAGGGGGGCTGGCATCCACAGGCAACATGACAAAGGTATTCGGTTCAGAACATAGTAATAAGAGTGGATACTATCCCCCTTTGGAACAAAGTTAAGTTTATTGACCGCGACCCAAATTGGTACACCCATAGGATTAAGGAGGACATTCTCATAAGACTTAACCCTATCAACATCAATAGAAATTATGGAATTGAAATTCCAGAGACAGAGAGAGATTACATAATGCGGACCGCCAAGACAACAATTAAATTGAACGGCCAAAATTGACCCAAAAACAAGACGGTTCAATGCGACCTTCACTTGTAGTTCTTACACCACTAGTCAGCATTCTCAGGAAGGCTAAAGTTCCAGAAAGAGGACTCAGTTGCTGCCATGAAGACACTAAAATCACTGTTGGTTAAGACCGACACATTTTATAAAGATAAAGACGTGTTCCTCGTGTTTGCGTGTGCATCTTGGCTGTAAAGTGTAATTCAGTGGGTGGGTGGTGGGTGGGTGGTTAGGTTGAAATCAGCCTTAAATATAGATCTGTCGATTGACAGCTTTGTTCTAGTGAAGGGCGATCTTTACATTTAACAACAGTGCCACGGCACCACCCAAACGCACTGGCAAATTTTTCCCCAAAAGGTCTCTGGAGCTTGTAAGCACCTTTTAACTGTCGGGAAAAATGACGCGAGTTTCCTTGGGCAAAAAACATTGGGACGCTTTAAGAAACACACAAAACTGTTTTGGAAGGTTTTAAGATCCTTGTCGGACCCGAATAGCTTTCCGGAGACTTTTGAGATAGGTACGACTGGTTACCGGTAAATGTCTTAATGATTAGGCGGCTAAACCACAGCCTTACCATCTTCTCTTTGTGTGGTGTGCTGTACATTTTAAATTGGCTATCGGTTTATCAAACTACCAAAATTTAAGGCGAAAGTTAGGGCTTTTGAAACTGATGAAAATGAAATAAACACTCACAAAATTGCTGCCATGTTGTTTTGCTTTGTTTTTCCGTCGCTTCCGCGAGCCTTTTAAAAATCGCCTAAGTAAACACTAGTCTCGCTAGTTTGATAAACCGACATAGCCAATACAAATGCACACCACACCACACTAACAGAAATGATAAGCCTGTGACTAAACCATTTCCGCCATTCAGTGCAGTTAGAGAAGCTTATATGTGGTAAGGGCTTAGGAGGTTCACATTTGTCAGCTGAGTTGGTAAGTTAAATTGAGCACCATGGAGAAGTTCAGAAGCTGACCAAATTTGACGGCGCTGGCCCTTTGTCAGAGCGAATTAGGGATACGTGGGTTTTAAATGGCTTATACATTAAACAATGGAGTTTATGGTTGCTATTGGTGGAAAGATGGCAACGTGTAAGTAGTAAAGGCACCGATTTGACAGTTGATTTCATGCCCTTTTGTAATCGCAGTCAATTCAAAGAACATAAAAAAGTCCAAAATGACAACGAAACAGGCAAAAAAAATATTCACAGCACCCACTGATTTCATTCAAACGCGACAAAAAACGTAGCTAACATTCTAATTAGAAGCGTGCTGCAATCTTACGAACACCCTAATTATACCCCAAGGTACGTGCACACACGATGCAATGCTTCGTTTCATTTACAACGCTAAAAAGAATCGGGACACTACCCTGGTACCAGAGCTTTTTCTCGCTCGTCG
>Ga0126336_10000282_pt1 | contig 18298 bp, 12 predicted proteins | sample SidCmetagenome_FD_92530 | JGI IMG/M metagenome (GOLD analysis project Ga0126336, IMG submission 92530) | Coral microbial communities from El Islote,Puerto Morelos, Mexico - Siderastrea C C metagenome | ecosystem: Host-associated > Invertebrates > Cnidaria > Coral | place: El Islote,Puerto... | reverse complement strand
TCCACTGGATAGTGATTTATCCGGTGGATAGCGCTATCCAACTTTTGAACAACTGGGGCCTGGCAGATATTGTCCTTGTTTATAAATTATTTGTATTCCATTCTACTTGAATTCTAGGGCAGTACGAGATAAATATCGTTCCGATATATATATTGCGTGCCTCCAGCCTGTCTTGTCATGACAAAATAATCCTTTTTCGGATTTTGCGTTTCTTTGTCGTCGAAGAATCCATATGATCTGGGATCACAAATCCGTTTTCGGATTCTCCCAACTGAGAAACGCATCCTAAGTGATTTGCTTTAAGATGTTAATTCACGTTAATGCTTATCATAAGTTTTTACTGATTAAAAAAATAACCGTTTTCTACAAGCCATCACACCTGCCGACTTTTTGAAAACGGTTTTGCAAGTTTGTGTGTTTAGTTCCAGTTAACCCTTTCATTATCAGAGTCAGTTATGGAGGCATTTAGGTTGTTCTAACTTTTTACTCTGTGGACGAAATCCTATAGTGTGACGGTGCTATTTATATTTAAGTATTTTACAAAATGAAATTTGGGATTCGTCTTGAATTTTGATTTTAGGCACTCTTGGGATTGAAAGGTTTAACTGTTGATGTGTTCACAGATCTCGTCAAAGAAATCGACATGTTCAAGGCAGTGGGTTTGCTTGACAAACAGTTCACTGGCGTTACCAAAATTCAGGGGAAGCATAGCCAAAGTGCCGCCTTTAGATTTACTTCTTCAACATCGCATCTCAAGGCCAGTACGAAAGCCTATGAGGACGCCAACAAACTCATCCACAATAGCCACGATTTCTGGGTTTCCGCCTATGCCAAGCTTGGTCAAAACGCATACTCTGAAAACCCGATTGTTTCAATCAATTCCAAGGACGGGAGTGATGTGTTTTTTCGGTTGTTGATAAAGTGAGTCCTGAGTCTATTTTCATTTGTTTTAAAACACTTTTATTGAACTGAAAGGCTTGTTTGCTTGAGGTGAAATGAAGTTATCTTTCCATCCATCCATCCATCCATCCATCCATCCATCCATCCATCTATCCGTTGACCCATCCATTCATCCACCCATCCTGGGGTCAATTTAATAAAACACTTACAAGTGTACTTTACAAGTAAAGCTATTGTTTCAGAGGTTGAGGACAATAGCTACACTGTAAATTACACTTGTAAAAGCTTTATTAAATTGACCCCTGATCTATCCATTGTTCTCTTGTATGGGATAGCATTGGCGACACCCTCTCCAAAAAACTGCAGACCTCTGCTCACATTATTACGGCTTACCGTACACAGGGCGCTCTGCTTGAAATCTTGAGTTATTGGGTTGGTCGCCCGGCGCTGGCTGAAATACGTATGCAACAAAAGGCTATTATGATATACAAAATCGTTCATGGTCTTGCCCCACCATACATGACTGAAAGACATGTTTACTGAGCAGTTGGGTCCAAAAGTCTATGTCTAGCCTGCGTAGCAAGCGTTTCCGTGCAGGGGTTTCAGAGCAAAAAAAGACTTTTGGGGGAGAGATTATGTGAGGAAGTTATTGGGGGGGAGGAGATTATGGGAGGGGAATGGACTGATCGCTGGCTAAACATTGAGTGACACAATTTGGTTCTACCTTCAGTAAGTCCGCCAACAGAGTCCTAAAGCAAGGGTCCTAAAGTGTGGCTATTCAAATGCAAACTATCAAAAGAACAGTAATTTTCTGTGGTGTTGGTGGTTCTTAGTTTCAAGTCGCTGGATGAAATCCTGAAGTGCGACCATTCAAATGAAAGCTTACTGAGCAACACTTTCCTGTGGTGCTGTTTATTATTCTGTACAAGGTGGTTCTAACTTTTTAGTCCGTGGATGAAATCCTGAAGTGCGACCATTCAATTGAAAGTTACTGAGCAGTACTTTCCTGTGGTGCTGTTTATTATGCTGTACAAGGTGGTTCTAACTATTGAGTCTGTGGATGAAATGCTAAAGTGTGACCATTCAAATTAAAGTTACTGAGCAGTACTTTCCCGTGCTACTGTATAGTTATACAAGGTGGCTCTAACGTTTGAGTCTGTGGATGAAATCCTAAAGCGCGACCATTCAAATGAAAGCTACTGAGCAGTACTTTCCTCCGGTGCTGTTTATTATGCTGTACAAAGTGGTTCGAACTTTTGCGTCGGTAGATAATATCCTGGAGAATGCTCTTTAAGTTGAAGCTATTCAATGAACAGTTCTTCCCTTTGGTACTGTCTATTACTGGGTATGCTGTAGAAAGTGTTCCTAACGTTAGCCTTTTAAGTCTTCGGGTTGAAATACTTCAGTATGGTCATTCAAGTAACAGCCATTTATCACCACTTTCTTCTAGTGCTGTTTGGTTCTCATATTTTGCAAAATATAATTTGGACTACTTTTTGACTTGAGCTTTCGTAGGAACTAAAGAATTGTGAAGAGTTCTTCTAAAAAAATGCAAATCTGTTGTCATTATTTCAGAGGCAACAGTCGCGGCACGGGAATGGCCATAACAATTCAAGTTCAACTTAAAGGAGGATCTCTCAAGACCGTCACTGCAGACACCGATAGATACCTGAAGTTCACTGAGTGGCACAAAGTTGCGGTTCGCATTCAAGACTCTGAGTCCCTCATCAGAATTTACGTAGATGACAAGATGTTGAAAGTTGTTTCATTTGGTCGGCTTGATTCCTATCCATCCGACGCAGAACTCCGTCTGGCACAAGTCTTCACAAAGTATATGGAGGGTACTCCTACTATCACCCGCAGATTTGTGGTATGCTTTGTTCTCCAAAGGAGAAGATATTGTTTTGATTCAGTTATCGCCTAATCTGAACAAATAAGAGACGCCCAACTACTGTTGTCTGTCAGGATATCATGTCTGTCCTTTTCTTGTGCCCAAGATAGCCTGTGAACCGGCATCCGCCTATCACTGCTCCCAGCCGTTCGCACGAACGTTTCTTGCGGCTGTGGGCGATGAAAGGCGCCCTATTCGTAGGCTAGTGACCAGACGACGTCTATATCCTTATGAGCAGTTTCTCCTGACCTTATTAAAAAAGTTTCCTGAGGATGATGTTATTAGGTGGTTCACGTTATAATGGGTAGCGAGAGTCTCTGTAGGGTTGTCCTCACGCTTGAACGATAATTTTTTACGTTTTGGCAGCGCGAAAATTGAGGTGAGGCCTACCATTTTTTGCCCTTGCCTCAATTGTCAAGTTCGCGCGGCTAAAAGCAAAACATGCTTCGAACGTGTAGGTTCACATTTTTATAATAGGTTTCTAATTCAAGTTTGCACAAAACGAAAAAAAAGTAAGCGAGTTTTATCTGATAAATCTACGGTCCAATTGAGCCCCGAAGCCAACGTTGAAAATACGGTTCAGTTTTTATCGCAACATACATTTCTTTCTTCGTTTAGGCCATTTAGGCTTCCTAGTCATCCGTGAAGTAACTCAGGCTCAAATCGCCAACACAATAAGAACGTTCAGTCCTGGTTCAGGTCATGTGCATCATAATTAAGACGTTTTTTATATGTATAAAAGTGTATCTGAGAAAGCGACTGGGTGTTTGAGCCGATACGTTTGAATATCGGTATCTTAGGAGCCCTTGACCCGAGCAAGAAGTGCCACACGCGAATTACTATTTAGGACTATTTACCGTGCGATAATTTTGTGTTTTCATTTTTTTCAGGGAGATCTTCAAGACGTCAAGTTTACTTTGGGAAAACGTGGAAACTGTCCTCCTCTGGGCACAGTAAGTTATCAGAGCACATACTTAGAATAAATTAGTGCTGTTCTTACTTTTGAGGATGTGGATGAAACGTAAAGTGTGATCATTCAAATGAAAGCTACTGAGTAGTATTTTCCTACTGTTTATTACGCCTTACAGGCTCTAATTTTTGAGTCTGTGGATGAAGTCCCTGAGCTTGACCATTTAAGTTGAAGCCAGTGAACAGTACGTTCCTGTGTAACTTTATTATGCTGTACAAAGTGATTCACCTTTCAAGTCTCTGCCGCTTAAAATACTTAAGCATGATCATTCAAGTAATAGCTCTTTATCCGGAGTAATTTCGTTTGGAGTACATGGTGGAACTAACTTTCAGTCTGTGAGTGAAATCCTGAAGCGTGATCATTCCAATAAAAGCTACTGAGCAGTACTCTCCTGTGGCGCTGTTATGCTGTGCAAGATGGTTCTAACTTTTGAGTCTGTGGATGAAATCGTCAAGTGTGACTATTCAAATGAAAGCTACTGAGTAGTACTCTCCTGTGGTGCTGTATATGCTGTACAAGATGGTTCTAACTATTGAGTCTGTGGATGAAATCCTAAAGCGCGATCATTGCAATGAAAGCTAAATCCCAGAGTCTGATCATTGAAATGAAAGCTATTGAGCAGTCAACTTTCCTGCGGTAGTGTTGGTTGTGCTCTGAACGTTCCTGTAGTGTCAGTTGTTCCTTTTGTTTGTTTTTTTTCTCTTTTATTTTGTTCTTTTTACCAAGTAGAGTAAATCTTGGACCATATTTGCAGTAATTTCAAAATGGAGGTTATTACTAAAAGTGAAATTTCAACCGGTGGCGCAAACTTAGGTTGGGAAAACGCTTACCGTATTTTCTCGATTAAACGCCGGGGGCTTTTATTTAAAACTCGACCTCACAGACCCGGCGTTTATTCGAACCCGGCGTTCATTCGCGGCCCGGCGTTTATTTATTAAGTGCATATGTCAGCCATCCATTTTTTACCATCAGTACTGGAGGTTTGTTGAATAAAGAACCAAATTTCAACAAAAACGTTAAAAAAATTTGAAACGATGTCACCAACTTTGTCTTTTCTCGGCGAATCTTGTAAGTTATTTGACAAAAAACATCACCGAGAGGAACTGTGATGGAACTCTTCTCAACCGCCGTTACATTTCTTGGTAAGAAGTGTATCGTCAACTCAGTTACGACACATAATCTTGAATTAATATACCCATCTCGAATAAATGCCGGGACCCCGAATAAACGCCGGGGGCGTTTATTTTAAACTCGGCCCAGTAGACCCGGCGTTTATTTGAACCCGGCGGTTATTCGGAGTCCGGCGTTTAATCGAGAAAATACGGTATTTTAGCTGATGAAGACTCTCACGTGTAGGTATACCCACTTTTGTTGTAGTGTAAATGCTCAGATGTTGTGGGAAAAAAGAATTGCGTAATGGACGGGCTCAGATATGAAGACGGACACCGTTGGAAAAAGAACAACTGCACCATTTGTCAGTGTAAGGTGAGCAGTCACTCTAAGAACACATACTAACAAAACCTTGATCGAAATTTAAAAACAACAACAAATGAGGATAATTTACGACTACAGAGTAATCGCGAGCGGGGACCGCGAAGGAGCACGAGTTGGAGGAAAGGCTACCTTTCCCTTCCCTCGTGTTTCGTGTCTCCTGTTTCCTAGTTCCCGCTCTCCATCCCCTTTAGTCGGAATGGCGAGTACTATTGACTTCGGGGAACCTTGAGTTGGCAAAATTATTTGCATGGCTTCCATGCTTGGCCGACTGGTTGGCCCTGCTTTAGTTTTTGCATTTTTGGTCGACAAGATGTGATAATTTTGGCTGGGTTTTACAGCAAACAGTAAAAGTTGAATTTTTTTTTTTTTTGGTTTAGTGGGGGCAAGTTATTTGCACTTACACCTGCGAAGTCTGCACCGATGACGGACAGACGTACCTGCACGGGGAGATCTGGAAACAATCCAATGACAGCTGTTGGACTTGCCGTTGTGAGGTGAGTAATAGAGAGTAAGTAAGAATCTAGGTCGTGTTCGCTTGCACGCCTTGGTGTGTGGAGAAACGAATGCTTGTGTTATTTGGAATCTACCTGCGACAGCGTCCTCGCGTGCGCCGTCCGGGTGCAAGCTACAAGTGTGAGTCGTGTTTCAATGAACACTTTACATGTATTTATTAATCCTTTAAGGCCTATCAGTGACGAAACATTATCACTGCTTGTTCAAACATTCAAGTGATGAAAATAAAGAAAGTGATCACCAAGGATAAGACGTTTTGATATTTAGACAAATTCTCCTCACTAGTTCCATAAGAAATGTCTGGAGAACAGCAAGGAGAATATGCATTTTTATACCAGGGCTTGAAGGGTTGAACCAGGTTTGATTGTTGTGTGCAGACACCTGTTTTACAAACATCATTCGCTGTCGTTATCCAAACGTGAGGTCACCAAGCCTTCAAATTCAGAACTTTCACTTCCCTGATGTGCTGGTAAATCGAGCTGACTGAACTGACCGAAGAGATGCTTTTTACTGCATTGATTTTCAGTTGCTGCTTTCTTTGTTTCTTAGAAAGGCAAGTCTATTTGTTCACCTCCTTTTTGCCCAACACCGGACTGCAGCGGGAAATCTGGCGATGTTATCATACCTCCAGGAAAATGCTGTAAAGTCTGTAAAGGTATTTTGATTTTGTTTTGTTTTGTTTTGTTTTTTCAGACTTTCGTAACAAGGCGACAGATCAACTCCTGTTGTTTTCAGAGGACAAATGTCGTTTAGAGTATAAAACAAGGCCAGCTAGCACTTTCGGAGAACTATCAGCAGTTCGGAAATTCGGTGGATAGGATTCTGTTTCAGTCCTAAAATTTTCTGCGGCCTAACTTTTCAGCTAAAAACTCCAAACAGACCAACCTGTGTTAGTTTACACAAATATGCCTTTAAAAAGCACTGAAACAATCTACGAAAGTAGAAAATAATATTTCAAGTATTTGGCTAAACTTTGCTCGTTGGGTGCCCTTGAACAGTCCTTTTTGGGACAACACTCACTCGGACTATCATACAAAACATGCTTATGACATGACTCCTAATTTCAATCCTTCTACTACGTTTGTTTTAGTCAAATGACTTGTACTATGTTTGATTGTTTTCTACTCACCGAAAGTTTTTATCCTGTTAAAGTAAAATGCCAGCGGTATAAGAAAACAGCGACCAAAAAGCGATAAATGCTTCGAACGTGTGCTAAAAAACTACGGAAACGCTTGCCACGCAGGCTGGAGTGTCTATAGTACCTGGAATCTTAAACTGAATGCACCAAAACAGTGAAAAAAGTGTTCAAAAGCATCTAAAATGTGTAGGAGCTATTTCTCAGGTTTTGTAAAATCGATTGAGTCATCAGAAAGGCTCGCTGTTTACTCTAATAAACAACAGAGGCGATAATTCGTAAATTAAGCGCTGATGAAAGGTAAATTTTATTGTGTTTTAGCGGCATCTCTTTTGAAAAAGGTACCTCAAAGGGATTAGGGGGAGGGAGGTAAATATTCGAGCGAATACTGTGTTTACTGTAAATGGTTTCAAACCAGGAGTCATCTCATAAGTCGGTGAAATATGATCGTCCAGGTGAGTGTAGTCCCGAGAAGGACTCAGTGGATGTTATACTATGTCTCTGGTCTTTGTCCTGATTGGCCAACGAGCTCACGGTGTTATTGGTCGTCTGTCAGTTAAGCCGTGATGTCATTGGCTGTGAAGACTGTACAACGTGACTGGTACTTTTCGATCCGTCTTTAATTTTGTTAGTCAAGTGTCCGTTGGTCTATTGTTTGTAAAGTTTGCAAGGTGCAGATAGTTGTTGGCAACGATTCACTGGTGTTTATTCTACGTTAGTAAACTAGCTTTCTAGAGTGATTCGTTGATAATAGTCCGTACTGTAGGTAATGCATGTAGCAGATCCCCAGTCGATTTTGTGCTTTGTCGCGTTTTGCAGTCTTCACAGCCAATAACATCACGGCTTAATCGACAGACGACCAATAACATCGTGAGTTTGCCGACCAATCACGGCAAAGACCAGATACTTATAACATCTGCTGACGATTCACTAGTCACCTGACTCTGATGAAGACTTGCGCTCAGGTTGTCCGGAAACGTCAGTCAATGTCATCTCAAACAGTCCTTCTCAGGACTACACTCACCGGGACGACCATACTTCACCGATTTATAGCAATGTGTTTATTTAATATTGAAATCATTGCACCACTTTTAATGACTCAACTCTTACTCGTATTCAAACATTGCAATGCTTTTTTTTATTTATTATTTTAGAGGACCAATGTCTGGGAACGGGAAAAGTTTACGAACAAAAGGGTTGTGTTAAGACGTGTGACAACTACCAGGACTACGTGAAGCAAGGACTTAAGTGTAAATCGGGTACCGAGGGCTGCTTCTGTCCAAACGGCAAGGTGTTGAAAGATGGGCAATGTGTGGGTACCGCTAGTTGCCCCTGCACGTACAAGGGAAAGAGATACGAGGTACGAATGCCCAGCCAAGTTCCGCTAACAGTCTCCACCAGGAACCGAACACCCCCCCCCCCCCTTAGGAAAACCCTTCCTTGAAAAATCACTTAAAAAAAAAATCTTTCTCCGAACAAAATCCCTTTGGGTCAGACGGTCAGAAGAGCAACCACAACTTAAAAAAGATAGTTTTGAAAATTTTAGTTGATTCTGAAAAGGCAACAGAGCAGAGAGGAAATTGAAGAAATGTGAGGAGGTGACATATTTGATTAAGAGACAAAAAATCCATTTAGAAACAAGAAATCTCCATAGCACTATAAGGTCCTAACGCTTAAGAAATCCTGCCCTTTCGGTATACCGACATGATTTTAATGGGGCTTGCTGTTTGAAGTTACAGCCAGCAATGTGTTAAAGACCATTCACTATTTTATCTCACAGTTTGTTCCTTTTGATCCATTTTCCCTTTATTTTTCCTTGTTTTTCACTGATTAAGAAATGCTTTCTTTTCCTCCAACAGCCTGGGGAATCCTTTCAGGATCCTTGCCAGTTCTGTATCTGTAGCAGCGGAATAATGAACTGCCATAAGTGGTGCTAAAACACACATTAGGGTTCCCGGATGACAAAAACAACGATGCCCGGATGTAAGAGAAATCAAGACGCCCCGATTCCAGAGAATTGCTGGTGCCGAGTATCTCAGTTTTTTCTAGTTTTTTAGTTGGAATTAGTTTGTGCGGATAGCAAGAACTGAAAATAGTAATGCCCATGTAATTATGCAACATTTTAAACATTGTTTGTATATAGATGAATAACTACAGTACGCCCATTTATGAGAAAGTCAAATTAGTTTTATAATTCGAAAAGGCAGTAATTAATAAGCCACTTATTTTTTATCTTTTGTTTTATCGATTGCTACTCACACTGCAAAGGCTTGGTTTCTTTATTTCGCATAGTATAGAGTGTTAACAAAGGCTGTTAGGGCTCCTCTTTCCCTCTTGGTATTAGTCAAAAGTGTAATTTTAGACAATTTTACAGAACACGTAACATGTCAATGTAAAACCCCCTCACCTCTTCAAGAAAGCCTAAATTGTTAGCACGCGGTATAACAGCATATTTCGTTTGTATTCAATTTATTACATTTTACTTTCTTATCGAAATAAACTTGAATGATAATAAAGATAATGTTGGCGACATTTAAGAAAACGCAAGTGTTCTTCTATCCATTAATTTTGACACTTGAGGGCCACACGAGCTCACCGGACTAAAGACCTTTAAATGTTGTCTTAAAACGGTATCTCCGACTAAAAATCAAGTCCGTTTGACAATGTATTGGTGCTGCTGAAAGAAGATCGATTTTGCTAATTCTTGTTTTCTTTTGCCTTTGTTACATTACACTCAGTGTGCACAGGTAAAAATAATGGAAGTTTCTTTCCTTGTAGTCAAACGTTAGAACGTTATCTTGGTTATAAATTGTGTCTCGTATTCTTGTGTTGAGCCCGCCATTCTTGAGACGGTTACCGCTGCCCCTGTCTTCATGAGTCCTAGCGCCAGGCCCTTGTTGCTGTGCTTGTATGAACAGTAGTTGTCATAGAAGTTTCTTGTGAGTTTTTCCCTAAAAATGCACTCTTCGTTTATCAGTTCCTGCCCGAGAAAAAGGAAAAAGAACAACAGTGTTATAGTCAATGCGGAGATAAAGAATTGCTTTATTCACATGGTGACATTTGAAATACAATACACGGCCCAGCCATACGGCAACCCGTTAATACAATCAATCGTGTCCCGAGCAAAACCCTCACGCTGTTATATATTTGGTAACGATTAAGTAGCGACTGGGAACGAGGTGGACCACGTAGACAATAGACACTAATGTTACAGAGCAAAATCCAGAATTCCGAGTTGAAAAGGGTTTTGACTTAAACAACTGAAGTTAGAATTCGTTGTTTCAGTTCTATGCTCGACCCTTTTTGTCTAAGTGGCCTCAGTTATAGCAGCAGTATTGGGCAGGCCTAGGGCCCAGGCCAGATTCATTGACACGTTCCTGATAGCTAAGTTTTGTGTCCACACCAAAAGCCCCTCTGAAGAGGCTCGAAACCTGCACATCACTTCACACCTTTATTCAAACCTTTATTTAAAACTTTTCTAGTCCTACAAGACGAATACTATCGCGCCACCTCTCGCCACACTGTCATTATCCTCACTCAACATCAAAAATCAATTATATCACTTACTGTGGTGTATACTTCACCATATTTGTTTACTGCGAGATAAAACCCTGTGTGAACTCCCTTTATGTGTATAAGATCTCTTGCAACTGGCATGAGCTCCAATACGGCTAAGGTGAGACAAACCAACCGTCACATTGAAGAAATTAAAACGGTAAGTAATATAAACACACAAACAAAGCGCATGCTAGTGAGCGTTACCATGTGGACTGTGGTAATCTCTTGTGCCCTTCACACGTCCATTGTTTGCAATTTCCAAATATTGTCCGTTCACACAGTAAAGTTTGCGCCTTCTGAAATAGAGAGTTCGAATTAGACTCCACAGCTGTTCTGAATGACTAAATGACGTATTAATGATTATCCGACTGACGGACTGACTAAATGAATGACCGACCGACTGACTTCAACAACAACAACAGCAATTTTATTCCAGTATAATACAGTAGTGACCCGCAAATAGCAACGCTAAGTAAGGCGGACCAGTCCTTAACCTACGAACGGAGAAAAAATACACGTCCGTTCCGCTCCGTTCCACTTAACTTCCTGATCGTCCTACCAAGGCCACTGACTAACCAATTGACTGACTGATTGTCCGATAGACCACTGGCTGACTGTCTGACCGACCCATCATTCGTGCACCCGACCGACTGACAAACTGACTGACCGACTGACCGACCGACTGACTACCTCGCAATTTAATAGATTGCTTTCGGAAAATTTAGCTCGTTGTAATGGAAGAAAAATAACCTGGAAGCTAATTTATGCCCTTGAAAGGAAAACGTCTGTTGAAGTTTACGTACCTTCCCGAGTTGTGGTTATAACTTTCACGTCTTTTGGCGTGCGGATATAATGAAGAGGACAAAACCGACTTGCTCATGAACATTATTCAGCCGCTCAACTGAAATGCCGAGGCAAGAACAATAATTAGATAGTACATGTCTGGAGCCTACAAGCGTAAGTCAGAAAAACAGTAACTTCTTCCTGTGAGGAAAAATAGCAAGCCAGAACCCATCCTCGGACACCAAGGCGCTGATATTCGGGACGGGACGAAGAATTCCTAAGTTCATATAAATTGTGATCTTGATAACTTCGTTCCGTCCTATGTCTCCTAGCCTCCCACGCAGTCGTTTTTAGGTGTCTCGTATTTAGGCGACTCGTGGGGGGGAGTGAAATACGAGTCGCCTAAAAACGACTGCGTGGGAGGCTATATGTCTCCGAGAATGGACCCAAGCCATTGCTCATTTCCGGATACTCGATCCTATCACTTTCAACCTCATAAAAGTCAATTGAGCTGTTTCAAGTTTAGAATCATCCTCAAGTAATATCATTTACTTGAGCTGTTTCAAGTCGCACTATTTGCTTAGCATTCTCGTCCCCAGAGCCCACGATCCTTTTGGTCTCTGCCAGGGATCGAGACCTCTGGCAAGGACCAGGTAACGCGCAAGCGCAATAGCTGCCCATTTTTGTAACCGATAGTAACCGTTATTGTTTCAAATTTCTGAGGCTGCGCACAAAAGTCGGAAGTCCGTGATTCGCGGACTTCCTGCTTCGGTCCCTGCCAGAGGTCTCGATCCCTGGCGCAGACCAAACGGATCGTGGGCTCTGGGGATGAGAATGTTTGCTTAGTTAAAGGAAAACAATAACTTAAAGCTTGCGATAAAAACGGCAATTCTTTATAACCACCCAAAGCTCCAATAGCCACACTTTTCCAGTAAGGGATATTTTTTTTAATGAGTTATTAAGTTTAAAGCACACATGAAGAAACGTTCAAACATTTAGATGAAAGCTAAATATTCATGAATTAATTCAGTAACTAAACAAACAGGTTCCATGCAAATAATTATAAACTTGAAAGTCTTTTTTAACACGCTTTAAAATGTGTGGCCCATCTGGTGGAATAAAATAAATGTTAGAAAATGGCAACGTTACATGACTGAAGTAACGTTTAATAGTTATTTCTTAGTAGTTCTTTTATTTGGTTTACGGTTTAGACGGACACGCGTGCATGAAAGCAAACTGAATACTATTATGTGATGCAGTGATTTCGACCTCCGTCTGAAACTGGACGAAAACGAAAATTGTTGCAGAGACGATTGTACGACAACTGTAAAAAATTTCAGTGGTAAATGACTGAATTATCGACTTAAAGTTAACAGTCTTCAAACTAAAATACAAATGAGCCATGAATTCAGAGTGAATTGGAACTGTCATTATCACTGAAACCTAGCTTACAGTGATGCACGCAAACCTTGGAAGATAACTTGAATAAAAAACAATGGAAGAAATACTCAATGCCCAGTAAGACTTACTCGACTTTTCTGCCAAAATCCCGTTTCAAGAAACGACTACCTTCCTTCAAAAGTTAGTGGACTCACCTGGCAAGAGATTGGCTTAAGATTTAACTTAGAACGAAAAGCGGAACAAACAACAAGCCCCCGCATGGTAATGAATTCGTTTTGATTATTTGGCTTTTCTCTCACGCGAGTGAGACATTTTTTTCAGCCTGGCTGACCCGCAGTGATTTAAAATAGCCAATGTTCTTGAAAAGATCTTATCCAGCCCGGATAACAACGGAAGGGCATTGAAAATGAATAACAATTTCTGCACGCCAGGCGAGCTTTTCAAATCCACCTCCAGCCTTTGCTGCAGTGAATGAGGCGTTTTCTTTTAAAGATGTTTAAACAATGGGGCGCAAAGAGTAATCAATAGCAAATACATTTTTAATAATGCGTACATGAAAATAAAATCATTTGAACTGCAGGAGGTACATCATATATCGTTAACCAGTCTGGCTGATAATGAAGACGAAGAGCAAGCCCAGCCGTGAGGGACCAGAGGCCCGTTTCTCGAAAGTCCCGGTAATTTTTCGGGCCCGGAGCTATTCCCAATCTATAGAACGTTGTCGTAGTTTTTAGCCCGCATATCAGCCCACTGTTGTTTTATCAACTTAGAATATTATTGCTCAGCTTTCAAAACCAACAAAATTTCAATCTTTAATGCAAACATCGCACACATAAAATAGCCTTCCAGGCCCGAAAAGTTATCGGCCGGGACTTTCGAGAAACGGGCCCCAGGGTCCTTGTGCAGTTTCTTACGCCATCACTTTGAGCGACAGCAGATCACCGATGTACCAGGCCAAAATTCTAACAAAAAAGTGTGTAAACTGAAGCGATTAGATAGTCAAACCAGAGTTACACAAAGAAACGCGAGAAAAAGTTTCCTTGCGCAGGCAAGTAAGTCAGCATTTAACTGCGGGAGGTTGATAATAACCTGGCCCCAGTTGTTGAAAAGTTGGATAGCGCTATCTACCGGATAAATCACTATCCAGTGGATAAGTATTAGGGAAACCAATTGCTTTATCCACTGGATAGTGATTTATCCGGTGGATAGCGCTATCCAACTTTTCAACAACTGGGGCCTGAACTGAACTGAAATTGAAGCAAAATTTGGCTTAGGCGCTGGCTGCTACTTCTTATTCAAAATGTACTCGTTCCTGAACGTTTAGGTGAAATATTTCTAAAACAAGTAAACGCTAAAGGGTCAAGTAGCCTTAAATCTCGAGAAATGGATTCAAGTCAACAAAACTTGAATTTAGTTGATGGAACACCATAGTGGATTCAAACCCGTCCGATTACCTCTTCCAAGCTATCACTACTAGTACTCCCTCCATCCCACCCCTGGCGAAATACTACTCTCTCCACCCCCCCCCTGGCGAAATACTACTCTCTGCACCCCACCCCTACAATACTCTAAAATACCCTATTTAAACGGGATAGTTTTCTTTCTCAGCTCGTAACAAAAATCGCCAGAGCCGATTTGACAGTTTACCTGTGCATTACTGTTCTTGGTTAGCAGATAGATTCATTAAGTTCTCCTTGTAAAGGTTGCAGTACTGTATTTAATATTATTTCAATTAAGAGCTCTGTATCCCAATAATACCCTACTTCCCTCTTCATCCCCTGCATGAATACTATGATTGCAGTAAAGAGAAATTCAGTAATTCACACCAACTTACCCTCAAGCGCCCATGTTTCACTCGAACCCCAAAACGAGTAAAACTATAATCGCTTTTACTGAAATTTGGACACATAATATTCACTGTGAAGAACATTGACAGTTCACCAAGAATAGTAGCTGCGTCCGAGAGGAGACTGCTCTCAGGCATATTGTAAGGATTTCTGAGCATAATTTATCAAAGCCAACCGATGTCAAGCGCGGGAAAATGTGTGACCGGTGCTAAGCGGGGGAAAATGTGTAACCGTTGCTCGGCAAAATGGCTTCACAATCTCCTTTCAACACTGTCCAACACTGTTGAATTCGGAAGTTAACCTTTTAAGCCCCAAAAGTGATCAGCATCAATCTTCTCCTCATCATATCTGTGCAGTAGAACACATTTTGGAACCTCGTCCTTAGGGCCTCGTCCTCGTTCAAAATGGCGGTCGGAGAAACCCCTGGCCAAGGCTGCCAAAATGGCTCCAAAAATTCGCTAGAATTTTGTCACGTAAACACGATGAAATGTCTTCGTTTCGTTTGAACAACGGTTCAGATTGCAAGAAAACAAACAGGGCCGCCAGACCCTGGAAACAACCTCCGAAAAAGCCATTTCACCATGTGCCACGGGACAAAATACTCCACGATTCTTGAGTATTTCAGCAGCCTTGGCCAGGGATTAACAGCGATCAAACGCAGGACGCGTGCGCAGTTCCCGCCATAATTTTACAAAAGAAAACAGAGACAAACGTCGAAAGTTTCACTTTAACCGCAAAACATAACGCCATTTCTGAAAGCTTAAGCATTTTACTTCGAGCATGTGTTGAGAATGAAATAACGGGCATCCACAAGTTTTATCGGCGCGAAATTTTGTTTATCGGGACATTTTGTATCGTTTTCATACCGCGAACTTCTCGTCGTATGAGTCTGAAAAACTGGAAGTGACGTTGTTTTTTGCGCTTGACCGCTGTGAACGCCAGGGGTTTCTCCGACCGCCATTTTGAACGAGGAAAAGGCCCTGGGGACGAGGTTGCACATTTTGGTCATGGTAATTTGGAAATCATCACCAGAGATGAAATGTCTTGATGTTGAAACAAGTTCGCCCAATAAGTAGTCAGTGAAATGTATGGAGACCAGAATTTGTATAAAGATGTCGGGGCTTAAAGAATTACACACGTTGGGCAACCTGCTGAATGATTCTGGACATTGAATGACGAACAAAGTTGAACAAAGTTTAATTGCCATCAAATATTTCTCCAAAAAAAGTTGTATTCAGCCATGTTGAATGATGTTGAATTCGTTTGACCCAGACCTAACCGGTGTCAACAGCGGGAAGCTGGAAAACATGTAGCCGGTGTCAAGCGCGGGAAAACACTTACCCTGTACGAAGTGCGGCAAACCATGCGCAAGCTAGTTTTCTGTTTTGCACTTGACCCACTTGACCCAGGCGGTCGCGCCCGCTAACCAAAAAGCCAGAGGACTCTGGGTACGAGATTGCACTTGAGCAGCACGCTCGATTTCCGCTGCTCTCTCGAGTCCGGTCTGCTGGCGCGGATTCATTAACCCTAACGCAGCTGATGATCAAGCCTACTGATTGGCTGAAAAACTGCATGTTGCTCAAAGAAAAATTCGAGTCACTCGAAAGAGACGTTAAATACTGTACAAAGTAGAACTTTATTCAATTCGCTTGCTGAGCGACGCCAGTTATTATCAAAATATTTTATCGCTACCTCATTTATAGGTTTTCCTTTCAGCACTATTCAGTATTATGTATTAAATGCTACGAAATGTATTTGACGCGCAAAGATCCTCAGAATAAAAATATTAAATAACATAACAGGCGAATACATGACTTCTCGCCTGCTTCCTTATTTTGAACATGTAAAACAAAATGAGCAATCTCGTTTTTCTACAACAATGCACCGACTTGGTCAAAACCAAACAGGAATCGGTACAATAAAATTCCTCGTTTCCTCTCCGTACGACTACGAATACGACAGAGTAGAGTGATGAGATTTCTTTGCTTTTTGTGTTTTGTAACAGGGCTGCGTGACAGGGCTACGTGACAGAACTGCGTGATAAGGCGTGTGACTTGTACGTTCAGGTCCTTCGACTTCTTGATGCTGACGTAGAATGATTAACACAAGTGTTAAGGGAAATCAGGTTTACAGTTAAATATCCTCCCTCCCTCCCTCCCTCCCTCCCTCCCTCCCTGGTTAATTTACTCGACTTAATTACACTGTGATTACAGCGGCAAAGTCAAAACCTGAAAAAGTGACTTCCTTTCTTGTTTTTCTCTCGTCAATAAAATCGGACGACGGATATCAAATCGGGCGATGGGTATCGCCTCATACCCACCGTCCGATTTTGTACCACGTGATGTGTTTCGTCCAATGAGAACGCGGGAAAATTAATCGGGTTATAAGAGCTGATAGCCCTTTGGCAACGAGCTAATCAGAGCGTACGCTTACTGTGCTTTCTCATGGCCAGGGTCGTGTGTATTAAATTATTTATTTCTAGAAGGATATTGTTTTCTGGGTCGTTCATCCTCCTTTGTTTCGGCGTCTTTGACTTCCAGGTGACGCGACTCTTTCTGCAAAGCAATTATTAGAAGCAATTTAGCAAAAACAAGTACATTAAAGAACGCATGAAATTCCGTATCTCCGCGCGGCCATGTAATATCCTCTATTTAACTTAGGCACTCTTGCTAATAACGATACCTTTTTACTCGCTGTTGTTTTGCCTTCCTTCTCTTTGTCTTTCTCCCGGTCTTTATCTTTTTCTTTATCTTTCTCCTTTTTCGCTGGTGGTGAGGCCTCGGATGCTGTCTTCCGCACAAGTTTCACTTTTGCTTTCTCCTATACCCCATACAAGAGACGCTTTAGTTTTAGTTTAAAGCACCGTGTTTGTGTTGTTTCGGCATGCTATGTCGTCACGTGTGTTGTTCACTCGTTCGCTGGATCTTTCGTTTGTTCGTTCGTCCGTTCGTTCGTTCATTCTACCTTAACTATAACCAAGATCCAACAGTGACACCATTCAATAACAATTTCATCTCGCCTCAGGCCCTCAGACCGTGCGAAGACAGTCACGTGACGTTTAAACGCTGCTCACCTCGCCCTTGCCCTTGACTTTATTCTCAGATCCATGCGAGTTCGATGTTTTGGAAACTACCACGCTGGCGTCTCCATCCTCTCTTCTTCTTTTAGCTTCTTTTCCTTCAGCAGGGTCTAATGACGACTGCAATAAGCCAGAAACAGAGCAAGTACATTAAAGAACCCATGAGTTTGAATTCTAGTGATCTCTATAGCAGCGGCGTTTACAAAAACAGTAGAACCATAACACAGAACTACCTTGTCATGAACCTTTAGTGATAAGCATCTAATTTCTCCTTAAAAGTGCTACTTGATCAAACATGCAGGTTACGAGAACAAAGGAAATGATCACCAATGAAATGAGATGAAATGTCTTGACATTTAAAATTCTCTCAACTAGTACCATAAGAAATATGTGAAGAACGGTGAGGAGAATATACTTGTTGATACTGAGGCTTAAAGGGGCATAGTCACGAGGATTTCGCAGATTTCTGGTCAAAACTGCGCTAAAATTATCGGCAGCTAACTTTATCCACGTCCAACATTGTGTTTGAACATTTAAAGGAACATATTAACTTAATTTCATTAACAGAAAACAAACCATGACCATTTAAAATCGATTTAATGTCAACACCCTGAAAGAATTTGAAAAGTTTAGCCTAATTTTTTCAAATTGCAATCCATTTCCATCCATGCCATCCGTAGCAACAGACGACAGAAAATAGTTTCAGTGAAGAAATATAGTCTTTGGT
>Ga0126336_10000281_pt1 | contig 18332 bp, 7 predicted proteins | sample SidCmetagenome_FD_92530 | JGI IMG/M metagenome (GOLD analysis project Ga0126336, IMG submission 92530) | Coral microbial communities from El Islote,Puerto Morelos, Mexico - Siderastrea C C metagenome | ecosystem: Host-associated > Invertebrates > Cnidaria > Coral | place: El Islote,Puerto... | reverse complement strand
GCTGCTAATAGTCTAAGATAAGAATATAATAAACTGTAAAGATACTGGAATTCAAAAAATTTAAATCACTTATGCATAGCTGTATTAGTTAACAAAGCAAGACCAAAATATTGATATAGGGAGACATGCGATTTCAGAAAGCTAACAAATGCATTGACTGTCCGACAAATGAATTTTGAAAAAACAAATACATCCATTCATATTATGCAAAAAAAGAAGACCCCTAGGAGGGCTAATTTGTTTGTATTAATCCACTTAAGTCCTTATCCAACTGTCTTCTTCTCACACTTTTTATTTCTTTGTATTGACTGAAGAAGCTAAGTTTACAAAAAGGATAATTTAAAGCAATATACTTAAGGTTTAATGAAAATGTTTTAGGGCTGAGTTGGTTTCCTGGCAAAGCCAGGGGAGCCATTATTATGTAACTGTTTGATAATCATAGTTTGATTTTGTATTGTTATTAACCCAAATGAAAACCTGTTGCAAACAGTTTATGAGTGCAAGGGTAAGCAGGGCTCGAAATTTACGGTCGCAAATGTGCAATTTGCGACTGGTTCGAGGACAGTAGCTCCCAAAAAAATAACTTAGGAGCAAATTTGCTCCTTCAACTTTTGGTCCATTGTCATAACAAATACATTTTCTGCTCCTTGTTAGACCAAATTTACTCCTAAGATTTTGGACCTAGGAGCAGAATTGCTCCTGGGGAAAATTTTAAATTTCGAGGCCTGAGGGTGAGATGTGTCAAAAACTAAATTCAATTGGAATGATTCAGCTGACAAAACAGGAGGAAATTGAAAATTCATGAACTCACTGAAACTGAAACTGATATAAAATATGAAGTTTTTCGTTTCTGTGCGGTGTTTGAAAACCTTGATGAATCAGTGATTGTCATGTGAATTCTCCTGATTGGTCCTCAATGTTTTCTTCAATATATCAAAAAATACTTAAATGGAAGGGAGAATTTGATTGCGATTTAAGTTTCTCCATTGTGACCAATATTTCTTGAAGCCTACGATCTCTACAGGTACAAACTTCCACAGTGGGGGTAAGGTGGGGTCTGGAGAAGGTGAGAAGGAGCACTCCCTTCCCCCACACCCCTCCTCTAGATCTGCTGCTGACTTTCTCGGCTCTTTCACTTAACAACTTCATAATCATCACTTTGAATAAATTATTGTAATGCACTAAATTCTTCATTCTACAGCTGTATTTCAAGGAGAAAAAAAGACTGATCACAACGGAAAGGTCAACAGACATAATACATGTAAATCTCTGCTGTATGTGCCCACAATGTTACCTAGGCAACCAATGTGACCTGATCAATGATGTAGTGATCTAAGAAACTGCACCACAATCCAGATCTAAAGAGCCTCAAATCTAGTTATTATTAGAACCCAGAGACACTGGATTTTCCTACACTAACTTGTTTTGCTTTATGGAATTCATCATCTGGGTGTACCTCAGAGTGACCCTCATTTCCAGCGAGTGCAAAATATGGTTACTGCCTGAAGCCTAAGTTATTCCCGACTCATCAAAGCCTGGATGTGCACAACAAACCAAGAGAGAATGCCTTGGCACTAGGCTAGCTTACTAGCAAATGGATGGGCCATTACATCACTGTCTAATAAACTAACAGTCTACTGTCTTACTTCCATAGGAACACCTTGGTGATCTGCTAATATCTATGATGTATCAACCTACCAATAACAGAATTGTGGTGGTTGTCATGAAAGCCACCAAATTAAAGAAAATGGACTTCATTGGATCTTGTGGTAAGGAAACTGATATCTGATATACATATATCTTATTAGATGTTTTGGCATGAAGCGTTGCTGTATATTTTTACGAGTTGTGCTACAGCCCGCAGGGCAAGTCAAAGTACAAACAACAAGTCAAATGTACGGCCATACTTCACACCGAAACATCTTATAAGAGATTTATTATCCAACTTAACCTTTTTCAACCTTTTTCTGAGTAACTTGAAAGAAAACTTATAATGTAACAGGATGAGCATGCGCACTGTACTGTACAATAACCAACTGCACAATATCATGGGATATTTGCACTCGTTTTGCACGCTTTCTGTACAATAACTGATACAGTTGGATAATAATACAACTTATGTTATGCTACTTATCTGTCCTCAAAAATTCATCAACTCTATGTACAGTCACTGTTGCAGTTTAGGGGAAATACCCCTACTCACCCACCATATCTACAATGTAAATTGATGGCATTTTTAACCATGAATAAATTAACACCACTAAGTCATGCTTTTCTGCATGCATCACTAGAATCAATAATTGTAGGCCCCATTAAACTCCTAAAATATAATTATTGAATTATCTAAATCGGTAACAATAACAGAAAAAGTGTATAAAGGTTTTTAAAAGCATATAAAGAACCTCATAGTGGCTCTACAAAAAATATTTTCCTGTACGTTAATTGCTATTCTAGACACCATTTTATCTTCTGATTCCTTAACTAAGCATTCATTTGGAAATTACTGCTTTAGCAAGAAGGGTGAATAACACCCACTTAAAGAAGAATTTCATAGAATATTCACTTAATCTTAATTTAAAATTTTGTGGGGTCGAAGACGCCCCAAAGGTGCCCATTTATCAGTCTGGCTAAATCATTCAAATAAAAAAATCAAATAAATCAATTTATATTGCGCATGTTCCATGTGAATATGTTCACATGCGCTTTACAAATACCAATTGGAATTTGGAAATGTTGGTTTTTGAGGAGAGGGGAAAACCGGAGTAACCGGAGAAAACCTCTCGGAGCAAGGAGAAGAACCAACAACAAACTCAACCCACACGTGACGCTAAGTCTGGGAAACGAACCCGGGCCACATTGGTGGGAGGCGACTGCTCTCACTACTGTGCCATCCGTGCTCCCACTGGTATTTTAAGAGTGGAGTGGGCAGAGAATTAATAGAGTGGCTTATTCCTTAAGTTTTATCAAAATCTCAGAAGCACATAATTTATGGTGTTTGCATTACCTGTATTAGAATACATTGTACACATTTTTAAGCACCGAACCCTATGTTAACTTTTCCTTAGTTATGTTACTAGGTTTTTATAGTTTTTATAGCTTTTAACTTTTTACTCTTTTTAGATGCACTTAAGTATTTTGAACGAGCTTTTCAGCTTATAAAAGCTACATGGGTGTATAAACAATTGAAATTAAAAAAAGTTTGAAATAAACTGTAATATTCTACAGTACACAACAGTGCACACAAATATTTCTAATGACACTTCATCATCTTAAGACAAGAATGCAGTTGCAAATAAATTGTAAGAATATATATTTTTTAATTTGTCAGATCCTTATGTCAAGATTTACTCCATGCATGGAGGAAAGAGATTGGACAAGAAGAAAACAACAATAAAGAGAAGAAACAAGGAACCAGTCTGGAATGAATCATTCATTTTCCATGTCCCAGTTGACAAGCTAAGAGACATTACATTTGTCTTCACTGTAATGGACTATGACCGTGTCACACAAAATGAAATGATTGGCCAGGTCATCTTAGGGTACCGTACCACAGGGACCTCACTGCGGCATTGGACTGAAATGATGGGCAATCCTAGGAAGCCTGTGGCACAGTGGCATAGACTACAACTTTACTAGTGAATGGGAACTATAACGCAGTAAACTCCTGCTATTTCCAACACTCAACGAAACAAAATGTTTGAAATTTTTTCATTATAGGGTACAGTAAATAGTAGAAATATCCAAAATAGATTTCTCTTTGAGCCAACCAGAAGTTCAAAATAGCAGAAGTCTGCTGTATGCAAAGAATAATAATTCTTATGCTGTAAAAATTTAAGGCTAAAAAGCCAAATGTTATCCTATCTTGTAAATCTTAGGACAAATTTCCTTCACAACCCACTTGACCCATACTTCAAAATAATAAGTAACAGGATACTTAATCTATTTAATTACATTATACGTGGTGAGTGAGGACTGTTGCCACTACAATGGACATACCAGCCATTTCACACAATCTCTATAAGCCTTGCCCTGAAAACTATAACTGAAGAGCTCCATACCTGTTTCTTTTTTTAAATTTTCTGGGTTGAAATATTCCCTTTTTGCATGCCAAAAAGCATTCTTTGAAAAACTACCTTTAGATTTATTTTACTAAAAGAAATCTGGTTGGCCTGAGTGCCAGTGATTTTTTGGCTCCATTTACATCCTTGAAACTAATGCAAACTCCTCAGGAATAAATATTTTGCCCAAACAAGGTTTTAATTATGAAATGTTACAAACAGATTATTGGATCAGCTGGCCCTGATGTCTTATAATGTTCTTGCAGTTCACAGTTAATTCATAATGTAAGATTGTTGGCAGATATGCAAGAGTAAATTTAGTTAAAAACAAGTACTATTTAAAGTAAACGAAACTAAACAAAGAACAGATCAGCTCTGTTGTCCTGATGTTGCCCACTGTAGAGAAGTACTTAAGAAGTAAACATAAGAAGTTGATGTATATTTTAACAAATGAGGGGAAAAAGGGCCAAGTACAAAAAATAATGAATTAAACAATTCCATTGTACATAATACTGATCTGCTTCTTACAAGAGAGTAACTTAAATTGTGTTGGCCTCAAATTGGAGAGCAACATGTTACCAAGCCCCAACCAATGGGAGGCTGACCATCTGGCTACTGACACAGACCATTTCCGAAATGCCACTAGCCTCGTTTTGAACATAAGGCCTAGTGCACAGCCTTTCACATGCAAGTAAAACTTACTTTCATATGACAGGCTGTGCACCAGGCCCCACTCTAACAGAGAGGCCAAAGGAACTACAGAAATTGCCTGTTTGGGATGGCGTTAAATTCAGGACAACCAATTGATAAACCCAGCTAGTGGCAGGGGAAAACTTAGAAGTGTGGCATCCACATTGCAAGTGCAGTGTCCTGTTAAATCTAGAGGTTTAATAGAACACCGGACATGCCAGTGTCAGAATGCCTCTTGGTTATTTGGGTGTGCAGCAAAATTGCATGAAAAGAACAAAATAACATGTCAGAAATCTACTAAAATGGGACCTTGTTTGAAGAACTCTTCAAAATTATCTGACAATGATTTCAACAAAAAAGTACAAGTTTCCTTAAGAGGGGGAGGGAAGGAGGGAAAGACTGTGCTGTGACAACCCAAGTTTATAACAGCTATTAAAGCATGAGAATTTGAACTAAAGGTCTTTGTTCCCAAGAAGTCCATCCACTTACATTGTAAGATACCTGCAACAAGTAAGGACAAACCAAATGCACTTGTTGGTTGAATTTAGTATGTCTTGGTCCACGTTTTCCAGAGGATGCAGCAGGGCTCTCAATAAAGGACAGGGGATGAGGACCTCCTCTGGATATTACAATTTTGAGCCCCTGCTACTTTTGAGGCAATTTGCTACTAAAACAACTTTTTTCCCTGTTACTTTTTCCCATTTCCCAGCTACTTAAGAAATTAGTAATATAGCCCTGATGTACCCTAAGAACATTAGAGGCTCTCAACACAAACTAATATTTGACTCTGACCACAACAACGCTTTTTATTAAACACATTAATAAATACTACCATACCTGTACAAACTGGTGCAGTTTACTTATAAATAGCACTCTCTTAACCCTTCTGCCCTGATATCAGCACAAAAATTCTCCTTACTGGTAAGCATACATTTCTGATAGTGCAAGTTGAGAGAAATCAATAATGTCATGACCTAAATACTTGGCTTGTACACAGAACATGTTCATTATTCCTCCACTTTTCTTGGTTGGTCTCAAATGTACTGAGGATGCATAAATGTCACTATCAGTACAGACTATTTTTTCACTTCTGTTTTTCACTCCTTTTCAGGTTTCCCCACATAAAGTGGTTCTAACTTTTGGGATTGTAACTGAATTCTGACGAGTGACATTCAATGTAGCAGTACTTTCATATAATACTATTACATCTTTGCTATGTGAAATTAAGGTACTGATCTTCTACCAGCAGTGAAAGGAACAAATTATAAATTGTAAGTTACTTTCAGGAGAAGATTAATGCTGACCACTTTTACGAGTGAGAGGATAAAATCATTAGTGTATACACCTAATTGCAATATTGTAGTCATAAAAAAAATGAAAAAAGAGAAAAAGAGAAAGCCTTAAGGAATAAATTAGGCATGATAACCACATTCAGGGAATTGCTCTCACGAAGGGCTAAAGCTCAAAAGGTCTATACGGTAACCAATTTTTGTATGACAACATTATTGCAAGAATATGTACTAAGTCATTAAAGAGTATAATTCATGACACCTACTTTTAATTAATATATTCACATTAAATAATTGGTTTATAACAGTCATCATGAGTGAACAAAACAAAGATTTATAATTTAACTTAACAGTGAATCTAACACCTTAAATTTAAGGTGCTTTACTCTTCTTTACCTTACTTTTTCCTTACTTCTTAGGGCAAAAAATTCAGACAAGGTTGCCATGGACAGCCCTGCCTATCAAGCAAAAGAGCACTGTCTTTAATATAATGAATCAATATTTTTCAAGCTTTAAAAACCCATTATCCTGCCTCAGCGCTAGACAATTTGCATTGACAAAGCTTGACAATATTATTATCGAACAACTGATGTCACCTAGTTTTTCAGAAGTAATATTCAGGTGCCCAATAATTGGGCACCTGAATATTACACCTGAATATTCATTGAGGTGATTTTTTTATTAATGTGCAGGTATATTGACCTGACTGAAAATTTGGTAAAGCAAACTTTTGCCATGACTTTTCAAACAAATAAATTTCTTTAAGCCTGGTACATGGCATCACTAAGTTTGACAGTCCACGTTGCCAGTGGGGTGTGTCTACCTCAGGAGTACTTGACAATTATAAAACAACCCACGATGTCCAACAATTTCTGGGTGAGACATAATTTGTGTTCAGACAAAGTGGCTTTATTATACCAGCAACTATAATCATCATTTTTGTACCTGAGTAGAAATCTACCTTGAGCTTAGTTTTTTTTTTCTGGTGCAGATCAAGTGAATGACCTCAATCAAGAGTTTTTCTTCCAACTGCCACTTAACTCCAATGTCATAGATTCACTTAACGCCTACATGAAACCAGCCATTATAATATTATTATTATGACTGGCAGTGTACATATAAATTATTATTAATAATATTTAACATATTTACAAAATATAGCATACTTGAATGTCATGACACACACTGTCATTAGTTCAAATGCTTTGGTAGTTGAAGTACATTATAATGTATCAAAATAGTGATTTTATGAATTTTGGTGTTGGCTGCAAAACTTAGGTCCAATTTCCAACCACGTCAAAGGGGAAATGAACCCAATCGAAGAGAACAACAGAAACCAAGATTACACAAAAATGGCCACAATATAAAGCCAAATGAATTTAACACCTCTTTTGGACCTAGACAAATTAATTAATTACATTAACATTTATGAATTTCTGACTTAACTCAATCTCATACCCTAGCTTTCACATTAGTTGTGTTAATTAAAAATAACAATTTATTATTTTGATATGATTTGTGCTACCGTGGAACCCATAGCCTGAGAAAACAGCCGACGTTTCGTGTGGTCGCCACTTTGAGCCCTCGCAAAACGACGTCTGAGTAATGAGCGCAGAAATTCCATACTAATGACGTGCACTACCCAGATCTTGGTAGTGCTTCTGATTGGTCGTGCCGCGAGGGAATTTTCTTTCAACCAATCAGAAACACTACCAAGATCTGGGTAGTGCACGTCATCAGTATGGAATTTCTGCGCTCGTTACTCAGACGTCATTTTGCGCGGGCTCAAGTGGCGACCTTGCGAAATGTTGGCTGTTTTCTCAGGCTATGGAACCCAGTAAATATAAATTGAGGGCCATGGACAGGCCATGAAAATGTGATCATATTTAACAGTTTAACGGTTTTGTAGCCAAGAAAGCAAGGTGATCATAACATGGGATTCCACTGCACAAACATGAATGCCTGCTTTGTTGCACATGCACAACTTAATTCAGTAAAAAAATTAAATTTATGACAAAGGTAAGACTGTATTGTCTTATCATATTTGAAACTATTAATATAAACATCATTTGAGTCATTTCATTGCCCTCTTTGATAAAATGTTCAGATTGTGCAATCATACACAGTCCTGAAGTAAGGGCATAACTTGTATGCTGCTTGTGGACCATAACTAGGATGAATTTATCCCCATTATACATACATGTCCACACCATCCCAAGGCTGTTGAATTTCCCTGCCATTAGTAATTCACATGCCAGGGGTATTCCCTGCAGGCAAACTCCTCCCACACAGTACAAAGTGCTCTTCAGTTATCACTCTGAAGCTTGGTTTCCAAATGATTGCAGGTTATCTTGAGTGATCGCTAAATCAATGGCCAATCAATGGTTGATTGCAAATAATAGAAACCATACTCTCATGACTGAAGGTTGGTTTCATATGACCACCAATGATAAAAACAGTTGATCTCAGAGTTTAAGGCCAGCAGTTGTATGGTGATCATTTGTGATTGTTTACCAATGCCAGGACACTTGAAGAATCAAGTCCTCAATTTGAAAGATTAAGTGCATGGCAACTGTTATGCTATAGGTGGATACCTGTCTGACAAGCTTCTTGAACCTTGAGTTGTTGATCCATAAGATGATCCCATACTTGACAAGGACTTGGAGCGAGAGCTGAAGGGCGGAATTAAGGGTCGCCCAGCAGCATCAACCTCATCATGCAAATGTTTGTAGTGGAAACTGCTTCCTCTGGGACGGAATTCAGATGTAAAAGTCTATAAAATGTGAAAAAGGTAAGAAAAGAAACCAAGAATTAGTCAATTGACTTTAAAATTTGATCAAGAGATCGATGCCCAAACTTCCACTAACACTCTGCAGCCCGAGAGCTTACTTAAGTTGAAGTTGTGATTGACAGCAGGGTAAAATGAAAACACTGAGCCTCAGACTTCGCGTTATTGAGCAGGCCAGAAAAAAAAAAACCGAGAAAAATGCCACTTCATTTCACTTGAACTGGCTTCTACTGTCCAAAATTGTACACACGACCCAGGCCACCCAGACCACATTTTTAGGGAAAATTTTCATGGGTATTAAAAGATTGGAAGAACTCATCACAGACTTCAGAATATGAAGAAGTCAAAGAGAATTTGTAGCCATTTCACTTTTCTCAACTTGACCTCTGACTGCCCAATCTAAAAATTGTCTCAAAATTTTGGGTGGCCACGGTTCGTGTAACCGCATGCTAATTAGGCCCAGGAGCATTGTTGTTGTGACCTGTTAATTCACAATCTAATTTGTAGCATAAAACTTTCATAATCAGCTTTTACAGTCGAAATACTCAGCGTATTCCGCTTATTCTTTGGGAATGACTTTCATTAATCGGGAACGGATTGAATTATTGGAATCAAGATTCGACTTTCAAATTGAATATTGTAATGTTCCAACGGTGGCCTTGTTCCAGATAAGGAATGCTGATTGGTCTATTATTGACATCTGGCGAATGTTCACGTGCAAGTAGCAGACCGTTGGTGGCTTTACGTGTCTCGCCTGATTTGTGTTCGCACTTTTCCATGTAAAAAAGCAGTCTGTTGTTGTAAAACTGTAAAGAATAATTTCTTAAAAACAAGTGTGCTGTAAATGCACAACAAATGTTCCTGACAATTGAGAAAAATTCACTGTATTGTCAAACCAACTGAAACCAACAGCTGCCAATGGTTTCATATTTCGCGTGTGACCTTTTGGATTTTGTTAGTAACAATCCAATCAACATGCGTTACTTCGAATGAGTCTACCGTTGGAACATTTCAATCTTCAATTTAAAAATAGAATTTTGATTCCAATAATGCAATCCGTTCCCGATTAATGAAAATAATTCCTAAATAATGAGCGGAACGCGCTGAGTATTTTGACTGTAAGTCTATGAAGGGAATTCAACAACAGCTACTGAGTAGTACTTCCCTGTGGAACTGTTTATTGTGCTCCAAAAAGTGCCTCCATCTTTGAGACTATTGATAATGATCAAATAATGATCAAATCTTAATATTTGTTCATTCAAGTGATAGCAGTGGAAATGCTGCCTCACTTTGTTTTCTGTAAGTATGAAAGGTAAGCAGATGTAAATTTACTTACCCCTGAGTTATCATTGACTGCAAACACTGGAACAACATAGTCATCCTGGCTACATTCATTGTTTTCTGTATCGAATATTGCTGCCATTGACCACAGTGGTAACAGCCATCTTGCAATCTAAAAAAGTCACGTTATGCATGAATTTTCACCGATCTTGCAAAGTGCTAAAAGTGCTACATTATAAACCATTTACTCTTTATTCCTTTGAGCCCCTGCAAAAGTTAGCTTAGGGTACATATAGTATCACCCTGCCTCAAAAAAAATTCCTTTTGATGAAAATTCTGCCACAATATTACTAGTATATTATTTTTAGAAAGCTGTACACTTTTAGAGTCCTTTAGACTTATGAAAATCTGAATGAACAAAATGTTGTTGACACAAATGAATCACAAGCAAAGTTCCAATGGCCTTCAAGGTTATTAGCAAGTTTGTGCTGATTAAGTTGCTGATTACCAGTTGAAGCAAGGTTTTATTCAGTCAGATATCTGTGTCCTATGAATATCCACTTTTGCAAGAAATTTATGAAAAATGCACCAATTGAAAACATGAATCCAGGAAAGGCCCACATTTCAATGTCTACAGCTAAAGGCCTAGCCAAAAGATTGAACTGAAAAAGTTCTTCATGTAGATTCTACATTATGCAACCTTAGGAATCTCTTGTGGTACAAGAGCATTCAAACAATTTTTTTTTAATGTACATGTATTGCAGGGTACTTGGGCAACTGATTCATTAAGTACATGTATTTATGCATTTTTTTATTTGGTCCTCTGGATGATAAAAACATTTCACAACATGACAAAATATTTTATGTGTGCAACATAACTTACATTAACTGTGATGTAGACTGCTGTGTAGCCTGCTTTATTTGTGAGCTGTAATGAGGAGATAAAGAACACTTGATCAATAATGGGATTGTACAAGGTTTTGCTAGTGAAAGTGGGAAAACACCAAGTACTGCGTGGTTTGTAAATGGATCAGAAAATCATTTTACTTACAAACACTCCTTGACAATCATTCTTTGGTCCAGCTGCAAGTAAATAAAATGTGTTCTCATTAGCACGAAATGCCATCAATCTCCCTTACTGAGGCTCAATATCCTTGCAACTTTAGTGCCTAACAAAAGTCAACTTGTACCTAACGAACGTACAAGTTGCAGTCAAGTTGCAAAGAACACACTGTTATAGGCATGCTGCATTGTACATGCATATTAGTACACAACAAAAAAAAGCAACTTGCCACACATAAGTTGCTACAAACAGCGATCTGTGAATGCAGTGCACGCACATGATAGATGAAGGATGTTACACTATTTCACTCACTAGCCAATTAAACAAGCATGTCTAGTACATGTACTCAACACAGGGCTTTTTAACAACTGAAGACAGAGATTTACAGAATAGTACTTACTGACTCTCATGACAATGTCATGTACAAGGCTGATTAATGCTGATAGTTCAAAAATAAAAATTATCCTGGGATAGAAAGGAGAATACTGTTGTTATTGCATGATGGCAGTCAGTGGTAGCACTAGTTGGACAAAAACTTGAAGTACTCAGAGCATAACCGTCTTATGTCGAATTTTAGATGGTTTTAATTCTGTGCACTAAACTGCTTCAATTTGTGCATGGGACCTTCAAAAAACTTAATAGGCAGTGTTCTTTGAATGAACTGAAGGCCCCATGCAAAAATTGAAGTTGTTTGGAGGAAAACAATAACATTGCGTAAAGTTCGACATAAGACGGTTATGCTCTCAGCCCTTCACTTCAGAATCATTGCTAGCTTTATTTTTTTTTTAATTAATACCTTTGTTATAGTTACAAAATAGTTACGGAGTTACCGTTATAAACAGGAGAAAAAAATTACATCATATATATATCTATGTATCTATATCTATACATATATTTATACTAACAGTACTTATATCTAAAACTTACTGCTACCACTAACAAATGACATTTATTTACATTATAATTAACTTACTTTACAGGAACTAATTGCACTAAATTAACTCAACAAAAATTTCTAGCAAGCCAAAACGAAATTTTTAAATACTTCTAATCATATATTCAATTTTTTCCTTTTTTTTCCTTTGAGGTGAAAACATATTCTTAAATGCATAAGTATATTACCAAAATTTGATAATATACCTACGCATTTAAGAATATGTTTAATAGAAAAGGAGGATAGACATTATCCCGAAAACCTCATTTGCAAGCTTTAGCTCACACTTATAAGGGCATGCAGTTAAGACCATTCTAGTATGATAAATGTTGTTCTCACTGGTGTTGTTTACAAGTACAAAATACTAAAGGGTAGGCATTAATTGTCAGTTTCGTACATGAAAAGGTCATAAAATTCCACTGCAAAGTGAAAGAGATGGCGGCTAAAGCTAAGTATAAAAAAGGGGCTAAATTTTTTTTAACAATACGAAACTGACTGAAAGTCTGAGGAAAATGTGGCAATAATAGGAAATTCTATTGTTTTGGCTTATCCTTGAAAGGGGTGAAAGTTTGCTCTAGGTATATGAAGGGGTGCTATTTTGGTAAAAATTTTTATATTAAAGGGTAAGGGTTTGAGGAGCCTACCCATTTAAGACTTTATTGAGTACCCCCCCCCTCCCTCCCCGGGATAGTAACGTGGTTAGAGAAAGATGTTATGATTTTCTTTTGGTACTTCTTTGTTACTTTATATTTTTGATGCTACATTCATGACGTTACGAGGGGGACCAGAAGTTTTTCGACCAGAAGTTGTTTTGGTTATTTGTTGGCCACGCATACACCAGAGATCTGGGGGTAAGTAACTTAATATGAAAAACAAAGAACACCAAAGGATGAAAAACTGGGTATTACTTGACCCAGTCCCAGCTAATAAATTAAACTTCATTACAACCCTGAGTGACTTATGACTTACCCCCACAAATCCCTTTTCTGTGCCGTCCTGTTATCCGCTGACATCCTAACATCATTGAGTTCCCTAAAAAAGAGAAGTCTTGAGTAACAGTGAACACTAGAAAAAATAGCCACACTGACACAACAAGCCATAAATAACCACTGTGTGGGAAAAATTTGTACCATTTATTTGTCATATTTTAACCAATTCCCTAGCCAGTCAGTGATGACTAATTACTGTAGCAGGACTACTTATCTGCACATGACTGTTTGTTTACCTTGTAATTAAAATTCCTGAGACCATGAAAACTTGAACAACCACAAGTTCTGTGCTTGACAGGAGAAGCCATTCGGGTTCTGTAAGAAAACACCAATTGACAGTCAGAAATTCTCAAGGCACAGCTTTAAACAAAAGGGTAAGATAATGTGTAATAACGTATTATAAAAATTATATAAAGGTTTTAATATAAGAGGTCCAAGAAACTGTAGGTATAACACAAAACTGAGCAACTGTTTCAAACACATCTTTTACCTGTGCATTCTGTGTATTCATGCTTCATTGTTGCCAGTCCCACAATCACTATTATCAGTACCAGAAGGAATATGGCCACCAACACTTTGTTAGAGTACCTGACAGGAGGATTCAAACAATGGTGTTAAAACTTGAAGTCTAGACATAAAGAGGTTCCATTTTGGTTTTGGTTCAAAGTGATGTTTTTCAAGCCATTTTTTTTAAACGAACCTTTAACTAGTTGTCAGTTTTTTGAAACTGATTTTTTTATACTACCTCAAAAAAATAGATTTAGTTTTGGGGGTGTAGTGAAAAAGGTGCAAGTCAGTGGTTCCTAGTAAGAACAATAGGCATAAACAGACATCCCATTTCCAACAGAAGAAGCAAATCACATCTGTATTCACTGACAATAGCGATTCACAGTCTTTCAGATACACATGACAGTACAGACACTTCATCTGCATCAAACAAGGGGACAAGAGGAGGCCGCAGGTTTTCAATCACTAGTCTACTAACCAGGTTTTTACAGCTACAAGGATCGATTTATAACTCAGCATTGCACCACGACCTCAGCTTTTTTATATTCTACCAAAATGAGAAAAGGTTGCTGAAGCTTTGAACATACCTTTTAAACCTCTCTTCAACTCCCATCATCCTGGCTGCTAAACAGCAGTGGAAATTGGTGACTATGAGGAACTGATCAGGAAAAAATTCAATTGGCGCAAAATCAAGAAATACTTACACTTAAAACACTTCCTCATGAATGTTGGTATTTATTTTCCACCAAACTATTTCCCATCTGTCTTACCTGACAAACTTTTATGAACTGCGTAACCAGGTGCACAGCAGTTATAGCCAAGTATAACCAGTTGACTCCACTGAAACAAAATTGAAAGAACTACAGGTTGTAGTGGTGCAAAATAATTGCAAAATAACCTATTGTGTAATTATTACTTTGCTAACTATAACTACAATAGAACGCTGGTTCTCTGAAAACCCCTCCTATTTCTAACAGAAACACTTTTCCCTTGGAGAATGCAGCGCAGTATTTTTCAAGTGCTATTGGTTATCTCAAGCTCCCACTTTCTGAAACATTTTTTTCTGCTTCCCATGCAAATTCAAGATAGTGCAAGTCTTCTTTTTTTTCATGTACACGTACAAGTAGGTCCCTCTCTGTGAGGGCTATGTGCCCAGAGTCCATTCTTGTAGTCAACGGAACTACAAGATAAGAATGCATTAAATGCTGCAAGAAAACATAGAGGTTGAAATTAGGTCAAGGTGAACGGTTAAAAAGTTAATTCAAACTCAGGCCACAGGTGCCCCATGTGCAAGCTATTGGGAGCATTACCACAGAACAAGCTATTGGGAGCATTACCACAAGTACCCCATGTGCAAGCTATTGGGAGCATTACCACAGGTACCCCATGTGCAAGCTATTGGGAGCATTACCATAGGTACCCCATGTGCAAGCTATTAAGAGCATTACCACTCCCACCAGGATGGGATGCTGCGGAGGCCAGGTGGCATAGTGGTCATTGCACCAGACTTTCGATTGGGTGTTTGGTCATGAGATGAAGAATTGGCAGTTCAAGGCTTACTCTGTTCATTATGTCATGCCGTTTCCTTACACAAGAAACTTAACTCCATACTGTCACTCTTTACCCAAGTGTATAAATGGGTCCTCGCATACCTTTAGCTAAAAGGAATCTTAACAATGAAAATGAGTGGAGGAAACCTTGTAATGGACTAGCATTCCATCTAGAGGGGGGAGGGGTAGTAATGCCCCTAGTCACTTTACACTGGGTGTCCTGTGATAGACTAGCATCTCATCTAGAGGGGGGAGGGGTATTAATGCTCCTAGTCACTTCACACTGGGTATCCTGTGATGGACTAGCATCCCATATAGAGGGAGGGGAGAAGTAATGTTCCTAGCCACTTTATACTGGGTATCTTGTGATGGACAGTGGCATCCCATCTAGAGGAGTGAGAGGTAGTAATGATTCTAGTCACTTTATACTGGGAATCCTGTGATGGACAAGCATCTCATCTAGAGTGGGAGGGGTAGTAATGATCCTAGTCACTTTATACTGGGTATCCTGTGATGGACTAGCATCTCATCTAGAGGGCGAGAGGTAGTAATGATCCTAGTCACTTTATACTGGGTATCCTGTGATGGACGAGCATCTCATCTAGAGGGGGAGGGGAAGTAATGATCCTAGTCACTTTATACTGGGTATCCTGTGATGGACGAGCATCTCATCTGGAGGGGGAGGGGTAGTAATGTTCCTGGTTTCTTCATGCCATGGCAACTGAATTTAAGCAACAAACTTGTCGAGCCCCTGGGTTTGATCAATCCAGGGGAATGGACACAAGGCTTTACCAAACTGGGAAGTTAGTCCATTGCAGGGTCATCCCTAACATTCTCCTATGTTTGCTGTATGGTTCACAGGTATCCTTTTATACAGGTGCGTCAAGAGAGAGACAATGTCAAGCACAGTTTCAAGTCTAAGGAAACAATCTAACAGCAGAAATTGCTCAAATGATGATCTTCAGATTGAAAACTGATTGTAATTAATTACTGAAAGGGCGGTTAATAAAATTTTAAGAAGCTAGCTGTGCAAGAAAAGTGGGTGGTCACAAACTGAATAAAGTCTCCCACAGCTGCTGTCTTTTAGTCATCTTCAATGAAGTTGCTGGTTATACATTACACATTTTTTGCACTTAAGCCTTAACCAACCTTTATCTATTGCATAATTTCCTTATTCATTATTATTATTAGCAGCAAACTAAATATACAATATTATAATTTAATCCAAACTCACCACAGGATACATTCCACAATTCCACTGTAGAATATGACATACTGATTTAGTAGGGAATGACGATGGGTATGAAGCTTGTAAAGCTAAGGGAAAAATTATGTCAGAAATTAACTGCTATCAGTAACTTACTACACATAAAGATTTATATCAAAATTATAAATAGATAAAGATTTATATCAACAGTACATCTTCTGTGATATGGTTTTATTAAGTACTACCTTTGGACAAAAGAATAACTTTAAAAACCAACTGCAAAGAAACTTTCTTCCTTTGGCTCTTCTTTGAGCAGCAAATTTAACTAATGTATCATGAAATTATTTTGACAGCTTCTACTAAGCCATGTACATTTTGTGTGTAAACATTATGTCAAGATATTATGCCCTGGTCATTTCTGTATAATTATGAGTATGACAAGTCTTTAGGTCCAGAAATGATGCCATACAAACTGTTCCCATCTGACCTATCATAACATTGCTTCTTGCAGACAGTGGAAGTCATTAGTATAAATCCCACAAGTTAAAAGTGTTTTTTGCGTGCTCAGTGTGATTAGCTACTCAAACTTGGGAGAGCATTTAGTATTCACCTCCAGGCAAAGCAACAGCCTCCTTGCGCTAGATTTGCCAATTTATAGAAAACAAATTAGACAATTCTTCACCGGAGCATCAGCCCACTTTGGTGAATAACTGTTAACTAAAGCATGGAATCATGGAAATATCAGGTTTGGAGTGGATTACCTTTCTTAAACAGACAATGCATGTGATAATTGCAAGTACTGCTAAACAGCTGTCCCTAAAAGGTGAAATAACAATAGTTATCAGGGCAGTAAGTGTTATGCTGTATGTGCTGACATGTGTATTAAATTTGTAGAACTTTCAGTAATATCAACTTAGGATCGCTATAATTTCTCAGCTGACGAAGACACTCATTATGTGAACATGTGGGCTTGCAACAGGGGGCAATGAAAGACATTTGCAGTATTCACAGGGTATAAACAAGGTCTCAAAATACAACTACTGAACTTCAGACCTCCACACCACAGTTAGCCAACACCTTTAATTAAAGCCACTATTACCTCACACATGAAGCAGTGTTAAATGTCTTGAAGCAGCCAGTGTAAGCTAAGGAGAGTTTTAGCGAGTTGTTTCCATGAGACATGGTTGGTAGCAGTTTGACATCATTGGTCTAGCTGTGGAGAGTAAAAAAAAATAAACAACAGTTTACAAGGTTTTCTTCAGTCTCTGTATAGATGGTTAGTCAGTAAAGATAAAGTCACACAGTCCACAGGATATCCACTCTTTTTGCAGCATGAAGCAACCAGAAGTATCACTGCTCCCCCCCCTGGATAGTCTGTCACAGGCTTACCACCAGCATCTCACAAGGTCAATTCAAAATTTCTCATTTCATTTTGATAAACCAGTTTCTTTTTCATCAGGGTTCGTACCCTTTTAAGATTTTGAAATTCCAGCACTTTCCAGGACCTTTTCCATGACCTTTAAACATTTTTCCATGACCTAAATTTAGCCTTTTGTTCACAAAAAAGGTAAAGAAGATCCAGTTTATGGCCCAATAATTTTCTTTTCATTCACAGAAACAGGAACTGCTAAATTTAATTGTACAATGAACTTCATTTTCCAGGACTTTCCATGACAAATGTTTATTTCCATAACTTTCCAGGCCTGGAAAATGAAATTCTAAAATTCCATGACTTTCCAGGTTTTCCTTGACCTGCATGAACCCTGTCCACATTTCTTCTGCAAATGACTACAGATGTGGGCAGGCTTCAAGGAAATTTGCAAAATAGTAAGGTGCCCTGTCAGAGAAAATTCCAATAAGCAACAGGGACAAAAACCACTTAAAATAAAATTGCAACTAAAGAAACAAGGTAACACCAACAGTAACTTGTTCCCTAAACACATGTAGTCCTAGAATGAGAACAATCTAGAACGAGT
>Ga0126336_10000280_pt1 | contig 18352 bp, 11 predicted proteins | sample SidCmetagenome_FD_92530 | JGI IMG/M metagenome (GOLD analysis project Ga0126336, IMG submission 92530) | Coral microbial communities from El Islote,Puerto Morelos, Mexico - Siderastrea C C metagenome | ecosystem: Host-associated > Invertebrates > Cnidaria > Coral | place: El Islote,Puerto... | reverse complement strand
TCTCAAAATGTAGATAATGGACAGACAAAGTGATTTATCAAAAGAAAATATGGGGTCACCGAACATTTAAGAGAGTTAAACTCGTGCATAGATACTAAAGTGCCTACTAGCGCTATATATCTCAACGTTTCTCCAACAGCGCGCGCGCGCTCAATGCATGACGTGGCAGTGAATTGTGTGCGCAGTAAGGATGCGCAGAAACAATTAGCGCGAACGTCCTTAAGTCATAACTTTCACCATCGAGGGAACACAGTCTAGACTTAAAAATCCCATATACTTAACTGAATGTGGTGAATGTAATTACTTATTAATAATGGCGAGTGTTATGTGTTGATGAATCTTATTGCTTCTTATTATATGGCCAGAACTTGTAAATATATAGCGCGCGCAGAGATTGGCCAATACCCGGGGGCGGATTTTCCCGTAATGCCCACGAGCATTATGGGCTATGTTAATTCCCGGCAGGTAAAGCGGGAATATAGAAAATATAAAAGTACGTTTGATTCAAAAAGTTCGAATGATTTGAAGCTAAATGAAAATAGGAGTTTCTTTAAAGATTTCTACTTTTTCTTGTGCGATATAATTTTTTGCGTGAAGTAAAACTGCTGAGTTATGAATGCTTTCCGGTCAACTGTTTCATTCATCCCAATCCGCCACAACTCGCTATTTAAGTACTTAAGTGCTAGACACAGCCATATAATAAACTTCGTATTAACTCTCACTAGCTCGGGGCCGTATTGGGAGAATATTGCCCTCAGTCTTTCTTGTACGGACCTCGCTTCGCTCGCTCCGTACCAGAAAGACCTCGGGCAATATTCTACCAGTACGGCCCTCGTGCTCGGTTAATAAGAAGTAATTAGCGCACTTTGCACCTTGAGTATGGCCAGTAAATACCTAAATCTTCTTTTGAAGAGCACGCTTACTTACTTAAAGTGACATTAACATTTCCTTTCGTTTTACCCTTGAGGCGTAGGCCGGGAAGTGACACAGAACATTTGTAGGTTGCGCTGCAATGAACTTCACGCGATGATATACTATTCCTGGTACAACGATAGTTATTGTAAACGTCGGTTGCACTGCTGTATGTTATCGTAATTGAAGAGCTTGTGCCAGATAACACTGTCCCATCCTTACTCCATTTATATGCTGGGGGTCGCTGGGTACTGAACTTTGCAATGCAGTTTAGTTTGGCAGATGTGTTTGGTGAAGCAGGCAAAGAGACGTCTTTAAGTTTACTGACGAAAAGGAAGGGGACTTGAACTGAAAAAGAAACATAACAATGAACCATAAGATAGCTCAAGGACACAGGAACACCACCCGACAGAGGGCCTCCAAGACAGGGTTAGCATCCGTTCCTCTTTTGTCAAAGCTTATCACATATAGGCAACCTGTTCAACAACCAAGTGTCCAAAGTAAACACAAAACATATCTATTTAAAGCAACTACTGTAACCTAAAAACCAAAAAACCGGGCTTTGCTTTTAACGCACAGTACTTACAATCTTCACAGGCAAATAGGTCCACTCTCATACACATTCCATTCTTGTACGTCTTTGGGATAATTCTGACGTACTGGGCGGCAAAAGGTGTAGAGAGCCACCTGACAACAACTGTAGCTTTGTTGCTGTTTCCAGCCAATTGCTGAAACGAAGGAATGTAATATTTTGTTATTATTTATCATCTGAACCATCTGAGTTTCCTCCAAATTGATGCTTTTGTTCTCGCACAGCTTACTACAAATATATGTGGTAAGATTGACCATCCTCTAACAATCGCAAAAGCAAGTTTCTTTTTCGCCAATGCATTTCATGAATATTTCTGAAAATGTCATCATTTTTCAGTAAGCTGAGTTTTTATGGCTTTACAACTTGGCGAAATGCACTACCTGAATGTACTTCTTTTTTGGATTTCCAAATACTATTTTGTACAGCACTTCTGGATTTGGGTAAACAAATTCTTTTGACGGTTATCTTAAGTGTAAGCTATTACAGTGTATCGCCACTTCCTTAGTCTGTGCAATAGCTTTACCTGCCCGCCAGCATAATTGAACCATGTTTGTTTATCATATCCATAGCTGATTGTATAGTGTGTCACCCACTTGTCCACCACATTATCTCCCTGAGTAGCTATACCGGTGACTGTTATCACTTTTCTGAAATCAGCTTCTAAATATTGTGGGGCTGGTGATGACTTGCTACACCATGATGTGATCCCATAAAGACGACTATAACCAGCTAGATGCCTGCTATCAAGTTCTGAAGATGCTGTCATTCTAAAATTACGCGCAAGCCCTCTTTCATTCAACATTGATGACAAGCAACCTAGAAAAAAAAAAGCAAAAGGTATGATAAAAATGAACGTATCTCAAGCAGCAAGCTCAGTGAATAAAACTCCAGTTCTTTTTTTTTTGCTGACTTCATGATCTATGTGGTTAATGAGTTGACGTGACTGAAGAGCTCGAGTCTTAATGCAAAACAGCATTATAATCACAAAAAAAAACAAAAACAAAAAAACAAAAAAACAAAAACAAAAAACAAAACAAAAGGGTAGTCTATAATTGTAGCTTGATCAAGTTGCTGCAGAAACGTTTTTGCCTTAAAGCAATCCAATCTAAGAAAGCTTAAAAGCTGTCTTTATACATCTGTTACAATATTAAATCAAAGCAAATTAAAACAAGTTAACAACTGTTACGAAACACACAAAATAATAAGTAATAACGTATGCAAACTACATTTGCGATTTCTTAAACTAATAGGTGATCAGAATTATCGTAGAATTCCGAAAATAACGGCTCCCCGAAAGTAACACGTACCTAAAGTAACGTTATTATTGATGCGTTTCTAGTAATTCCCAAATGTAAACACCGCTTAAAAATAACGGAACTGCTGAAAACCTCAACGTTTCTCTCAATAAATAAGTTTACGATTAACCCTACCTTGCATGGATCCATAAACCTCCACTCGTAATGCTTTATTTTTGTTGTATGACACAGGATAGAAACGAATAAATTTAGCAGCGAGTGGTTGGTAGAGTTCACTTCTGACAATGCTGGTCTGGTCATTATTGCCAGTAAAGGTCTAAGGAAACAGACGGGATTGTAATTGAAGTTACTTCGAAGCAATAACCATGATACAAACTAATCACAACTTTTTTTCATATTTAAAAAAGAAGCGGTTCAGAGGTAAAGTTTGTGCAGATTCGAGTTTGAAAAGATAAAAAAAAAATCGCCATCTTCATTTTTTACTCTTTCTTCCTTCGTTCCTGAGGGAATTGTTGGTCCAACTTAGTTTTTATTTTGACTCAAGACAAACTTTGATTTAACCGTTCAAAAATGAGAGTACAACAGTAGCTTTGCCGGATGGCATGCTTAACAATCTAACATTATTGATTCAACAAAATTGTACTTTGCTGTGTTGTATAAGATTAACCCCCCTAGGGCATGCAGCTTTAACATCAATACGCTGTCTCCAGCTTTTATTCTTTGCATTGCAAATTGAATTTTTCAGTCATTTCTTTAAAGAGAGAAACAGCTAACACAAATGTACATGTACCTTTTCTACGTTATCCTCAACGTACATTGTCCAGTTAACATTGTCTAGAGACGTTTCTATTTTGTAAGTTTTTGTCCAGTCATCTGCGTTAGGATTTCCCTGTGTGGCTACACCACAAACAAAATAAACAGATCCCAGATCAATCTCCAGGTAGTCATTGCTATTGTTGTTGCTGCCAGGAATCCAGGCACTGCCTCCTTTCAGACGCCCATTGGAAGGGTTACCGCCGCCTCGAAGCGAGGAAGCTGTAAATCTCTGGTCAGGAATTGCTGAACTGTTTGAAATGCCAACTGGGTCTAGTGCACAGGCTAAAATTAATTTTAAAAAAAGATAAGTAAGTGTTTTCAATTTCAATTGCCCAGCTTTTAGCAAAACTGTTGGATGAAGATGCACAATACAAATATAATACAGTACATGTTATAATCCAATTAATGAGGTTTACCCGGACATTCTCCAAAACCGGACTGGTATAGCTGTGTCACACACAAAGTACTGCCAGAGCATCTTGAGAAACATAACAAGTCAAGCTATCGAAATTAGGTAAAAACGAGGTTGCTCTGAGGCAAAGGTATCGAACGTGAAAGAGGTGAAACAACTTTTTAAAATTGCAATCTATTTTCTTCCTTTCCATCCATGTATAAGTACAGGTAATAACCGTTTTAGTGAATTGGTATAAATTAGTTTTTTGAACAAATCTGGACTGTAATTCATTCTTAGTTTTTAATGAATGCAAATATTTACAATGTAAATTGGCTTTTTAAACTGATGTTAAAAATGCACATGGTCCCTTAACCCAAATCAGAACGGGGGGGGGGAGGGGGGGACTGTTGATGCCCGCATCAACTTTGAAGTTGCGTAATTTCGTAACCGTTTATGCTATTACCACTATATATTGTTACTTTCCCTAAAATTTAATTGGGAACATAGTGGCATGAGTGTCTTGTGTCCAATAAACATGACGTTGCCATGGCAACCACTGTGAAAGCCGTGGTTTAATCGCTACTATTTTAATTTTTTCTAATCGAATTTGTATATTTACACTAGTTGTAGCAACAATTTATCATTAAGGAATAACCGCTCACTTGAAAAGGAATCTACTACTAATTTGGCTACTTATTTTAAAAGTGAAAATTCAAGATGGCTGACTTAACTGGTAAAAAGGTGATTTCTCGCTATTAATTCACTATTCGCCATAAATTTCAAGTTTATGACATTGTTAATTAATTAGATAAACTTGTTACAATCAACTGGCTTCATTACATGGGGGGGGGGCAGCTTCTCCCCCCTGGCCCCAAATGGTCGAAAAAAGCTCGGTCTGAATAGGGTTAAAGCTCCAAAAGTTGTCAGTACGTTACTTGATTTTATGCCAATCAGAAAAATAGTCATCACATGCCAAGTACCAAATTCATCAGTCTTTTAAATAATTCTTGGGGCTTATATAAACCAAAGGGCATCACACTGGGAGGATTTCGTGGGGCTCAGAAAGCGTAGAATAAATAGTTTCAAATCGCCATCATCCGTCATTTATTCCTGTAACCGCAAAGCCATGGGATAAAAACGACAAGCAATGCAACCTAGCATCACTGTCAATTTCCACCATCAAGGCGTTCCAAACAAAAATATGGCATTACGATTTAGACCAATTTCATGTAAAATTAGCATTGCCTACTGAGACGTTTTGTCGTTCCAAAACATACAGGCTCACTGCAAGGAGGAGAATGGATATTCCGTAAAGTTCACGAGGTGCAAAAAACAAGTGAACGTGTTTTTGATTCTGTAGGACCGCTTTGTTTACCGCTGAGGAGAGAACTCCACAAGCAATGCAACCTAGCATCCCTGTCAATTTCCACGATGATCCTTAGTTACATTATGCCAATAAGTCATACAGCGCACGTTTGCAGTTTCAAAAAACAATCTAAAAATGGGTAAGTAACAGTCTGTGGTTAAGGTGATTCCATAGAAATAGTAGGAATATTAAAATTTTTTAAGACTTGGTCCAATTGGTAATTATGTTTAGAACATTTCAAAAAGGCTATTAAAAATAGGGGTCACTGAGCTTGGTTTGGCACAACATGGATAGCAATTGGTAGCAACTATACGACCCGCAAGGTTTTCCTGAGAAACCCTATTAAAAACCCCTTTAAAAAGTTTTTACTCGTTGCTTGTATTGAAATATTGGAGCAGTTAGACTAGACATTTACCTTGCACCGTATACTATTTTACTTGAACAGGAATTGAGATATGAAAAAAATTAAACAATTTGCCGCGTGCGTACATACCCTGCTGTTTTTTTTGGTATTTGAAAAAAATATATCTCAAAGCAGAATTTTTAACTTTCCTTGAAATCGCGATATATTGTACCCGACCGTGTGCCATTTGAATTTACGTATCAAAAAACGGGGGTCGCCGAGCTCGTTTAGGAGAAAACGACCAGTTATTTCGCTGAATTGCTCAGCTTTCATAGAAAACCTATCAAGTTCCGAAGGTGCGAGCGCTAATCACGCAAAAATGATGCGCAGAAAGGATGCGCAATGCAATTGAAGGGAATCACCTTAATTGTAGTTACATTAAATTTCACACAAAAGAAGAAAATGACGCTAATAAGCTCTCATTAGACAGAAAAATTATGAAGAACCAAGCAGCTTCAGTGACACTTTCAATGCACGTCTCCTTATTCGTTACTCTGAAGTGCTTATTTTTCCCACGTTTTATTTTCTTCTAGGGCAACACCATAAGGAATATTGTTACCTTTCCTGGGTGTAATCAAAGATTAACGCAAGGATTTTTAAGGTTTCCTTAACTTAATCAAGCGACACTAACAATCAGTAAATGTACTTGAATGAGAGTAAGCGAAAGAAAAACAGAACATTACAATATAGTAAAATCTGGGATTAATTCAATTACCTTTGACATTGTTGGCAGTTCGTCTCGTAGAATACACTTCCACCTCACAAATCGTCAGAACTTTTCTGTTGCCTGGAATCCGAATGAAGACATACTGGCCAACAAGTCGAGGATCACAATAAAAGGAATTTGTTTCTCCAGAGTTCATAGTATGAATACCTCCACAGCTTGGGTTACCTTGGCCTCCTCTTTGGTCACTATTACCTTTATGTGGAAGGACAACGAATTTAATATGCATATCTTCCCACCTTTTAAGAAAACTGGCCGTTCCCTTCGAACAGCCAGTCACTCATGTCCAATACACCCAAACTGGGTCGATTCGTCTAAGGTAAGGACGAATCGTCTCGATTCGGAGTCGATCTGTCTAAGATTCGAGTCGATTCTTCTAAGGCTGTGACGATTTCGTCTGTCTTCAGTCGATCCGACTTACCGGAAGTCTCCAAGAAAGGTAGAAAAGATGGACAAATCGACTCGATTTGATTCGAATCGACTCATATCGTCTGTGTTGTGGTCGAACCGTGTCGTCAAGGGTTATTTCCTCAGAAAAACGAGAGAGAAACGGACTGCACGCAGTCTAATTCATATGAGTTACCATTTGCTTCGATCCACAAACAAACAAACAAAAAATGCAAGAAATATCAAAAATAAATTTACAAAAGTTACTTAGACAGAAGTTTATATATATTTTTTATCATCTGTATTTATTTTTTTCTGAAGCATCTCAGCGGTCCGGAATCCTAAATCCTTCAATTTGATTGGCTAATTAAGCGCACGTAACTTTTTCCTATCCGAACTAGGTTGCCGGTCCGGAATCGGTGGGAAACTTGATGTGAAATTATGCTCAATAAAAATTGCGAAGGAAGAGGAAAAATCAGCAATGAATTGACAAGGCTTGGTTATTGTCTAAAACGGCGAGTATTCATGTGATTTTGTTGACAAAACCTTTTTCGTTTGCTTTTCGTCGAGTTTACTTTTTCTTGACTGTGTTGACCCGCTATTTGTCTTAAGCTTAACACCGCTTAACTGCAAATTAGTCTTTTGACCTCCGTTTCTCCGTTGAAATTTTGCTAGTGTCCTTGGATTTTTCTTTCCTAGTCTTGCCCCATTTAGCTTTATTTAAGACAATATGGCTTTTAGCTAAAATAGCCAAATGGAAGCTCACAACACCTAATCTCCGTCTTTGACAAGAACTTCTGACAACAAGTTTTCCGGTGTAGTTTCCTCTAAGCGTCTATTTGCGAAAATATTGACCAATGCCAAACAGAACAAGCACAAATACGTAAACTACTATAATATTGAAAGTCTTACTTGAGTAAAGTCTTTCAAACAAAACAAAGCTTTACGTAGAACATTTATTCTCCTGTCAGCGTGAGTTTTTCAAAGATCACTCTTTAGTTTTGTAACGAGTTTCGTTAAAGGAGTAATTCGTTTGTAGACAGAATACAGGGCTGTCGGTAACAGCAGCAAAGGAGGGAGGGTTACCCTAGAAAGCGGGTTACCCCAGCAGGAGGGTCAAAGATAGCCCGGGTTTACAAGCAAAATTTCACAGGTAGGGTAACCCTACCACCCGGGACAACTGTCTGGAACAAGTAGAAAGTTTAACCCGCGTAGGCGGGTTAACCCTACCTGGACTGTTTACAACGGAAAAGGTTAACCCGCCTGCCAGGGTAACCCTAGCACGCAGATAGGGTTACCCGCCTACCCGGGTAGCCCTAGCTGCTTTGTAAACACGACGAAGCAAAAAAGAGGAAATGTGTGAGTGCTAGGGTAACCCTCCCTCCTTGTAAATAGGCCCTTACAAACCAATTCTCAAACAATTTCCCTTCTTTCGTCCGCAAAAAGGCAGAGAAAATAAACATGTTATTCACCGTCCGTGTAGAAAAAACTGTGCCCTCGGTCTGCGGCCTCGGCCGTACTCAAGACGTATGGCACAGTTTTTCCCTCTACGGACCTCCCGCCTACCACACATTTCTATGGTTTATTGGCTCAATAAATGTTGAAAGAACATAAGAAGAGATTGCAAGTCACGAGCCGAAGGCAAGTGATTTACAAACTTTCCGAGTGTTATTCACCGACCTATGTTCGGCCTAGTCGACTGTGCAGTGTCTTGATTTTGGAAACAAAATATTGCAACTATTGCGATTTGCTTTCATTTTCAATAGTATCTTACCTATTCTGATCTCAAATGCTGACAAGAAACCTGCACACTCTTGGGAACAAGCTCTGTTAACAATAACGACTTCAGCCACGGGAAGAGACGATCCAAGATCCACTCTCCACCAAGCGTTATTTGCATAAACTGTATGTGTACAGCTGCCCTGAGAATAGTCTGTTGTAGTTTTTCCATCCACGGCTCGTGAAGCTACTCCACCGTGAATAGTAGAAATCTGGCTAGCAGGCTGGTTGAGGGCTAAATCTATGAAAGGATGTTAAAGATATATGTTAACTATTACAGAACATTTACATGTAACATAATCTTGGCCGGAACAGCGTTTTACATCGTATGGTATTTTTGATTTGTGTCTAAGTTTCATGACACAGCAACAGCTTACAGTGGCCATGCACCACATTTATTTTGCAATTTACACCTGTTGCCAACCCAGCCTGATATTCTGATATTATGTCATTACCGAAACGCTGATTGATCCATTCCATTTCAGAATTAACTTTTCATTTATATTCTAGGTGCATAGAGCTCAGTGTAAAACAACTGGGCTGATTTAATGCGTGACTACCAAACAGCATCAAGTCAAGTAAAAACATGAAGATTTCTTGAAAGAAATTTGTTATTGCCTCAGATCTAAAAGTAGTTCAATAAATATGATGTGAAAAAATATTTTTTCAAATATTTAGATAACTAAATAAATGTTATGAAAGAAAACCACTTACTTGAAGAATACCGATCAGAATAAACTTCCACCTCACAAAGCATAAGATATTTGCCACTGCCTTGTATTCGTACATAAACATATCTACCATATGCTGTCGGTTTACAGAAAAAACTCTTTGCACCTCCTTGTGAGACACGTATGTTAGCTGCACAGAGGTCATTGGTTCTTCCTCCATTTGCCGTTGAATTTCCTTGACAATGAAACAGAAAGTACACCAAACAGTAGTTGTTATGCCTTGTTATAAACTAGACAGATTGTGATCCTATCCTCGCAAATTTGCCCTTAAAGGTATATTTGTTCTGCGCTCTCATTGATTGTTTCTTCCTTGTAGTCATCAAATTTGACCCAAAAACATGAAAAAGGATATCTGTAATTAGTCTAGCCTGCGTGGCAGGCGCGGAAAGGAGAGAAGAAAGGGGAGAAATCATTCGCAAGCGCGAAGCGCGAGCAACGAGGAAACGAAGAAGGAAAGGGAGAGGACGCGACTGCTACCAGGCCATTGTTTCAGCTGTGTTTTACTTTCGCCATGCGACTGCAAAAATCGTGATTAGTCAGAATTAATTATATGACAATCAAGGGCTCGACCGAACGCTCTGATTGAAAACAATTAATTTATGTCAGTTAAGTACTCGAAATTCGTGATTCTCAATTAACATTCAATATGGCGTACGACTGAAAGGGTGTTTAAGCGAAACGCTGACTTTGTTGAAAGGAAATGGAACAAAATTTACCTTAAGGAGAGCCATATATCAGCAAAGGAAGGCCATATATCAGCAATTTCAAGGCAAAGACTTACTCGCTTTTTTTGTCGACAGGGTTTGATAAAAGTTAAGTCTTCCAGTTGCTCGTGTTGCTTGCGAGGACGCGAAACAATGGAAACAAGAACCACAAAAATCTGCATGTGTTTTGGTCAACAGCTCGCTAACAAGCATTGTAAAAGATGAGATAATGGAAATAGAATCTCTGAATTTGTCTGTGTGTAATTTGATCGAAAGTACTTTTTACCGAAACTTCTCTATTTGGATACGCAATGACAGCTTTCACGGCTGAACCTTGCGACGTGTACCTATCATCAATGTTACATTTTGACAGCAAGTTGGAATACACCACTCGCTAAAATTCTCCTGCTTGTTTACCGTCGTCAAATCCAAGAACTTGGTTCGCTCCTTTCTTTTCTTGGCGATCGTGTTCTTGATGTTTCAGTTCCGATTCGGTGGACTACTGTGCGTTGCAGGCGACAAAACCGCCAAGAATTTTCTTTTAAGACCTTCTGACAAGTTTTCCGATGAGTTATTTTGTTGCTCTGCTATAAAACGTTTTGAAATTAAGTCATAGAGATCACATAGATTTTTAATCTTTCGGCAACAGGCACTGCACACAACTTGCAAAAGATCTACAGAATCAATGACAGTAATTCTTGAGTAATTTCTACAGTTCTCAGCGATTCCGACCACACAACTCCGAATGTCTCCTTTATTTTAGTTTTAAAAGTTACGCATAAGCTTTGGACCGTGAATTACCGTATCTTAGCTTCAAATTGTCTTGGCAAAGTCTACGTTTTCTTTTTTTGGTCGACCTCTTTTAGCCTAAACTCTGCTCTCTGCCATCAGCAATAATATTCCCCTTTTCTAACAAACGGCGTTAAGTTTCGTGGTTTAAGTGAAGCTCTCCACATTTGCCTGTGTTTTCCTTTGTAAAATTGTGGCAGGAACTACACACGCGTTATACGTTCGACCGCAGTGAATCCAAAGGGTCTAAACCTCGTGTGATGCTTGATACCTCCTGCACTTTCCAGATTCGCATGCGCGGCTTTTGTTACCAAGAAAAGCCATATTTGATAACAGTTTCAAAATTTAGCACAATATTTTTAAACATTTGTTTGGCAAATGGCCTGCGCTTCGAGGTTGTTTGCCTGTAATGAAAAATTTTAGGAGGTGACTAATCTAAAAGTTCAGTTGAATATAGCACTAACGTTAATAATTTCTCAACTTCGAAAATCTCGAATTTCTTAAGTGAATGAAAATCAAAATGTCTACTCTCATGTCATACTCAGTAGCACTTTCTCTTTTTTTAAGAATACTGACCACTGCAAATAAAGCCTTAGTTTTAGTCTCAGTCTAAGTCTAAAAGTAATTCAAAATGTTAACAACAAAGGTTACAGTTTGAATCCTGGTTAACCCTGAATTTTTTCAGGTTTGATTTTTTAACTGCTTAAGCTGAATTCATTTAACTGCGAGGAACACATTTATCATTTCATCTGTTACATCCGCAGTTCACACACGATTTACGTCATATATATATCCATCTTCAAAAAAAGAGGAATTAAAAAGTTCATATTAAATTAAACATGTTAAACGTTCGGCAATTAGTCCTCTATCCATCTACGGTAGCATATTGGAAATCATTCTTATTTCCACAAGTAAGCTTTTGGATTCTACTTTGGAATACGTTCAGTGTAATAATCTTAACTGAATAGACATTGCCACCTACCCACTCTTATCTCAGCTCCATCTAAACGACTGCCACAGCAGTCTCCTCTGTTGAGTATGTACACTTCAGCCACACGCTCCACTCGCCCCAGGTCCACTCTCCACCACGGATTTGTCTTTGTGTTGTCACCAGTGTGTGTACAGCTGCTGTAATGTGTTACCTTTTCGCCGTCCACTGCATAGCTTGACCTTAAGGACTGATTATTCACTACTAATGTGCTTGACTGAGCGGTGGGCTTGAAAAGTGCAATATTTCCTTGGATAAATAAGAGTGTGAAATTTTAACCATCGGACGTACAGAAGCAAAGTCAAACCTCCACCGTGGTACAAGGGAAGGGGGAGATGACTCCCCCTTGAGTTTTCGTTATGGAAAGCCTGTAATGTGCTCTACAAGATGAGGTTTATATTATGAGCTGCTTCGCTCCTGGGGGCATGTGACCTCATCCAATATGGCCGCCATCTTGGATTTCATCAAAATTACAAATTATCCAAAAACGGAGGAAATTGTAAATTTTTGTGTACGGCGTAATTAAACATTTGTTTGCTTTTTGCTAACATTTTGTGCTTCTTCATCTAAAAAGGGCAAAAACAGGCATTTTCTTCAAAAATGGATTGACCACCTGATACATATGACGTCATATCTCGTAACCATTTCAACCAATTCTTACCAAAACTTGTGTTAAAATGTGTCGAAGGGATATACACACAGCTACTGAAAACGGCAAGTGTAGATGATAATGTGTCTTGGAAAAATTCAAGAAAAACCTTATGGGGCTCAACCCCCCCCCCCCCGCCCCATTGTACGGAACAAAATTAATCGCGTCCGCTGCACTGTAAACAAAATCTAATTAAATGGATTAGTTAAATAAATAAGACAAAAAATATATAGACTTTAGAACTGGTTCAATGTTAGAAAACGTCCAGGACATTACAATACTTTGCTAACCTTTGCTCCTTGGTTCTCCAAATACTTCTACCCGTAAACAAGCGCCGCCCTGTTTGATTCCCACAACAAAGCGCAAGTATCTAGCAACAATTCCACTGTATAAAATGTGCTTTACAATTGAGTTCTGATCGTAGTTTCCATTGAAGGTCTGAAAGTAATATAGTTAATATATGCGCAAAGTTATAGAGTTATAGACAGAAATCCTTTCCCAACAGTAGAAGCCTTTAAGAGCATTAATCGCAATAGCTTAATGAAATCTCACCTAATAATTTGTAACCTAAAAAATTAAGAGTATGACAGTAGAATAATAATGAAAAAAATAAAATTGAAGCACTTTAGTGAGTAGCACATCAATTCCTACCTAGCCAAGGTAGCAGAAAGTCTCTGCGCTTATTTTAAACCCTCGTTAGTTTGGAAAAAAATTGTGACGTCATTGAAATACTTTATGGTCTATTCATGATGTCATGTCTCGTCATAGTCCACACGTGGACGTACCGCTGTCAAAATCAGGATCGAGCCAAAACAACTAACTCATACCCCCACCGAAGTACAAAAGGGAGAGTATGGAACCTCTACATGTTTTTACTGTGTTACAAAATTATTCAAATTGCTGTAAGTGAGTTATGGCAATCAATATGTACTGTTTGGAAGACATTTTTCATCAAATCGAAACAAAGAAAGTAGCTACTTCTGTGTAAGAGACAGGTGGTAACTGGAAAATCGTTATTCTCTAACACTATTGCAAAGACTACCTTCATTTGCCGTTGTCCTGTGGTATGCCATAAACTTAGTTGTCTAGACTACTTTTCTATAGGGGTCCCACCAGAAGGAGCTGAAAAGAGTTTGTCTTCTTTAAGATATATTAGTTTATCGTGTTTTACATTTGGAAGTATGTGGATAACTCAACATTCGCATTGCGACATTTATAAAAAAATTGTTGATGCATGATTTTCTGTTTGTGCAACCAGTATATTTGTTTATAAAATACCTTTTTGCCAGTTTTTCCATTTTCTTTATAGTTTGTCCAAGTTGTCCCATCTGTGGATGTCTGAAGGGTGTTAGTCTCCACCCATTGATCTGCTTGTGAATTCCCCTGAGTGGACACAGCACAGATGATATGCAGTGTCTGTAGATCAATCTGTAGATATGGATTGCTGTCGGTTTTGGATGCACACCATGATGACCCTGCTGTGTAATTCAGTCGGCCATTCTTGGCTGGTGTGTTGGCATTTAGCTCAGAGGATGCAGTTAACTGGCTGTCTAAAATGTATCCATCAGCTAATCCCACAGCGGCCTGCTCACATGAGGCTAAAAGAGGTTGAAACAGCAAATTCGGTTGCATTTTTACCAGGGGGGATACTCAATGAAGGTTTATACAGGGAGGCTCCGTCCAAAGGTTCAACCCATTGCCCTTTCATATACTAATTTTACCAAAATGGTGACCTTTCCATATAGCTAGGGGAAAATTGCACCCCTTTCTTATACCTCAAAGATAAGCCAAAAAGCCACGTTTATCCCCGATTTTCAGTCTATTCAGTTGCGTGGTCATTTCTGCCAAAATGTGGCATCCTTTGATACAATTTGCTTTAGCCACATTTCTTCCACTTTGCAGCTGATTTTGTGACCCTCACGTATACTAAAATGGCAATTTTCCCTACTCTCTAATATACTGCAAGCTTACAAAAGGCCCCCTTTCGGAGCCTCCCCGTATAGCATGCTATGGGGAGTACACTCCGGGCATTTTCATTCACCATCATTTGACAGCAAATCCTTTGTTATAAAACAAAAACAAAAAACAAAAAAAAAACAAAAAAACACAAAAACAAAAACATCAAGCACCGGCATTCTTGTTACATTTAAGAAGGACAAATTTGGTTTCATTGCGTAAAATTGAATGATAATTCTTATAGAATTCTATCTTAAATTAGCTAGCTTGCGTACAGTAGTCGTAATTGGCCTGCTTTTAAGGGTTCTTCTGTGCATGGCAATTTACTCCCATAGGCGCTAGTTAAACGGAAGTGGAAAAGGTAACAAATATGGCGTCTAAGTAATAAAGAATTTCATTGATCATGCAAATAAAGCTATTATTTACATTTACATCACATAACAGAATTATAATAATGCTGTCATAGGCAAACAGCAAAAGACCCACTTAAGTTTTCTTCAGCCAACCAATTGTTTTAGTATGAGAAAAGTATCTTCCCGCATATAAAATGATTTTGGAACATGACGATTTCCAAGACGTTTTTCTTTAACACTAATTGAAAGTCCTGCAAATTTCTTCTTTCCTACAACAACAATAAATGGTAGTTCCTGTTCAACAGCTTTGATTTTAATTACACACTGCGCATAATATACCTTATTTCTCACAATGGTGAGGTTTTCTAGAAAATGCTTTATTATATACAGCTATTTCAATTAACGTTTTCAGATCAAAGCTTAAGCCTTCGCGACAAGACCGCAGGGAGATATGGGAGTTTTATGTCTAAGTTCACCAAAATCAGCAGTACCTTGCTTGCCGTACAATAGCAAAGTATATGGAAGGGCTTTTAAAGCATGAAAATTAAACAAAAAACCTAAAGGAAACTGAAAATGGAAAGCCAAGTCAGGATTGCCGCTGAAAATAATCGGATGGTGCCTATTGATTACTTGTACTAAGAAAAATTTGCAACTACCCACACTACCCTTCGGTCTTGTCGCGTAATCTTGAGTTCAGTGATCCGACAATCTTAATTGAAATAGCTGTATATAAAACAAAAACGTTTCTGTTTAAGATGTCAGCAAAACGAGTTGTGCACGGGCGTGCATTTTCTATTTGGAAAGGGGTGCCAAATTTCCCTTATGTTTTGAGCTTCCTACAGAAATGTGTACAGATATGTTTTTGTTTCTGATTGCATACTTTTATCTGCAGCTCTCCTGAGAATAGGCTTGTTTGAACGCCTGGAGAGAAGCAAATTAGTGTCGAAGTATGAGCGACTCCGACTCCAGTAATGATATGTTTATCATCCAAAGTACTTTTTGGTACTATTGACGGTTGTCTTGCCAAATTGAAAGTTTGTTAGACTTGGGACAGATCCTTTTGATGGTTTAGATGTTGAGGAAACAGTGACAGAATTATTCTAAGAACAAACGGGGAGTCAATCCACAAGAGGGTTAAAATACCGCAACGTGGAATTCAAATAGTAACACATCGAGAGGTTGAGGAAAGGAACAGAGAACAAATTCCATAAAAGACAACAAAGGCGACGGCATGGCATACTAGAGTATGAATTGTGAAACAACGACAGGTGAATAACTACAGGGGAATAATTCAGCCCCGCTTTCCCCTGTTGCAAACAAAAGCCGCCACCAGCTTTTCAGAAGGTCGATAATTGTCAGGGAATATTAATTAAAATTTATTCACCTGAACAAAACAAAGAAAACCGAGCCAAGTGAGAAATAAGTATTTTATCGGCCTTTCACTCGGGGTTATCAGATTTGTTCATCTCTGGTTCCATCCGAGGGCGCAACCCGCTAGCGGAACTAGAGTTGAATAAATCTGATATCCCCTCGTTCCAGGCCGATGACGTATACACATTAGCCGTAATAAAAACATACCAAAGGAAAAATAGTTTTCATTTAAATGATCACACTTACAATTTCATTGAAAGACTCAAATTGAGGAGGAATACAGCTAGTACAACACCATGGAAGATTATTTCTCTTTATAACAAATTTGCCTTCAGCGTAGACACAAGCTCCTAAAATCAAAGGTTCATAAAGCCACATTTTATGTCTACCTAAAAGTTTCCCGAAACCGAGTCCGAAGGCTCATACGAGACGAGTGTTCCACGCACCCGATAATCATATACTTCACTTTCACTTCGTTTTTATTCACAGATAAATAGTTACAGAAATCGTAATGTGGCAAACGACAGAGATTTCCCTAAACTGGGGTTTTCAGGACCAGAGAGAGTTTGAATGAGGAACAAAATAAACGAAAAAGCCATAAAGCGTATTCGTTACACTGATGATATTAAAAGCAATCACTGAACAGGAAGTAAGATAAAATTAACGCGAAGCATTTCAGTCTTTACTTTTATGGAGAGATTGTTCCGAGACCCAAATACTAACTCAAATGCGAAAGGCAGCTAATCTAATTCATGACTGAGCTACACCGTGACTTACCTGCCGATAAATGAGAAAGACAAAGGCAAAGGAACACTCCAACACAAAGAGTTGCTGAAGCAGACATTACTTCCGCCATTTAAATCTGATATTCGATGTATCCGAAACCTTGTATCGTCAAAATTTTTAGTTCTTAATTTCGATAATGTTGCTTCTCCAAACATATGATGCGTGGTAAAGATTGAACCTTCTTGTAAGTGAGTAAGACCAAAGAGGAGGATTCTTCTTCTTCTCGCTCTTCTTCTTCCTTGATGCCCTACCTCTCTGGACTGTACGTAGTTTTATCAAATAAATGATCACATGAAAGAGGCGTAGCCAGCCACTTTTTCCCTTTCAGCCCGGAAATACAGTGATATTTGAGTATATTTTGTCAAAGTTCAGCGTAGGAACAGATTATACCACTTTTACCGCTGCCAATTATCTAATCCTCTGGATAGTAAAAAAGCAGAAAAATTACACCTTACCATTAACGGCTTGGTTCATTAAGAATGTCATGTTCAACGTCCAGGAGGAAGTTCATGAGGGTAAATATTACTGACTACTTAGTTTCGTCACTCAAATGCAGGCCTTGTTGCCCGCCTTGTTGGGTTCCTCACACAGAAATTTCTGATGACTTTCTTGCGGTAAATTGTCACCTCTCTGAGTGCGTCCAGAAAAGCTAGGGATGATAACTGACCGCTCCGTCAACAAAGGAGATCACGTGTATCGTGCAGAAGAGTCTTGTTAGGACAGCAGTGAATAGTCATGATTTCGTTTTTCAAATCAACAAATCAATCAAATCAATCAACAAATCAATCAACAAATCAATCAAATAAATCAAATCAAATCGTTTTTCAAGTCAACAAAGGAGATCACGTGTATCGTGCGGAAGAGTCTTGTTAGGACAGCAGTGAATAGTCAAAACCAAAAAAAACCGAAAACAGTAAAAGATATTATGAGCTTTCGGCTACTGTAAAAAAAAGTTCACGGAGTTCCTGTTAAGCCCAGGCTTAACGGCTTAAAGCTACGCCCCTGCACAAATAGAAAGTAACTGTCCGCGAAGGCTCTCAGTTCAGATACGTTCAGATATCCGTTCAGGTATGCTATGTTAAAAATGGGCTGTTTCTACTCAAAGAACTTTGTACCGTTTTCAGTTCTCCTGGCCCGGTAAGTACTTTTTCGAGCTTATTTATTTATCAGCTAATGGTAATTATTGGCGCAAATTTAGCGATATGCTTCACGAAATTATAAAGATTAAAATTTAGCTTTCAAAATCATTAAAAACGGTATTTTTTTAAATAGCTATTGGAGAATATTGTGGAGCTAAAATAGTTTTCGGGCCCGGGAAGTTATCGGGAGTTTCAAGAAACGGGCCCCAGGCCCGTAGCAAAGCTGAGATCACTTGGGGGGCCGAGCAAATTGACCT
>Ga0126336_10000279_pt1 | contig 18410 bp, 11 predicted proteins | sample SidCmetagenome_FD_92530 | JGI IMG/M metagenome (GOLD analysis project Ga0126336, IMG submission 92530) | Coral microbial communities from El Islote,Puerto Morelos, Mexico - Siderastrea C C metagenome | ecosystem: Host-associated > Invertebrates > Cnidaria > Coral | place: El Islote,Puerto... | reverse complement strand
CGGCTTTTTAAAAAAACGGTTTCTTGTCACGCGAACATATTGCTGATGTAAACCTTAACGATACTTCAGTGTATATGGAGATTAACTGATGAGTGGACCAACTCCGTGTTGGTCTAAGAAACAGATTTGTATTAAAATCCATGTGCCCCCATTGAGTTGTCCATCTACCGGTATATCAGCTCCTTTACGGTAGAGCACTCTCTTGGCTTCACTGGTGAAAATCACCTGAATTGTATATATATATATATATATATATATATATATATATATATATACAAAACAATTAGCAAAGTGTGCATGGCAGAAAAAACCATTCTGAGAATACTTTCCAGTGTGGTTCGAATTTGCTGAGAAAAAAAATGTCAGGGCTTAAGAAAACTATTCTATGCAAGTACATATAGCAACCTTAAGGCGTTGTTACGCGAGGCAACTGTTTTCTGCAACTTGCAACGCAATGCCGTTGCGACACGTGTTGTGGACGAAATTGCAAGTGAAATACCCCCTCTTCCCAACCTGTAAAACGGTAGGTCAGCGACTAAGTTTTTCAGAGAAATTAGAACAAATCAGATTTGGAGGCGTATTGTGGGATTTTTTGTGTTGCCATGGTAACCACTTCGACATCACACTCAGCTTTGAAGTATTGCCTGAAACAGAGATGTAAAGATATTCAAGATTTTACACGTGGTCAGAAATACATTTTTGAAATCTTTTCCCGTTTCAGAAAACAAAACAAAACAAAACAATACAAACTAGTAAACAAATAACAGCGTCAAGATTCCTTTGTTGGGAAAACATATCATTTCAGTTTATTTTGTTGGCGTTCAAGAATAATTCTTCTTTTTAATAATAAAAGCCTCCTTAATAAGCTTGAGAAATGAAACCTCTCGTTTCTCGCTCTTTCATTTTCCCACCACTGAAGACATACTTATGTGGAAATTAGAGTGTGGGTATGTACACTTAACCATTCATTTCAAGAGTACTTCGAGAAGTGTATACACCTAATTGAAAAAACGTTGTCGGGTGAAAAGCACAAGCCATTGACGATGAGACCCAACGGATTTTTGGGTAGATGTACATCATCATTTGCATATTCAAAATTCATGCTTGCTCTCTTGTGACCGATCGCAGCGAGTTGCACGTGGCAATGGAAACCGTGTAAGCCTACCTGAAAGTGGTCAATTGGCCAACAAGGGCCAATTTGAGCGCTACGACAGGGCAAAAGTTTGCATCCGTACCTGAGTTAAAGCAATTTTTGCTCTAAAACTATTCGGTAGAACTAAGTCCTACCACCAACCATACGTTCACTGTCGGGTACATGAGTGACGGACGCACAAAGTGCGATATCAAAACAGACAAACAACGCAAGTGAACGGCTTTCAAAATGCAAATCAGTGAATAGCTCAGATGTTTCCCAGCAAACCACTGGGTCGTATTGTTTATGGTTTGTAGACTTCTCCCGACAACGTTTTTTCAATCACGTATATGTACACGTAGGTATCATAAAAGAAAAAAACTAGAGCTGTGTGGTGGATGAATTCCTAGACAAATTCTTTTTATTTATACTGTAGAGCAGATCAGCTATTAGATACAGTGTAAACTACTATTGAATTCCTGTCATTTTGAACTCGTTATCTCAGTAAATTGGGTTAAATGTAATTTAACTAAGTTAACAACTTGGAGAGGGCTAGCTCTGTAGTTGGTGTGGCGTTAGCGTTTGGTGTGCTCTTTAGCTTATGGCATTTTCGGTTTTGCGTTACTGTTGTCTGGGGCTCGGTCACAGGGTCTCCAGCCGTTATGTGGCAGCGGTAATTGCTCACACGGCTTATGTGTGCACCTTCGCACGTGCTTGTAGTTTTACTTTGCTCAGCGTTTCTGTTGTTTTAGCGCCTTTTTAGCGATTTTCTCCCCCTCTCTCCTCTCCCTGTAGTTCTACTCAGTAGAGATTTTCCACTGGACTTCTAGTGTCAGTGTGACAGGTGCTCGGACTGGGGCTCGGTTTGGCTGGGGGGCTCGTGGCTGGGTTGCGGGTAGGGCTGGCTTATGGGGTGTTCTACCTGGGTTTGGGTTGGTAGTACCAGCCACCAGGCCCCTGGGCACCCAACCTCCATTTGGGACATAGACGTTAAATCCCTTGTGCAACTAAGACCGCTGGAGTCTACAGTATTCAAGTGAAAGTTTATTAATTGAGCAACCATCCTTGGAAGTGCACAACAGATTAATTATAGAATATTAGGTTAATTACATGCAATATACTTGTTCTTACATGTACTCAACAGCTTAATTCCCTCGTTGTTAAAGTGATGCAAATAAGTTGGAATATCATTGACAAATTATAGATTATGCTAAATGACAAAAGAATACAAACGATAGCATTCATGTATTGATTTAGTACCTGGGACACTAATTTTCTTGTGGCAGCTCAAGGTTTGGCAGTCAATATATAATATACAGGGCTTCTGATAGGGTGTGAAAAAATTTGAGAAATTGTGGGGCAATTAAAGAACGCCAATTGTGTAACAGATTGTGCAAATTTTCTAAGTTAATTTGAACATAGTTTTTCTACTTGGAGACTGATCAGAAGGAGAAAAAAACAAATGTTATCTGACTCCAGCGGAGAGTTACAACGTGAAAAATGCTTTTAGTTGACAAAAAAGCAGAAATTACATTCAAATCTGGAAATGGTTCGTTCTTCCTCCTCACCGTGAAAGAGTCTAGTCCAGTTCCCGCACTTTCCATCCATGCCATTACTAAGGCTTTCAATTGCAAGTCAAAATATGTTGTAAAAGTATCCTTGTAAATTCCCTAAAAAAACGGATTTTACTGACAAAATGCAAATTAAAAAAAGTCCTATAGAAAGATTTATCACAATTATGCTCAAATACATGTAGGTAGACAACATTCATACCACTTGAGAGATGGAATTGCATGTTAGACTTTCAAACGCTTTCTGTGGTTTGAGCGATCAATAATCTGGATACAGATTGTGAGATTACTTATATAGGGACACCAAAATGCAATAAACCAAACTTTCTCCATACTCCAGATGTGATTTTTAAAAGTTTTAAATTCATCTTTACCTAATTAAAGAATTTTAATTGTGATTTTTTAAAAATAAAGCGATTTTTCAAAAATTGTGCGGATATCACTAAATTGTGCGATTGGGTGCGATTTTGGGTCAATTGTGTGAAATCTCACCCTCGCATAATATCAGAAAACCTGAATATTATACTAGTTATATTAACACTATTTGGGTACTAATGTGCATAATGTGCACCAAACACACCAGGTGGCTTCAAATGTAAACAGCCTCAGCCGATAATTACATGCAGAAATAACGACAAGCTTACCAACAACATTGACTTTTATCTTGCGTGTCCACACGTCACTCAGTCCACCAGAAGTTGTCACCTTACAGGAAAATTCACCATCTTCATCATCAGTAACACTGAAGATAACCAGATCAGAGTGGCTCTTTGCAAATTCCAGCTTATGCTGAACTTTCCAGTGAATATAGAGGTAACAGTAGCTTGCCGACCCGAGGATATTGTAGCAATCACATCACTTTTAAAGAAGATCTGCACAACAACAATATTAAGGTCCTGACTGAGACTAAACTTCCACCTCAGTGGTACATTGATAGATCCTTTAATAATCTGTGTGGTGTTCAGGTGAACCAAAACAGGATCTGATGTAGTCTCTTCTGGGGGAGGCTCATACTAAGTGATACTGCTTGCACCGTCTGAAAATAAAATTAATAAAAAACAATAATTGCTCTCTGTTTATTAAAGGCAATTTGCCTTGAATGCCAAGTGCTGACAGTATACAAATGTACAATGTCCATGTACAACATCAAGCTTACCAAGCAGACCGAGCCAGCCCGGCTAACTGGGCCAGCCCGCCTCATGTAATTGACCCCTTACTATCGCCTTAGCGTTTTATGCATATCATATTTTAGTCCTGTAACTTTGTTTATCAGGCTAATCAACTGCATGTCAATTTTTGCTGGCAAGTAGTGCTGGCAAGAAGTTTTCATCTAAACACGACAACAAAACAAAAATTTATACCATATTTCTTTAATTAACGGCATGTTAAAACAGTTGTACTACATTAGGGTGTGCAGTCATTCCTGAAAATCTATTGACTCTTCTTTCCAAGGTCTACTTGATTTCCAGGTGCTCTCAAACTTGCACTTTGGTCCCGCTTAGAGTGAACCGGCCTAATAACTCGACCACTAAAACGCCTGGCGCTACAAAACTATCAGGATGGCATTTTGGAATGCGTGAAACCTCAAGGACATAATGAAGGAAAAAAGCCTGTAACTGCAGAAAAACATAACTTTAAGCTTTCACGTCGCTTCAGGTGAATTGTCACCTGGATGCATGATCACGAAAATATTGATATCCACACGCTAGTGCTGCATCATGCATCCAATTCATATGATAAGCCTACATTTTATTCAAAATTATGGAGTCTTTTCTAGTTAGGAAGGGAAAATTGAATATTCCCTGCCTGGTAATTCGTCTTTCCCATAGAATATTGTGCATAAACTTACTAAAGCTTAAAAATCAACACAATATTCGAGGAAATGGTTATGCAGTCTGAGCTGACGTTATTATGCAGTCTGAGCTGACGTTAAATCATGCTTTAGATACACTGGATACTGCACTAACCTGCCCTGTGACAAAATACGATCACTTCAACCAGTAACGAAGTGAAGTATACAGCAAGTAACAAGTCTGTTCTATCAAACTCCCATTTAGACAACAAACATTTGCAACTAACATGGTTCGAAAATTAAAGCTTAACGGATATGCAGCAACAGGGAATTTTTGGAAACAAACCATGATGCAATGGATATTAATATAATTATGCAGATCAAAAAACACGCTGATCGGTGGTATGGGGCCGAAGTTACCTATAAATTCCTCCAACGTCCAAATATTCACTCAGCTCCGGATACGCGGATATTTAACATCTAAAGAGAACCTAAATATCTCAAATATATCCTGTTTGAAACGTACATGCTTCCGTTTAGAGTTTCTTATACCAAATAACAATAGAGTCCTTCTGATAGGTTGCTTGAGGAAATTTGATGGCAGAGTCACAACAAATATTAGCCCGGGAAGGGGTCCGGGAACGAGGGAGCCTATCACACACAGGGCATGAGACAGAAGGACTCTATTGTTTTTATTGTACAACGCTAAATTTTGAGCGAAAATTGACACAAAAACGGGCACTATGCGCTGATAGGCCCCCTCTGAGGAGAGACACTATCGCGTCACGTGATCGATTTCGACTAACGGGGGCACATCAAAATTTAGCGTTGTACAATAAATAGAAATCAACTTTCAAGTCTGAACGGAAGCCGTACAACAAATTACCGGAGTCCATCCGTGGGGCACATACCTCAATACAATAATACAATACAACAATATTTCTATAGCGCTTATCCGTTTAAGTGCTAAGCGCTTTACAATGCTTAAAAATAATAATAATAATAATAAAATAAAAATTACATTGTACGTACCTCCACCTGTGTCATTTTACAGTAGCTATTAGATTAGCATAAAAACTCTTGGATACTCAAATAGGAAAAACGATTGAGCCGATTTAATGTCAAACGGCGCCTGATTTGACTGAAAAAGATGGATTTGAAATTTTCATGTTAGACTCGGTGAAAATCATGGAAGGTGAGGCACAACAAAACTTGCATGCACTTTTTTGAACATGATGTTCCGACGTCAGTTCAGTTTATATTATCCCTCAACAGTATTCCAATATTTATAAGTACTCATAATCTTAGCATTCTGTGGCAAAATTATAACCAAAATAGCTAACGGGTTATTTTCGGCACATGTTTTCAAGATGTTCACTTGTCCGCTCTGCAATGATGAGAAACCGGTAAAATTGATGTGGCACATCTGTTCTTTAAAATCCACTTGATATCATTCCCTTGTGGTGGTCACGAAGCAATTTATGTTTGAGCAAGGTAGTTTAATATGAATTTAGCCCATGTTGGACCGAAAAACTAAGACCAAACGCTATGATATTGCCCCTGATATACTGACTGTATGACAACGTGAAACAACGTTACACAATTTGAAACTTATCAGTAACTGTTTACTAAAGCAAAGACAAGAAAAAACTAACTAAAAGGTAAATAACAAAAAAATAACGTCGGTTTTTAGCGTTAGATTTTGTTTGAATTTGAAACTTCCCTATATTTTTTCTAACTTAGAAAGGCTTGATCCTCTTAAAATTTATGCCGTTTATGATATTTGCCCACAAGAGCGCCCGCCTTAGATGGCCATCATGCAGATGTTCTTAGAACAGATCCAGAACTTTGAATATAAAAATCACTGTATTTAATTGAAAAATCCAAAAGAGAAAGAACGGATATATCCGCAGTGACAGTACCAATAATTAGTAAACTGTTTCACAGTTCAGTTGTGTTCTCGGTTTTCACTGTCACGCCATAAAATATTAAAATCCAAACCAGTTAATGAAAGAAACCAAGAATTTGTAATGTTATAAATAAGCAACTTCGCCAAGTCCCAGATCTATGCCGTATTCCGTTGAAAATACGCGGAAACTAAGTCAAACAATTTCCTTTTCCCTTGACAGTTTGAAACAGTGGGTGTCTACTGCATTGCAACCGCGGTCCTTTCCAATCGGAAATTCATGCTCTATTTTTTTTTGTTTCTGTGACCTTAGGTGATCATGCTTGTGCGCTTCATTGAACAATTTAAATTTAAGATATTTTTTGCAGCTGCAAAAAGTGTCCGTCACTATATGAGTGATATAATACCATGTTGAGTAATCGTTTCTCAACAATCGTTGGGCATCAACTTGTGTACTTGATTTTCACCCCAGCTTTCTCAGGTAAGCAACGGGACATTGATGTATGCTATGTATCCAGACGTACTGTGTCTAAATCGAGCTCAATATATTTAACCCGAAATAACGACAACCACTAAATTAATATATGGTTTGGCGTTAGGCTTTAGGCCAATCTTGCTGCTAATACGTCAGATTTGCTCTCCATTCAATACTCAGTTAGCCCACTTAAAGAAGGACACATGAAAAGTTGTCGCGAGTTTGAGACAATTTACCAACCGAGCTACAAAATGGAACAGGATCTTGCACTTTCATTACAAATTCAATGCCTTCAGTTCAGTGTGCTGCAGTATGAATCTACTGCCAAAACACTCGTTTCAGGTTAAATTGCCACCCACACTTGAGACGTAGATCATCTCCTTAACTCGTTTAAGTGCCTGAAATCAACCTTAAACTGAAAAGGTCACAAATTTATTTCATAGAAGACTGATCAGTGAGAAACAAGAATAGCAAAGAAGCAGGGAAGGAAATCAACGCTCATGTTTACATTGCCGCATTCAATTGGCGGTCAGCGGTCGAGCAAGCGTTGTTTCATGCTGCCAAGAACAAGTAGTCGTTTTCGGTTTTCGGTTCTGCTATACTCGTTCTATTTATGTGTCATCATATTTTCTTTTTATTCTTCATTTTTTGGTAATGTCTAAAGGCTTTGATCTCATCGATCGCATCATCCTTATGCGCGAGCTGGGAAAATTGGGGGTTTATCCTGCACTCCTTAGCTGGATTAACTGACCGACAGCAGGCTGTTGAAAAACTGTTAAGTGCCGCCCTCGTTTATTAAACAAAGTCAATTTATACCAAGGAACTCTATTAGAGGGGTTAGGATGGGAATAGGCCCAATATGGGAGATTCACTCTCTTACCCGTTCATCCTCTCTCGATCAAGCAGAGCGACGTAAAAGTTTCATAATTCCTCAGAAATTGTACGTAATACGGCATATTTCGAACAAATGTTCATCATCAGAGAGGTAAACTCTGATATGCCTATCTATGCATTAACAGAACAAATGTCGGAAAAAATCAAATGCCCCGAGCGGGATTCGAACCCACGACACCCCGATCTCATGGAAGGTGCTCTAACCACTGAGCTACCGAGGCAACCACGGTGGAGTGAGTCGATTATTTGCTACAAAGGAAACATTGATTACCAGACGTTTGCTCCCAGGCCTCTCGGACTGGGAATTGCTTCTGGCGGTCGTCGAAACGCTTTGTTCTTGGTTGTTGGAATAACTGAAAATCACATTCCAGGATGGAAAAAATATTTTGTCAATTTAATTTGTACATAATTTTCTCGATATTCTTGCATGACGGCGAGACATAATAATGTATAAAACGTTAAAGTTAATGAAATGTAGTAAATATCTTTATTGCAAAATTTAGCCACGGCAGTCGTGTGATTATTTTTAAATGCTGTTCTATGATGTAACGTATATAATTATACTGTCGTTCCTTGTGGAAATAGACTGCGAGTAATCTCTAATTTTGGCGATGGCGATTGTGGGGCGGGCTAAATACACATACGCATTTGGGAAATTTCGAGGAGACGTGACGCGAAGGGATCTAATTTTTCGCGCTCCCCTCGTGTTGCGTCTCCTCGAAATTTTGCGCGCGTGCGTGTGTATTACGCCCGGCCCACAATCGTCATCGCCAAAATTAGAGACTACTTGCAGTCTATTGTGGAAAATGTTTCTCGTAACCTTAGTTACTGCTGTAATATTTAATTGATGAAATGTGTCTAGCGGAGTTGGGAATTGACTTCCACTGGTCTTCGATTTCTGTTACGTCAAACCGGCTTGACGAGGAGCCACACTACTTTGCAGCGCACCCAGCCCCACTGCTACCTAAACCTTGCATCTCCCTGGCTGAAGGTAATTATGTCGACAGGTCAGTTTGTCTTGCTTTGCTTACCGCACGTCAAAATCCAGATGTTATAATAATTGCTGAAAGTGGCCTAAGACCAAAAAACAAAACTTTATATAAATATCTGTGAGAAAAAGTCGCCAGAAAACGAAGGACAAAGGGTGTCACTGAATTAAATTATGATCAAATTTCCTTGCTATTTGCCAGTGGTCTCCCTCAAAGCGTATATAAAGATGAGCATTCATGACTCCTTGTCCCTTCGCGCCAGGCAGCATTTCAACGATAACGGTTTTTGCTTCAGCAAATTTTTCCCCGGGTCCGCAAGCACATGCACTCCGCCTGCCTTCAGATGTAGAGAGCTTTATTGGCCTTTCGTCTCCAGCCGTTTGGTGCTGCTGCTAGCTTTACGATTCCTCGACCGTATTTCTCGTACCGAAATATGTCCGACCTTGCGTTTCTTTAACCTTTCGTTCTTGGCAGTATCGCAAGTTTGCTGGGCGCATCTATTCTGGCTGTCCTGCAGGGAACCTTAGAACCCTCTTCTTCGGCCTTTTCGTGTTGTTTCTCTCTTTATGGGAACTTCCACGTTTTACATTAAGCTTAATGGTTAGTTCAGCACTTCGCCGCTTCACAACTTCGCTTTCACCTGGTAAGTAAGCAAATTCTTCTACTTCTGTTGTATTTAGAATTTTTCACAGCGTTTTTTCGCCAGTAGGTTCTAGGTTTTTTGTCTGTTTGTTGATCGCTTTTGACAGTTTTAAGTTTGGGAAATTTTTTTTCACTTTACTCAGTTATATTGCGAGGTTTCGTGTTGTGTTTATTGGTATGTAGCCTTTTAGTTTATTTGCATACTCCACGTTCGGTTTATTTAGCCTGTTGTGTGTTATCGGCGCTTTTAACTTTATTGTATGTGTTCTGTTGTTTCTTTCATGCTGCTCTTGCCTTCGGGGCTTTGCAGATGCTTGAATTTGTTGTGCACGCTACCCTTGCCATCGGGGTTTTGCAGGTACTTGTTGTGACAAGTTTGTGTTTATTTGCATGCTGCTCTTGCCATCGGGGCTTTGCAAATGCTTGTAGTGAGATGTCTGTGTTTATTTGCATGCTGCTCCTGCCATCAGGGCTTTGCAGATGCTTGAATTTTGTTGTGCACGCTACTCTTGCCATCGGGGCTTTGCAGGTGCTTTTAGTAACATGTTTGTGTTTATTTGCATTCTGCTCTTGCTATCGGGGCTTTGCAGGTGCTTGAATTTGTTGTGTGCGCTGCTCTTACCACCGGGGCTTTGCAGGTGCTAGCGCTTGTAATGATACGTATATGTTTATTTGCATGCTGCTCTTGCCATCGAGGCATTGCAGTTGCTTGAATTTGTTGTGCACGCTGCTCTTGCCATCGGGGCTTTGCAGGTGCTTTTAGTAACATGTTTGTGTTTATTTGCATGCCGCTTTTGCCGTCGGGGCTTTGCAGGTGCTTGTTTATGACACGTTTACCTTGTGGACGTGTTTATGACACGTTTACCTTTGCTGAATATGCTTCTCTTGCCATCGGGATTTTGCCTGTTTGAGTTACATTTAAGTGTGGCATGCCTCTCCTGCCATCGGGGCTTTGCAGGCGCTTGTTTCAGTCGCGTTTGAATTGGCTTGGTGTGCTGCTGTTGCCAACGCAACGTTCCCTTGTAAGATAACTACATGTTAAAGGGTATGTTTTTTTCCTATGTTTTGTCCTGAGGTTGACAGTCTTGAAGGGAGTCTAATTCCCTACTCGGATTACCGGGGCCAAGGCTGTCATCTCCCAGGCTCCCTGTTATTTTCTTTTCCCTTCTCTAGCCACTCCTTCATTTTGTTAGCGCATTTTGTTTGCCAGATATCTATGCGTTTGGTCCCCTGCGAGTCCTGCTCTGATGCAATCTCTTATCAATCGGGGATTTTCTTCTCCTATTAGAGCCTGGGAGATGGCAGCCAAAGGTCATTTTTCACGCTTTTGTTCTCCATCGCTGATGTTTCTCTTTCAACCAGTTGCTGCTTGCACAACAGGCGCTTATTTGGCCTTCGTGTTTGCCCCGCGTGGAGGGCTTTTAATTCTATAAGTCGCTGTGATTCTTATGTTTGAGCGAGGATATTACAAAACAGTAATCTCACTGACTTGCGCAAGGGAAAAGAAAGCTACGAAAGCGGTAGAAGATTTCGCGTTTGGTTTTTTGTTTCCTCAAGGAGAATAGAAGGAAATTCACTGCCAGAAAGTTTCAAATAAGTGTTTAAATGGGTGAGACATTAAATTCGCCGGGAATAAGAAATCTTTAAATATAAGATCTAAGGCTCGTTTATAAGGTCCAAAGCGCGCTGGTATATAAATGGAGGTGACGAAAAAAACATTAATGCTTAAGAGTTTACAGAAGAGGCGCTTCGGTAATAGTAATAATAATAAAAAGGTCTATTAATATTGGTGTCAGCTGAGTTATGGAAGCTAACTCTCACTGACTCTGAGATCTTAGAGGAAGCGTTAGTTTTCTACCAAAATTGTACATCAAATATATTTGCGATATTTTGGTCTTTGGGATGAAACCTCTGCAAGTAAAATGCTCAAGAAGCGGAGGGATGTTAAGGTATATTATCTAAGAAAAGTATATTAAAATTATATTAACTAAGAAAACTCGAGAAAATGAATAAAAGTCCTGTAAATGATTGTCTTCCGGCCAAGTTCTACCAGTATTTTGTGGTAATTTAAAGTTCTTATAATGGGTCATATGACAAAGGTCTCTTGTCTACTTCACAAAGTTGAGAATTGGTTTCTCTTATTCCCAGTTTTTGACATTGGAGGCTTGTGCTGTAACACTCCTGATTTGCGATTTTATGTTTTCCCAATAAGGCAGTCGCCCATGGAGTCAAGAAGAAGCTTCTACTTTCCTGAACAGGTTTACTGGGGAACTTATGAGGCTTGTAGACAGATATGCGTTGTACAGATAAGGGCTGCAAATTAGTTCTTCTTTTATTTGTTGATTTTGGACAGATTTTGGTGGCACTGAGTGGTCTTTTACGGAGCAAACGCTTACTATTATTAATAATCACGGAGCATCCTTGGCTTCCTGGCGAAAACTAACATTTTGTGTATTACTGTTGGGAGAAACACTGAGGTCCACGCAATTTAAATCGTAGGAGGAGCTAGGATATAGGCGATACGGCTATTATCTTGGACAGCGGCACAGAATCACCCCAGGAACTTGATTCAATCTGCGAATTTCAAGTCAATTATGCCAAATTTCAGCCCCCACCCCCTCCCCCCAATAAGAAGCTATTTATAAGCCTATAGATCGGGCACAAGGAAAATGAAATATCTGTCTTCTGACAATTTAGTTTTAAACGACTGCATAAACTCCACTACAGTTGTTAGTTACCTCATCTGCCCTGAGAAACTAGCGGAATTCAGAGAGTCTGTACTCCGAACATGCTCAGCAAGGTGGGTAACTCTTTTACGAGAAACAACAGAAAGGTAAGTAGTATCGTTGGCTCGTTGGGGGCACCTGGCCTCGTTTTGATGCGAAGGATTTGTTGGTGGGTAGGGTAAAAAAGTCGGCCATGTTGGATTTTTCTGGCTTGTAATTGGTGGAGAAGGAAAGGGTCAAAAGTCCAATTTGGTTTCACTTGGGTGTTCACGTGCTGATACCAAAACAAGGTAAAAAACGGAAATGACGTCATACCAGAACCGGAACCGGAAGTAAAGATCACTATGACAACCAGAAGTGAAAACCGAAATGACGTCATACCAGAACCGGAACCGGAAGTAGAGATCACCACGACAAGCGGAAGTGAAATTCAAAAACAGATTTTTAATGACTTGGTTACAAGTGGGAGGGAGCATGTGCCTGGACCCGAGTGGTCAGTGGCGTCCCATGAGAAAAGTTCAAAGTCCAAATAGCTATGTACATGGTGGCAGCGTGGAGCTTGGTTCCGAGTATCACAGACGTCCCATACTGTTCAGTTTTTACCATAAGTCTGGTTCTGCGTCCAATAAACCACTATGTTGCTTGGTATCCGTAAGGGTAGGTTTGAAAGGTACTGGGATCGATGACTCTCTTGTCGTACACCAGTTGGTAACGCTTGTAGTCGGGAAAGGTGTAGAGATGGTAGGTTTTGGCGTCACGCACGATCTGGTGAGTTTTGATGACTTGGGTTTGGCGCGGTTCCTTTTGAGGATGCTGGATTTCGTCGAGCACGTTCTGAGGCATGACGTCATAATTCAATTGGGTTTTTCCCGCGCTGTTGAGACGGAAGCCACGGACTTTGCATTCGACTTTGCCGTTCTTGGTTTTGTACCCACAATTCTTGGGACCTCCCAATACGAATTCTTCAATGTAATAGACGGCCTCCAATTCGCTGGTGAACTCTCCGACGTAATCTCCCAAGGGAGGGTTGGGTTGTCCCGGTTCCTCCAGGTAAATAACCGAGTCCGTGTCGTACTACAGTACGCCTTTACCCAAGAGTTGGATGGCTTCATTGAGACGGAGACGTGCCCAACAGGTAGTGAAAGAGGCCACGAAGACGTTCAGGTTGGGAGACACGGGGATGTCTTCTTGTTGATGCTGATAGCGCACTTCCACGAGGTGGTCGTTGACGATGGACACGTGACGCACATCCAGGGTATCGGTATCCAGGAAACGGTGAAAGGCTTGGGGGTAGTCAAATTCTTTGACTTGGGTCTTGTTGAGACGTTACCCAAAGTTGCCCCACATGGAATTGAGCATCATTTTGGCCAGAGCGAGCAGACCCGGATTGTGCTCGATCTTGTCGTACTCCAATTGGATACCCTCGTGCTCATGGTACTCGCGGATGTACTGCTGGCGTTTGGTTTCGTCGTCAACCACCCATTTGGGCCAACTGCTGGCTTCTTGCTTGATTTTCAACCAGGTGTTGACGTAGTCTTGGAAGAGACCTTGACAGGTTTCGTCAAAATGCCACATCTCGTAGATGTACTGGATGTCGTAGCCCAACTCGACGGCGTTTTGCAATTCGGGGGTGCACCACGTGCCGGTCAGGGCGCGTTCATCATTGGAGTGTGCGCACTGGTGAGATCTCTGCAAGGGAGGTTTGCTCATTTCTTCTTGCATGCAGGTGGCATAGAGAGGAAGGGTGTGTTTACCGGCATGGCGGTGAGGCAGCACGGGATGGTACAGTTCACGCCGGGGTAGCACTTGACATTTGATGACACCAAAGTAAATGTTAATGTCCGTGTGACCCGGATGTGAGATCAACCGAGGATGACCTTTAGGGTATATGCATGTCTTGTTGACCCAGGAGTACAAGGAAGTGTAATCGATGTAGTGGATCTTTTGGCCCGGTGTCACGTGATGGTAGAGTTTGAACGTGTTGAACGTAATAACACTGACTGGGATGCAGATGGTCTGGGTAGGCGCGGGCCATCAGGTCGTGAGCTTCCAGGTCTTCATGGGTGAGTTGCTCCAAGGCTTGCTGACGCCGTTGGTGATCACACCAGTTTAACCATTCGAGGGCCACTTGGGATTGGTTGATACGATTGCGACATCCGTTCACGGGTTCACTGGCAATGCTGTTGGGAATCATGAGGTTCATGCGCAGATCACGGTTACAGGCCGAGGCGATGGTGATGTGTTCGAACGGGTTGAACCCTGCTTTGGCTTCAAACAAACGCTTAAAAGTCAAACACCCTTCTTTTAATAGGCGAACATCCGATTCGCAGTAAGCCACCAATTCTTTTTTGAAATCAAAGACCACGTCGTGGCGTGCTTTGGGGGACATGACTTCGGGCATGTAGTAGTTTTGGGCAGGAATGGATCCCACGTACTCTTGGTTTTCGGGGATGTTGAACTTGTGGGGAAAGTACCCCTTTCTGAGTTCGGTGAGCCCAAAGGTTTTGGGAAACGCCGAGAGGGGCATCTGGAAGAAGCTGAGGGAATCGATGAAACAGATGCGATCGTGTTTGACTTCTAGGAGTTTGCACTCCGTTACGTAGTTGTTCCACAATTTGGTTGTCGGAGTGGTATTGGTGGATGACAAATTACCCGTCATACCCTTGGAAATTATGGGCGATGACGTTGACTTGACGCGTGTCATTCAGGGTTAGGGTATCCAACCATTCAAGAAAATCTCGTAAACAATGTTCTCCTCGGAAACGAAAGGGACGATCGTCGTCTTCGATTTCGGCCGCGACCAGATTGGCCACGTGATGTTCTTGGGGTTGCATGGCCTCGATGTCAAAAAAACGTGGCTGGGTGGAATTTCATCTTCTTCGTCGACTTCTTCTTCTTCTTCCTCCTCACTGGCTCGCAAGGTTTGAAGACCTGCAGCAGCACCCCGTTTGGCTGGAGGACCTTCTTGACGTTGGCGTTTGCGTTTCTTTTTCTTCTCTCGGATTTCTTGAGGGGTAAGGGCTCTCTGAATGAAACAACGGTGGGTTTCAGCATTGACGTACTCATGGCAGGAAGGACAATCTATGTATCCACATTGATGACGTATATTGTTTTTGAACCCCACTTCCAGTTTGAGACAGATGCGAAATCTGCGTCGACGAAAACAGACGGTCTACTGACTGCAGCCCGCGGGTTTTCCCGTATGGTCTCTGGTAAGATGAGCTTCGAAACAAGTGTCACCGGAAAAGTCGCGTCGACAGTCATGACAACGTTTGGTGGCTTTGAGACTGCGCGGGTAGGCGTGAAGGAAATCGGGACACTCTTTTTGGAGACAGGCGCGACACTTGAGTTCGACTTTACAACGGTGACGTCCTTGATCGTTGTAGGGTTTGAAGTAGTGGGCACACACGTAACCGGTCCCGAAAAACCCAGGGAGACTGGTGATGACATCATAGTGACCTTCTTCGTGAAGCAGGATCAATTGTTTAGGTTGGGTTGGTCCAAAACTACTCACATGGAAGGAACGGTCCGCGTCCACCGAGAGGATCTGGTACTCGTAGAGGGAGGGGGCGGCACTAAATTGGGTTAACTCTTCGTACCCGCATGGACCAAATGGGACGTGGGCTTCATGGTGGAGCAGCTGTGCATGTTGTTTTTGTAACTTTCTTCCCTTTCGAATGGACTCCCATTTGGGGTGTTGGTCCACCTTGGCTTTGGCAGTGACCAAGGCCCGTGCACAGCACAAGTCATCGTCATTTTGGATGCGGATGACGGATTGTTTTTAACGTTTAATTTTTTGAGAGTTTGATGACCCCGTTTCAGTTGTCGTTTTCTTCCACTTTCCCGAGGAGCATGGTGCACTTGCGTGATGGACAATTGAAACGAATCGTCGATTTCAAATTGTTTGTTGCTGTTGAGGGCTTGAGCCAAACGATTGAAAAGGGCATCTAACCAAACTCCACCATCTCGCCATTCACCGGCGTGTAATCCCCACCCTTGGAAATTGCTGGTGAGACGATTAGAACTGAGGGTGAAATAGAGACGGTCTTGATCGTGGAGGTCAGGGGTGGTGGTTAACACGCGGTCCACGGGACGTCGCAACCTGTTTTGGAGAGCTTGGACCATGTGAGGACTGTCTACAAAGTTACCCGTTTGACGTAATCGGGTATTGAAATGACGTTCGCAAACGCCCATGGTAGTACTACGCCGATCCACAAAGGGTTGAAGATCAAACTCGAAGGTTCCCACAGGGGTTTGGGGATCAATGCCTCCACCACTCTGTTGAAGGAGCTGGGTTTGAAAAGCCCGTTGACGTTCAAAACCAGTGGTGGTTGGATACGGACCGAAAGGCATGGTGGATCATTATATTAGCCAATCACGAGCAGTCTCTTAACCGGGACGAGAAATCAACATGGTGCCCTTTGAAGGGAAGGTGAGCTTCACTTCTTGTCATTTTAACGTGCTATCTGTCCCCACTGCAACTTTCATTTAACAAGAATAATTAGGATTGGTGTGTATCTAGATGTCTTGAAATTTTTAGATCTGGTCATCTTTTGTAAGTCAAGTTTGAGCACAATTTCGTCGTAGGTGGATCGAGCAATGTGTGCTTTCATGATGTTTGAGTAGGTCTTACATTTTGAGAATTTGTAGGCGAACCCAAAAATCTAAAACCGTTTATTTTACACCAAGATCAAGATGGATAAATTTGTTTTTATAAAATCATATAGCGCCCAATAGCGCCCTTCTAGTTTGAGAATTATGCGTTGTTGAGGATGTCGAATTTTCTCTCCAATATTACTCTTGCGCTGCGAGATGTGAAAATTACCCGCCAAATATTAACGCGTGATCGTCTTATTTTAATTATGACAAGTATCAACAGTATGGTGTGCCATCCCAGTTGAGTGTTTTCCCTTCTTTGTTTTGTTGTCTTTAGGTTAAGAGGCAAAATGGTTTCTTCCGTCTGCTCTGTTGCCCTGTATGCAGCAAACTTTCAAGAATCACATTTTGTTTGCTGAAATGACCAAAATTATTTGGGCTTTAGGGTCTCAATGTATAGTCATATCATCTGTCGTGGATTGGTTTCCTAAGATCCCCTAAGCAGCAGCCTTAAGGTTCTTAACTTACAACCTTAGACATGCAAGAGAAACCAAAACTTGTTTGAGATATCAAAAATTTGAGATAGCCAATAGTAAATACGTGAGCAAGATCAACCAAGGAAAACAATAAAAATATTTTCAGTTCAATATAGTTGTGAGCAGGTAGGGGGGGTTGGGTTCAAGTTAGTGGGGTCTGCTGTAAGAAATAAAATCCAGAGCTATTGAGGGAGAATTGTGAATTATTGATTGAACATCCCTTTCAATTTGTCAGTTTAGTTGTTATTAATAAGAATTAGGGCTATTGAGACCCATAAAAGGGCTGAGAACTGTGAATTGATGAAATATCCCTTTTCTAATGGAACTCGCCACTTTCGCGTTCTTCATCAATTTTTTACATTGATATCAATCCTTAAATGTTTTCTACTGAATTATCTTCCAGGAGACAGATTTCACACCAAAATGAGTGGTCTTACCGTGTTTACATGATTAGGGTACAGGTTTTTGCACCGGATCGAAATTCTTGATCTGGTACAACAACCAGAATAAACTTGCACTGATGGTATGAAATCTTGTGCTGGTATCATGCAAACAAAGTTATACAGAGCCATACGAGGGAATGAAACTGGACTTAACAGGCAGACTTGGTGCCCAGTGGTGAGTCCAGACTTTCATGGAGGGGAGGGGGGGTACAAGTTTAATGGAAGGCGAGGGGAGACAACAAAATACAAAACTTTTGTGGAGTTATATCTTGGTATTATTCTGTTCTATATTCTGACTATAAGTAAATCGACAAAAAAAAATCAGATGCTTTCTGAGTGGAGTATGCTGTTGTACACAAGCTAATCTGCACTCTGCTTCGTTGTCGACTGGGGTAAAGGTATAACTTCATAATTGTTTTGTTCATATATATTGCTGTCTGTTAGTCTGTTTTATCCAGCCTTATTTTCTTTTGAACAAAAAGGGGAAATACCCTTGGTCCCTCCTCTGGATCCACCATTGACTTTTCAACAAGGTAGAGGTCTGAAGTAAACAAATGAAGGACTGGGCCTTTGTTTGCAAGGGGTAAATGCTCAAAAGTCAAATTTAGTTAGAGTTTGCTCTGTAGTTGGGACAGCATTCTAATAACTATAAAAATATCACTTTACTCATTGAAAGAATTGACAGATTTGTAGAAATGACATTGGATG
>Ga0126336_10000278_pt1 | contig 18429 bp, 29 predicted proteins | sample SidCmetagenome_FD_92530 | JGI IMG/M metagenome (GOLD analysis project Ga0126336, IMG submission 92530) | Coral microbial communities from El Islote,Puerto Morelos, Mexico - Siderastrea C C metagenome | ecosystem: Host-associated > Invertebrates > Cnidaria > Coral | place: El Islote,Puerto... | reverse complement strand
GCGGGAAGTAACTATCTTGTTATGGTCGACCACTACAGCGACTTCTTTGAACTAGACTCCCTCAGAAACACAACAGCAAGCACGGTTATTCGAGCCATGAAGAGGAACTTCGCTCGACACGGAATTCTAGACGAATGCATAACCGACAACGGCCCACAGTTTGGCAGCCATGAGTACTCAAGTTTTGCTCGAGAATACGGATTTACTATGATAAAGTTGTCACCTTACTACAGCAGCAAAAACGGAAAAGCTGAATCCGCGGTCAAGATTGCAAAGAATATTCTAAAGAAGTCCCGCCACGAGGATCCCTATCTGGCACTCCTATCATATCGTAACACACTCCAGCAGGGATACGGTTACTCACCAGCACAACGGCTGATGTCCAGACGACTTAAGGACATCATACCTACTGCTCCAAGCCGACTTGCTCCGCAGGCAGCGGAACAAGTGAACACACCAAGGGAGGCGAAGGTGTAACCACCTGACAGTTGTGACCGCTTTGAAACTGCATCTATACCCTTGGAAAGTGGACTAACAGAACGAAACGATCAGACAACGCCCACGACACTAGTGAAATCAGAACACGCGCCAGTGACAGAACCTGCCGCGCCCCGACGCTCAACAAGAGAACGCAGACTTCCTGCAAGGTTTAAAGACTATGTTATGTAAAGAACGGTACAGCATAGGCTGCCCGAAGCACATTAGAGACTGCCTTAAAGAATTGATGACCATTTACGTGAAGGACAATCAGTGAACTAAAAAATACACGATGTGCAACGCTGTAATGGACTTTGTTTTTTTTGTTCGTTTATTTTCTCTCAGCTTTGAAAAGGGGAAAGGTGTTACACGATGCAGTTATCATATTCATTCGCACCTTCTCATGTATTAATAATTATATGCAATCGCACCTTATCATGTAATAATTACACGCACTTAGATTTTAATTGCATTGCCACGCACTTATGTAGATAACATGTATATAAACTTGTAGCTATTTAATAAATTCATAAATGTAAAGAAGATCCTCGCAGTTATTAACGCAACTTATGCAGTTACGAAAAGAAAACCTGATAAAATCAGGCTTGCTGGGATTCTTTTTTTCAGGGTTTCTTTTCGCAACTGCATAAGTTGCGTTAATAACTGCGAGGATCTTCTTTACATTTATTTCTTCATTCCGCAGTTCAAATATATGAATTTCTTATATTCATAATTTAATAAATTCAGTTATGGACATGTTACCGAATAGTCAACACTCATATCGTTTATCGGTAAGCAATCCCTACTGGCGTCAAGTATTTCGGGCTTTCGTAAAGGACATTCGACCACAAGTGTTCTATTGGGACGACATTATGCGGGCGGGACGACATCATGCGATGCAAAAGGGTGAGGTAACTATGATGGTTCTAGCTGATTATTCCAAAGCGTTTGACACTGTCAAATTTAAGGCCATACTGACAAAGGTAAACAAGATGGGCTTCTCTTCAAAATTTCTCATTTGGATGCCTAACTACTTATCAGACCGTTACTGTTTTGTCCAAATAGATGACCGATCATCCAAACTTGCCCGTGTACAATTTGGAGTACCACAGGGATCGATTTTGGGTCTGGTAATTTTCAATCTTTACCTGGCAGATCTTCAAAACCACCTGCAGTGCCCATGCTACCAATACACAGACGACACAACGCTGTTCTTGCATATAAAAGCCAAAAGTGGCTTTGCTACCGAGATGAATAAAGTTATCTCTCGACTTGGAAGTTACTCGGTTGATTCTAAACTTGCACTGAATGAGTCAAAGACTAAATGCGTGCTGATATCTACAAGGCAGATGTGACAAGTTCATGGTTTACATGATACACAGATAGAACTCACTTGTAATAATGTGAAACTAGAACTAGTATCATCTAGAAGGTTACTAGGTGTCCAATATGAAGAACAGCTATCGTGGAATAACCACATAGGCACACGTTTGACCTCGTGCTATGGAGCACTATCTGTATTGAAGAAGCTACGTAACCCCACCCCCTTTAATGTGCGCAACGTATTGGTGGAAACCCTCATACTACCAAAACTGGACTATTCATGTATTGTATTTCATCCACTACCTCTGTATCAGTTGAAACGCTTTCAACGGGTCCAGAGTGTATATTCGGGGTTTGTCAACGGTTGCTATGGACACGAAGAGGATTGTCTGAAGCTCGGATGGCTGCCCATTATAGAGCGAGGGAAACTTCATCTCCTTGATGCTCCTTTTAAAGCTCTGTATTTCGAAAATTGGCCAGACTATATACGATTAGAAAAGTAAATTCCCACCAGAACTCTGAGATCGTCAAATAAAATAAAGCTAACAGTCCCCTTGATCAAGGGAACCTTCCGAGACAGTGCTGCACAAACCTTTAACAGCTTACCAGCAACGATTAGGAACTGCACAAATTTTACAACTTTTAAACGGGAAGAAAGAGCTCACCTAAGAGACATGGCCTCTGTAAGATTAAAGGAACAAATTTAATCTTTTTTTAATATATAAATGGATTGTAAATTTAATTTTCAATTTGTAAAACTTAAATCATTGAATCTTTTTTATAAATTGATTGTCATTTTTTTATTTGTCGGATAGGGAACTTGGTCTCGATTGGAGGCGGGAATCTGATTGGTCGAGAGAAGTCACATGACCTACATGTTGGCTTCTGATTGGTGGAGAAAAAAGGGGTGCGCAAAGCAGGCTGGGAGCACGTGCACAAGGTCATTTGCATACCCAGGAAAGGCCTGGAATGAGAACCTTCAGGTAACCGGAAGGGACGTCATCGGGAACCGGAAGTGACGTCATCCAACATGGCGGACGGAGGTCACGTGGTTTTGGTGGGAAACTGCGGACCCGGAGGGAAAAGGGATCGCGGACTCAGATCAGACAAAGAGACGCCATTTTGAAAAAATCACAGTTTTTTAATCCAGACATTGTTTCCTTGGTTACAAGTGGGAACGTGGACACCAGGACCCTAATGGTCAAAATGTCCAAAGTCCTTCAGAGTCCAAAGTCCAATCCAGGAACCGCATGGGGATCTCGGTCCAGATGGCAAAAGAAGGAAGCCCAAAGTCCTAACGGTGGTCTGCATGGAGGCCTGGATCCAAGTGAAAAAGAGGAGGTTCTGTAGGGTTCGGTGAAGGAACCAAGGAACCGCGTGAATGAAGGGTCCACTTGGGTTTAGTGGATGGATGGATGCCTTTTAGTCCAAGTGTTGTCAACACAAGAAGAAGATGCATCAAAAAGTGATGAACCGTTCCAGCGCCACTTGAAGAAGAGGGAGACTGGAGTACGTGAAAAACGTGTTTGAACCTGGTACAGAAACACATACTTCCAATGTAGTCCTATGCTTCCCATGCAGAGGTCCAGAAGACGAATGGAATGGAAGGTGCGTGGTTTCCGCCTGAACAGTGAAGGATGTGGCTCATGGTGCTTCCGTGGCTGGACAGGTGTCCCAACCATCCTGGCAGAAGGAAGAACGCCGTCGATGGATGGATCTACAAACTAATTGTGGGGGTGTCCCAACCATCGTGGCAGAAGGAAGAACGGCGTCAATGGATGGATCTACAAACGACTTGAGGGGTCCAAAGTGAATGAAGAAGGCGAAGAGGTTCCACTTTTTGTCCCAACCTACATGCGGTCGAATTCGTCTAAAGGGGTCGACGTCCAAGGGGAACAAGACATGACGTCAAAAGGGGAGCGTCCTTCAGCAACCAAGGGCCTGAACGAAAGAAGACGTGTTTTCCACGGACAGACACCAAGGATGATGGTGATGAGCCTCTGAGAACAGCGACAGTGGCAGTGAAAATCCAGGTAACAGTGACAGTGAAATCCAGAGGACGAAAGGACAGAGGAGGAGGATGCAAATGAGGATGGAAGCGCCGAGGTGCCAGACTCAGGACGACCTTTTGTGATGCCGGGAAGGGATGGAGTGGTGTACAGTGTCCGATGTTTCCACATGTCAATGTTTTAAGAGTTCCTTTTTTTATGACTGTTCCATTTCAATTTTCCATTTCCTTTGTAAGAGTGTTCCATTTCCTTTTTTTATGAGTGTTCCATTTCAATTTTAAGAGTGATCCATTTCAATTTTAAGAGTGTTCCATTTCCTTTCTATGAGTGCTCCATTTCATTTTTATGAGTGTTCCATTTCAATTTTAAGAGTGTTCCATTTCAATTTTAAGAGTGTTCCTTGATGGTAGAACAAGACGAGATTAGGGTGTATGGCCAACAGTTCCTCATTGCACAGGGTCCCAGCTGTGCGAACAGAAGGATGCAAGGAGTGGTCACCAGTGTCCCATTCGGTTATTCCAGGTCCCAATACTTCCAACAAGAGGAACATTATGCCATGAAGTCAGTCATGGGGTCCAGATGTCACAAGTAAGGGAAGCAGGTCCCAGAGGTGTCAGTGTGATGGAACAAGAAGAAGATGACCTCTGTCTTGAGGCATGGGGTCCCGTGGACAAAGGCAGGTCAGAAGTGATTGGCGTCACACCCATCCAAGGGAGCTCCAGATGACGAAGGAGGAGAAACGTGGTCACAGGCAACCGTCAGAACCAGCAGCACAAGACGGATGCAAATCCACAACAAGATATGTTCTGCCTGTAGCATTGTGAGAAGTGGTAGGATGCTCTTCACGATCGGTATCCGTAAGGGTAGGTTTGAAAGGTACTGGGATCAATGACTCTCTTGTCGTACACCAATTGGTAACGTTTGTAGACCGGATAGGTATAGAGATCGTACGTTTTGGCGTCACGCACAATCTGGTAGGTTTTGACGACTTGCGTTTGACGCGGTTCCTTTTGAGGCTTTTGGATTTCATCCAACACGTTTTGACGCATGACATCATAATTCAATTGGGTTTTGCCCTCGCTGTTCAGACGGAACCCTCTGACTTTGCATTCGACGTGGCCGTTCTTGGTGGTGTACCCATAATTCTTGGGACCACCTGACACGAATTCTTCAAAGTAATAGTCGTGGTCCAATTCACTGGTAAACTCGCCGAGGTAATCGCCCAAGACCGGGTTGGGTTGACCCTCCTCTTCTAGGTAAATGACCGAGTCGGTGTCATAGTACAGGACGCGTTCCCCTAACAGTGGAAGGGCTTCATAGAGGCGGAGACGGGCCCAACACGTGGTGAAACAGGCGACAAAAATGTTCAGGTTGGGTGACACGGGGATGTCTTCGTCTTGATATTGATAGTGGACTTCCACCATGTGGTCATTGACGACGGACACATGACGGACCTCCAAGGTACAAGTATGGGGGTCGTCAAATTCTTGGACTTGGGTCTTGCTGAGACGTTGTCCAAACTTGCCCCACATGGAATTCAGCATCATTTTGGCGAGGGTGCGCAGACCGGCATTGTATTCGATCTTGTCGTACTCCAACTGGATCCCCCGTGCTCATAGTACTCGCGAATGTACTTCTGGCGTTTGGTTTCGTCGTCACCCACCCAGGCCGGCCACCCGCTGGCTTCTTGCTTGATTTTCAACCAGGTGTTGACGTACTCTCGGAAGAGCCCTTCACAGGTGTCATCAAAATGCCACACCTCGTAGATGTACTGGATCTCGTATCCCAATTACACCGCTTTATACAATTTGGGGGTGCACCACGTGCCGATCAGGGCGCATTGCTCGTCGGAGTGGGGGCCCCGCTCCGATCTCTTGTAAGGAGGTCTGACCATTTCGTCTTTGACACAAGTAGCACAGAGTGGAAAGGCGAGTTTACCCGCATGGCGGTAAGGCAGCACGGGATGGTACAGGTCACGCGGAGGGAGGATGCGGCATTGGATGAGTCCAAAGTAGAGGGTGATGTCGGTGTGACCCGGTTGGGAGATTAGGCGAGGATGTCCTTTGGGGTACACGCAGGTCTTGTTGACCTAAGGGTACAAGGAGGTGACATCGATGTAATGGATCTTTTGACCCGGAGTCACACGATGGTACAGTTTGACGGCATTCGTACGACCCCCACAGAAGGCGTCACGTGGGTTGAGAGGTTCCATGAATTCAAGGCTATCCACGAACGTTTGGATGTCAGGAGAGGTTTGTTTGAGGCGGGTCCACTCACATTCCCACATTTCAACAACATTGTACCCTAGCGCTTGAAGCAGTCTGATTTTTCGTTGGGTTGTCTCGTACACATCATGCATGGTCCGATCACAGAGACGCACATGTTTTTCGAGACGGCTGGGATAACAGTGCGGACACCCATGCCAGAAACAGCCGTGGAATTCGTAGACGGTGTTGGTGTCTTGGCAGTACTCATCCACGAAGAACCCCAGGCGGGGTATGGAATACTCGCCCGAATTGCTGCCATGTTGAATGTAATGGCCCTGAATGGAAGGCGGTCAGCCTGGGTAGACGTCGGCCATGAGACTGTGGTGAGCTTCCTGACCTTCAGGGCTAAGGCGCTTCAAGACTTGCAGGATCGGTTGGCGCTGTTGCTGATCGCTCCAGGTTAACCATTCGAGGGCCACCCGCGATTGATTGACGCGGTTCCGCCAGCCTGTCACGGGTTCGCTGGCAATACTGTCTGGTATCATCCGGTTCATCCGCAAATCCAGGTTACAAGCCGAGGCAATGGTGATATGTTTAAAGGGATTGAACCCCGCTAGGGCTTCAAACAAAAGTTTGAATGTCAGGCATCCTTCTTTCAAGAGGCGCACATCCGATTCGCAGTAGGCCACCAATTCTTTTTGGAAATCAAACACCACGTGGTTGTCGCGTTGCTCTTTATGCCATGTTTCCAAGGCTTGCTTGGCTTGGGGGGACATGGTTTCGGGCATGTAGTAGTCCAGAGCCGGGACAGCTCCCACGTACGATTGGTGGTCAGGGAGGTTGAACTTGTGGGGGAAGTACCCTTTTCTCAGTTCAGTCAACCCAAAGGTTTTGGGAAAGGCCGCGAGGGGCATCTGGAAGAAACTGAGTGAATCGATGAAACGGATGCGATCGTGTTTGACTTCTAAGAGTTTGCTCCCGTTACGGAGTTGTTCGACGAGGCGGTTGTCGTTGTAGTATTGGTGAACGACAAAGTACCCATCGTACCCTTGGAAATTATGGGCCAAGACATTCACTTGACGCGTGTCGTTCTGCGTGAGGGTATCCAACCATTCGAGAAAATCTCGGATACAGTGGTTGCCTTGGAAGCGAACGGGTCGAGTGTCGTCTTCGGTTTCGGCCACGACGAGATTGGCTACGTGTTGTTCATGAGGTTGCATGGCCTCAATGTCAAAAAACACGTGAAGGGGTGGCATGTCCTCGTCGTCGTCGTCGTCGTCCACGTCTTCCTCCTCCATCTCGTTGGCTTGTAAGGTTTGAAGACCTGCGGCGGCCCCCCGTTTGGCGCGAGGACCTCCCGGACGTGGACGTTTGCGTTTCTTTTTCTGCTCACGGAGTTCTTGAGGGCTGAGGGCTTTTTGAATGAAACAACGGTGGGTTTGAGCGTCGACGTACTCGTGGCAGAAAGGACAATCCAGGTACCCGCATTGATGGCGTTGAATACCTTTGAACCCCACTTCCAGTTTGAGACAGGTAGGACATCGACGTCGACGAAAGCAAACGGTGTACTGAGGGCAGGGTGCGGGTTTGGCCGCATGGTCTTTGACGCTATGGGCTTCGTAACACGTGTCTCCAAAAAAGTCACGATGACAGTGTTGGCAACGTCGAGTGGCTTTGAGACCCCGGGGGTAAGCATGAAGGAAATCGGGGCACTCCTTTTGACAACAGGCACGGCATTGGACTTTTTGTTTGGCACATCGATGACGTCCTGCATGGTCATAAGGTTTCCAACAGTGGGCACACACTGGACCCGAAAGACCCAGGCAAACGGGTGATGACATCGTAATGGCCTTTTTCGTGGAGCAGGATCAATTGTTTGTCTTGGACAGGTCCAAACGTCGTGATGTGGAAGGAACGGTCTGCATCAACCAACAGGATCTGGTAGGCGATGAGGGAAGGAGCGGTACTGAATTTTGTCAAGGCTTCGTAGCCGCAAGGACGGAAGGGAACGTGGGCTTCGTGATGGAGTAACACCGTGAGTCCTTTTTGGAGTTTGCCCCCTTTTCGAAGACTTTCCCATTTAGGGTGGTGGTCCAACGGGCTTTGGCAACGACCAACGCTCTGGCACAACAGAGGTCATCATTATTTCGGATACGAATGACCGATTTGGAAGTTCTTGTTAATGTTTGAAGTGTGGCATGACCCGGTTTGGTCCGGCGTGGTTTGCCAGTTCCTCGAGGGGCATGATGGACTTGGGTGATGGACAGTTGAAACGAAACGTCCATTTCAAATTGTTCATTGCTGTTGAGAGCTTGCGCCAAACGATCAAAAAGGGCATCCAATCGAGCGCCTCCTTCTCGCCATTCTCCCGCCCGTAATCCTCATCCTTGAAATTGACTGGTCAGACGATTGGAACTGAGGGTAAAATAAAGTCGGTCTTGATCGTGCAGGTTGGGGTGGTGGATAACACGCGATCCACCGCCCGACGTAATTCCTCTTGAAGGGCACGGACAATGTTGGAGTCGTCAATAAAGGTCCCTGTTTGACGTAACCGGGTCTGGAAATGCTGTTCGCGTACCCCCATGCGGCTACTCTGACGATCGACATAAGGTTGGTTCAAAGTCAAAGGTTCCCACTGAGGAATCCAGCCCTCCCCCACTTTGTTGAAGGAGTTGGGTTTGAAACGCGCGTTGATAAGGTATAACCAACGCTATTGGGTGGCACATCGCGATCAGATCTTATCGAAACAAAGAGAACAGTACCAGCGAAACAAGGAGCAACGCCAAGCCTGAAGGTCCAAGACACTGCGCGTGGTGTTGGCAGATTATGTCAAAAACTTTTGTCAATCCCTCGAGACGGAAGGAGACTCCAGGGGTTCCCCATCGTCTACGACCTCGTCCACCCCTGTGGAGACTGCCTTGGGGTCCAAGACACTGCGGGTGGTATTGACCGATTATCGGACATTGCCATCGGCGAACGTGCACACCCCCGTTGTCAGTGACGTGAAGGAGTTTTGTGACACCCTGGAGCCCGAAGGAGAGTCTTACACCCTGACGGATTTGAATTCGGGGGAGATCCAGCCCTTGGATCAACCTGCATGGGACAACGAGGCGAACCAATGGTTGGACGATGTCATGGAGCTCTTGGAGGACCCTTCCTCGTTGGACGACATTGGGGAGGTGTTTGACCTTTTAAAGGACAAGTCGCCCGACGATTGGGCCCAGGTGGCCAAGGATATGGGCGATTCGTTTGATTTGGATGTTTTTGTTTCTTGAAAAAAAAAAGACAGGTGCAGACATTTTCATTTTTTATTTTCTCCAAAAGAACAACATGTGCTGTAAGACTAGGTGATGTGTTATTGAAGCATTACAATCTCAAACGTTTCTTGGCTTGCACGATTTTTTTGACCACGCGTTCCGTCTTGGTTTTCTTGCCGGGTAACCGATCAATGGCTTGGATCATCTTGGTATCGGCTTTCCATTCATCTTGCAAATTCCGAGCATGACTGTAATCAATGTCGTATTGTTTCGCAATCTTGTCCAAGCGATTGATGCCGGGAGCGACCCGTGTCAGGCGTTTGGCCAAATGCGTGCCAGGGCCCATGTACTGATAACCAGGCCAATGAAATTCGATGCCCGTTTTCGCCAACCATTTTTGCACATCCACCTTCCCGCCTGATTGGGTGCGTTTCCTTTTCATCCCTCTCCTTCTCCTCTGGGGGACCGTTCTTTCTTATCACCGGTTGTCATGGTTTAGTCACTGTCCTCGTAATCCAAACGTCGTCTCAACTTTTTGCCTTTGGCCCAATCTTCCCAGCCGGGTAAGGGTTTCAATCGTTCCACTTCTCGAGCGGGTCCTTTGCCTTTGCCTTTGCCTTTGCCTTTACCAAAAGAACTTTCAGCTAAATGTTTTTCCCAGGTCTTGCGACGTTCTCCAACGGCTTCTAAACGCGAACGGATATCACCTCGACTGGTGGAAGGGGTGCCTTTCTTGAGAATGGGAATTTTACTGGTGGTGGCCGCTTCGCCTTTCTTGGCAGACGGTGTAATGAGGGGTTTAGGGGTCGACGGGCTGCCTTTTATCATGCGCTTCAACCATTGTTCCACAGGTCCCGTCACCAAATCCCCTTCCTCTTCGTCCTCGCCTGGCGGGCCACCCGGTGCCCCAACACCCACCCCGCCTGGAAATTGACGGATGCGTTTGGTTAACGTGGTTAATTCTTGACTCAACGGTTTGGTTTGGGCATTGACGACGGCTGCGGGGAGTTGCGGGTCGGCTAATAACACATGTTTTTTGGCGGCTAACGTGGCGGCTTTGTTCAACAAGGCATTTTCTGTTAATTCTCCTTTGTAACATTGAATGAGTTGCTCCAAGTCCTTGTGGGGAATCATGTACACCTCGTCCATCCTGGTTGGTGGCTACACGCAGGACAAAGTGCCCCGTCCTCCTGGTCACGACAGCTCTCACAAAGATAGGACGTCAAGATATGCATGTACTCTTGATACAACTGGTGATATTTATGCTTCCAATAATCACAATCCTCTCTCCATTGGTCTGTTTCTCGATTGGCGTCTTGTAAAAGACGCACCCACGTGGGGAGCGTTAACGGGTCGGTCGAGCACATTGACATAACACGTTGTGAAGACCTTGAAACAACCCTCGTCCTTTTTGCGTGATCAACCACTGACGACGTTTTTTCACGGAATGTTGACGACGACCTAGGTCGCGTAGCACCTTTTTATAGGGTCGAAGCTGTGCCATGATGGGTGGGGTCACGGGAATCTTGTTTTTTAACAGGTTCAAGACCAGTTCACTCACTGCATTGATTTGATCCGCATTGGCATGTTCTAAAAGGTCTTGACGTTTGAATCGATTGGCTTCTTGTAACACCGACCGTAAAAACGGCAATTGACGTCGAAGACGTTGCATCTTATCGGCGACCACGACGACGACGATGACCTTGCTTGAGGAGCTCTCGCGACTCTTTATCGCCTTGACGGGTGTGGCGTTTCAAATCTTGCCACCAACCTCCCCCTTGTTGTCGTTTCGTTCGCCTTTTTCGTCGTCGTCGTCGTCGTCGTCGGACGGCCATGGTTCTGCATACATGAGGGTGGGACTGGGAGGGAGCTGCTTTTTATCTTTTCCGTCCAATACCCTTTGGACATCAAGGGACGATGACATCCGTCCACGTAGCATTGCGCTTCCACGGGTTGGTACACAAAGCGACGATGGTAATCTTGCACGCATCGTTTGGGTAACGGGGGTGTAAAATCAATGATGGTATCATCCAAGGTTTGCATCTTGATATAAAACCCTTCCAGTCCCTCAAAGGGAAGCCCACGCACATAGGTTTTCAATTCGGTCAAGGCTTTGGCATAGGTGGTAGACGCAAACCGACTCATGTCCACTTTAAACGGGTATTTTTTAAAATCGTTCCATCCCTTGACCACCGTACCCACGGCTGCAAACAGGCGACCAACGTACTGTTGTCCAAAATGGGACCGGCAATCATGCCCGCCGCCATCAGGAGTAACGCCAATCCATTAAACAAAGCATTGTAACACTTGAAATGATTCAACATTTTTCGATAACACCACCATTGTTTGTGGTAAAAGGCAAACAACAAATCCATGCGTTGTAACAGTTCCGGTTTGAATTGGACCCCATGGCTTCGGGAGCCATTCAATAAAGACACGACAGTTTGGGGAGAAGGCATCTCCTCACGAGGAATAGCGGGACGATGTGCTTTGCACGCTGGGACGTCCTCCCTGTTTATAACTGGTCACGATGCTATTGGTCATGGTGAAATTAGCAATTTCCCGTCCTCGAGCCAATTGTTCTTGATCTTGTAACAACATGCGTAAGCGTCATTGTAAATCCGCTTGGTTCAAGGTTCGAGGAGGTGTTGCTTGTTGGGAGGGACTGGGGGGTGTCCATGGCAAGGAGGGAGAGGCTCGAGGACGTCGGGGTCGTCGTCGTCATCCTCGTCCTCGGCCTCGGCCTCGTCCTGGTCGTCCACGGGGTGTACTGCGTCGACTGCCTCCACTGCCATCACTTCCGTCCCCTCCACCGCCCCCGCCACCACCCGCACCAGCAGCCGCCAATAATCGGGCACTCCTCCAACTAGGCGGGGATCTAGCGCCGGACGACGACGATAAGCGAGGACTCCCACGATGAGGGGTGCGCGCTCCATCGGTCGACGGGGTGTGGAACGCTTGACTCCCCACACCGGCAGGGGACGCGACACCTCAAGCCGAAGGGGATGGGAGCGCTTCCAAATAGGCTGTGAGGTCATCGATCCCCATATGATCAAAGGCTTGGTCGATCAAGTTTTGGTCTCCCGTATCCAAAATTTCTTTCACGGTCCCTGGGGACACTTGATTGGTGGTGGTCGTGCCGACGCCGGCGGGGCCACGGTGTCGTACGCTTGTGGAGGACGTCGGGCTCCATCATCCTCATCGGCCATGCTCGGTCTTCTAAGGTTTTACGAAAAGGGTTGGGCCCCATCAAATTATATACGCTTTTGATAGGTGCGTGTCCATCCTTCGTCTTTTAACAGGTGACTCAACAAGCGTTGTTGATCGGAGGAGGCCGGATGTAAATCCAAGACCAAATAGCCATAAGGCCGCATGGTGGCGTGATGAAAGGTCTCTAAACTGTCTTTCCAGGTCGTGGGAAACGATTGAAGCAACACATTGCGGACCCCTAATTGATCCCGTGGGTTCTTGAAGGCCACGATATAATGTGCATTGCGGGAAATACTTTTGGCATATTTGCCGACGGGAAACATGTCTTGGCACAAGTAAAGCACGGTCACATTTTGATGATGCGAATGTTTGGTAAATAATTCCAACACCCGCTTATCGTGACTCCCTTCGTCCATCAAATCATCCAACACGAGCACCCCGGCCCCTTGAGGAAACCATTGCACCAAGGCTTGATGATCGGGAATGCCTTCGTGAAACACCACCCCTCGATGTTGCATGGATTGAATCGATCTTGCCATGCACCATAACAATAACGCACTTGGGTCGGTGGGGTTTCAAACAAGTCTTGGTTGCCTAACAAGAGTTTTTCGGTAAACACGGTTTTACCGCATCCCGAAGGACCCACCACCGAAATACTGGAAGGGGTATGAAAGCCAAACGGTTTGTTCACTTGCATGACCACCAAAAATGACACACGTTTATCCCATTTTCAACCTTTTTATTAACAACAACGTTGATGATACGGGCTACAACATATTTGGTACCACCTCGTTTCTTGGCCTACAGTCAATTGTTTGATGCGTTGACCGGCTTTATGGTCATTGCTTACATAATCGTGATTAGAAAAATCATTTAAATAATCTTGCAAGGTCCGTCCACGGGCTTTGTCTTTCAAGTACAGCAACGCGTAATCGCCACAACTCTTGCTATGGATGGTTTGCAGGGACTTGCCATTGGTCAGCACGTACTTCCAATGTTTGACAATCCACTCTCGCAACGGGGCGGCTTCCTCGTACGTTTCCATCGGCAACGCATAACTGTCCATCGGTCCACACCGCTGACCAATGTTGCCCAAGTTGATCGTGCGGGTCGGTGTTCACAATGTAACCTTGTGGTCTTTTCTTGAGAGGGGTCTTGGGTAAACGATCACAGGCCACCGTTCCGTAAAACACCGGTTTCAATTGAGGATCGTCGCGGGCTAAATAATCCAACTGCACATTATTCAAGGCCACTTGTTCCATCTTTGTCTTTCTTTAGTGCTGGTAAATGTTGTACAACACGGCTCCGTTCCGGTCAATCTCCAGCAAGGTCTCAAATTCACCATACACAAGCACGGTTATATTGGTAGCGGGCGCAGCTCCAAATTCCAAGCTGAGTTGTAAGTCACCGGTTTGCTTGGGGTTGAGTGTTTGACTGTCAGCACATCCATTGGCTACATTGTCAAACATGAACAAGGTACAATTTTTATCTTCGCCCCAATCTCCCAGTTCTACCATATTGCCTTTCTTTTTGCACCAGGCTCCACTGGCTTGCAGAAAACGGAAGTACCCTAGATTACCTCGGGTGGCATTGTTGTGCACCAACTGCAGGGTCTCATAAGGGTATTCTTCTCCTTTGACAATCTGTCGAATGGCACTCAGACCAAATTTCTGGAAGCAGAATGGATCTCGGGTCACATCTCCATTGAAGGCGATACTGTCCACCAGACCCACAATCAATCGGTCAGGCACTCTGTTTTGAAACAGGTTGGGGATGTCAAGGCAGACCAGGTTGCCTTGCATGCTGAAGGTTCGGATTTTACTGCGGACGGTTGGGTAGGTCGCCGTTTGGCCTTCCGTGTGCCGTTTGGCAGACAAACTCGTGTACACGGCTTCATTCAAACGCAGTTGACACAGATGAAACCGTAGTTTCACATCGCCTTCCATCAATCGTCCAGCCAGACCCACCCCATTCAAAAACAGGTTCGGGTTGTTGAAATGAAATTTCATCTTGATTTCTACCCCAGGGACCAACAGTTTGCCTGTGTGAAACACTTCCAGGTGAGGGGTAAACACTAGACTTTTGGTGACACCTCCAACATACTTGTCCACTTCGGCTACCATCGCGGCCAAGGCCGCTTTGTGATTGGCAGTCAGATCACGCCAATTTTGATGCGGTGTGGTATAGTTGGTATTGTTGGCGGTCCATTGGGGTGGGAAATCCACTTGATTGAACCGTCCTTGCGGTCCCAACACTCTCTTGCCATCCTCTCGGTCAAAATTCAACAAGGTTTCTAGGTAGGCCTTGTAATGATAGGTGTCTGATTGAGGGCTAGTCAGCGTGCCATTTAACTGCAAGTCAATTTGTTTGATGATCGAATGGGCCAAATTGTTGACGGGCCACAGTTTTTCATTGGCCACCAAGTTCCCGGCATCACTCTTTTTCAATCTCAATTCCATGGTAAAGTAACTGCGTCCCAAATCCACAAAATCGTCCAACCCCGGAATGATGAATTCCATGGGATTGATCCCCGTTGTGGTGGGTTGAATGGTGACCATGCGATAGGCATTGATGCTAATGTCGGTGGGAGGCACCTTGAAAATCCGTAACGCTGGGTTCATGGTCCCTTCGGAACGGAAGTGAGCAGGGGGGGCTTCTGCCATATTTAACGTCGTCGTCGTCGTCGAGTGGTCAAACCACGGCGTCGTGAGGGATTCTTATACCGTCGTCGTTGCGTCAATAGTTGTCTCAAATCCAGCCCTCCTCCACGTTGTCGTCGTCGTCTCAGGAGTTTCCACAACGGAAACAGACCCCCACGTTGAGGTAAACCCCGATCACTACGAACACGTCGAGGACGCGAATGCACTGGATCCATTTTTTTCACACACCAAAAATATCCCGCGGTCGTTTGACTTGTTTGGGAAACAAGGCACTGGCCACACGCACGGCTTGTTTCACGTTCTTATTCTTCAATGCTTTCTTGGCTTGTTTGGTGATTTCCTTTTTAATGACGTCTTCGGCTTTTCGTTTGACGCCTCGTGTTAAGCCTGTTTTCAATCCACTCAAGGTATTACTAGGGAGTTTCAAGGGATGACGGGTCCTTTTAAGGCCTTGGAGACCACTCCGCATCATATCCGTCACCACCCCGCATCATATCAGTCACCAACCCTTTTCCACTTTGACCACGTTGGTCATACCACTCGTCCGTACGAAATCGTGTCAAACTGCCTCCTCGCATGATGTCGTGCGTTACCAGGGATCCCTTTGTTTTCTTTGGTTTACGGGACTCGTCTCTTTTTATACTCACATGAGGTTGCACGTAAACGATTCCCCCACCCACCGTTAGCGTTTCCCGCTTCGCATTTCTTCCAGACGTTTCTTTGTCGGTCTTTGGTAATTCTTCTTGGCTAACTTTTCCACCCCTTTGGTGATGGACCAAGCGGCTTTAGGAATGCCAGCAATCACCGTGTTGATCCCTTCCCCCGCTTGGGGAGGCATGATGATTGAAAGAGGGCGTTCCTTTCTCGTGTCTTTTTATGTCTTTTTGAAGTGCAACGTGACCAGGGTGTGGCCTTTGCCAATCTTGACCAGGTCTCCATTGGTTTCGGCCACTTGCGTTTGAATGATTTCCACCACCTCGTTACGAAGCGGTAGGTATTGAATGTGCAACGGTTTAGAGTACATGGTGCCTCGTCCTTCCCGATTGTACTGGATTTCTCGCAACAAATCGGTCACGCGGTTCCCCACAATACTGCTGCCTGCCACGTCCGAGTACACGTGTAGTGTTTGCGTGGGTTCTCCCACCACCGAACGAAACGCCACATTCAAGTTGGTGAAACGCCAATTCACGCTGAAACTCAACCAAATCCAAGTGGTCCCTCCACCATCCGTGGTCGTTTGGTAATACTCCGGGTCGCCTTTGCTATTTTTTAACTCAATGTTATCTTTATTGGGTACCCGTCCATCACGGAATTCCATGTTCAAGTTGTGGCCAAGGACATATTGTCCATTGTCGTTTTTTTTTCAAACCATCCCATTTTTCAGCCATGAGATGATGAATGGTAAAGTGGGGTATCATCATCGTGTTTCCGGATCGAAGCACGTACTTGTGCCGTATGACATTGCGATTGTCCATCACCAAATCCTCTCCGTCCCAGACAAACGTTGGACTCCTCTTTTGTCCCCTCTCCTCAGGCGGAGCTCCATGGAAGTCCAGGTAACCATAGGCCATACGTTGCGCCTCCTAATGCAAAAAGGCTTTCATGAAGGTCACTCCATTGACAATAGAATTATCATGTTTCAAATCGTCCATTTTCATGTTGAATCTGCGAACCGTACGTCCCTGGGAGGTCAATCGGTACGAAAAGGTGCCAAACACGAACTGATCCGCCGGCAGCAGATTACAAATTTTGACCCCTGTGTCCGGCAACGAAATGGCACTCAAGCCACTTGCCATTGACCCCCCCGTTAACCGCAACGGTTGGGGTAAACGAATCTTGAACCAATTGGCTTGGTTGGTGGGAAATTCTTTTCGGTTGGCATGACTGGGTAACGTCACGTAGAACGACATCCTGTCTTCTTCTCGGGTTCTTTTTCACACCACCTCCCTTTCAAATTGTACCAGATCCCCATTGATTTCGGCCATTTGCGTTTCCACGATTTCCACCACTTCTTTGCGTATCGGTATATATTGAATGTGTCGAGGTTCAAAGTGGGTGGTTTCTTTGGGATGGTACTTGATTTCTCTTAAGAGATCCGTAATGCGATTGCCTACCATGCTGCTGGTGCCCACATTGCAATACACGTGCAAGGGACGCGTCGAGGGAAATTCCACGGACGGACCAAACTTCTCGTTCAATTGGACGAAACGCCAATTGCACGACATACTCAACACCAAATAAGTCCCATCCACTTTCTAAAAGGTGGGTTTTTTGTCGGCACCGAGGACATCCGTCGGCGTGGGAATCGTGTCCGAATGAAATTCTTGCAACACATTAGATCCCAATCGAAAAACGCCCGTGGACACTTCTTCGATCCATCCCATCTTCAGGGCTAAGGTTTGTCCCCAATACACGTGCGCCACTTGACTTGTGTAATCCACATTGACGGTATTCAACAACAAATCCCCTTCAGAGGTCCATTCAAAGGTCGGGTACAACTTGAGGCCACTGTCCTCCGTCCATTTGTTGTTGGGTTTGGTTCGTTTGGCACTTTCTTGCTCGTAACGGTACACCAGTTTGTGAAAAAATTGCGATCCCGTCGACGAGGTCATATCATCTTTCATGTCTCGACCCCTCACTGTCAATTCGCGCCTTTCATGGAACCACCATTCACTTAAGTCGTCTCTCTCATACACCCGTTCGTGCCATCGCACGTACAACAGAGGATCGGCATCGTTGACAAAATCTTCCCCCACCGCGGGAATGGACGGTAAGGACAAACTCACCATGCCCACCAACCATCCATTGCCCACAAATCGAATGGGTTTGGGCAAACGATTTCTGAAATGCTGGGCCCGGTTCTCACGAAACTTGCGTCGACTGGCGTGACTCATCAACGTCACGTAAAACGAGGAGCTGGGGACCAATGTCATGCCTGTTTATTGCAGTTGTCTTTTTCGTGGGGGTGTGGTCTCTTTTGTCTTGGGTTGTCTTGGTCGTTTGGGTTGACGGAGGGAGGTCGCTTCTCCGCTGGCAATCCAACTGTTGTACTTGTCAGGCCACCCTTTCCACTTGCCCAATAGGCGATCTTCTTGACGCTTAAGTACCTTTTCGATACGAAACAAGGCTTGGTCGGACACATGGACTTTTTGTAAATCCGCGCCGTAAAACGTACCTTCGACGGGGGTGTCATCCCATTCGCGAATCTTATAGGTGGGAACAGGACCGGGCATGACGCGATGCACCACAAACACTCCTTCGGTCCAACCGGGTAAATACCCTTTTT
>Ga0126336_10000277_pt1 | contig 18439 bp, 4 predicted proteins | sample SidCmetagenome_FD_92530 | JGI IMG/M metagenome (GOLD analysis project Ga0126336, IMG submission 92530) | Coral microbial communities from El Islote,Puerto Morelos, Mexico - Siderastrea C C metagenome | ecosystem: Host-associated > Invertebrates > Cnidaria > Coral | place: El Islote,Puerto... | reverse complement strand
TCGCTCTCCATGAGTTCTCGTAGCTCAGTGGATAGAGCGCCCGCCCGGTGTTCGGGAGGTCATGGGTTCGATTCCTGTCGGGGACTCAGATTTTTTCTTTGTCCCACGCTCGTGTCATTGTTGTTTATTTCATCTTTCACATTTAATTTACCGAGCTGAAAATTCACCATCACTTTCATTTTTCATAAAATAAATAAATTAGGATTCTTACATCCGGTCAGCAGTCATGCTTCTCGCATTTCCGGTCTATGCCTTCAGGTTCAATTCAACATGGCTTCTCAACCAACTCTATTTACGACTCGATCATGGCCAAATGTTTCATTCTGGATTTTTCAATGAAAGGCATGTATGTGCTTTGGAACAACGACTGTCAACCGCTTATTTATCTCAGTGGGTGAACGCTATTGGTGAATTGAAGTGCATCGATTCTAGAAACCACAAATTTTACGATTGTTCGTAGTGAGCGTTGTTTATATACTTCATGTTAATCTTTATATCTGTCATCTCCAAAGTGGATGTTTGATAGAAAAAACTGCTAAATGTGTTAGAGCGAGCGCTTGATTTGATTAAGAGAGCGGAGCGAGCGATCAAGAAACATGATGCATAGGGGTCAATACTGCAGTCAAAACATAGAAGGTATGCTTTTCAGTATAATTTATAATTTAATCTAAATGTTTTACATGTGTCACATATATAACAATTATTCGACTTCAGTTTCAGAACTAGCTAGGATACCATTAATTTTCTAGGAATTTCTACTAAGGTGAATCATCCAACCGAATAAATAGTCTCTGTCTGTCCGCCGTAATCTTTACTTTAAGTGGAACGCAAGGCTTGAGTAATTCATTCATTTGTTCTGTGCCAGAGTGTTCAGGTTTTTCAGACACTTTGCATGGCCATCGGTTGAGTGCTAGCCACGTGTTAAATTCCTCTCCTCTGAAATGTTTCTAAACAACATCTTTCTCTCCTTTGGTCTTTCATTAGTCATTCTGCACCAGATGTTCTGCTTTTCAGTCACTTCACAAGATCATTGGTTGAATGCTACGGAACCGATGACCATAATACAGTTTTGCATCATGTTCTCTTCTGCCGGTTTTTCAGACATTGAATTCGCGTAAACTTAGGTTGAGTGCTAACCACGTGTTTCATTCGCCTGTTCTGAAATACATCTCAGTGCAGCAACTCGTTCTCTTCGTTGCCTGTTGCCATTCAGTCTGTAGCAGAGACTTCCTTTGGTCTTGCGGGTTGATCGATTCACCCCACTTGTTAAAACAAGTGTTTTATCCATCCTCACATTCTTCTCTTGAGGTCTTGCCATCTCGTGATCACCCCGACATCCCCATGTTCTACAATTATTTTGTAGAGAAGGGGTTTTCCCACAATAGCGTTACTTTGCGCCCTAGAGGGGTGAATGAGTATTTGCCCGTTTTAACTTTACTGTCAACTGCCTCTTGTCCATAGAGATTTCATGTCACTTCATTTCTCTTCCAATTTAAATTATCCACGTGCGGGTGAACATTTAGTTGCTTGAAGTGCTACGTAACGAGTGTCGGACATGACATTCATTTATTCAGGAATTTGAACTTATCCTTAGACGGGTGTTCTTGCATGCGTTTTTTGCATTCTTTGGTCACGAGGTTTATAGAAATCTAAGGATGTTTTGCAGCGAAACTCGTGCATACATGATAAAATTCACATGTCTAACAGCATCCTGATTGCAAGGTTCTCCTTGTATTCCTGCTTTATCCTATCGACTTTTATGCTGCTTCCACATTTGCTTCTAAAGAGAACGCAGCAGAATTCGCCGCAGTTCGGAGAGTGTGCAGAGGCTTGCAAAAGGTAATTCTTGCACTCGAGGGACTATGCAATGGCTCAAAAAGGTACATCAATGCTAGCGTCCTGTCCAGTACTCAATAAAGTTAAGAATTTTATCCCGGTTTTACCATTCATATCGGGCTGCTAGATTCTCTGAAAATTTTGATTCAAAATACGCACAGAATAAATAAATTTTAACACGTTATGCACTTCTCAATAACAGGCATCGCAGGAGCCTTCCAAGTCAATCTACTAGGCGCTCACAAATTTACCAATTACGAGGTCCAAGAGCATGACGATTCCGGTGTCTTTCGAACAGAGTATAACGTCCTCTTCGCCAATGATACGCACGCTCATCTTCATCGAACTTGGACAAACCACGACTACCAACAGTTTGCAGACGGTACTCCAACTAAAGGAGAGCACAAGGTACAGTCTCAGCACAGTGCTCATGTCCATTTGAAAGATGGAAAAGTTGAACAAGTTCACCGGTCGACAAAAGCAGTCTTTAGGCCTCGGGATGGTCATCCCAGAGCAGAAAATTTCAAAGACTTTCAAAAGCAGGACATAGAAATATCAACCAGTGGATACAGCAAATTGAAATTGAGGTCATGTTTTGATTCTGAACATCGACGTTCCAAGCGTTCTACAACTGAGAAGCATCACTTACATACTTTGAATTCTCTAACCAGAGAGAACATTTTGTTTTCTGACGCCGAGAAAATAAACTGGTCGGAAATAGGTGGAGAGAAGAAGAAAGCAAGACCTCTGCATGAAGTCCTACGATGCTTTGTCGACAAAAATGTGAAGAAGGGTGAGGTTGCTGCCTGTGCAAGTGAGCTACATCACATGGTTAGGAACGATGAAAGCGTATTTAAAACAATCAAACGACTGGTTGAAAATCGGAACCACCAAAACCAAACGTCTTGGGGCGTCTATGTGTCTGCACTTGCCGCACATGGAAAGTACGAAGCACAAAATGTTCTAGCTCAGGCGGTTAAGACACGGAAGCCAAGGCCGCTCAGTGATGAAGAATATGAAACGTTGTTGTTATCAATCTACTACTTACCAAAAGGACCTCTACACTCCAGTCTTTTCGATGCACTCTATGAGCTGGCGTTTGCAGATGAAAAAGGAGACCATATCACAGCCACTGCTATGTTGGTTTTATCTGGTCTTACAGAGAGAGTGGAGACAACAGGATACAACGAGACTCTGGGTGAAACCGTGGCAGAGATGATCTACAACAGGTACAGAAACAAGACAAACATTTACTTTCCAGATAGCCACGATCATGAGATGCAGCTAACAGACCACATCTGGGCGTTTGGAAATCTTGGTCATCATTCCGGACTTCCGGTGATCCTGGAACACATTGACCACGACGACTCCAGTATCCGATCAGCGGTGATTTCCGCCATGCGCAAAATGCCTGAAAAGTACACCCACCAACATCTGATGAGAGCGCTGTACCAGGATGAGGAAAATGACGTGAAAGCGGCAGTTGTCAGCTTGTTTATTGATCGACATCAGAATTTGAGTGATTCAGTTGTTGATGGCTTAGAGGATGCTATGTGGAATGCCAACAGGGGTGACGCTTTAGACTCAGCAATACACGAGTTTCTAGAAAACCACGGAAATCATAACAAAGCCATTTTCTTGCGTAAAAGACGAGCTCTAATCCACCGCCGAAAACGTGCCTTGCTCCCGGCACTCCGCCCTCGAGTGTTTGAACTAGGCCGGGAAAGACGTTGGGCTTTGGGTGTAGGAGGAGAATGGCTAGGAGCCGAAGCTGCTGTTCAGTTTTCCAACAAACTTAACATGAGAATTGGTATTTTCGGTGGAAAATTTGAAGTTAATCTTGATAATTTTGCGGTATTACGAGCACATCTTCTTAAGTTCGGGTTTGAAATAGCGAAAGGTAAGGCAGCATTTAAAGCCTCAGCGAGTTTTAAAAACGATTTTCCTAAAGATCTTATACATACTGTCGCAGATGCAGGAGACGATCTTCTTAGGCAGTTTGACAGCATTACAACCGTAGTCACAGAGCAAATAAACAAGTTCAGAACAAAACTGGCTGGATTCATCCCAATACACATCGATAAGTTTACGGACTTTGTCAAAATCATTAACCAGTTTCTCCAGGACCTAAGACTTCCATTACAAGCCATAAAAGGTGCAAACAAGGTTATCAGGTTCTCCAAAGATGTTGCTTTCCGTGTTAATAGATGGAAATCATTGATAGAGAGGATAGCCAAAATACAGCAAAATTTGTTGAAGGTTTCTGGTTTTGAGACATTGTATAAGAAAGTTCTTGAAACATTGGATAGGATTCTTGAAGTTATCGACGAGATAAGTCAGTACCTACCAAAAAACTTGCCCAAGAACTTCAGCATTCAGAAACTTCTTCAAACGCTCAGGAAAGCATCTACAAGTCAACAGACCGCCGAGATCAAAGAATATTTCTTGACGCTGGGGTCGTCTGTGCCAGATGGATTCAGTTTACAATTACCATTCAAATTTTCTATTCACTTCTCTTTATCACTGGTGAAGCTCCAAGAAGTGTTATCAAGAATGCAGCGTTTCAGCAACAGTCTCCTGGATATGTCAACTTTGCTCGACTCGCTCGAAGGCACACATTTACCTCAATTAAGCTTGTCTTTTCTAAAGCTTCATTCTCCAGCGTTTCAAGGAAGTGGATTTAATTTTGGCCTCAGCTTTAACTGGAAGGTTAGCTTAAAGTTCAATCTACAATTAAAATCGCCCGATTTTCAGAAGTTCATTACTATTCTTGCAGATATTGGTGACTTTTTCACCCAGTTTATCTATGTAGACTTCGATCTCGAAAATTTCTTTCAAGAAATTATGCCTGGGGGAAAATTTGACATAAAAACTCATTTCCCCGAACTCTACAAAGGAAACCAAAGAAGGAAAAGAGACTCCAGTAATCCTTCTGACGTTCTACAAACGTTTCTGTCCATGATAACAAATCTACTCGACTCGAAGTCTTTTAATATATCTGCTGTCAGTGACATATCAGACTTCTTCCAAGAACTTGGACCAGCAGTAAAACAGTTTGCAGAGCAGAATATTCAGAAAACCTGCAGAATCTACAAAACTGCCTTGGACTTCTCTCGCGAATTTAAAGAGTTTGGAGAGACGATTGAAAGCGATGGTATCGTTGTTCTTAAGGAAATTGATAGGGCAACGCGAAGGGTTCTTAAAGAACTGGTCACTTTTACAGCACTTGTGGAAACGTCAATAAACGAGATCAACTTAAATTTCACCAGAGTTGCCAAAGAATTTGTTTCAGACTCACTGCAAGAACTCACTGGCAAGATTAGAAGTATTCAGGATCTAGCAGATGACATCTTGGATTTTACGAACGGCACTTCTTCAAAGGTTAATGGAGCATGCTCTGAAGCTGCAAGTTTCACCGCTGACGTGATCGACGACGTTCAAATTAGCGCCCGTGCCGCACTTAATGACCTCGCTTCTTTCATCGGCCCCGCCGCAACGAAAATTAAGACGGTTGCGACAAACCTCAAGTCTGCTGTTACGAAGGTGGAAACTTGGTACGAGGAAAATCTGGCACGCCGTGTGGGAAAGATTTCCCGCATTGCTCAAATCATATCAGATTTTCTCTCAATTTTAAACACGAAAAAAGGATTTCTCAACACCGCGCGGGAAATAGCTTCTCGCCTCAATGAAGTCCTTAAGCATCTCAGAAGTCTTCCAGGATATGCAGTGAAAGCAAGGAAAACAGTAGACGAGGTCATTTATTTCGCAAGCAGAGCTCAGAATTATAAAGATGAAATTCAGAAGCTTGACATTCGAAAACAGTTCGGAATTGACTTTGACCAGCGAATCAGAAATGTTTGCAATGAGTTTCACACTATCACTGCTGAGACCCTAAATAAGCTCAGAAGCGTTGATATGGTGAAAGAAGTTAACTCGTTTTTCACCAAAGAAGCCAACGCGTTCATTGATAAGGCTCTATCAAAGTTTAGAAGCATTAAAGATTCTGTACACGAGATCCGAGGCGAGGTGCAAGACATCAGTTCCATAGTAACCGAAGTGATGGCAATTCTAACGGATCTAAAGCCTTTCACCAAGAATTTCTCACCTGTTCTTGCAACAGCAGGAAAGCTGCCTGATTGCCAACAGATGAAGAAGATATTTTCGGGTAGTACGAGCCCTTGCATTCGTAAAGCACTATTGGTTGGCAGGTCCTTCATCAATCAGTATAGGGACTTAAAGTACGAGATGGAAGTTCTTCATAGTCTAGTCCCCGAAACGTGGAAGAACTTCAAAATCCAGAAATGCATCAAAGGTGGAACTTGCATTTCCAAGGCGTTTATTGAACAAGGAAAAGTGGTTAGAAACAAGTTAATTTCCATCAAGAACAAACTTGAAGAAGCTACAGAGTATACCGACTTCCTTAAAACGTGTGAAAACGGTGTAAGCAACATAACAGCGGTATTAGACGTAGTAAAGGTGCTAATTGAGCATGTCAGAAACTTTTCTATTAATGACGATATTCAGCGAGTGTTGATCATGTTGAAAACGATAACTGGACGAAAAACGATGGAACAAGAGAGTGGGCGTGAAAGAAGATCTACAAAAGGCGTAATAGCTGGCATTAAAAGAATTTCTGATTACGTACAAAGAACAAGGAACGTGGATAGCAAAATTCAGAATTTTCAAGAAAATACTTTCCAGACGCTAGGCGGCGTTTACGATGACGTCATACTTAAACAGGTTCAAACACTTAAGGATGCACGTTCCAAGCTTCAACTATCATACAGGCTGTGGCAAAAGACGAAAAATGCCAAAACTGTCCTAAAAGCTTTGGACACCAGTACCAAAAGCCTGCTGACATTTGCTGATAAGTTAGAAGACGTGGCTTCTTTGCTTTCAAAGCCAACTGTCAGCTTGCTTGACGATACTGCAGAGCTCACTAATGTGGTCAAACCCCATCTTGACAAGTATAACTCAGAGGTCGCCAAAACTGTTGGCAAGATCAACGGGTTTACAGATAAGATCACCGACTTTTTAAACCAAATTCAGACGAGACAGAGAGGGTTAGACCCTGGAGCTTATAAACCCTGGCATGATTTTTTTTACTGTTCCGAAGAAGTCTGCCTGCGACCTATAAGAAGATCATCACCTCTCTATTTGTCAACCATTTTTACCTGGAAATTTCCCCATCTCGATGATCTTTCTTCAATGCCAAAAAGTGGCCGCTGGCTGACACCTGGCTTGTTTGACGATTATAAAGTTGAAGGAATTTCGCAGCTCTCCAATAGTGAAATGATTCTTGGCATGCATGGCGTGGCAAGTAATAAAGGCAAAGCATCTCTACTTGTCGTCACAAAATTTGACCAGGGCGTAAAGAAAATCATTAAACTCACCAAAGAAGGTCATCCTTTGTCTGCACAAATAAGTGGCGTTGCCGTAGCTAAGGAGTACATTTGGATAAGTGATGGTAACACAAATGAAATCCTATCAATGAAAACATCAAGCCTTACATCAACATTTTCTTCACGCATGCCTTCAGCGGTTGATATCCTCAAGTCTGTGCCTGTCGAGGGAACTGCTAACGCTGTGTCTTATGATGAACAAACAAATGTCTTGTGGGTAACGAGCAGTAAAGAAGGAAAGGCATATGGATACAAGCTGACTGCAAATGGTGATCTTAGTCCTTTGGGATTAGCCCCAGATAGAGTAATTTACATTGGAGAGAATGCGCAAGGAATGACGATTGTAAGACAGTTCGGTAATGAGTTTGCATGCATTTCAAAGTGCGCACTGATTGCTGGGTTTCAATGCAAGCTTGAATTTCATGATGTGAGCCAAGGCGATGAAACAGGAGAAAAAACGCTAGCGAGAGTGGTTCGGACTCCTTCTGGCTTAGAGTCTGTCACGAGAGTTGAAAATGACGTTATTACTGTGGCGTTCTCCAGTGGCACGTTTGCTGAGAAAGAAAATGTAGAACTCGCAGGTGGTGACTATGAAGACCGATACTTCAAGTTGAGGCTGCCAATTCTTAATACAACCTTTGGAATAACCGAAAACTGTCTGTACTTTAGATTACTCGGTAACTACATTTTACGAAAAAGGACGATTTTGCCCTTTGGAGAGGTAAAATGTGGATCAAAACGCAAGCGAAGTGTCACGGAAGAGCTTTTGGAAACAGACGTTTATCACGAAAAACTGGAAGAAATCTTTGAAAAAAGTAAAAGGGTTCGAAGAAATGTTGCAGATCCAGGTTCCTGTATGAGTTTAATGAAAGGATCTTTATTAAGTGGCTCTCACACTTTCTTTGAAACGTCAACAATCATTCCGGTGTTTGGAATACCTGTTAGGCTTTTTGCAGGAGCCAGTGGCCACTATAGTGTTGGCTATCAGGCAGAGATGTGCTTAAAAAGCAAAGTTTTTAAACTAGGCCTTATACCAGGGGCATGGATTAACGTGTATGCTGGTGCAAGCTTGGCTCTGTTTGTTGTTGAAGCTGGAGTTACAGTGGAAGCCAGACTGCTCGAGACCTACCTTGTCCCAGAATTACGAGTAGAAGTTGGCACTTGGCCATTACAAGCATGTATCCAATTGAGACAACTCATGACCCCTCTTAGCATCAGGGTCTACCTTTGGTATAGGTTTTTTACGATTGAAGTCGACGTCTGGCTTGTCGGCATTGATATCAGCATTAGATGGGGCCCAACGAAAACGTTCAAGGAATGGTGGTGGTCAGGGAAGCAAATCGACAGAATCCTTTTTACCAACTGCAGGAGAAATGTAGACAAAACGGCGCCAGTCACGGGATCGTGTACTGCTCGACAAGCAGCGGATAAGAAATATTTTGTCGAATGGCATGGGTTTCATGAAGATACTAAAATAAGTGCGTACCGTGTGCGAATCGGATCTATAGAAGGCTCCGGAGATGACTACTCTACTTGGGTTGATACATCGCTCAGCCACATAGTTACAGATCTCCGAATCATGCATGGCAGAAATGTATTTGTGAGTGTCATGGCGACGAATGACGAAGGGCTGGATAGCGCTTTGGCTTATTGTCCAGTATTCCAAGCGAGGCGTAAAGGACCTCAAATTCGCTACGCCTATGATGGCACACAAGAAGGAACAGACGCTGATTTTCAGTCTGATACCTATTCCTTGGGAATGAACTTCGCATTTAAGAGCGATTTTAGTGAGATTGCAAATCTAAAATGGGGCGTCTCGGCACACTCATCATGTACGTTGGATGAATTAGAATCCAATGTGGTTCCATTGACGTCTCTCGGTGATTCTAATGCCATTCAAGTATCTGGTTTAAATCTTACACACGGAAAAAGGTACTTTACTCGCGTATATGCCGTGAACACGCTTGGACTAAAAGCAGTTATGTGCAGTGATGGTATCTTAATTGACACAACTTCCCCCATACCGGCAACATTTCAAGACGGCGCTGGTGAGGCTGATGCCGCATTCCTTCCATCCTTAAGGCGTGTTCGAGGAAAATTTGATCCTTTTATGGATCCCGAGAGTCCTATCGTTACGTATGAGTGGAAGATTGTGAATAATGTGTCCGGCGAAGATGTTACTTCATTTGTTACGATACCCCTCACTCAACAGACACCCCTTATGGACGGTCTTTCTCTTAAAGCTGGCTCTCCTTACAGGCTTGTTCTTCGTGGAACTAATGCAGCGGGGCTTCAAGCAGTGATTGAGACGAATGGCTTCATACCGGATAGTACACCACCGACTTGCGAAGGCGACGTGTTTGACGTGACTAATGAAACCGACACATATGACGTAGATTTCGTAAGAGATTTAAGCATTATTCAAGCAAAGTGGAAATGCTTTGATCGTGAAAGTGGTATTCGTTCCCAGATCGTGGGAGTAGGGACATACCCTGGGGGTGATGATATAAACACGTTTGAAGAACTCAGGTTTCTGTCGCACACAGTAATGGAAAGTGGCATTTCTTACGTACAGTTTCCCAGCATTAACATTCTACCAAAAGTCAGATACCATGTCACCATCAAAATTATTAATGAAGCCGGCCTAAAGAAAACGATTTCTTCTGATGGCATTTTAATCGACACTACTCCGCCGACCGTTGCTCCTGAGTACATCAAAGATGGAAAAGGAGGAAAGGACAAGAACTTCAGTAGTGAAAGGTTTGCTTTTAGTGCACATTGGGAGCAGGCGTTCGCTGATGCAGAGAGTGGTATGCTGAAATATTGTGTCGGACTTGGTACGAAACCTGGACTTGATGATATTAAAGCATTCAATACAGTTGGCTCACAGACCAATGTGACATTCACGGGAATCCTCTTAGAAAGTGGCTGTCGTTACTACGTGACTGTGGTGGGTTGCAACAGAGTTGGAATGTGTATTAACGCAAGTAGCAACGGCGCAACTGTTGACTTTGTACCTCCTCATTCTGGAAAAGTCGTGACCGGATATAAAGGCCCTCCAGTATTATATCAGTGGATAACAAAGTCAGTGTGGGCCAGGTGGAATTGGTGTTTGGCGGATGAGAAGAGGGTTTCTGCCCTTTTAAACTCTAGTCAGTGTAGCAACGACAGCTTTTATGATGTCCATAGTGGAATTGCTATGTTTGGGATATCGGTGATGTCCCAAAAAACTGACCAGCTTCTTGCACCTTTCAAATTAGCTGGACTCCAACGACATAGTGGCCGTAACATTGATCTTGAAGATGGTGTCTACTCAGTGGCTATCGAGGCCAGTGACAAAGCAGGTGTTACTTCCCGTGGTTTCTCAAACACATTTATCGTTGACAGTAGTCCTCCGCTCATAACCCTTGTACAGCACGGTCATTTTGGTGAGAAGATGGAATATGTAAATACTCCGATTATAACATTTCGGTCTTACTTCATGGCTGAAGACGATTTGTCTACGATAACAGGTTACCAAATTGGCGTTGGAAGTTATCCCGGTGCTGATGACGTCATCAAATTTCAGACGGTTTCCTTACATCACCCCACGTCGTTGCTGCGAGCTAACTGGACATCCCTCAGGCTAACATCTATAGAAAATAGTAAACGTTACTTTATCACCATGTTAGTTAGAAATAGCGCTGGTCTTTTCACCATTAAATCATCTCGACCTCTGCTCTCTGATTTTGAAGCCCCTAAAAATGGATTTGTAATGGAGGGATGGGGCTTAGACGATGCTAAGTATCAAAGCTTGTCATCTCTCTACCGAGCACACTGGTATGGATTTACAGATTTCTCAGGAATTGAGTCTGTTTACCTCGGATTGGCAAGCAAACCAAATTCAACTGTCTGTGATGTCAAGCTGGAAGAAGTCGTCTCAAATTTCACTGACTTCCATGTTTTGTCTGGACTTACCTTGATCTCTGGAACGAAATACTACGCATGTCTTAAGCTGGTGGACAGAGCTGGAAATTCTGAATTGTTTCACTCCAATGGTGTTCTAGTCGACACGAATCCCCCACTTCCAGGTTATGTTAATGATGGAAGGCCAGGCCAGGAAATAGACGTTCAGATTGAGAGCTCACTCCTTAAAGCTTCATGGGGTAACTTTACAGAAAGTGAAACGAGGATCGTGTCATTTCAACTTGCGTTTGGGTCTTTTCAAGGGGGGCAAGACATCCAAGAGTTTACAAACGTGGGGCTCGTAAACACAGCCACGAGTTCGAGATTGAAGGTTGCAGCACTTACGAGTGGTCATCGTTATTATGCAACGGTGATGGCCTTAAACGTACTCGGAATGCCAAGCACCATGGTTTCGTCCGACGGCGTGCTGGTAGATTTCACTCCCCCAGTGTTCTCACAATCCGTCCGCGATGGAGGTGACCCCAGTAAAGACCTTAGTTATACATCTGAGAGCGTTCTGAAGGCAACATGGAGGTGCGACGATCCACAGACTAACCTTTCATCCGTGGAAATTGCTTTTGGTCTACAGCCAGGGGGATCAGATGTTCTCAATTTCACGAGTCTGGCGGTAACACAAACATCGTTTAAAATGAATCATAAGCTACAGTCAGGTTATCGGTATTTTCCTACTGTTCGATGTAGAAACGAAGTTGGGCTTACATCTGTTTCATACTCAGATGGTATTGTATACGATGATTCACCCCCTGAACTAGTTTATATCAAAGACGGTAACTATCAGAGCTCAAACAGGACATTAAACACTACTTTTAAGTTCGTCGACGCAGAAAGTGGGATTCAAACATACCGAGTCCACATCTGGGAAGGAGGTTCACTAAACAGTTCGTCGGATATATACGGTTCTTTCAGTTTTGATGGTAATATTACTGGAGCAAATCTGCAGCTATCCAAGGACCTGGCCGGCGGGAAAACATATTATGTAAACGTAACCGCATTAAATGGCATTGGTTTGGCAATCACAGGACAATCAGATGGATTTGTTGTTGACACGACTGCTCCAATGTGCTCGCAAGTGTGGGATGGCCTAGGCGACTACCAAGATGACAAGGATTATGCTCCAAGCTCAGGCAGATTTCTAATTTCCTGGGTGTGTCATGACAATGAATCTCCCATAGTTCGGTATCGCTTTTCGGTAAAAGACTTGCATACATCAGACTACGCCATTCCATTTTATGCTTTGAAGACACAAGTTAATTCATCAGGGTCGGCTATTATCTCAGGAAGAGGTCGATCTAACCCGCAATTTGTGGAAGGACATACTTATGCTAGTGGAATTGAGATTACCAACGCTGTTGGCATGAAAGTGGTTTACTGGACAAATGGTGTTTTGATTGACAGCACGCCACCCGTGGTGACCAATCTAAGGCTAACATTCTATCCAAAAGAGGATTCCTTAAAGGCTGAATGGTTAGTGATTGACAAAGAGAGTGGCTTGAGGACTCTAACTTGGGGGCTTGGAACCACCCCAGAAACAAATGACTTAAAGAACTTCACCTCTGTTTCGCCACTTAGCGCAAATGTGACCATATCAAGTGTTTCTTTTCAACAGGGGCTTACCTGCTTTTTAAATCTATTGGCTGTGAATAATGGTGGCTTATTGAGCAGGACCTCTTCGAACGCCGTTGTTGTGGATCGTTCACCACCAAATCCTGGAGTTGTAACTGCATATCATGCTTTTCCACTTAATTATGATCGAAATAAGAGCAAAGTGCCAAATTCGTCTGTTGTTGTGACGTGGACAGGATTTGCAGATACTGAGAGTGGAATAAAAAAGACCAGCTGGGCCATTGGAACAAACCGTCAGAAGCTTGAACAAGATGAGTCCGATATGTATACCGAAGTTGTCCCTGACGAGTCTGTTGGAGGAGTGGTCATTCGTAATCTAACTCTTGTGGGAAATGAGACGTATTTCGTTTGTGTGCGAGTTAGAAATGGTGCTGGACTTTATAGAACAGATTGCTCGCCGGGAATGCTAGTCACATTGGGTCAACTCTCTGCTGGTGTTGTAAGTGATGGGCCGATTACGACATCGGACGACATTGACTTCCAATTGGACGACAAAGCAATCTGGGTGCATTGGAATGGTTTTAAAGATCCAGTGTTTGGCATCTCGCGATATGATTGGTGTATCGGGGATCAACCACCTAGTCTATCTGGACCAGACTTGTGCAAATGGCCATTCATGGAGATTAGCCATCTGAAAACAACAGCAAGCCGCTTTCATAATCTGTCACTTTCGCAAGGGAAAAAATATTATGTGACAGTAAAGGCTCAAAACACAAGAGGTGACACCGTAATATCGTCCTCGGATGGTGTCGTCATTGATCGAACACCTCCAATCGCAAAATCAATCCATATCTCGCCATCAACAGGCAAGGAGACCGTGTTCATAACTTCACCTTCTGCACCAGTAGTTACCTGGACGATTGACGATCCTGAAAGTGGAATCAGCCATTTTGTTGTTAGCGTAGGCAGCTTTCCCTTTCAGAGTGATTTCTTAGCTGTTCAAGGAGTTGACAAACTTAGCCGTTCCTTAGATCTAGACCTGGTAAACCTCACGCTTTATGAAGGAATGACATTCTACGTAACGGTTACTGGCGTCAATATGCTTGGTCTGGAGACCACCTTGATATCAAAGCAGGTGGTGGTGGACTGGACGCCCCCAGGGTTCGGTGAAGCCGTGGATGGTAACCAAACCCAGCCGTTTACTAATGCATTTGTCGACAGTGATTACCAAAGAAACAAAAGAGCGCTCTTTGCCCACTGGAGTGGAATTCAAGATTCAGAAAGTGATGTAATCGAATACCAGTGGTGTATTGGAACGTCGCAGGGTAAGCAATTATGCGTTTTTTCTTCCAATCCATGACAAAGATTCGACACCTTACCAAGAATCCTTAGTCTTTACTTTTACTTGGGTTACTTAAAGAAATTTAGGGGTTTGTTTTCCGTCGGGGACGTTTTTGCTCCTGAGAATCCATGCAACTGAAAAGAACTAACGAGCAGTAAATAACATGGAGTTTATTCGATGATTTTCTTTATTATTCTGGCTAAGGGAAAACGAGTTTCCTCAAATGGTTATGTTTAAGTAATCTTGTTTGTTAATAACACTGAGTAACATTTTTAACCATACTCCTGGTAGGGTTGCTTAGGTCATTGCAAAACGTCAGTTCCTAACATACCCAGTGTTTCTTTCAGGAAACTGTGACGTGAAAGAAATGACATCGGTTGACCTTCAAACCAGTGTTCAGCACCCACTCGCTTCTCAAGAAGGCTTGCAGTATTTCTTTACCGTCGCGGCAACCAACGGAGCTGGTCTTACACAAACAATCTCCTCTGATGGAATTACAGTCGATACCTCTCCACCTGTGATAGCGGGGGTCCACCACGGCGTTAATAGGGGAGACGAAGGCGTTCCTCAGGTGATGCTTCAAGGCGTTGGCGACCACTTAGTATTCTTCTGGGATATGCCCTATGACAAGGAAAGTGGAATTTCGTCTGTTAAATGGTGCGCTGGCACTAACAATAACTCATGTGACATCGTCTCCTTGATTTCAGTAGGTATAGAGGATACCTCCGTCAGGTACTCCTTTTCTAAGCCACTGGCATCTGGTACGATCGTGTTCATAAAGCTGGTAGTGTCGAATGGTGCTGGTATGTCATCGGAAGTCCTCACCCCGCCTCTATTAATTGATACCACACCACCGCTAATAGGGAATGTCACCATAGGAAATAGTGCAGGAACCAAGAATTTCAAAAAGGAGGATTCTATTTCAGCAGAATGGAGTGGTTCTGATGATGAGAGTCATTTGAGCCACTTTGAGTGGGCCATATGCCAAGCAAGTGCAAAAGACAAATGTGTTAGCCCGTATGTTAACGTTGGAAGTAAGACTACAATAAGGATCGACGCCGTCGGGCTCAATTATGGTGTGTCATATGTTGTCGTTATTCGAGCCTTCAATAAGGTAGGAATGTTTAATGAAGCTACTTCAAACCAGTTTATTTTGGATGGCACTGGACCAGCTGCAGGGACTGTGTATGACGGATCGCAGCGACTGAAAGATACCGAATTTCAAAGCTCTACCACACAACTGTCAGCTAACTGGTCACCGTTTACTGATAGTAATGGAAAAATCGTCGAGTATGATATGTGTGTTGGTTCAAATCCAGGAACATGTGACGTGAGTGACTTCGTTAGTTTTGGTATGAACATAAGAGGAATAATAACAGGATTAAGCCTAAAGCATAACAAAAGATACTTCATCACCGTGCGAGCAACGAGTGAGTCTGGCTACAGCACAACAGCAACATCTAATGGCGTCAGAATTGATAATACACCAGCTGTTAAAGGATTAGTAAGAGATGGGCAGACACTTACGGACATCGATTTCCAGGCAGAAGATACATACATTTACGCTAACTGGGACGAATTCCAGGATGAAGAATCAGATGTTACCACGTACACATGGTGTGCTGGAACAGGAAAAGGAATTTGTGACATCGTACCAGAAACCGATGTCGGAGATCGCACAAGCGTTAGTCAGCAGATTATACCAGCACTGCCTGAGGGAATAACAATATTCGTTACTGTTAGCACCTCGAACAACGCTGGTGCACCTACCGTGTCTTCTTCAGACGGATTTAAAGTCGACAACACTGTTCCAATGCTCTCAAAGGTACGTAAAATGTTTATCTTGCTATCATTCTATTCCAAAAACTGTTTTCCTTTATTTCGCTCAACGTTTTTTCATTATCGGCGGGAACTGGATTTTGCAACCTCTTCTCCAGTCTTTCCTCTTCCCGTCCCCTCAGAGAGCGTTCCAGTTGACAGGAAGAAGAGAGACCCAGGGAAGGAAGTTGCTGGATTCTGGAGTGTAAAAATCGTCGGTGCTTTTGATAGACTGGTTTCGAGAATGTGCGCTGTTTGGAATGATTAATTCCTTCACTTCCAAGAGTTTTCGAAAACAAACAACGTTAAGTTACAATCGGGACCTTTCATGCCATTTCAGGATTTCGTTCTAAATCCATGTAACATGAGTGGTGGGTGCAATCTTGAAACTGAAAGAGTGAAGAGATGTTTGTCTCATTTTAAGTATTTTTTACTCCTTACTTTCACAAGGTACTGGACTTCCAGCTGGGCTTGGGCGATAAAGATATTGGCTACCTAACTGCAAAAGAGGATTACTGTGTTAGTTGGGCTGCCGTGGACCTTGAGAGTGGAATCCACAGAAGTGAGATCTCCATCTGCTCGGAATTGAACACCAACGACTGTTTACTGTGGCGCTTGGACGTCGGTAACCAAACATCTCTTTGTATCGCTGATCTAGAGTTCAAAGAAGGTGTCAGGTATGTGGCGAAGATTCGCACTGAAAATAACGTTGGGCTGTATACAGAGCTCCTCTCTGATGGGTTCGTGGTTGACACCACTCCTCCATTTATGGGTGAGATCATCTACACTGACATTCTGAAACAAACCGAAGAAGATACCGCAGAAATATTCACAAATTCGCAAATTACCGTCCAGTGGAATGGGTTCTGGGACAAAGAAAGTGGCATTCAGACCTGTTACGTTTGCGTTGGAACACAGCCAGGTGAATGCAACATCAAGAACTTTACTGATGTGAGAAACGCCACTTCTTTTACCTTTCAAGACTTGCCACTTCTCCAAGGAGAGAGGTATTTTGTTTCTGTCAAAGCAGAGAATAGAGCTGGACTCAAGAGTGAAGTAAAGACTTCTGACGCTGTTGTTGTTGACAAGACAGGTAAACTTGAGACTTAAAATTCTCTGCCTGAGAGAGCAATAATCAGTTTAAAAGATGTTGTGTGTTCTACATATCAGTTTGTACACTTTGTTTTTGATATTAATAGGACCTGTTAGTGGAGGTACCATATTGGACGGAACTAAAGAAGGCGAAGACATTGATGTTCAAGAAAGCAGAACTTACATAGCAGCTCACTGGCACGGCTTTGAAGATTTGGAAAGTGACGTCATCAAAGTGACGTGGTGCGCGGGATTGTCTTCAGGTGCTTGCGACGTGGTGGAAAAAACGCCACTGAAGCCTGAAAGCACTTTTGTCCGTAAGGTGCTAACGCAGCCAATTTCCAATGGTCAGAAGTACTACATCACGGTATCAGCAACAAACAGCGCTGGAGTAACCACTTCACTTTCATCAGATGGCGTGATAGTTGACGATACACCACCAATGTCTGGCACTGTTATCGATGGGATTGTTTCAGATGTGGATTACTTGAACGGTGAGGGTGATATCAGTGCACGCTGGTCTGGCTTCGAGGACTTGGAGTCTGGTGTCGAGTCTTACGAGCTTGCTTTGTGTGACACTAGGAACTTGTCATCTTGTCCACAGCCCTTCACTGGAGTGGGAAAGGCAACTAATGTTACGATCACAGGTAAAAATATTATTCGTAGGTAATTTGCACACGTGGCTTGCAGATATCGAGAAATACATCTGGTGAAAACCGTTTGATTCCTGTGATTTGACAGGCTACAACTGTGTTGTCCACGAAATGTTGGATTTATCAACTGAGTTGATAAGGTAGATTGGCCACCGTAAAGAGATTGAAAGCTGACGTTTCGAGCGTTAGCCCTTCGTCAGAGCGAATCTGATCGGTCTGCCCTTCGTCAGATTCGCTCTGACGAAGGGCTAACGCTCGAAACGTCAGCTTTCAATCTCTTTACGGTGGCCAATCTACCTTATCAACTCAGTTGACGACGCAGCACCACAGTTTCTTTAGAAACTAACCCCCTTGTTTGTGTGTTCCCCATGGTCCACGTTATCAAGGGGCTCTGAGTTGTTTCTCTTAAGTTTTCCTTGAAGGACAGAAATGGTTTCGAGCCATATACCGGTTACTTTTTAGCACTTGACCTGCATGTTTGCATCTTAGAATTAGGAAAGTGTAGAAAACGAGAGTTGGGCGAAGTAAATTATATGGGTCTAAATAATCTAAGAGTGAGTCAAGAAATTGTCTACAAGTAGGTTTGTTGAAATCATTTATCATTTTTGTTGGCAACAATTAGCCATTAACTTTTCAGAAATTCAAACAAAGGCTATTCTCTCAGAAACGCTGACTTCGATCTGCCTCGGTTCTCTTCAGTTCGTTATGGAAAACACTCCATCAGATATCTTGGCCCTTACCTCTGGTCCAGATTGAGCGCTGTTGAC